>Ga0180221_1000037_pt1 | contig 311668 bp, 295 predicted proteins | sample eDN5th37CKraftMG_FD_151339 | JGI IMG/M metagenome (GOLD analysis project Ga0180221, IMG submission 151339) | Enriched Miracle-Growth compost microbial communities from Emeryville, California, USA - eDNA 5th pass 37_C Kraft MG (version 2) (version 2) ... | reverse complement strand
TACTGCTTCACTTCCCTGCCGTTCGCTGCGCTGTCTTGCTAGCGCCGCGTCATCAGCAGAGAAACGAGATTATGAAGAAGTTTTTTACGTCTGTCAAATCGTCGTTAGCGCTGCCAATTTCGATTCGTCAGACCCTTGCCGCGCTACCACCCTGCCGCAAGGCTCCTTCTTTCGGTCGACTGATTCGCTGCGCCCGCTTAACGCGTAACCGCCGCTGAAACCGACTTCCTCACTCTTCGCACCTCCCGCTGCGCTGCGCCTGTTGCCGCTGCGGTTGCGTTGTTTGCGTCGAGAAAGAGACTATAGCACGCATTGAAATCGGCACGCAAATCGATCCAGGCTTTCTTGTCAGTTTCGTGACCGGAATCGGGCCTTTTCAGGCCCTGATACAGCGCGCAAAGCGCGCTGTATCGCCACTTGGCGTAGACGAAAAATTTTTTTGCCGTCTTTCTTCGCCCCAGCCACCAGGCCTGCTACTTGTGCTGGAACGACGGCGGACGCTTGGCAATGAAGGCTTCCATGCCTTCCTTCTGGTCTTGCGTACCGAACAGCGAGTGGAACAGGCGGCGCTCGAATTGCATGCCTTCTGCCAGGGGCGTCTCGAAGGCACGGTTCACCGCTTCCTTGGCCATCATGACCGAGGGCAGCGACATGGACGCAATGACGGTGGCCATCTCGATGGCCTCGTCCAGCAGCTTGTCGGCCGGCACCACGCGCGACACCAGGCCCGCTCGCTCGGCCTCGGCCGCGTCCATCAGGCGGCCGGTCAATACCAGGTCCATGGCCTTGGCCTTGCCCACCGCGCGCGGCAGGCGCTGGGTGCCGCCGGCGCCGGGAATGATGCCCAGCTTGATCTCGGGCTGCCCGAAGCGCGCCGTCTCGGCCGCCACCAGGATGTCGCACATCATGGCCAGTTCGCAGCCGCCGCCCAGCGCATAGCCGGCCACCGCCGCGATCACGGGCTTGCGGATGCGGCGCAGGGTCTCCCAATTGCGGGTGATGAAATCCGAAGCGTAGGCCTCCATATAGGAGAGGTCCTTCATCGCGCCGATGTCCGCGCCCGCGGCAAAGGCTTTTTCGCTGCCGGTGATGACCATGGCGCCGATGCCGGGATCGGCGTCGAAGGCCAGCAGCGCCGCCCCCAGTTCGTCCATCAGCGCATCGTTCAGCGCATTGAGCGCCTTGGGGCGATTCAGGGTCAGCAGGCCGACCCGGCCACGATTCTCGACCAAAACCAGAGCTTCGCTCACGACCACACTCCTTCCTATATATATATATGTACCGGGCGCGCCGGTGTCGCCTCAAGCATACCCCGCACCCGCTGCGGCCGGCGGCTTGAGTTTCACCCCGCCATGGCGCACCATCTTCGGTTCCATATTTCAAGGAAAGGACATGGCTGCAGGAGCAAGCGGCGGCCGCAGCATCATCGGACTGCTGCTGGCCGCGGGCCGGGGATCCCGCTTTTCGGCGGACGGCAGCGCGAACAAGCTGCTGGCCCGTGTCGACGGCCGGCCGGTCTGCGCCGCGGCGGCCCAGGCCCTGCGCGGGGCGCTGCCCCGGGTGGCGGCGGCCGTTTCGCCGGCGGCGCCCTTGGTGGGCGATGCGCTGCGGCAGGCCGGATGCGAGGTGATCGTGTGCGACCGCGCGGCCGAAGGCATGGGCGGCACGCTGGCGCAGGCCGTCTCATGGCTGTCGTCGCGCGAACACGCTGCCGGCAACGAGGCGCCCGCCTGGTGCATCATGCCCGCCGACATGCCGTGGGTGCACGCCGATACCGTGGCGGCGCTGCGCGACGCCTGGCTGGCCCTGCCCCCGTCCCGGCGCGAACGCGCGGTGCTCGCGCCCACCTATCGCCAGATGCGCGGCCACCCGGTCATGTTTGGACCGGACTGGGCCGCGGCGCTGTCGCAATTACAAGGCGACGAAGGCGCTCGTGCCCTGATCTCCGGCCAGGTCACCCCCCTGGCCGTGGACGACCCGGGCTGCGTGCGCGACGTCGACACCCCGGACGACCTGGCGCCGGGCCCCACCCTCCTCGGATGAGGCGCCCTTCTGCGCGCTGCCGCCCCGCGGAGGGCGGCCGCACACGCCCGTTCGCCGAGTCCGGTGGCGCGTAGCGCCATGGATGACTAACATGAAGGAACCTATGCAACGGATCGCCGTTTCCCATCGCTCCGCGCCTCGCCGGCGCGCGCCCCCGCCGCACACGCCCATGACCGAAGCCCTCTCCTATCGCCTGGAACTCATCGACCCGGCCGGACACCGCTGCCGGGTCACGATGTCCATCCCCGATCCGGATCCGACCGGACAGTGCGTCAGCCTGCCCGCCTGGATTCCCGGCAGCTACATGATCCGCGACTTCGCGCGGCAGATCGAGAGCATCGAGGCGCGGGCCTGGGGCCGCAAGATCGAATTGACCAAGCTGGACAAGCAGACCTGGCAGGCCGCGCCGTGCCGCGGGCCGCTGCAGATCGTCTGCGAGATCTACGCCTGGGACCTGTCGGTGCGCGCCGCCCACCTGGACGAGAGCCACGGCTTCTTCAACGGCACCAGCGTGTTCCTGCGCGCGGCCGGCCACGACAATGTGCCCTGCCTGCTGGAGCTGGTGCCGCCGCGCGGCCTGGACTGGAAGGTCTACACCAGCCTGCCCGAGGCCCAGGGGCATCCCCAGCGCGCGCCGCGCCACGGCTTCGGCATGTACCGCGCACCGGACTACGACGCGCTGGTCGATCATCCCATCGAAATGGGCACGCCGCAGGTCGCCAGCTTCGAAGCCTTCGGGGCGCGGCACGAACTCGTCTTCACCGGCGACATCCCCAATCTTGACCTGGACCGGCTGGTGGCGGACATCCGCAAGATCTGCGAGAAGCAGATCGCCTTCTTCGAACCACGGACGCGGCGGGCGCCGTTCCTGGACAGCTCGGACCGCTACGTGTTCATGACCATGGTCACCGGAGACGGCTATGGCGGGCTGGAACATCGTTCCTCCACCGCGCTGATGACCTCGCGCTCGGACCTGCCCGTGCAGGGGCGGCCCGAGCAGACCGACGGCTACCGCAACTTCCTGGGCCTGGTCAGCCACGAATACTTCCACACCTGGAACGTCAAGCGCATCAAGCCCGCGGCCTTCGCGCCCTACGACCTGGAGCGCGAGAACCATACCCGGCTGCTGTGGCTGTTCGAGGGTTTCACGTCCTATTACGACGATCTGTTCGTGCTGCGCGCCGGCGTGATCACCGAACAGGACTACCTGCGCACGCTGGCCAGGACGGTGTCCTCGGTTCATGCCGCGCCGGGCCGGTTCAAGCAATCGGTGGCGGAAAGCTCGTTCGACGCCTGGACGCGCTACTACCGCCAGGACGAGAACTCGCCCAACGCCATCGTCAGCTATTACACCAAGGGCTCGCTGGTCGCGCTGGGCCTGGACCTGCTGTTGCGCCACGAAACCGGGGGAAAGCACGGCCTGGACGACGTGATGCGGCTGTTGTGGACGCGCTATGGCCGCGATTTCTACCGGGGCGGCGCGCGCGGCGTCGAGGAAGACGCCATGCCGGACCTGATCCGGGAAGCGACCGGCGTGGACGCGCGGGACTTCCTGCGCCGCCACGCCTACGGCCGCGAGGACGTGCCCCTGGCGGAACTGCTCGCGCAGCACGGCTACGCCCTGACCTGGAAGGCCTCGTCGCCGCTTCCTTCCCTGGGCGCGAAGACCGCGCGCCAGGGCGAAGACCTGCGCCTGGCCACCGTGTACGCGCTCGGCCCGGCCCACCGGGCGGGGCTGTCGGCGCAGGACGTGCTGGTGGCCATCGACGGCCTGCGCGTGCAGAACGGCAACCTGGACAAGCTCCTGGCGCGCTACCGGCCCGGCGACCTGGTCGAGATCCATGCGTTCCGGCGCGACGAACTGCGCCGGTTCACGGTCAAGCTCGACCCCGCGCCCGAAACGGAGTGCGTGATCGCGGCGGCCTGACCGGGCCGCCGGCCTTCACCAGGCGACGGACTCCCGTCCCTGCTCCGCCAGCCAGCGGTTGGCGGTCTCGAAATGCCCGCAACCCAGGAACGGCACCGGCGGACGCCGGGCCGACAGGGGCGAGGGATGATTGGCCATCAGCACCAGGTGCCTGCCGCCGGGCGGCAGCAGCGCCTGCTTGGCCTGCGCATGCGCGCCCCACAGCATGAAGACCTTGGGCGAGGGTTCGCGCGCGATCGCGGCGATGACCGCATCGGTGAACGCTTCCCAGCCCTGTTTCGCGTGCGAGGCGGGCGCGCCGTCCTCCACCGTCAGCGACGTATTGAGCAGCAGCACGCCCTGCCGGGCCCATCGCTGCAGGTCGTTGCCGAAGGCGGCGGGATTGCCGCCGAAGCTGGCGGCGACCTCGTTGAAGATGTTGCGCAGGCTGGGCGGGCGCTTGAAGCCGTCCGGCACCGAGAACGCCAGGCCCTGGGCCTGGCCGGGGCCATGATAGGGATCCTGCCCCAGGATCACGACACGGGTGGACGCGGGCGTGGCCAGGTCCAGCGCGCGGAACGGCAAGGCCGGATAGATCACGGCGCCCGCTTCCCGGCGCAAGTCGACGAAGCGCCGCAGCGCGTCGAAGGACGGGCTGGCCAATGCGTCGGCCAGCAATTCACGCCAGCCGGCAGGCAGGCGATCCACGTGGGCCTGCAGCGGTTCGGCCAGGCGATTGTCCGGCTCCGCCGCGAAGAGATCGGCGGACGCGCCGCCATCGAAACCCTTGACGGCGTTCATGCGAACAGCCGCGCCAGCTCGACGCCGGGGTCGGGGGCCCGCATGAACGCCTCTCCGACCAGGAAGGCATTGACGCCGTATTCCCGCATCTGCCGGACGTCGGACGGGCCCAGGATGCCGCTTTCCGTGACCACCCGCTTGCCGGCCGGGATCCGCGGCAACAGGTCGATCGTGGCATGCAGCGAGACCTCGAAGGTCCGCAGGTTGCGATTGTTGATGCCGAGCAGGCTCGTGCGCAGTTCCAGGGCGGTGTCGAGCTCCGCCGCGTCATGGACTTCCACCAGCACGTCCATGCCGAGTTCCAGCGCCAGCGCTTCCAGGTCCCGCAATTGCGAGGGCTCCAGCGCTGCCACGATCAGCAGGATGCAATCGGCGCCCATCGCCCTGGCCTCGACCACCTGATAGGAATCGACGATGAAATCCTTGCGCAGCACCGGCAGCGCGCATGCGGCGCGGGCGCGCCGCAGGTAGTCCTGCGACCCCTGGAAGAACTGCACGTCGGTCAGCACCGACAGGCAGGCCGCGCCATGCGCGGCATACGAAGCCGCGATCTCGTCGGGCTGGAAGTTCTCGCGCAGCTGGCCCTTGGACGGCGATGCCTTCTTGATCTCGGCGATGACGCCGGACTGGCCCGCGGCCACCTTGGCCTCGATCGCCTGCGCGAAGCCCCGCACGTCCTGCCGGGCCTCGGCTTCGCGCCGCAGGTCGGATTCGCTGCGAAGCAGGCGCGCGGTGGCGACCTCTTCGGCCTTTACTTCCAGTATGCGTTGGAGAATGTCACTCATGACCCACCCATCAAGATTCCTGTGCGAAGACGGCCTACTGCGCCGCCTTCCTGGTGAAGGAGACGAACTCGTCCAGCCGTGCGCGCGCGGCGCCGCTGGCGATCAGCTCGAAGGCCTTGCGTATGCCTTCGGCCACCGATGACACGGTGTTGCCGGCATACATGGCCAGCCCGCCGTTCAGAGCGACGATGTCGCGCGCGGGGCCCGGTACGTTGGACAGGGCTTCCAGCACGAGTTCACGGGATTCGTCGCGGTTGGCGACTTTCAGGCTGCGATTCGACACCATCTGGAGACCGAAGTCCTCGGGATGGATCTCGTATTCGTGGACCTCGCCATCGCGCAGTTCCCCCACCATCGTGGCCGCGCCCAGCGAGGCCTCGTCCATGCCGTCCTTGCCGTAGACCACCAGTACGTGCTTGGACCCCAGGCGCTGCAACACCCGCACCTGGATGCCGACCAGGTCGGGATGGAACACGCCCATCAGCTGGTTGGCGGCGCCGGCCGGATTGGTCAGCGGCCCCAGCAGGTTGAAGATGGTGCGCACCGCCAGTTCCTTGCGGATGGGCGCGATGTTCTTCATGGCCGAGTGGTGGATGGGCGCGAACATGAAGCCGATGCCGGTGGCCTCGATGCACTCGGCCACGGCGGCGGACGGCAGCATGACGTTGGCGCCCAGCGCCTCCAGCACGTCGGCGCTGCCCGAGGACGACGAGACTCCGCGATTGCCGTGCTTGGCGATCTTGGCGCCGCCGGCCGCCGCCACGAACATGGCCGCGGTCGAGATGTTGAAGGTATGCGCGCCATCGCCGCCCGTGCCCGCCAGATCGACCAGGCCATCGGTATCGGGCACTTTCACGCCGTCGGCGAACTCGCGCATGACCTGCGCGGCGGCGGTGATCTCGCCTATGGTCTCCTTCTTCACGCGCAGGCCCATGATGAGCGCGGCCGCGGTCGCCGGCGACATCTCGCCGCGCATCAGCATGCGCATCAGCGACAGCATCTCGTCATGGAAGATCTCGCGGTGTTCGATGCAACGCACCAGCGCTTCGGTAGGGGTAATGGGCACCATGGACTCCTTGGGAAATCGTTGCCGCTGGTTCATGCGTTCAACTGCAGGAAATTGCGCAGCAAGGCATGGCCGTGCTCGCTCAGGACGGATTCGGGATGGAATTGCACCCCGTAGACAGGGAGGCTGCGATGGCGCACGCCCATGATCTCCCCATCGTCGGTCTGCGCCGTCACCTCCAGGCAATCGGGCAGGCTGTCGCGTTCGATGGCGAGCGAGTGGTACCGGATGACCGTGTAGGGGGACGGCAAGTCCCGGAACACGTCGCTGCCCGTATGGGTCAGGGCCGACGTCTTGCCGTGCATGATCTGCCGCGCGCGGACGATTTTGCCACCAAACGCGGCGCCGATGGACTGGTGGCCCAGGCACACGCCCAGGATGGGCACCTTGCCGGCATAGGCCTGGATCAGCGGCACCGAGATGCCGGCCTCGGCGGGCGAGCACGGTCCGGGCGAGATGCAGATGCGCTCGGGCGCCAGGGCCGCGATCTCGTCCAGCGTGATCTGGTCGTTGCGGTACACCCGCACGTCCGCGCCGAGTTCGCCGAAGTACTGGACCAGGTTGTAGGTAAAGGAATCGTAGTTGTCGAGCATCAGCAGCATGCCGCTCTCCCCGTGGAATCGAACAGGCCGGTGGCCGGGAACACGTCGGCGATCGCGCCGCACGAGAGCGGGCGCCACCACGCGAGCGACGAGCCACGAAGCGCGTGTGCGGGGGGTCGGCTGGCAAGGGGAGGTACTGCTGGATGCACGGACAATCTCCTGGATCGGGAGCCGCCGTGCCGGAGGAGCTGTGTGAAATCGCGACCTGCCACCGGTTACGGCGGCAGGGTGCAGTTTTCGAACCGCAACGACGTGCCGCTTCCTAGCGGAAGCGCCACCACTGAGCTGCTTGGTTCGAAACGATGCGGTTCATGTCTTGAGGTGAGTCGGGAGCCGCGGCCATGTGCGCGTTTCTGCTCCGGCGGGGATTCTAGCGCGTCCGCGTTTCGCTTGTCGAACGGAAGAAATGGGGACGGAGCATGACACCGGCATGCCTCGGGCCTGCCCACGCCAAAAGAGGCCTCGCACAACCCTAGCGATAGAACGCCGTCGGCGGCACGCCGAACTGCCGCTTGAACGCGGCCGCGAATGCGCTCTGGCTCTCGTAGCCGTGATCGAACGCGACCCGCACCACCGGCAGGCCCTGGGCCAGCGCCTCGAGCGCCAGCAGCAGCCGGGCCTGCTGGCGCCATCGGCCGAAGCTCACGCCGGTGCTGCGCAGGAAGTGGCGATGGAAAGTCTTGGGACTCATCGCCAGCCGGGCTGCCCACAGCTGCGCCGTGACGGTGGCGGCGGGATCCTCGGTCAGGGCCCGGCACACGCGCGCGATGCGCGCATCCTCGGGCCAGGGCAGGTGGAACGGCAGCACCGGTAAGGCCCGCAGTTCGTCCAGCAGGAAGCGCATCAACCGGCCATCGCGGCTATCTGCCGGGTAGTCCGGCGGCACCAGGGTGGCGGCCAGGATCAGCTCGCGCAGCAGCGGCGGAACGTCGATCACGCAATCGCTTCCGGGCAGGCCCTCGATCGCGTCCACGTTGACGAACAGGCTGCGCATGCGTACCGCCCCACGCGTGCGGATGGTGTGCTCGACCCCCGCTTGCAGCCAGACCGCGCGGGTGGGCGGCACGACCCAGCGGCCGGCGGCGGTTTCCACCGCCAGCACACCTTCGATGGCATAGACCAGTTGCGATCGCGGGTGGCTGTGGGGAGGAATGACGTGGCCGGCCGGGTAGTCCACCGCCACGCCGGTCACGGGCGTGGCGGTGGAGTCGTAGGCGGAACCGGCGGCATGGGAAATCATGGCCCATACTACCTTGGACTGACCATTTCGCGACAAAAAAAGGCCAAAACGCGCAATACGGCCATGATCCGCCGCTTCTATCCTTGACGGCATCGATTATCCGGTTGATCCCATGCACCTCGTCTTCCACGCGCTTTCGCCACTACGGCCCCTGCCCTCCGGCCGGGGTCTGCCTGCGCGCACGACGACCACGGACACCCGCTGATCTCCCTAGACCCCGGCCGGACGCAGCTTTCACCTGAAAGCAGGGAGATCGCGTCCACATTCCGAGGCCTGTCATGATCGACCATCCCGAAACCAAGTATCGCCCCTTCCCTCCCGTCCACCTGCCCGGCCGCCAATGGCCTACGCGCACCATCGCGCGGGCGCCCGTCTGGCTGTCGACCGATCTGCGCGACGGCAACCAGGCCCTGTTCGAACCGATGAACCGCGACCGCAAGCTGCGGTTGTTCGACGAGCTCGTGCGGCTGGGATTCAAGGAAATCGAGGTCGGCTTTCCCGCCGCCTCGCGCACCGACTTCGACATCGTTCGGCACCTGGTCGACCAGCGTCGCATTCCCGACGACGTCACGCCCATGGTCATCACGCAGTTGCGCGAGGACCTGATCCGCGAAACCGTCCGCAGCATACGGGGAGCCCGGCGGGCCATCGTCCATTTCTACAACGCCATCGCGCCTGCCTGGCGCCGGGTGGTGTTCGGCATGTCCGTGCCCGAGATCCGGCGGATGGTCGAGCACCACGTGCGGCTCCTGCGCACGCTGACCGACGACTGCCCGGAAACCGAATGGGTCCTGCAGTATTCGCCGGAGACCTTCTGCATGGCCGAGCTGGAGGTGTCGCTGCAGATGTGCAACACCGCCATACGCGCCTGGGACGCGGGCCCCGGCCGGCCCGTCATCATCAACTTGCCGACCACCGTGGAGGTAGCCACCCCCAACGTGTTCGCCGACCAGATCGAATGGATGAACGGCCGTATCGAGCGGCGCGAGCACGTGGTCCTGTCCGTGCACCCCCACAACGACCGGGGCACCGGCGTGGCTTGCGCCGAGCAGGCCCTGCTGGCGGGCGCCGAGCGCGTGGAGGGCTGCCTGTTCGGCAACGGCGAGCGCAGCGGCAATCTCGACCTGGTCACGCTGGCACTGAACCTGTACACGCAGGGCATCCACCCCGGGCTGGATTTCTCGGACATCGCCGCCGTGGCGCGGGTGGCCGAGGAATGCACCGCCCTGCCCATCCATCCCCGCCATCCGTATGTCGGCGACCTGGTCTTCACCGCTTTCTCGGGGTCGCACCAGGACGCCATCGCCAAGGGCTTCGCGGCGCGCAGCGAAGGCGATTTCTGGGAAATTCCCTACCTGCCCATCGATCCGCACGACCTGGGTCGCACCTACGACAGCATCGTCCGCGTCAACAGTCAGTCGGGCAAGGGCGGCATCGCTTTCCTGCTCCAGCGCGACCGTGGCGTGGTCATGCCGCGCCGCATGCAGGTGGAGTTCGGCGCCATCGTGCAAAAGCATGCGGACGCCAGCGAAACGGAGCTCGGCAGCGACGAACTGTGGGCGCTGTTCAGCCGCACCTATCTGGCGCCGACCGCCGAGGGCGGCTCGCTGGTCTATCGCGGCCACCGGCTGTTCGACGCCGAGGCAGGCCAGGGCATCGAACTGGAAGTGGCGGACGGGACGGGGCGCGTGCGCCGCCTGCGCGGCACCGGCAACGGGCCCATCGCGGCGACGGTGGACGCGCTCGGCGTGCCGCTGCGCATCGATGGCTACGAAGAGCGCAGCCTGGGAGCCGGCGCCGACGCCCAGGCCTTCGCCGTCGTCGAGGCCGCCCTGCCCGGCGTTCCGGGGACCCGCTACGGCGCGGGCCGCCACGCCAACATCGTCGTGGCGTCGATACTCGCGGTGCTGAGCGCGGCGGCGCGTTTCGCAAGCTCGACCGAAGCGGCTGCCGTGTAATCCTCTCCAGGGCCGGCGGCAAATATTGCATGGGCCGGCCCGCGGCGCGGCCCGGCGCCGGGTCCGCACCCCGGCTCTTTCCGGGGGCCGCCGCGCGGGTCGGGGCCGGTGCGGCGCCTCGGCATGCCGCTTGCTTGCCGTCCGCTACGAGCGAACCCGCGGAACGTCCCGACCTGGCGCGGCGGTGCCGCTCATCCAGTCCGAAGGAGATGGCATGAGCGACGCCAAGCCGGGCAGGCCCGGGTCCGATTTCACGCCGCAGCCGGGCGTGCGGGGCTGCGACACGGCTCGCCGGCAGATGCTGGCGGTGTCGCTGGCGGCCCTGCTGGGCGGTCCCTGGCTGCTGCGCCTGGCCTCGGGCGCCGCCCCCGCCTCGGGTAGCGCGGCATCCCGCCCCGCCGCCTTGTCCCCCGAACAGGAGTCCTTCCTGCGCTTCTCGCAAGCCATGACCGGACACGGCGACCTGAATCCCGTAACGGCCGGACGCATCTACGACGCCATGCGCCAGGCCTCCGCGGACTTCCCGGGACAGGCCGCGAAGCTGGCCGGCCTGGCTGGCGATGCGGCCGAACCCGAATCGCTGCTGCAGCGCGCCACCGAGGCCGGCCTGCGCGAGACCGCGCTGGCCGTGGTCGCGGCCTGGTACACGGGCTCGGTGGGCGCGGACAGCAGGGCCACCGTCGTGGCCTATCGCGACGCCCTGATGTACCGCCCCGTCCAGGACGCCCAGACCGTGCCGACCTACTGCAATTACGGTCCCGCCTGGTGGGTGGCCGACCCGCCTCCGATAGGCGTCTCGCCCCCGGTGGAGCGTGCCGGCCCCGAAGCGCCCACGACCGGCTTTCCCGTTCCGACCACGCGGCCCCCGGCGCCGCCTCGTTCCACGCCCCAGGGCGCCCCGTCCGGGGGAGGCCGATGAAGACGCCCTCCTTCGACGCCCAGGGCAATGCCACCGCCGATATCGTCGTGGTGGGCTCGGGCGTGGTCGGCGCCATGATCGCCGACCAGCTTGCCGGCCAGGGCCATGCCGTGCTGGTCCTGGAGGCCGGCCCGCGGATCGATCGCGGCCAGGCGGTCGAGAACTGGCGCAACATGCCCTTCTTCAATCGCGTGGGGTCCGACTTCCAGGGACTGTTTCCCCAATCCCCGCTGGCCCCCGCGCCGCTGTACTTCCCCAAGAACGACTACGTGCTGACCACCGGCCCCAGCGGCGGCGGCTTCCAGCAGGGCTACCTGCGCGTGGTGGGCGGCACGACCTGGCACTGGGCCGCATCGTGCTGGCGCCATCTGCCCGTGGACCTGCGCATGCGGAGCGCCTATGGGGTCGGACGCGACTGGCCGATCTCGTATGACGAGCTGGAGCCCTTCTATTGCGAAGCCGAGGATCGCATGGGCGTGGCCGGTCCCAACGATCCCGCGCTGCAATCGCCGTCCGAGCGCAGCCGGCCCTATCCGATGGACATGATCCCCTGGGGTTATGGCGACCGGCGCTTCGCGGAAGTGGTCAACGCCCACGGCTACCGTTCCGTGCCCATTCCCCAGGCGCGCAACACGCAGCCCTGGCATGGCCGTCCCGCCTGCTGCGGCAACAACAACTGCCAGCCCATCTGCCCCATCTCGGCCATGTACAACGGCATCCACCACGTGACCAGCGCCGAGGGCAAGGGCGCCAAGGTGCTGGAGCAGGCGGTGGCCTATCGGCTGGACACCGACGAGAACAACCGCATCACGGCGGTGCACTGGTATGACGCGCAACGGCAGTCGCACCAGGCCATGGGCAGGATGTTCGTGCTGGCCTGCAACGGGATCGAGACTCCTCGCCTGCTGCTGCTCGCCGCCAATGAACGCAACCCACGCGGCATCGCGAACTCGTCCGACCAGGTCGGACGCAACATGATGGATCACTCGGGCTTCCACTGCACCTTCCTCGCGCGTGAACCGATCTGGACCGGGCGCGGGCCGGCGCAGAGCAGTTGCCTAGTCGGTCCGCGCGACGGGGCCTTCCGCTCGGAATACTCGGCCAACAAGATCATCCTGAACAACATCACGCGTGTCGGCCCCGCCACCACGCAGGCCCTCAAGCTCGGCCTGGTCGGCAAGGCGCTGGACGACGAGATCCGCCGCCGCACCGCCTATGGCGTGGACCTGTCGATCAGCCTGGAGCCGCTGCCGGATCCCAGCAACAGGCTTACGCTGAGCATCACCCGGCGCGATCCGCTGGGCCTGGCCTGTCCCGACATCCACTACGACGTGGGCGACTACGTGCGCAAGGGCGCCGAAGCTTCGCGCCGCCAGCTCGAACACATAGGCAGCCTGTTCGACGCGGTGGAGTTCCACATCACGCCGGACCTGAACGCCAACAACCACATCATGGGCGGCACCATCATGGGCGCGAACCCCAGGGACTCGGTGGTGGATGGCGACTGCCGGGCCCACGACCATCCGAACCTGTGGCTGCCGGGCGGCGGCGCCATGCCGTCGGCCAGCGTGGTCAACAGCACCCTGACCATGGTGGCCCTGGGCCTGAAGGCGGCGGCCTCCATCGAACGGGAACTGGGGCGAGGCTAGGATGCGCACGCATACGACATGGCCGTTGCGTTCCGCCCGCCGCGCCACGGCCATCGCGGCGCTGGTCCTCGGCATGCCGGCGGCGGTGGCCGCGCAGCCGGCACCGGCGCCCGGCGCGCCGGCGGATGCTGCCCTGATCGAACGCGGCCGCTATCTGGCCGTCGCCGCCGACTGCACGGCCTGCCACACGGCCAAGGGCGGCAAGCCGTATGCGGGCGGCTACAGCGTGGAGTCCCCGCTGGGCACCATTTATGCGACCAACATCACGCCATCGAAGACGGCCGGCATAGGCAACTACACCGAGGCGCAGTTCGCCCGCGCGCTGCGCCAGGGAATACGGGCGGACGGCGCCCATCTCTACCCGGCCATGCCCTACACCGCCTATACCGCGATCAGCGACGAAGACGTGCACGCGCTTTATGTCTATTTCATGCAAGGGGTCGAACCGGTGGACACGGAGGTCGCCCGGACCCGGCTGCCTTTCCCCTTCAACCTGCGCCTGTCCATGGCCGCCTGGAACCTGCTGTTCCTGAAGGACGAGCGCTTCCAGCCAGACGCCGGCGCCAGCGAGGAGGTCAACCGCGGGGCCTATCTCGCCAACGCGCTGGCCCATTGCAGCACCTGCCATACGCCGCGCAACGCGCTGATGGCCGAACGCGAAAGCCGCTTCCTGGCCGGGAGCGGACTGGGAGCCTGGTACGCACCCAACATCACGCCCCATGCTTCAGGCATAGGCGGCTGGAGCGACGAGGACCTGGTCCGGTACCTGCGTACCGGCCACGCCGCAGGCAAGGGCCAGGCCGCCGGCCCCATGGCCGAGGCGGTCGAGAACAGTTTCCAGCACCTGCGGCCGGAAGATCTCCAGGCCATGGTGGCCTACCTGCGTACGGTCCGGCCCGTCGCCGACGAAGGCGCGCCGGCACGGCCGGCCTACGCCCAGGGGCGCGCCTTCAGCAGCGAGGCCGAGCTGCGCGGCACGCATGGCCCCAACGAGCGCGACAGCCTGAAGACCGGCGCGGCGCTCTACAGCGCCCACTGCGCCAGTTGCCACCAGGCCGACGGCTCCGGCAGCGCCAACCAGCGCTATCCTTCGCTGTTCCACAACACGGCCACCGGCGGGCCGAACCCCGCCAATCTCGTCGCCGTCATGCTCTATGGCGTCGAGCGCGACGCCGGAGGCGAACATGCCCTGATGCCGCGCTTCGACGGCCAGTCCTACGTCAGCGCGCTGTCCGACGAGCAGATCGCCGCCATCTCGAACTACGTGCTGGCCCAGTACGGCAACGGCGCGTCCCGCGTGTCCGGCCGCGACGTGGCGATCGCCCGCCAGGGCGGTCCCCGTCCCCTGCTCGCCAAGGTCCAGCCCTTCATCGTCTGGACGCTGATAGGCGTGGCGATCCTGGTCGTGGTACTGGCCGCCCTTCTGCTGACGAGGCGCCGCCGACGCCGCTCCACCATACCCTGATGCCATGGACGCCCTGCTGCTCGCCCGTATCCAGTTCGGGTTCACGATCTCCTTCCACATCATCTTTCCCGCCCTGACCATCGGGCTGGCGAGCTACCTGGTCGTGCTGGAAGCACTATGGCTGCGTACCCGGCGCCAGGCCTACATCGACCTGTACCACTTCTGGCTGAAGGTGTTCGCGGTCGCCTTCGCGATGGGCGTGGTGTCGGGCATCGTGATGGCCTACCAGTTCGGCACCAACTGGAGCAACTTCTCGCGCTTCGCGGGCAGCATCACCGGCCCCCTGCTGACCTACGAAGTCCTGACCGCCTTCTTCCTCGAGGCGGGCTTCCTGGGCGTCATGCTGTTCGGCCTGAAGCGGGTGGGACCCGGCCTGCACTTCGTCTCGACCCTGGCGGTGGCGATCGGCACGCTGATCTCGGCCACCTGGATCCTGGCCTCGAACAGCTGGATGCACACCCCGCAGGGACACGAGATCATCGACGGACGGGTCGTGCCGGTGGACTGGCTGGCCGTCATCTTCAACCCGTCCTTTCCCTACCGGCTGGCCCACATGGTGACCGCGGCCTACCTCGCGACGGCCCTGATGGTTGGCGGTACCGCCGCATGGCACCTGCTGCGCGGGCACGGCAGCCCGCCGGTGCGCACCATGCTGTCGATGGCCATGTGGATGCTGCTGGCCGCGGCGCCCATCCAGGCCATCCTGGGCGACCAGCACGGACTGAACACGCTGCGGTACCAACCCGCCAAGCTGGCTGCCATCGAGGGGCATTGGGAACGCCCGCCGGCGGGCGAAGGGGTGCCGCTGACGTTGTTCGGCTGGCCGGACATGAAGGCGGAGACCACGCGCTACAAGGTCGACGTGCCCCGCCTGGGCAGCCTGATCCTGACCCACAGCTGGGATGGCGAAATCCCGGCCCTGAAGGAATTCCCGCCCGAGGACCGCCCGAACTCGACCATCGTGTTCTGGACCTTCCGCATCATGGTCGGCCTGGGCCTGTTGATGATCGCGCTGGCGCTGTGCGGGCTGTGGCTGCGGCGCTCGTCCCGGCTGTACGCGTCGCGGCCCTTCCTGCGCTTCGCGCTGGCGATGTCGCCGGCGGGCCTGGCCGCCATCCTTGCCGGCTGGTACACCACCGAGATCGGTCGCCAGCCCTGGACGGTGTACGGCCTGCTGCGCACGGCAGACGCGGCCACGCCGCAGCACACGACCGGGCAGGTGGCCTTCACCCTGCTGCTGTTCGTGGTCGTGTACTTCGCGGTGTTCGGCGCGGGCACCGCCTACGGACTGAGGTTGCTGGCCAAGGGGCCTGCTCCCGCCGAACACCGGCGCGACGCCGGCGGCGGGCCGGGCGAACGGCGCCAACCCATGCGGCCGCTGTCGGCCGCGCAGGAAGACGGCGACGGCGAGGCGCCGGAGGAGTCGCACCATGGGCATTGACCTGCCGCTGATCTGGGCCGTGATCATCCTGTTCGGCATCATGATGTACGTCATCATGGATGGCTTCGATCTGGGCATCGGCCTCCTGTTCCCGTTTTTCCCGGACAAGGACGAGCGCGACGTGATGATGAACACCGTGGCGCCGGTCTGGGACGGCAACGAAACCTGGCTGGTGCTGGGCGGCGCCGGCCTGCTGGCCGCTTTTCCCCTGGCCTATTCGGTCATCCTGAGCGCGCTGGCGCTGCCGCTCATCCTGATGCTGGTGGGCCTGATCTTCCGCGGCGTGGCCTTCGAGTTCCGCTTCAAGGCCCGCGACCATGAGCGGCGGCTGTGGGACCGCGCATTCGCGGGCGGTTCGCTGCTGGCCACGTTCTGCCAGGGCGTCACGCTGGGCGCCTTCCTGAACGGCCTGCCCGTGCGCGACGGCAACTACGCGGGCGGCGCCTTCGACTGGATCTCGCCGTTTCCATTGTTCACCGGGCTGGGACTGCTGTGCGCCTATGCGCTGCTCGGGGCAACCTGGCTGGTCCTGAAGACCGAAGGCGAACTGCAGGCCCGCATGCGGCGCATCGGCGCGCGGCTGGCCTGGATCACGCTGGCGGTGATCGGCGTCATCAGCATCTGGACGCCACTCACGCATCCGCCCATCGCCGAGCGCTGGTTCAGCTTCCCCAACATCGTCTGGTTCGCGCCGGTGCCGGTGCTGGTGCTGCTGGTGACCTGGGGGCTGTTGCGCGCCCTGCGCCGGGACGGCCACGCCTCGCCTTTCCTGCTGACCCTGGCCCTGGTCTTCCTGGGATACAGCGGACTGGGCATCAGTCTGTGGCCCTACGTCATTCCCCCCGGCATCTCGATCTGGGACGCGGCCGCGCCGCCGCAAAGCATGGGCTTCACGCTGGTGGGCGCGCTGCTGGTGATCCCGTTCGTGCTGATGTACACCGCCCTGGGATACTGGGTCTTCCGCGGCAAGGTGCGCCATGGCGAGGGCTACCACTGATGGTCGGCGCGCACCGCGCCTGGCCGCGCCGCCTCGCCTGGCTGCTCGCGCTGTGGGCGGGCGGCGTGGCCGCGCTGGGCATCGTCGCGGCCGTGCTGAAACTGATCATGCGCGGCGTCGGCCTGGCATGACACCGGCGCCTCAAACCGTGCGCCGGGTATTCATCAACATGTCGTAAAGCAGTTGGGCGACCGGACTGAGCTGCCTGCCGCGCCGGTGGATCAGGCCGATGTCCCGGCTGATGGCCGGCTCGCGCAAGGGCTTGCTGACCAGGGCCGCATGCCGGCCCTTGGGCATGGCCAGTTGCGGCACGACGCCTATGCCCACTCCCGCTTCCACCAGGCTGACCAGCGCGGGCACGTGCTGGACCTCGCAGAACCATCGCGGCTGGTGCTCGCTATGGGCAAGGGCCTGGTCCATCAGGAAGCGGTTGCCGCTGCCCTGGGCCAGCCGGATGAAATGGTGATCGGCCAGTTGCGCCCAGGTCAGCGTGCGCCGCGCGGCCAGGGGATGGTCGCGCCGCAGCGCGACCACGAAGGGCTCGTTCAGCAAGGGCTGGTACGTGATCTCGGCATCCTGCGTGCCGATGTAGGTCAGCCCGAAGTCGGCGTCGCCGCGCGCCACCGCGGTCAGGACCTCGGACGATGACTCGTCGATGATGCGGATGCGGATGCGCGGATATTTCTGGTGGTACTGGCGGATGACCTCGGGCAGGAAGTAGGCCACCGCCGACGGCACGCAGGCGATGGTCACCTCGCCCGACAGTTTCTCGGCCACATCCTGGATCCCTATCAGCGCATGCTCGAGCTCGTTGAGGACGTTCCTGGCGCGCGGCACGAAACCGCGCCCTATGGTCGTCAGCTGGACCTTGCGCGTGGTCCGTTCGAACAGCTTGACGCCCAGGGCATCCTCCAGCTTGTCCACCCGCCGGGACAGCGCGGACTGCGACACGTACAGGGACTCGGAAGCGGCCCGGAAGCTTCCCAGGTCCGCCACGGCAAGAAAGGCGCGCAGATCGGCCAGGTCGAATTTCATGCGTTTTCGTCAAGAATCCATCCAATTTTTGCACTTTACTCCTGTTTGGTCGTCGCCCAAGATGCGTCCACAGCCTTGCTTCCAGGGCGAAGCCAGATACGGAGACAGACTTGCCACGCTCGATTTCCCGCCTTCTCGTCTTGCGGCTGCTTGCCGGCAGCGCGCTGCTGGCCGCCGCCTCGCCCGGTCCGGCGCAGGCCGACACCTGGACGCCCGCCAAGCCCGTACGCCTGCTGGTGCCCTACGGTCCCGGCGGCAGTTCGGACGTGATCGCCCGCGCCATCGCCACGGAAATGGCGAAAGGCCTGGGCAAGGCGGTGGTGGTGGAAAACAAGGGCGGCGGCCAGGGCACGATCGCCACCAACGAAGTGGCCCGCGCCCGGCCCGACGGCTACACCATCGTGCTTGGCCACGTGGGCACGCTGGCGGTCAACCCGGCCATGATGAAAGACCTGCCCTACCAGGTCGACAAGGACTTCGCCCCCATTACCCTGCTGGCGCGCTTGCCCATGGTGTTCGCGGTGTCCGAACGGGTGGAGGCGGCGGACCTTCCCGCCTTCATCCGCCTGGCCCGCGCCCAGCCCGGCAAGTTCAACTACGGCTCGGCCGGCAACGGCAGCGCGGGACACCTTGCCTTCGAGATGCTCAAGTCCACGACGAAGACGGCCATCACGCACATTCCCTACAAGGGCACCGGCGCCCAGGTCGCCGACCTGATCGCCGGCCACATCGACGCCGCGGCCGCCGGCACGCCGGGCCTCTTGCCGCCGTTCCAGGCCGGCCGGATTCGCATCCTTGCCGTAGGCGCCTCGAAGCGCCTGGCGGTGCTGCCCGACGTTCCCACCGTGGCCGAACTCGGCTACCCGGACTTCGAGAGCTCCCAGTGGTTCGGCCTGCTGGCGCCGGCCGGCACGCCCCGGCCCGTTGTCCACCGCCTGCACGAGGAAGCGCTGAAGGCGCTGCATTCGCCTTCGGTCCAGCAGCGCCTGCAGCACGACTCCAGCGAATCGCTGGGCCAGGGGCCCGCCGAATTCGCGGCCTTCATCCGCAGCGAACAGGCGCGCTGGGGTGCGGTGGTTCGCGCCGCCGGCATCTCGGCAGATTGATTTCCCACTCTTCCCCTACGCAGGAACGCTTCATGTCATCCAACGTCGTCCCGCCTACGAAATATTCCGAAGCAGAGCTGACCCGCCTGGGCATCCTGGCGTTCCGCGCGCTGGGCCTGCCCGAGCAGGACGCCCGGGACGTCACCCGCGTGCTGGTGCTGGCCGACATGTTCGGCTTGTCGACCCACGGCCTGAGCCGCCTCGAATCGTATGGCGAGCGGCTGAAGGTCGGCGGTATCGCCGCGCGCGCCCAGGTGACGGTGCACACGGTGGCCCCCGCGCTACGGCTGGTGGACGGCGGCAACGGTGTCGGCCCGCTGGTCGGCATGCATGCCCTGCGCGCGGCCATGGAAGCCGCGACGGAATGCGGCGTGGGTGTCGCGTTCGCACGCGGCAGCAACCATTTCGGTCCGGTCTCGCCCTATTCGCTGATCGCCGCCCAGGATGGGTTCGCCAGCATCATCGGCAGCAATGCCACCACCACCATCGCCCCCTGGGGCGGAAGCGACGCCCGGCTGGGCAACAGCCCGATCGGATTCGGAGTGCCCAACCCGGGCGGCGATCCCTTCCTGCTCGACATGGCGATGAGCGTCGTGGCGCGCGCCAAGATCCGCCGCGCCCTCAAGCAGGGCCAGTCCATTCCCGACACCTGGGCCACCGACCAGGCCGGCCGTCCCACCACCGACCCGGCCGCCGCCCTGGACGGTTTCCTGCTCCCCATAGGCGGGCACAAGGGCTATGGCCTGGCCTTGATGGTGGACCTGTTCGCCGGCCTGCTTTCCAACGCCGCCTACCTGACCCACGTGAAGTCCTGGGTCGAGGCGCCGGACCAACCGCAGAACCTGGGGCACTTCTTCATCCTGATCGACACGCGGCGGCTCGGCTCCACCGCCTGGCTGGCCGATCGGATGAACGACTTCGCCGCCATCCTGCATGGCAGCACGCCGGTCGACCCCGGCCAGCCCGTCATCGTCCCCGGGGAAATCGAGCTGGGCCGGCTGGCGCGCAGCCGCGCGGAGGGCATCGAGCTCGATGCCGACACCGCCGCCCTGCTGGCCGCCTACGCCGGGCCCCGCTAGCGCCACGGCCAGACCAAGGAGAAAGACATGAAGACACTGGCAACGCTGGCGATGCTGGCCCTGGCACTGCCCGGGCACGCGCACGCCGCGGACAAGTACCCATCCAGGCCCGTGCGGGTCATCGTGCCCTACGTCGCCGGCGGCGCCGCCGACATCACCACGCGGGTGGTCGCCCAGAAACTCTCGGACCGCCTGGGCGCGAGCTTCGTCGTCGAGAACAAGCCGGGCGCCAACGGCATGATAGGCACGGACTTCGTCGCCAAGGCGAAGCCGGACGGCTACACCCTGCTGGCCGATGCCAGCGGGCCGCTGGTCGTCAACCCGTCCTTGTACGACAAGGTGCCGTACGACCCGGTGAAGGACCTCGTGCCCGTCAGCCAGTTGACCAGCTATCAATACGCGCTGGTCGTGCCCGCGGCCTCGCCCCTGCGCAGCCTGGACGACCTGGTCCGGACGGCGCGCGCGCAGCCGGGCAAGCTCAGCTATGGTTCCGCCGGCATCGGCGCCGGCGGCCACCTGGCCGGAGAGCTCCTGGCGCTGATGAGCAAGACCGAACTCACCCACGTCCCCTACAAGGGCAACGCCCAGGCGCTAGCCGATATCCTGGGCGGACAGTTGTCCTTTACCTTCGACACCATCGTGACCGCCGTGCCGCATATCCACGGCGGCAAGCTGCGCGCGTTCGCGGTGTCCGGCCCGACCCGCTCGCCCGCGCTGCCCGATGTTCCCACCATGGAAGAACTCGGCTACAAGGGCTTCCACATCACGCAGTTCCAGGGCATTCTTGCTCCTGCCGGCACCGATGCGGCCATCGTCAGGACACTGAACGATGCGGTGGCCGCAGCCATGCGTGAACCCGATGTGGTCAAGCGGCTGGCCGACGAGGGCGGCTACGAGATCGTCGCCGGCTCCCCGACGGATTTCGGCCAGTTGATCGCCACCGAACTCGGCATGTACCGGCGTCTGATCCGGGACGCGAACATCAGGATGCAATGAACATGACAACGGTCGATGTCCTGGTCCAGGGCTACCCTGGACGCGCCACCCATCACGGCGGGCTGGGCTGGAGCACGGTGACGCTGGTTCGCGCCGGTGGCCGCAACGTCCTCGTCGACGTCGGCGCCTTCGGCGCCCGCAAGCCCATCCTGAAGGCGCTTACCGGCCGCGGCGTGCAGCCGGCCGACATCACCGACGTGGTGCTGACCCATGCCCACTACGACCATGCGGTCAACTTCACGCTGTTTCCGCAGGCCACCGTCTGGATCGGCGACGAGGAACTGAGCTGGGCCGCCGCCCAGCCGCCCGGTTTCAACCCCATCCCCGAACTCTACGTACGCGAACTATGCGCCTCGCCGCGCGTGCGGCGGGTGCGCGACGGCGAAACCTTCCTGCCCGGGCTGCAGGCCATCGCGGCCCCGGGCCATACGCCCGGCCATCTCCTGTTCTATCTGACCGATGCGCAGGAACCGGTGCTGTTCACCGGCGACGCGGCCAAGAACCGCGCCGAACTGCTCAGCATGAGCGTGGCGGACACCGACGACGCGCAGGCCAGCGCCCGCAGCCTGGAAACGATCTGGCAGCTCTGGAAGCGGCGGCCCGGCACATTGCTGGTTCCGGGCCACGACCTCAGCATGCGCCTGGACGCCGACGGCCGCCCCGTCTACGTGGGCGAACGCGCCGCCGAAATCGGCGCCTGGTTCAGCGAGACGCTGCAGCAGACGAAGATCGATCTGTGCTGCCCGCCCCGCCTCGATTTCTCTCAACTCGCGAACGCTTGACCATGCCCATCACTCCCGACGTACGCACCGCCTTCGCCCCCACCGGCGTGCTGCGCGCCTCCATCAACATCGGCAATCCCATCCTCGCCTCCCTGGACGCGGGCAGCGACACCCCGCGCGGCGTATCGGTCGACCTGGCGCGGGAACTGGCGCGCCGGCTGGACCTGCCCATCGAACTGAAGGTGTTCAAGAGCGCCGGCGAATCCGTGCGCGCGGTCACCGACGAAGAGGCCGACGTCGGCTTCTTCGCCATCGATCCCAAGCGTGGGCAAGGCATAGGCTTTACCGCTCCCTACGTGATCATCGAGGGATGCTACCTGGTGCCTCATGACTCGCCGCTGCGCAGCAACGACGAAGTCGACGCCGAGGGCACCACCGTCGTGGTCGGCCGCGGCAGCGCCTACGACCTGTTCCTGACCCGCGCGCTCCAGCACGCCACGCTGCTGCGCGCGCCCACGTCGCCATCGGTGGTCGAGGTCTTCGTGAAGGAAGGCGCCGACGTCGCCGCCGGCGTACGCCAGCAACTGGAGGCCGACATGGCGGCCCGCGGCGGGCTGCGCCTCCTGCCCGGGCGCTTCATGGAAATACGTCAGGCCATGGGCCTACCCAAGGGCCGCGGCGACGAGGCCATCCGGGTGCTGCGGACCTATGTGGAAGAGGCCAAGGCGTCCGGCTTCGTGGCCGAGGCCCTGGAGCGCCACCGGATCGAGGGCGTATCGGTGGCGCCGGCGGATTGAGAGGCAGGCGCCCTTCAGACCGGATCGTCCAATCCCAGCTGCACCTGCTCCGCCGCCCGCAGCACCGCCCGCGCCTTGGCCTCCGTTTCCGCCCATTCCTTCTCGGGCTCGGAGTCGGCCACCACGCCGGCGGCCGCCTGCGCGTACAGCATGCCGTTCTTGATCACGCCGGTGCGGATGGCGATGGCCAGATCCATCTCGCCGCCGTAGCTCAGGTAGCCCGCCGCCCCGCCGTACACGCAGCGCCGCACCGGCTCCAGTTCGTCGATCAGTTCCAGCGCCCGCACCTTGGGCGCGCCGGACAGCGTGCCTGCCGGAAAGGTCGCGCGCAGCACGTCCATGGAACTCATGTCCCGGCGCAGCAGCCCGGTGACGTTGGACACCAGGTGCATGACATGCGAATAGCGTTCGATCGCCAATTGGTCGGTCACCTGCACCGAGCCGATCTCGGCGATGCGGCCGACGTCGTTACGGGCCAGGTCGATCAGCATGACATGCTCGGCAATCTCCTTGGGATCGGCGCGCAGTTCCTCGGCCAGCGCCAGGTCTTCCTCGGGCGTGCCGCCACGCGGACGGGTGCCGGCCAGGGGCCGGATCGTGACGCGGCTGCGGGTCTCGCCCTGTTCCTGCACCGCCTCCTGCCGCACCAGGATCTCGGGCGAGGAACCCACGACGTGGAAGTCGCCGAAATTCCAGAAGTACATGTAGGGCGAGGGATTGAGCGAGCGCAGCGCCCGGTACAGCGACAGCGGCGAATCGCGGAAGGGCTTGGCAATGACCTGGCCCACCTGGACCTGCATCAGGTCGCCGGCGGCGATGTATTCCTTGGCCTTGCGCACGGCCGCCAGGTAGTCCGGCTTCTGGAAGTCGCGGCGGGTCTCGGTGACCATGCTGGCCTGGCTGTACGGGATCTCGGCCGGGCGGCGCAGCTGGGCACGCAGGTCCAGCAGGCGGGTGCGGGCGCGGGCATAGGCTTCGCGCTGGCCGGGGTCGGCGTAGACCATCAGGTAAAGCCGCCCGCTCAGGTTGTCGATGATGGCCAGTTCGTCGATCAACAGCAGCAGCAGGTCGGGCACCGGATCGCCCATGCCGGCGGGGTCGGGCTTGGTGCAGGGGCCCAGCCGGGGTTCGATGTGGCGGACCATGTCATGGCCGAAGTAGCCGGCCAGGCCGCCCACGAAACGGGGCATCCCGGGACGCAGCGCCACCTTGAAGCGTTTCTGGTATTCGGCGATGAAAGCGAGCGGATCGCCCTCGTGGCGCTCGACCACCTGGTCGTCGGTCACCACCTCGACGTTGCGGCCGCGCGCCCGGATGAAGGTGCGCGCGGGCAGGCCGATGAAGGAGTAGCGCCCGAAACGCTCGCCGCCCACCACGGACTCCAGCAGGCAGCTCATGGCGCCGCGCCGGGGCCCGCTCTGGGCCAGTTTCAGATAGAGCCCGAGCGGGGTATCCAGGTCGGCATAGGTTTCGGACACCAGCGGGATGCGGTTGTATCCCTGGGAAGCCAGGGCCTGGAATTCGACTTCGGTCATGCTTGCCTCGTATCGCGTGGAATGTTGGAGTTCCGCCGGCCCCTGTCCGGAACGCACGAGCAGACATGCCCCGACGGTCCGGCAGGACTCGGGCGGGGAGATTCGTATCGGGATTTGCTAGGGGCCGCTTAGCGCGCTGGCTTACGGCCGGAGAGAATCACCACCACCCGGCAGACGAACGCCACCAGCGCCACCAGGCGCAGGTTTGAGCGGACGACCGAGTCATGGCAACCATATGTGCGGGAAAAGACCCTGGGAAGAAACTAGAACGACGCCGGCGGAACCACCGTGGTGCGGGACAGGACCTGCGACTGGGAAATCCATTGTGCCGCGTCGACGAGCGTGGAAACTATACCATCGGACTCGATGGCATGCACATCCCGCCCCTCGTTGTAACCGTAGGGGACGAGCAGCACGCGGCAACCGGCCGCCTTGGCCGCCGACGCATCGTTCATGGAGTCGCCCACCACCACGGCCTCGGCCGGCGTGACGCCCAGCAGTTCACACGCATGCAGCACGGGGTCGGGATCCGGTTTCTTGCGGGCCACGCTGTCGCCGCTGACCACGGCGTCGAAATAGGCGCGCAGCCCGATCCGCTCCAGGAGCGGGCCGGTGAACTCGGCCGGCTTGTTGGTCACGACCGCGATGCGCAGGCCCTGTGCCTTCATGGCCTGCAGGCCCTCGAGCACGCCGTCGAAGATGCGGGCGGTCTCGCCGTTGACCTCCTGGTAGGCATGGCGGAAGACATCCAGTGCCTCCGGAAAACGCTCCTGCCCGGCGCGGCCGTCCAGGCTGCCCGACAGCGCGCGGTGCACCAGGTTCTCCATGCCCTTGCCGACGAAGGTGGCGATCACGTCCTCGCGCAGGGGCACCAGTCCGAATTCGACCCGCATGACGTTCGCCGCGCGCGCCAGGTCGGGCACGGAATCCACCAGGGTCCCGTCGAGATCGATCAGTACGGCGCGAAAACTCATGCTGGCTCCTTGCTTGCCGGGTCCGGCTCAGGCGTAGGACGCATCGCCCTTGGCGATCTGCGCACGCATTTCCTTGATGACCGCCGCGTAGTCGGGCTTGCCGAAGATGGCCGACCCGGCGACGAAGGTATCGGCGCCCGCCGCGCGGATGGCGGCGATGTTGTCGGCCTTGACCCCGCCGTCGACCTCCAGCGCGATGACGCGGCCGGTTTCCGCCTGCCAGCGATCCAGCCGCGTGCGCGCCTGGCGCAGCTTGTCCAGCGTGGAAGGCAGGAAGCTCTGGCCCCCGAAGCCGGGGTTGACCGACATCAGCAGCACGATGTCCAGCTTGTCCATCACGTAATCCATCCAGTCCAGGGGCGTGGCGGGGTTGAACACCAGCCCGGCCTGGCAGCCGTGGTCGCGGATCAGCGCCAGGGTACGGTCGACGTGGCGCGAGGCCTCGGGGTGGAAGGTGATGACGTCGGCGCCGGCCTTGGCGAACATCGGGATCAGCGCATCCACCGGCTCCACCATCAGGTGCACGTCGATGGGCACCTGCACGTGGGGGCGGATGGCCTCACAGACCATGGGGCCGATGGTCAGGTTGGGCACGTAATGGTTGTCCATCACGTCGAAATGTATCCAATCCGCACCGGCGGCCACGACATTGCGCACCTCTTCCCCCAAGCGGGCGAAATCGGCGGATAGAATGCTGGGGGCGATACGCGTGGAAGCGGGCCCGGAAATGGTGAAGGCTGGCATAAGATATTCCGTTTGCAGGAGCAGGCCCGCCCGGCATCCCGGCGGACGCCATGCCCGCGGATGCCGGCCCGGCCGGATGCCTCCCATTGTAGAAGCTTGTCAGACCCCTATGGCGCACGCATGAAATCTCATGAACTGACGGTTACCGTACAGCCCCGCTACCTGGCCGATCAATCCGACCCCGGCAAGCTGCAATACGTCTTTGCGTACACCATCCGCATCACCAACACCGGATCCGAACCCGCCCAGCTGATCAGCCGCCACTGGATCATCACCGACGGCAACCAGCAGGAGCAGGAAGTCCGGGGCCTGGGGGTCGTGGGCCAGCAACCCCTGCTGCAGCCCGGCGAAAGCTTCGAATACACCAGCGGCTGCCCGCTTTCGACGCCGGTGGGCACCATGCGCGGCACCTACCACTGCGTCGGCGAGAACGGCATGCCCTTCGAGGTCGACATCCCCGAATTCGTCCTGGCCATGCCCCGGACGTTGCACTGATGAGCGCCCCTACTCCTCGCCGGCATCTGTCCCAGAACGCAACGGTGGGGACACAGGATGCGGCGGATCCGGCTTTGCCGGTCCGCTCGCATCGCCCCCTGGGGGGCGCGCGGAGCGCGTAGGGGGGGGATTGACCCTGCCTCGCATGGTCCACACCACGATGAATATGAGTATGGAAAGCGCCAGGAACGCTTCCAGCAGGAGCAACCACATAATGTCCCTTCGCGAGTTCATTGCCAGGAACTGGCATTGCCGCCAATTTAACCGCTTCCCCCTGTCCGCGCTCGCCCTGGCCGCGGCCGTGGCCGGATGCGCGCAGCCGACCGGCACGGGCCAGGCCCCGCAGGACACAGGCACGGCGCCGTCCCAGCCCGCCGTGACCGCCCCGCCGGCCACGGTAGCGCCTCCGCCGGTGCCTGACAGCGCGCGGCCGCTGCCCCCGCCCGTTCCCCGGCCGGCCAGCAAGCCCGCCCTGCAAAGCAGCAAGCACTTCGTGCGCGGGACCTGGCAGCAGTTGCCGGGCTGGCGTACCGATACGGTCGAGGCGATCTGGCGTCCGTTCCTGGCCAATTGCCGGTCCATCATCCTGCGCACGGGCCGGCCGGTCTCCAACACCGCGCCTCCCATGGCCGACCCCTATGCGTGGCAGCAGGTCTGCGCGGCCGCGCGCGAGCTGCCGGCCACGCCCTCGGCGGACCAGGTGCGTGCCTTCATGGAACAGTGGCTGCAGCCGTGGTCGGTACGCGGCCCGGGCGGCGAAGTCGCCTCCGGCCTGGCCACGAGCTACTACGAGCCGCTGGTGCATGCCTCGCGCGAACGCGGCGGCGCCTACCAGTGGCCGCTCTACGCGGTCCCGGCCGACCTGCTGACCATAGACCTGGGCGGCCTGTACCCGGAACTCGTGGGCAAGCGCGTGCGGGGCAAGCTCGACGGCAAGCGCGTCGTTCCCTACGACACGCGCGGGGAAATCGAGCGGCCCGAGCGCCAGCCGCCGGCCATCGTCTGGGTCAACGATCCGGTCGATGCCTTCTTCCTGCAGGTGCAGGGCACTGGCCGCGCGGTGCTCGACAACGGCCCCGGCCAGGGCAGCACCATCCGCGTGGCCTATGCCGACCACAACGGCCATCCCTACGTGTCGATCGGCAAGTGGCTGATCGACAAAGGGGAACTGACGCCGGCGCAGGCATCGATGCAGGGCATACGAGCCTGGGCCCAGCGCAATCCGGCGCGCGTCAAGGAAATGCTCAACGCCAACCCGGCCGTGGTGTTCTTCCGCGAGGAAGCCGTGGCCGACCCGTCCGAGGGACCGCGCGGCGCCATGGGGCTGCCCCTGACGCCGCATCGCTCGCTGGCCGTGGACCCGTCCATCGTGCCGCTGGGCAGCCCAGTGTTCCTGTCGACCACCCAGCCGGCCTCGCGCCAGCCCATGAACGTCGTGGCCCTGGCCCAGGACACCGGCACGGCCATCAAGGGCCCGGCCCGGGTGGACCTGTTCTGGGGGTTCGGCGACGAGGCCGGGGAAATGGCCGGCCGCATGAAGCAGCCGACCCGGTTGTGGGTGCTGTGGCCGAAGAACGAAGGGGTGCCGGCGCCGGCGCGCTAGGCCCTGCGCCGCCGGGCGCGCGCCGGCTGCACGTCGGCGCGCAGGCCGCGCGCCTCTTGCTCGAACGCTTCGTACAGCCGCTGGGCCGGGACGGTCAGCGGCGCGTCGGCCCGTGCCACCAGGTGGATCGTGGTCGCGGGCAAGTCGTCCGCGATCGGCAGGGCCACGAGATTCATCGCCGGCCCATGCCGCTGGAAGAATCCCTCGGGCACCACGCCCAGGATGTCCAGGTCCGGCAGAATCGCCAACAGCGTCGAGAACGACTCGCACTCCAGGCGCACGTCGGGCGCCGGCAGCCCGCGCGACTCGAAATCCATCCGCCGGGGGTCGCCCGGCCCGCCCGCCGGTCCCGTCAGCACCCAGGCGGCCTGGGCCAGGTCGGCCAGCCGGGTACGGTCCGCCAGCGGATGCCCGCAGCGGGCGGCGATCAGGTTCCGGCTCGTGAAGATGGGCTGGATGGCCAGGTCGCGCCGTGCGCCTTCGACCGGCAGCGGCCCGATCGCCAGATCCAGTTCCCCGGCCCGCAGTTGCGCGAACATGCGCGGATACAGCGTATCGACCAGCCGTATGCGCACCTGCGGCCAGCGCGCCCGGAAGCGCGCCAGGGCGCCGGGCCCGAGCAGGATGGCGCCGCCCGGCGACAGGCCCACGGTGACGCTGGCCTGGGCATGTTCGGTGTGCCAGGCGATCTCCTCGCGCGCCCGCCCCAGTTCGCGCATCACGGTGGCCGCCCGGGCCGCCAGCATCTCGCCCGCCGGCGCCAGCCTTACCCCCTTGGCGGTGCGCAGCACCAGCGTGGTCCCGAATTCGTCTTCCAGCTGGCGCAGCGATTTGGTCAGGGCCGGCTGCGAGACGTGCAACATCTCGGCCGAGGCGCGCAGGCTGCCGGTCTGGGCCAGCACGAGCAGGAGCTGCAATTGTTGAAGGCGCATCGTCCGGAGGGTGATAACCCCAAGTAATCGATATCAAAAAAAGCGAAGAGCATGTCCGCGCGGCGCGGCCTAGGATTGCCCGTAACGAGCACGGCCAAACCTTACTCCCGGAGGCGCAATTGTCCAAGCGCGTGAAGAACATTCTCTTCATCATGTGCGACCAGCTCAGGGCCGACTACCTGTCGTGCTATGGGCACCCACGCCTGATGACCCCCTACCTGGACCGCCTCGCCGCGCGCGGCGTGCTGTTCGAGCGGGCCTACGTGCAGTCGCCGGTCTGCGGCCCGTCGCGCATGAGCTACTACACCGGACGCTATGTCCAGGCCCACGGCGCCAGCTGGAACTTCGTGCCGCTCAAGGCCGGCGAGATGACCATAGGCGATCACCTGCGGCCGCTGGGCGTGCGCTCGGTGCTGGTCGGGAAGACGCACATGCGGGCCGACCTTGCCGGCATGTCCCGCCTGGGCATAGACCCCGATTCGACGGTAGGCGTGCGGATCGGCGAATGCGGCTTCGACCCCTACGAACGCGATGACGGCATCCACCCCTACTCGGGCCACGACCCCGACCCCGCCTACAACGACTACCTGCGGCGCAACGGCTGCGACGGCGACAACCCCTGGGAGGCCTGGGCCAACACCGGCACCGACAGCGACGGACAGGCGCGCTCGGGCTGGTTCCTGAAGTACTCGCGGCTGCCCGCGCGCGTGCCCGAGCAGCACTCCGAAACCCCCTACATGACCCGGCGGGCCATGGACTTCATGCGGGAGGCCGGCGACCAGCCCTGGTGCCTGCACCTGTCGTACATCAAGCCGCACTGGCCCTACATCGTGCCCAAGCCCTACGCTTCGATGTACGGTCCGGAGGATGTGGCGCCGGTGGTGCGCAGCGAGGCCGAGCGCCAGGATCCGCATCCGGTATATGCCGCCATGATGAGGCACCGGGTGTCGCGGACCTTCTCGCAGGACGGCGTGCGCGAGGCGGTGATTCCCGCCTACATGGGATTGATCAAGCAGATCGACGACCAGATGGGGGTGCTGTTCTCGTTCATGGAAGCAGCCGGCCTGATGGATACGACCATGATCGTGTTCACCTCCGACCACGGCGACTACCTGGGCGACCACTGGATGGGGGAAAAGGATCTCTTCCACGAGCCCGTCATCCGGGTTCCGCTCATCGTCTACGATCCCGACGCGCGCGCCGACGCCACCCGCGGCTCGCGCTGCACCGACCTGATCGAGGCGGTGGATATCGCGCCCACTTTCCTCGATGTCTGCGGCGGCGCGCCGGTGCCGCACGTCATGGACGGCCGCTCGCTGCGCCCGCTGCTGTTCGGCCGGCGCCCGGCCGACTGGCGGCGGGAAGTGGTGTGCGAGTACGACTACGCATTCCAGGACGCCCGCATCGAACTGGGCACCGCTCCGCGCGACGCCTGGATGCGCATGATCTTCGACGGGCGCTGGAAATACGTGCTGTTCGAGGGCTACCGGCCCATGCTGTTCGATCTCGCGTCCGACCCCGACGAGTTCGTGGACCTGGGCGCCTCCCAGGCGCCCGAGCACGAGCAGGCGCGGCGGCGCCTGCACGAGGCCCTGTTCCGCTGGGCGCTGCGGCCCCGCCAGCGCGTGACCGTGCCGGACGCCGCGATCGAATCGGTGGAAGTCCAGCCGCGCATCTCCGAGGGCGGCATCCTGATCGGCTACTGGGACGAGGACGACCTGGCCCGCGCCCGGCAATCCTTCAAGCCCCGGTTCTCGTCCACCAACCCGCTCGTCAAATCGACCCTCGATCGCCTGACGGGCAAGCAAGGAGTCCCGCAATGAGGAACGAAACGCCCGACATCACCCGCGCCCATACCGGCATCGACGGCGTGTCGTGGAACATCCTTGGCCAGGTGTACGTGCCCAAGCAGATGTCCGAGGACAGCTTCTCGTGGCACGCCACCTTCCCGATCGAGACCTTCGTGCCGCCGCACGTGCATCCCCACCAGGACGAGTACATCTTCGTGCTGTCGGGCCGCATCGATCTCATCCTGGACGGCCGGCAGCAGAGCGCCGGCGCGGGCGACCTGGTGCGCATGCCGCGCGGCATCCCGCATGCCTTCTACAACAACTCCGGCGCTCCCGCGACGGCGCTGTTCTGGGCCGCCCCGTCGGGCAGGCTGGTCGAGCTCTACCAGCGCATCCACAATATGTCGAACCCCGCCGAGGTCGTGCAGACGGCGCGCGAGTACGGCGTCGTCTTCCTGCCCCCGGTCTCGGCCGCCGCCTGAGACCGCCCGGTTGCCTCTTCCACGGAGTGTCCAGCCATGCCCCCGTTACGTAGCGTATTCGCGGCCCTGCTGACGACCGCCCTGGCCTCGGGCCCGGCCTGTGCCCAGGACTACCCGTCCCGGCCGATGCGCATCATCGTCCCCCTGCCGCCGGGCAGCCCGCCCGACGTGCTGGCGCGCCTGGTGGGCGAACGCCTGCAGGCGGCCTGGCACCAGCCCGTGGTGGTCGAGAACCGGCCCGGGGCCACCGGCATGATAGGGCTGGCCGCCGTGGCGCAGGCCCAGCCCGACGGCTACACCATGGGCATGATGTTCCTGACCCACACGGTGCTACCCGCGCTGTTCGGCAAGGTGCCCTACGACACCGCCAACGCCTTCGCGCCCATCTCCAACCTGGTCTGGATCTACAACGTGCTGGCCGTGCCCCAGGGATCGGACATCGCCACGCTGGACCAGTTGATCGCGCGGGCCAAGGGCGCGCGGGGCGCCGTGACGTACGCATCGGGCGGCAACGGCTCCCCGGCGCACCTGATCGGCGAAGGCTTCGCGCAGTTCGTCGGTGCCGAGATGCTGCACGTGCCCTACAAGGGGCCGGCCGAAGCGGTGCAGGGCCTGCTGTCGGGCGACGTCTCGGCCATGTTCGCCACCTCGTCGGTGGCCGTGCCGCTGGTCAAGGCCGGCAAGCTGCGCGCGCTGGCGGTGACCAGCCCCACTCGCCTGGCCACGCTGCCCGATGTCCCCACGCTGGAGGAAAGCGGCGTGCGCGGTTTCAGGATGAAGGAATGGGAAGGCCTGGTGGCTCCCGCCGGCACGCCGGCCGCGGTGATCGCCAAATGGCATGACGAGCTGGCCCGGATCATGGCGCAGCCCGAGGTGCTCAGGCAGGTCCGTGAACTGGGCATGACGCCCGCCGACCCTCACACCTCGGCCGAGTTCGGGACGCTGATCCGGTCCGAGCTGGACACCTGGACCCGGTTCATCGCCAAGGCGGGCCTGCGGCCCAATTGAGCACGTCCGGGCTTCAGCTGGGCTTGCCCAGGGAATCGAGCTTCTGGCGCAGCCGGTCGGCGGGAATCGCGCCTCCCACCCGGGTGTCGTCGCCGAAGATGATGGTGGGGGTGCCGGTAACTTGCAGTTTCTTGCCCAGGGCCAGCAATTCCTTGAGCGGCGCGTCGCAGGTGCCGGCCTTGGGCGCCTTGCCGTTCAGCATCCATTCGTCCCAGGCCTTGCCCTTGTCCGGCGCGCACCACACCGCCTGCGACTTGACGGTGGAGTCGGGCGACAGGATGGGATAAAGGAAGGTGTAGATGGTGACGTTGTCGATGCCTTCCATCGAACGGCGCAGCTGCTTGCAATAGCCGCAGTTGGGGTCCTCGAACAACGCGATGCGCCGCGAGCCGTTGCCGCGCACCTGCTTGATGGCCAGGTTCAGCGGCAGCTCGTCGAACTTCACGGCCAGCAGTTGTTCCTTGCGCTCGCGCGTCACGTTCTTGCGGGTCGAGGCGTCGATCAGGTTGCCGTCCAGCACGAAGCTGACCTTCTCGTCGGTGTAGACCAGCTCGCCGCCGATGCGCACCTCGTACAAGCCGTAGGGGGTGCGCGACACGCCCTCGACGCCTACCTCGCCGAAACGCTGCACGAAGCGCTGCTTGACCGCCTCCTCGGTCGTGGGAGCGCCCTTGGCGCCCGCTTGCGCCCACGCCATGGACACGGGCGCGGCCATGGCCGCGGTCAGCAACAGGGAAGTCAGCATGCGTTTCATCGAATCTCCTAGACAACAGTCGGACCGCGCCCGTCAGGCGCGAGTTCCTGTACCCGAAGCGCCATTCACCAGCATACGCTTGAGCAGGGGCATGCGGTTCACCAGATCCAGCCCGGCGTTGCGCAGCCATGCGACCGGCGCAGCCTGGGCGCCGAACAGATGGAACAGCCCGTCGGTGACGGTACGCATGGCCAGCAGCGGCTCCGCGCGCGCCCGTTCGTAGCGGCGCAGCAGGCGCGGATCGTCGACGGCGCGGAACGGCTCGCGGCCTCCCAGCACCTGCGCCAGCGCCTTCACGTCCCCCAGTCCCAGGTTCAGCCCCTGGCCGGCCAGCGGATGCACGACATGCGCGGCATCGCCCAGCAGGACCACGCCCCGGTGGGCAAGCTGGGGACAATGCTGCAGGACCAGCGGAAAGCCGAACAGCGGACTGCGCACGCGCAGCGCGCCCAGCCGGCCTCCGGTGGCCGCGGCCAGGCGGGCCTCCAGCGCCTGTGCGCGGTCCGGCTCGGGCATCGCCAGCAAGGCGGCGGCCTGCGCGCCCGGCATCGACCACACCATCGAGACCTGCGGCCCATCCCGGGTATCGGGCATGGGCAGCAGGGCCAGGATGCCGTCGGGCGTGAACCATTGGCAGGCGCATTCCTGGTGGGGCAGCTCCGCGCCCAGGTGCACGACCACGCCTGTCGCCCCGTAGGCCGATCGCTGCGCGGCGAGCCCGGCGGCCTCGCGCAGCTTCGAGTCGGCGCCGTCGGCCGCCACCGCCAGCCGCGCCCGTAGCGCCTGGCCGCCGGAGGTCCGCAGCGTCACCCCTTCGCCATCGCGCCCGGCCTCGAGCCCGACGAAATCTTCCGTAGTCCAGCGTATGCCAGACCATTGCACGGCCTGCCGCAATACCCGCTCCAGTTCGCGCGACTCGGCGATCCAGGCCAGGTGGTCGCAACCGGCCTGCCACGCCGACAGGTCCAGCCGCCCCGGTTGGTCGCCCAAGGCCGGCCGATCGCCCAGGATTTCCATGCGCCGCACGCCGGTGATGCGCTCGGCGGGCAGGGCATCCCAGATCCCGAGGTCCGCCAGCAGGTCGCGGCTGGCCGGCGACAGCGCGTAGACGCGCGGATCGAAGCGGTCCGCCTCGGGCGCCGGCAGCGGCGCGCGCGGCCCGAGCAGGCCCACGCGCAGCCCCTGGCGGGCCAGCGCGAGCGCGGCGGCCAGCCCGGCGATGCCGGTGCCGACGACGAGGATGTCCGCTTGGGAAGAATGGGCTTGGGTCATGACGGGAACGACGCTACAGGCGCCAGTGTACAGCGCCGGGCTCAGCCCTTCGCCGCCTGGTCCTGCAACTGCCGGTAGTAGTGGACCAGCACTTCCTGGCCCGTGCGCACGCGCCGGTTGCTGGGGCAGGGAAAACGCAGCACCACGTCCAGCCGCTTGGGGTCCACGGGCTCGATCACGGCCAGGGGCTCGCTGGCGGGCAGCGCGATCAGGTAGGCGCCCTCGATATGGCGGAAGTGCACGTCGGCCTGTTCCAGCCAGGGTTCGCACACCTCCCTGCCCGCCCGCAGCAGCCTCTCCTGGGCCGCGGGAATGTCGTCCCCCGGCTCCAGCGGCACCCGCACCGACTCCAGCACGAAGGTGCCCATGGCCGAGATCGTGCGCACGGGGTTGAGCAGCAGCATCATGTTGGGGAAGCGGCAGACCCGGCCCGTGACCAGGCCCGACGACGTCTGCTCCAGCAGCGCGGTGGTGAACAGATCGATGGTCAGCACCTCGCCCTTCATGCCGCTGATCTCGATCACGTCGCCCACCGAGTAGGTCCGCTGGGTCGCGCGCATCAGCGAGCCCAGGGCGCTCATCACGTATTCCTTGCTGGCGATGGCCACCGCCGCCGCCAGCGCCGCCACCGACAGCGCGAAATGGCGCAGCTGGCCGCCCCAGATGAACAGCATCAGCAGCATCGTCACGATGACGATGGAGTTGCGCACGGTCAGGTAGCTGGTGCGGCGCTCTTCGGTCGAGCCCGAGCCCTTGCCCCGGTAATAGCGCGTGGTGGCGCGCGTGGCGAACATGGCGGCAAGCAGCACCACCAGCGACACCACCAGCTGGGCGGGAGTATCGGAGGCGGTGAACCACGCCACCAGCCGGTCCCAGAGCGAAACGATGACATCCATGAAACGAAAAGGCATACGCCGGAATGAGCGATTACGCCATTCTACGTTGGCACCGGCCACATGCGCGGTGTAAGGTGATGGCTGGGCGCATCGTCGCCCAGGCGGCGCGCCCAGCTTGCGGCACGCCCCACCCGGAACGCGGCCGCGCCGCGCTTCCGTATCCGACCGCGTCTCGCGACGCATTCCCCTCGAGCCCCCGCCGCTGCCGGCCGCGGACTCGTCCAACCCCACTCCGAATGGCAACCCGTCATTGAGGATGTCCCGCCGCATGCCCGCCATGCGGCCAGGTGCAATAAGGAGAACGCATCGATGTTCAAGACCCGACATATCGCCCCCCTCGCCCTCGCCCTCGCAGCCGCGCCAGCCTGGGCGCAGGCTCCGCTGAAGACCGACGGCAAGTGGCGCGGCTCCATCAACGCCGGCGCCAGCCTGGCTTCCGGCAACACCGACTCCACGTCGTTCAACCTGGGCGCCAACGCGGGGCGGGCCACGGACCGGGACCGCCTGAACTTCACACTGACCGCGCTCTACGGCACCAAGAAGGAAAACGGCAGCAGCAGCGAAACCGCCAACCTGCTGCGCATGGGCGGCAAGTACGACCGCGACATCACCGACCGGACCTTCGGCTTCGGCTCGCTGGACATCGAGCACGACAAGCTGCAGGAACTGGACATGCGCGGCGTGGCCGCGGCCGGTGTCGGGCGGCACATCATCAAGACCGAGAAGACCGTCTTCGACCTCTTCACGGGCCTGGCGTATAACCACGAGCGCTTCACCACCGAAACCCGCAACTCGACCGAACTGCTGCTGGGGGAAGAATCCACCCACATGATCTCGGACACGACCTCGCTCAACCAGCGCCTGGCGCTCTACCCCAACATCAGCGACGGCGGCGAGTACCGCATCCAGTTCGACGCGGGCATCACCACGTCCATCACCAAGAAGATCGAGCTCAAGGTCACGCTGTCGAACCGGTACATGAGCAATCCGCAGCCGGGGGTGAAGAAATCGGACACCCTGCTCCTGACGAATATCGGCTATCGCTTCGAATAGCCGCCCGGCGTAAAAAAGCCCGCAGGCGTATGGCCTGCGGGCTACGCGCCGTCCGGGTGGGATGGCGCGGTGCGGGAGGGAATCAGAGGCCGCGCTCGTCCAGGGGGGATGGACTGACGTAGGCCCTGATGGTGTGGTTCAGCACGCCGGCGGGCGCCAGGTCGTTCAGGTCGAACGCGCCGCGGATGCCGTTGAACTTCACGGCGAAACTCTTGCCGTCTACGTCGAAGCGCACGGTTTCGCCGTACTGCACGTTGACATAGCGCGTGCCGTCGTTCAACGCGATGGCGCGTTCGGCGCTTTCGACGGTGACCGGCGAACCCAGCAGGTCCGGCGGGGTGGACGCGGCGTGAGCCGAGACGCCCGCCAGGCCGATCAACGCCGCGGCGACGAAGGAAGAAACTTGGGCTTTCATGACGGGAACTCCAGGATCTGGTCAGGCGCGCGGCCTGGCCGGGGATGCGGCCCCGGCCGGCACGCGGCGTGGCTTACAGGTTGTTGGGGTATTCGCCCGGGCCGCCCGCGCGGCGAGCCAGTTCGGCGCGCTTGAGCTCTTCGACCACCTGGGCGCGGCTGACCGGCGCGGCCTTCTGGGCCGTTTCGTAGGGGAAACCTTCCTGGCCGTAGACGATGCCGCCATGGGCCTTGGCCTCGGCCAGCTCGGCCAGCACTTGCGCGCGGGTCAGTTCATGCGTGGTCGAGATTCCGGGAGGGGGGAAATCGTTGCCGTAGTTGTTGCCCTGGTCGGCATGGGCGGCGGCACCGATAAGGGAAGCGGCAATCAGGGCGGTATATGCAAAGGTCTTCATGATGAACTCCGTTTTTCTCGTTGATCTTTCAGCCTGAATCAAGGGTATGTGCTAATTGCTTGATTGACCGTGTAGGAATAATGCGCCTTTTGAAGGCATAATTGAAATCAATAAGTCGAATTGTTGGCATAAGGATTGGATTATGGTTGGCCGCGTGGACCTGAACCTGCTCCTGACCCTGGAGACCCTGCTCAACGAGTTGAACGTCACGAAGGCGGCGGTCAAGCTCAACAGCAGCCAGCCGGCCGTATCCGCGCAGTTGGTGCGGCTGCGGCGCATGTTCGACGATCCGCTGCTGATCCCCGGCGCCCGCGGAATGACGCCCACGCCGCGCGCGCTGGAGCTTGCCCCCCGGCTGTCCGAACTGCTGGACGGATTCCGGGCGCTCGTCCAGCCTGACCATTTCGATCCCAGGACCGCGCAGGGCAGCATCCTGATCGGCACCAACGATGCGACCCAGTGCCGGCTGGCCAAGTGGTTCGGCAATCTGGCCGATATGGCGCCGGGCGTGCAGATAGGCTTCGTCACCGCGAATCGCTCGACGGTGCCGGACGTCGAGCAGCACATGGCCTCGGGCCAGGTGGACCTCGTCATTTCGCGCCGTTCGGCCTTTCCCGACCGGCTGCACGTGCGCCCGCTGCACGACGAGACCTTCGTCTGTGTCATGCGCTGGGATCACCCCTACCGGAAGAAGCAACTGACGCTCAAGGACTTCGTCGCCATGCGGCACGTCATCGTGCTGCCCCTGGGCGGGGAGTTCGACGACGTCACCGACGAGATCCTGAAGGAAATGGGACTGTCGCGGCAGACCGTCGTGTCCGTGCCGAGCTTTCTCGTGGCCGAGCGCGTGCTGCGCAACACGGACTTCGTCTCGGTATTTCCGACCTCGCTGGCGCGCGGCATGATGTCCACGCTCAAGAACTATCCGCTGCCCTATACGCTGCCCAAGTTCGAGTTCGCGATGGCCTGGCACGTCCGCACGCACCTGAGTCCGCTGCACCGCTGGGTGCGGGACCAGATCGCGGAAGAACTGATGGTGGGGCGCGAGGAAGACGGCGATCCGATGAGCCAGATCGCCTGGTAGGCCCCGGCGCCCCGGGGCGCGGAACCCGCCGCTACGCCCGGTAGCGGGCCAGCAGCGCCCGCAGTTGCGCCGCGTCGTCCTTGCCGCCCGACAGGAAGGCCAGCACATAGCGGTCGGGCCGGACCAGCATGGCCTGCGCGCCGGCCTCGGCCATCACCCGCGCCAGGACGCCTTCGCAGTCCCGCACGACCAGGCGCTCCGGAGTCTCGGGCCAGGGGAAGTCGTCCTCGGCGGGCACCAGTTCGACCCGGCGCACGCCCATCGACGCCATCCAGCTTTCGACCTCCGGATCCAGCGGCTGGCCCGCCCGGCACAGGCAGGCAAAGCCGGGGCCGAGCGCCTCGTCCAGCAGGCGCCGCCGTCCCCCGGGCCATTCCACGCGAGGCTGCGGCATTAGTTGCCCCGCCTTGATGGCCGTGTCCGGCGCCTGGCAGGGCACGAAGAAACCGTCCCCGAAACGCGGCTTGGGCTTGAACTTCAGTTGCAGGACATAGTCCCGCGCCGGCGGATACAGGCTGCACAGCTTGAGCGCCCATTGGGCGGCCATGGCTTCCAGCCGCGACTTCGGTTGCATGTAGCGGCCGATGCGTATCGCCATCTCGATCAGCGCCCAGGCGTGGGGCTTGCGTTCCTGCTCATAGGTATCGAGCAACGCCGGACCGCACAGCCCGTGCACCACGGCGTGCAGCTTCCACGCCAGGTTCGTGGCGTCGCGCACGCCGCTGTTCATGCCCTGGCCCGCGAACGGCGGCGTCAGGTGGGCGGCGTCGCCCGCCAGCAGCACCCGGCCCTCGCGCCAGCGTTCGGCCAGGCGGGCATGGAAGGTGTAGACCACCTTGCGGGCGATGGGCAGGTCCTCGTCCAGCGGCTCGCGCTCACGGATCCAGCCGCGCAGCCGGGCTTCGTCCAGCACGTACTCGGCGGTCTCCCCCTCCTTCAGCATGAACTCGTAGCGCACCGTGCCCTGCGGGCCGGGCAGGCGTATGGCCGGCCGGACCGGATCGCAGTAGGTCCGCGTATGGCGGAAAGGCGTCTTGCGATCGAGCAGATCCACGATCAGCCACTTCTCGGCGAAGGTGTTGCCCGACAGCGGAATCCCCAGTTGTTCGCGCACGCCGCTGCGGCCGCCGTCGCACGCGACCAGCCAGTCGCAGCTCAGCGTGACCGGCGTGCCGGCGTGGTCGATCTCCAGCACCACCTTGTCGCCCATTTGCTCGAAGCGCCGCAGCTCGTGCCGGAACCTCGTCTCGACATGCGCAAACCGCCGCAGCCCGTCGCGCAACTGCGCCGCCAGCACGGCCTGCCGGAAGGCATTGCGCTTGGGATAGCCGTATTCGGTCGATTGCGGCTCGATGCGCGCGAACTCGCGACCCGACCACGAGAAGTAATGGACTCCGTAGCCCTGGACGATGGACGGCAGGATCTCGTCGATCAGACCCGCCGCCTGGGCCGTGCGCAGGCTCTCGTCGTCGATCGACACGGCGCGGGGTTCATCCACCGTCGATGCATTGCGTTCCAGCAGCAGCGTGCGGACGCCGTAGCCTCCGAGCAGGTTCGCGAGGGTCAAGCCGGTCGGGCCGGCACCGAGGACGATGACCGGATAATGGGAGGTTGCGTGCATGATTGCTATCTTTTGCTGCGAGCCCGCAGACGTTCGTTTTCGAGAGTCGATTCGATGGAGGATGCGACCGAGAAGACCTTGGACAGCACGGTCTTGCTGCGCGCGGCGGGCAGCCTGGCCAGCGGGATGACGACACTGAGGCTGCCCAGCACCCGCTGCCCGTCCAGCAGCGCCACCGCCAGGCCCGCCATGCCCGCGTCGACCTCGCTGTGCGTCACGCAGGCCTTGGCCTCGCGCAGCGGTTCGAGCTCGGCCAGGAAGCCCTGCAGGCCGGAGGGAAAACCGGCCGCGACGATGGTGGCGCGGTCCCGGTTCCACAACCGCTCCAGTTCGGCGCGGGGCAGGTGCGCCAGGATCACCTTGGAGGTCGCGCCCCGGTACAAGGGCATCGCCCGGCCGCGCTCATAGCTGACCGGCGTGACCGGATCCGAGGGCATCTCCTGGTGGATGCACAGGACCTTGTCGCCATGCACGCGGCACAGCAGCACGGTGCCGCCCGTCTCCGCGGCCAGCTTGCGCAGCAAGGTGCCGGATGCCTGCAGCAGCGGGTCGGCCAGCCGGATCTGCCGATCCAGCTCGACGATCAGCGGTCCCAGCGCATAGCCCCGGTCGGCCACCCGTTCGAGCAGGCCGGCTTCCTCCAGCGCCTTCAGGTCCCGGTAGATGCTGGCTCGCGACACGCCCAGCTCGTCCATGAGCTGGGCCGGCTTGCGCACCGGGCGGCTGAGGTCGAAGGACTCGAGTATGCGCAGCAGGCGTTCGGACACGATGGACTCAATCGCGCATGATGGCCTTGCCCCAGAGGTTGAGGGTGCGCTCTTCGTGCACCCACACCCCTGCGGGGCGATCCGGCGGGCAGACCTCGATCTCGGCCGAGATCTCGGCCAGGTTGCCGTCCGGGTCGCGCACCATGAAGAACACGTCGTTGCCCGGGCCATGGCGGCCGATGCCCCAGACGATGGTCTCGCGGATGGAGGCCATGTGGTCGCCCCAGGCCTTCATGTCGTCCCACGACATGGTCTCGAAGGACTGGTGGTCGAAGCAGCGCACGGGGGCGCGGAACAGCGCCAGCGCGTGGTGCAGGCTTTCCGTGCGCAGGAAGCAGGCGCGCAGCACGCCCTCGTCGTCCTGGACGCGATCCGACAGCGTGAAGCCGAGCACGCCCTCATAGAAGGCCAGCATCGGCGCGGGATCCAGGGTACGCAGCGCGAAGTGCTGCAGATGAGCGCCGGGCAGCGTGTCGCGGGACGGCACGCCCGCCGGCGTGCCGGGGCGCAGCGCGAAGACGATCAGGTTGCCGTCGGGATCGCGCACCGCCAGTGCCTCATCGCACGCCACCGGCAGCGGCGGCACCTCGGTCGTCGCCCGCGCGCCCACCCGTTCCTTGAAGGCCTGCCAGCGGCCGGCATCCGCGAAACCGAACAGCGCGTGTTCCAGCCGGTTGGCCGGCCCTTCCGACAGCACGAGCGTGCGACCCGGCGCCGCGCACACCCAGCGGCCGTCTTCGACGCGCGCGGCCAGCCCGTGCGTACGGGCATAGAAATCCGCCAGCCGCTGCGGGTCCGGCGAGGTCAAATGCAGATGATGCAGCGATGCGCCCAATTCCATTGTTTCGTTCCACCCATGGCGTTTCATTCCTGTTGGGCGAACTATCCCGCGCCAGGTACCCGGCGTCAACGGAATTTCTCACATACTGAGACGATAAGCCCGAGATCCGCAAATTGCCTGGTTCGCCATGAACGAAAAAAGCGCCCCATACGGGGCGCTTTTCAGCACTGCCGGACAGCCCGACGGGCCATCCATCATCACCTGGCGATCACACACCGACCGAATCGGCCACATCCTTGAAATCAGGGATCTGGTCGAAGTTCATGTAGCGGTAGATGGTCTTCTCGTGCTCGGCCAGGACGCCGGTCTCGGCCATGTACTCTTCCTTGGTCGGGATACGGCCCAGGCGCGAGCAGATGGCGGCCAGCTCGGCGGAACCCAGGTACACGTTGGAGTTCTTGCCAAGGCGGTTCGGGAAGTTGCGGGTGCTGGTCGACATCACCGTCGCGCCTTCGCGGACCTGGGCCTGGTTGCCCATGCACAGCGAGCAGCCCGGCATTTCCATGCGGGCGCCGGCCGAACCCAGAACGCCGTAGTGGCCTTCCTCGGTAAGTTGCTGCTGGTCCATCTTGGTGGGCGGAGCGACCCACAGCTTGACCGGGATGTCGCGCTTGCCTTCGAGCAGCTTGGATGCCGCGCGGAAGTGGCCGATGTTGGTCATGCAGCTGCCGATGAACACTTCGTCGATCTTGGCGCCGGCCACGTCGGACAGGGTCTTGACGTCGTCCGGGTCGTTCGGGCACGCGACCAGGGGTTCGTGCACGTCGGCCAGGTCGATCTCGATGACGGCGGCGTATTCGGCGTCGGCATCGGGTTCCAGCAGTTGCGGGTTGGCCAGCCAGGCTTCCATGGCCTTGATGCGGCGGCCGATCGAGCGCTCGTCTTCATAGCCGTTGGCGATCATCCACTTCAGCAGCGTGATGTTGCTGTTGATGTATTCGATGATCGGTTCCTTGTTCAGGCGCACCGTGCAGCCGGCGGCAGAACGCTCGGCCGAGGCGTCGGACAGTTCGAAGGCCTGTTCCACCTTCAGGTCGGGCAGTCCTTCGATTTCCAGGATGCGGCCCGAGAAGATGTTCTTCTTGCCCTTCTTCTCGACGGTCAGCAGGCCCTGCTGGATCGCGTAGTAGGGAATGGCGTTGACCAGGTCGCGCAGCGTGACGCCGGGCTGCAGCTTGCCCTTGAAGCGGACCAGCACGGATTCCGGCATGTCCAGCGGCATGACGCCGGTGGCGGCGGCGAAGGCAACCAGGCCCGAGCCGGCCGGGAAGCTGATGCCGATGGGGAAGCGGGTGTGCGAGTCGCCGCCGGTACCGACGGTGTCGGGCAGCACCATGCGGTTCAGCCACGAGTGGATGACGCCGTCGCCCGGACGCAGCGAGATGCCGCCGCGATTGCTCATGAATTCGGGCAGCGTGTGGTGCGTCTTGACGTCCACGGGCTTGGGATAGGCGGCGGTGTGGCAGAACGACTGCATCACCAGGTCGGCCGAGAAGCCCAGGCAGGCCAGGTCCTTCAGCTCGTCGCGGGTCATGGGGCCGGTGGTGTCCTGGCTGCCGACCGAGGTCATGCGCGGCTCGCAGTAGGTTCCCGGGCGGATGCCCTTGCCTTCCGGCAGGCCGCAGGCGCGGCCGACCATCTTCTGGGCCAGCGTGTAGCCCTTGCCGGTGTCGGCCGGGTTCTTGGGCAGGCGGAACAGGGTCGAGGGCGGCAGGCCCAGGGCCTCGCGCGCCTTGGCGGTCAGGCCGCGGCCGATGATCAGCGGAATGCGGCCGCCGGCGCGCACTTCGTCGAACAGCACGTCGGACTTGATCTCGAACTCGGAGACCACTTCGCCGTTCTTCAGGGCCTTGCCTTCATAGGGGCGCAGTTCGATGACGTCGCCCATCTCCATCTTGGAGACGTCCAGCTCGACCGGCAGCGCACCCGCATCTTCCATGGTGTTGTAGAAGATGGGAGCGATCTTGCCGCCCAGACAGACGCCGCCGAAGCGTTTGTTCGGCACGAAGGGGATGTCTTCGCCGGTCCACCACAGCACGGAGTTGGTGGCCGACTTGCGCGAGGAGCCGGTACCGACCACGTCGCCGACGTAGGCGACCGGGTGGCCCTTGCCCTTCAGTTCGTTGATGAGCTTGAGCGGACCGACCTTGCCCGGTTCCTGCGGCTCGATGCCAGGCCGCGGGTTCTTGAGCATGGCTAGCGCATGCAGCGGAATGTCGGGGCGGCTCCAGGCGTCGGGAGCCGGCGACAGGTCGTCGGTGTTGGTTTCGCCAGTCACCTTGAACACGGTCACCGTCAGGCTTTGCGGCACCTCGGGGCGGCTGGTGAACCACTCGGCATCGGCCCAGCTTTGCAGCACGGCCTTGGCGTTGGCATTGCCCTTGTCGGCCTTTTCCTTGACGTCGTGGAAGGCGTCGAACATCAGCAGGGTCTTCTTCAGGCCGTCAGCGGCGATGGTGCCGACCTGCGCGTCGTCCAGCAGCTCGATCAGCGCGCTGATGTTGTAGCCGCCCAGCATGGTGCCCAGCAGCTCGGTGGCCTTGGCGCGATCGATCAGCGGGCAGGCTTCCTTGCCCAGGGCGACGGCGGCCAGGTAGGAGGCCTTGACCTTGGCGGCATCGTCCACGCCGGCGGGCACGCGGTGGGTCAGCAGATCCAGCAGCGTCTGTTCCTCGCCCTTGGGCGGGTTCTTGATCAGTTCGATCAGATCGGCGGTCTGCTGCGCGGACAGCGGCAGCGGGGGGATGCCAAGCGCGGCCCGCTCGGCAACGTGTTGACGGTAGGATTCAAGCATTGGAGGTGTCCCGGTATGAAGGGATTGAGGGCGATCGCCGGGATTGTAGGACTAGCGGCGGCGAGCCGCAACTGTCTTATATCTTATATAAGACATAAACAGTGTCTCCGCACGGTCGAGCCGGGATAGAATCGTTTTCCCGATATTCGGCCACGTAAGGGTAATCGAGATGAATTCAACGAAACTGAATCTGGATTGCCCCGACGGGGCCCGGCCGGCAGGGATCGCGCTCCCGCTTTCCCCATCGCGCCGCCACTGGCTGCAATTCGCCGGCGCCGGCGCCCTGCTCCATGCCCTGCCCGGCTGCGGAGGCGGCGACGACCCCGCTCCCGACGCCGGCCGGTTGTCCGAAGCCATCCAGTGGGGGCGCGACGCCATCCGCCAGGCCTTGCAGAAGAACCAGGCCACCGCGGTCTCGGTCGCGCTGATGACCAGCGAAGGCGTCATCTGGCAGGAAGCCTTCGGGGTCGCGGATCCCCAGGGCAAGGTGGCCGCCACGGTCGACTCCCGCTTCAACATCGGCTCGGTCAGCAAGGTATTGGCCGCGCTGGCGGCGATGGTGCTGTGCGACCGGGGCAAGCTGGCGCTGGATGCGCCCATCACCCGCTATCTGCCCCGCTTCTCGATGCTTTCCAGCGAGTACGACCAGATCACGCTGCGCCACCTGCTCAGCCATTCATCCGGGCTGCCCGGTACCAATTGGCGCAACATTTTCGCATTCGAGCCCATCGCCGGCTACGCGCAGGACACCGAGGACGGCCTGGCCTACTTCCACCTGAAGCACCAGCCGGGGGAACTGGCGGTCTATTGCAACGACGGCTTCACCATGGTGGAAAACCTGGTGGCGGCGGTCACGGGCCAGTCGTACGCCGAGTTCGTGCGGCGCGAGATCCTCGAACCCCTGGGCATGAGCCATTCCGCCTACCCGGTACAGCCCTTCCCCGAAGGCAGCTTCGTACACCCGGTGTACGAAGGGCGGCGCATGGGACAGGAATTCGTGTCTGCCTACGCCACCGGCGGCCTGGCCTCCACCCCCGGCGACATGATGCGGCTGGCGAAGATGTTCCTGGACCTGGGCATGTACCAGGGCAAGCGCCTGCTGTCGCAGGCGGCGGTCCAGGAGATGGGCACCGATCAGACCAAGGGCCTGCGCATCAACCCCTGCCCCGAATGGCGCTGGGGCCTGGGCTGGGACTCGACGCGGCAGCCCGGCCTGGACAGTGTCGGCATCAAGGCCTGGCAGAAGAACGGCGGCACGAGTTTCTTCTCGACCGAGTTCTTCGTGCTGCCCGACCAGCGCATGGCCCTGCTGCTGACGGGGGCCGGCACCACCTACGGGCCGCTGCGCATCGCCGAAGGCGTGCTGCTGCGGGCCCTGGCCGCCACACGCGCGATTCCGGCCGTGCCGGCGGCGCTGGAAGGCATCCCCGCGGCGGCGTCGCCGTCCATCGATGCCGCCGGCCTGGCGGGCATCTATGCCAATTACGAAGGACCATACAAGGTACAGGCCGCCAGTGCGGGCACGATCGACGTGCTGCACAGGAAGGCCGGCGCCTGGGACCCGATCGCCACGGGCCTGACCCTGCGCGCCGACGGCTGGTGGTGGAACGACGCGCCTTCGGGGAACAGCTACCGCTGGCTGACGCTGGACGGCAAGCACTACATGATCCAGCGCGTGCCGGCAGGCTGGGGACATTACCGGCTGACCATGTCCGTGGGCCAGCGCCTGGCGCCGCTGCCGCCGCTGTCCGCCGCCTGGCAAGCCCGCCTGGGCACGCGCTGGGAACCGACCAACGAATCGCCCGAGTCGGTGGCGCTGGTCCTGGGCGATGGCATCGCCTCGCTGAGCGCGCTGCCCGAGTTGCCGGGATACGTGATGTGGAACGACGGCCAGCTGCTGCGCCCCGATGGCGACGACCGCGCCAGGATGACGATACAGGTGCCCGTCAATCATGGGCGCGACCTGGTCGAGCTCGAATTCTCGACGGTGGACGGCCAGCCGCAGATGCGGTCGGGGTCATCGCTCTATCGGTTGCTGGCAGAGGACTGATCCGACCTTGGAACTGCGCCAACTCCGCTATTTCGTCCGCGTCGTCGAGCTGGGCAGCATGGGCCGCGCCGCGCGCGAACTGGGGCTGGTGCCCTCCGCCCTGAGCCAGCAGATCAGCCGCCTGGAAGGCGAGCTGGCCACCCGGCTCCTGCAGCGCACCGCCACCGGCGTCATCCCCACCGACGCGGGGCTGGCTTTCTGGCGGCAGGCGCAGATGGCGCTGCGCCACGCCGACCAGGCCGTGGTCGCGGCGCGCGAGGCCCGGCTGTCGGGCGCGGTCAGCATAGGCTTCGCGCCGTCGACGGCATCGCTGCTGGCCCGCCCCTTCATCGCCGCCATGCAGGAACGCTATCCCGACGTGCGGCTGCATCTGGTGGAAAGCCTGTCCGGCCATCTGGCGGGCTTGCTGAACGCCCGCCTGCTGGACCTGGCCGTGCTGTTCCAGACCGACAGCGGCCGGCACTGGAGCGTCCTGCCCCTGCTGGACGAAAAGCTGTTCGTGGTGGCCCGGCCCGATCTCGTATCCGACCGCCAGCCCCGCCAGCCGATGACGGTGGCGGAAGCGGCGCGGCTGCCGCTGGCCATGCCCAGCAAGACGCACGGCCTGCGCATCCTGGTCGATGCCGCCTTCGACCGCGCGGGCGTCGAGCCGGACATCGCGCTGGAGATCGACGGCCTGACCACGCTGATGAACACCGTGATCGACGCGCCCATCGCCACCATCCAGCCCGGTGTCGCCGCCGGCGGGATGCATGAAGGGCGCCTGTGCCTGTATCCGCTGGACGACCCGTACCTGTTCCGGCGCAACGTCGTCACCAGCGTCTCGGACGACGAGTTGTCCCCCGCGGCGCTGGCCGCGCGGGTGGTGCTGGCCGACCTGATGCGCACGCTGGTGCGTGACGGCCATTGGCCGGGCGCCACCATTCACGAATCGTGAATACCTATTGCCCACGCGCCGTCTAGCCCGGCGCGGCCGCCCCGCCTACAGTGACTCCTCACTGATAGGAAAGCGGAATGATAGATGTCCTGGTCATCGGCGGCGGCAACGCCGCCTTGTGCGCGGCCCTGATGGCCCGCGAGGCGGGCGCCAGCGTCATGCTGCTGGAAGCGGCGCCCAAGGAATGGCGCGGCGGCAATTCGCAGCACACGCGCAACCTGCGCTGCATGCACGACGGTCCGGAAGACGTGCTGGTCGACAGCTACCCGGAAGAGGAATTCTGGCAGGACCTGCTCAAGGTCACCGGCGGCATCACCGATGAGAAGCTGGCGCGCCTGGTGATCCGGGCGTCGTCCAATTGCCGGGACTGGATGCGCAAGCATGGCGTGAACTTCCAGCCCGCGCTGTCCGGCACCTTGCACATCGCCCGCACCAACGCCTTCTTCATGGGCGGTGGCCGGGCGCTGGTCAATGCCTACTACCGCAGCGCCGAGAACCTGGGCGTGCAGATCCGCTACGGCACGCCGGTGCATGCGCTGGAACTGGACGGCGATCGCTTCGTCGCGGCGCTGGCCGGGGACGAACGCATCCCCGCGCGCGCCTGTGTCATGGCGTGCGGCGGCTTCGAGTCCAACCTGCAATGGATGCGCGAAGCCTGGGGCCAGAACGAACGGGGCGAATGGCCGGCGGACAACTTCCTGATACGCGGCACCCGGTACAACCAGGGCGCCTTGCTGAAGTTCATGATCGACGCCGGCGCCGACATGATCGGCGACCCCACGCAATCCCATTGCGTCGCCATCGACGCGCGCTCGCCGCTGTACGACGGCGGCATCTGCACCCGCCTGGACTGCGTGTCGCTGGGCATCGTCGTCAATCGCGACGCCCAGCGCTTCTACGACGAAGGCGAGGACTTCTGGCCCAAGCGCTATGCGATCTGGGGCCGGCTGGTCGCCTTCCAGCCAGGCCAGATCGCCTATTCCATCATCGATGCCAAGGCGGTCGGACGCTTCATGCCGCCGGTGTTCAACGGCATCCGGGCCGACAGCCTGCCCGAGCTCGCGCGGCTGACGGGGCTGGACGAAACCCGCCTGGAACAGACGGTGCGGGAATTCAACGCCGCCTGCCGGGGCGAACACTTCGACCACACCATCATGGACGACTGCCGCACGGAAGGCATCTCGCCCGTCAAGACGCACTGGGCCCGGCCGCTGGATACGCCGCCCTATTTCGCCTATCCGCTGCGCCCCGGCATCACCTTCACCTATCTCGGCACCAAGGTGGACGAGAACGCGGCCGTGCACTTCGGCGGGCGTCCCAGCCCGAATCTGTTCTGCGCCGGCGAAATGATGTCCGGCAATGTGCTGGGCAAGGGCTATACCGCCGGCGTCGGCATGTCCATCGGCACGGCCTTCGGCCGCATCGCCGGCACCCGCGCCGCCGAGGCCGCGCGGCACCCTCGTATTCACGGAGCACCCGATCTTGAAGCAGCTTGAGGATCTCGCGCACGACGCGCAAACCCTGGCGGCCGGCGTACAGGCCGTGCCGATCCAATGGCGGACCCAGGCCGCCGCGCAAGGCGGCGCCTGTTCGACCGCGCTGACCGCCGACGAGAACGAAGCGGCCCGCGTCCTGCAAATATGCAATGCATGTCGCTATTGCGAGGGATTCTGCGCGACGTTCCCGGCCATGATGCGCAGGCTGGAATTCGGCAAGGCCGACGTGCACTACCTGGCCAACCTGTGCCACAACTGCGGCGCCTGCCTGCACGCCTGCCAATACGCGCCACCGAACGAATTCGGCGTCAACGTGCCCCGCGCGATGGCCAAGGTGCGCGTGCAGACCTACGGCGACTACGCCTGGCCAGGAGTCCTGGGACGCCTGTACCGGCACAACGGCGTCACGCTGGCCCTGGCGACGGCGTTCGCGCTGGCGCTGTTCCTGGTGCTGGCCGCCGCCATGAACGGCGGCATCCTGCACGCGCCGCTCGCCGGCGATTTCTATGCCATCTTCCCCCACAACCTGCTGGTGGCGATGTTCGGCACGGTATTCGTGCTGGCCATCGTCGCGCTGGGAGTGGGCGTGACGCGCTTCTGGCGGAACGTCTCGCCCGGCTCGCCCACCGCGCCGGCCGTGGCCGAGGCCGCGCACGACGCGCTGCGCCTGAAGTACCTGGACGGCGGACACGGCAAGGGCTGCAATGAAACGGACGACGCGTTCACGCTGGCGCGGCGCCGCTTCCACCACTTCACCTTCTATGGCTTCATGCTGTGCTTCGCCGCCACATGCGTGGCCACGCTCTACCACTACGCGCTGGGGCTGCACGCGCCGTATCCGCTGACCAGCCTGCCCGTGCTGCTGGGCACCGCGGGCGGCATCGGCCTCTTGATCGGGCCGGCCGGCTTGCTGTGGCTGAACCTGCGCCGCCATCCGGCACACGGCGATCCCGACCAGCGCCCCATGGACCGCGGCTTCATCTGCCTGCTGTTCCTGACCAGCCTGACCGGCCTCGCGCTGCTGGCCCTGCGCGACACCGGCGCCATGGGCCTGCTGCTGGCCGTGCACCTGGGCGTGGTCATGGCCTTGTTCCTGACCCTGCCCTACGGCAAGTTCGCGCACGGCATCTATCGATGCGCCGCGCTGCTGAAGTGGAGCATCGAGCGGCGCCAGCCGAGCAATACGCGGCTGACGCCGGACTGAGGCGGGGGGAAAGGCGGCAGCCCTAGTCGCCCGCCAGTTCGCCGGCGATCCTGCCCGCCGCCTGCCTGACCAGTTGCACCACGCGCGGCACGTCCACCACGTCGATGCGTGGCATGTCTATCACCACCGACAAGGCGCCCCAGACCGCGCCGTCGGCCTTGGGTATGGGCGCCGCGATGGCGGCCAGTTGGGGCTCCAGTTCCCCCCGGGACACGTAATGGCCGGCCCGGCGGATCGCGGCGTAGTACTTCCGGAACGCCGGCCATTCCGTGGGCAGTCCGGCCCGGGCGATGTCGGCCGCATGCGCGTCGAACAGCTTGCGCAGCTGCGCGGGCGGAAACGAAGCCAGGATGACCTTGGGCGCGCCGCCGCTGAACAGCGGGCGAGGCCGCCCGCGTCCGTAGGACAGCGTCGCGGGCGCCTTGCCCATCTCGCGGTGCGTGTCCAGGATCTGCGCACCGAACCAGGCCGAGGTCACGCAATCGAAGCCGGTCTTCTCCACCAGTTCGGCCATGTGGGGAATCGCGACGTGCAACAGGGGATCGGCCCGCCGGATGTAGTAGTCCAGCACCACGATGCGCGGGCCCAGCGCGTAGCGCGAATCGCCGGCACGCTGCAGCAGCCCCGCATCGCCCAGCGTCTTCACGTAGCGATAGCCGGTGGGCAGGGACACGTCCAGCAGCGACGCGATCTCCTCGGCGGTGCGGGTCAGGTGCTCGTCGTCGAACAGGTCCAGCACCCGCAGCATGCGTTCCAGGCTGGTGGCGGATTTTTCTTCCATGCGGTCATCGGGACAAAGCGACCTCGGCCGCGGGCAGGCGGGCCGTGATGCGCTCGAGTTCGTCGGAGGTGCGCGCCACGCCCATCAGGTAGCGGTCGGGACGCAGCACGACGGCCCGCGCGCCGTGCGCGTCGAGCCAGGCCGCTAGTGTACGGCCCGGACGGTCGAGCACCACCGCGTCCATTGCGCGCCACCGCTCGCGCGTGGGTTCTCCCACCGCATCCACCACCCCGGGCTGGCCGATGATCGCCATGCGGCTGCCCAACGCCTCGTCCAGCAGCCTGCCGTCATCCAGGCGCGGCTGCGGAAAGGGCAGCCCCGCGGGCGCGGGCGCATCGCCCTGGAGTCCCGGCCCCAGGGCGGGCGACGGGAACTCGAAGATCTCCGGTTCGCCCGCCGAGAAGCGCCGATCGCGTTCGCGGGCCGCGTCCGGATCGGTGGCCTGGATGATGCCGCCCAGGCGCACGGCCAGTTCCACGAAGGCCCGCACATGCGGCGCGCGCTCGGACTCGTAGGAATCCAGCAGTGCATCGCCGGCACGCCCACGCAACACTGCCTCGAGCTTCCAGGCCAGATTGGCGGCGTCGCGCATGCCGGCGCACATGCCCTGCCCCAGGAAAGGGGGCGTCTGGTGCGCCGAGTCGCCGGCCAGCAGCATGCGGCCCTTGCGCCAGCCATGCGCCAGCACGGAGTGGAAGGTGTAGACCACGGCGCGTTCGAGGTCGGCCTGCTCGGGGGTGACCCAGCGGCGCACGAGCTTCCACAGCGTATCGGGCCGGACCAGGGCCGCGGTGTCGTCCCCCGGCATGACCATGATCTCCCAGCGCCGGCGGCGGCCGACCACGTTGCAATAGGTCATGGGCCGCGCGGGATCGCAGTACTGCACGGTGTGCGCCGGCAAGGACGACCCATCGTCCTTCAGGATCGCGTCGAAGACCAGCCACGGCTGGTGCAGGCCCAGATCCTCCATCCTGCTGTCCATGGTCTTGCGGACCAGCGACCGGGCGCCGTCGCAGCCGACGACATGGCGGGCGCGCGCGGTGCCGCCGTCCGACAAGTCCAGTTCGACCCAGTCGCCGCGTTCGCGCAAGGCCGTCACTTCGCAGCCCAGCCGGACCGCCACGCCGGCGTGGCGGGCAACGCCCTCGCGCAGCACGCGCTCCAGTTCGGGCTGGTGGAAGTAGTAGTTGTTGGCGCATCCGTGCGGCCCGTCGTCGGCCGTGCCGCCCCGGATCAGCAGGGTCCGGCCTTCGGCATTGACGAAATGCATGCCCTGGCTGCCGGGCCGCGCCACCTCCAGCACCGCCTCCCGCAGGCCGGCACTCTGGAAGATGCGCATGACCTCGCCGTCGAAATGAATGGCGCGCGGCAAGGGATAGACCTGGCGCTCCTTGTCCAGCACCAGCACCGACAATCCCGCCTGCCCCAGCAGGTTGGCCAGCATGGCCCCCACCGGCCCGTAGCCGACGATCGCCACGTCGGCCGTCATCGATGAACGTTCACGCATGCTGGTCGGCTTCCATGCGGCGGGCGACCTCGGCCTGCCATTGGGCACGCGGCTGGAAGCGGGGGTAGCGGCGGGCGATGGCTTCTGCCTTGCGCAGGATCTCCTCGTCGCTGTCGCGAAAGTCCACCGGTTCGCGCAGTGGCTGCTCGCAATACCAGTCGGTGTCCATGAACAGCTCCAGCCGGTTGCCTTCCGGATCCCGGCAATAGATGGACACCGCGTTGCCGTGCGTCACGGGCTGAATGTCGTCCACGCCGGCCGCAACCAGCAATTCGTGGAAGCGCCGCAACGTGGGCAGGTCGGGAACGCGGAACGATATCTGGTTCACGACGCTGAAGCGCAGCTCGTCGGGACGGCCCGACACCAGGACGATCTGGTGGTGCTCGGCCGGGTCGCGGCTCAGGAAGATGAGGCGGGTATGGCCCAGATTGCCGCGGTCCGTCTCGGTGAACCGTAGCACGGTCCGGTAGAACTGCGACATCGCATCGATGTCGCGCGCATACAGCCCCAGATGGCTGAAGGCGAGCGACAGGCCGGCCTGGGGAGCGTGGGAGGGTTGCACTGCCATCATTCCTCCTTTCGTTCTCTTTAAAGGAGAATAAAATTTGATTTTTTGGTTGTCGTGTGTTCTAAATATATATCAATTCTCTTATTTTGATAATAGACAAACAAAAATCACGAGAGTGATGAACCCAGGAGACGCCCCATGAATCCGCTGTTACGCCGCATCGGCCTGCCCGTCATCGCCCTGGCGGCCCTCGTTTCGACCGGCGCCCATGCCGAGGACTACCCCGCGCGGGCGGTCCGCGTCATCGCCCCCTTCGCCGCCGGCACCGGCCCCGACGCCAATGCCCGCGAGATCGCGGCCGAACTGACCAAGGTCCTGGGACAGACGGTGTTCGTGGACAACCGGCCGGGGGCTTCCGGCATCATCGGCACCGAGGCGGCCGCGCGCGCCACGCCCGACGGCTACACCCTGTATATCGGCACCACCAGTACGCTGTCGGTCGTGCCGCACCTGTACTCCAAGCTGCCCTTCGACGCGGCCAAGGACTTCACGCCGGTCAGCCTGCTCGGCATCCTGAACACCGGCCTGATCGCCACGCCCAAGCTTGCGGCCAACGACGTCCGCGCCCTGCTGGCCCTGATGAAAACCAAACCCGACGCGGTCAACGTGGCGACGCAGGGGCCGGGCAGCTACTCCCACCTGTCGGGCGAATGGTTCGGATTCAGCGCGAACACCCGGCTGAATTTCGTGCCGTACAACAGCAACAGCCCCTATGCGGACCTGTTGGCGGGCCAGGTGCAATTGATGTTCGACGGACTTCCGGCCGCGGCGGGCAACATTCGCGCGGGCAAGCTCAAGCTGCTGGCGATCACGGGCAGGCAGCGGCATCCCACCTTCCCCGACGTGCCGACCTTCGCCGAATCGGGCATCGCCGATTTCGAGCCCATTGCCTGGCAGGGGCTGCTGGCGCCGGCCGGCACCCCCAAGGCCATCGTCGACAAGCTGAGCGAGGCCATGCGCAAGGCCGCGCAGTCGCCGGAGCTGGCCGAGAAATGGCGCTCGTATGGGGGAGAGCTGAAAGGCAACACGCCAGCGGAGTTCGCGGCGTTCATCGCGGAAGACCGCGCCAAGTGGGGCGAGGTCGTGCGCAAGGCCAAGGTCAAGCTGGATTGAGCCGGGAGGCGACCGGGTCGCGGCGGCATGGCGTCCGCCCTACTCCGGCCGAACCCCCGCCCGGCGCACGATCGCTCCCCACTTCTCGTGCTCGTCGCGCTGGAAGGCGGCAAATGCCTCGGGCGTATCGGCGGCAGCCTCCAACCCAAGCTCATTCAGGCGGCTATGGACGTCCGCCGAACGCAGCGCCTGGTTCAGGTGCTGCGACAGCCGGGCGACGATGTCCGTCGGCGTACCTGCGGGCGCCCACAAGCCGTACCACGTGGTCATGTCATAACCGGCCACCGACTCCGCGATGGCGGGCAGCTCGGGCATGGCCGCCGAGCGCTTGCCACTGGTCACCGCCAGCGCCCGCAGTTTTCCGCCCAGCACCAATGCGCGGCTGGAAGCCACCGAATCGAACATCAGGTCCACGTGCCCCGCTGCCACGTCGGCCAGGGCTGGCGCGCTGCCCTTGTAGGCGATGTGCCGGATATCCAGCCCGGCCGCGAGCTTGAAAGCCTCGGCCGCCAGGTGCGTGGCGGCGCCGTTGCCGGACGACGCGAACGTCAGCTTGCCCGGGCTGACCTGCGCCAGCGCCACCAGCTCGGGCACGGTCTTCGCCGGCAGGGCAGGCGTGACCACCAATGCCAGCGGCCCCTTCGCCAAAAGTCCGACGGGCGCGAAATCCTTCGACGGATCGAAGCTCATACCAGGAAACAACTCGCGATAGATGACGTGCACCGAGGCGTTCACCAGCAGCGTATAGCCATCCGGCCTGGCCTTGGCCACGACGTCGGACCCCATCATGCCCGTGGCTCCCGGCCGATTCTCCACGACGAAGGTCTGATGCAGCGAGTCCGAGAGCTTCTGCGCCACGATGCGCGCGACGATGTCCGTGGGCCCGCCCGGCGGATACGGCAGGACGACGCGCACGCTCCGGGTCGGCCATGACTGCGCGTGAACGACGGCCGGCAGAGCGGCGCACGCGAGAGCCAAAATCCCGATGCACCGGCCAAGACATGCTTGCATGAATAGTCTCCTTTCTTTTGTCTGACTCAGACAGCCGCGCTATGCGCGCACACGTTGAAGTGCCTGCTGTGCTCCGCTCGCCATCAACCGCGCATCGGAACCGATCGTAACGAAGCCATAGCCCAAACCGATACGCGCGCGAGCGGCCTCGGCCGACCCGCAATGAATGCCTGCCGCGACACGGTGCGCGGCGGCACGGGCCGCGACATGTTGGATGGCCTGGGCGACCGGCGCCGCGACATCGTCGAAGTCCGGCTTGCAGCCGAGCGCCATCGCCAGGTCCGCGGGTCCCACATAGACGGCGTCCAGCCCCTCCACCGACAGGATCTCGTCCAGGTTGTCCAGCGCCTGTACGGTCTCGATCATCGCGAAGCGCGCGATCGTGGCGTCGGCCTCCGTGGCATAGTCCCCACCGCCATACAACGCGGCCCGCACGGGGCCGAAGCTGCGCACGCCCCCTGGCGGATAGGTGGTCCACTGCACCAGGCGCCAAGCGTCGTCCCGCGTGTTCACCATCGGGCAGATGACACCGTAGGCTCCAGCGTCCAGAGCCTTCATCAGGTGGCTCGGCTCCAGCCATGGCACGCGCACGATGGGAGCCGTCGCGGTGGTGGAAATCGCCTGCAGCATTGCCACCATGGCGGAATAGCCGACCACGCCGTGCTGCATGTCCACCGTCAGGCTGTCCCAGCCCTGGTGGGCCATGACCTCGGCAGAAAAGGCGTGGGGCACGGCCAGCCAGCCATTGACGGCGGCCTGCCCTTCACGCCAGAGGGTATGCAAGGGATTGGTGCGCATGCCTATTCCGCCTGTATGCCCGCGGCTTCGATGACGCGCTTCCAGCGCGCGTATTCCTGTTGCTGAAACACCGCGAACTGCTCGGGAGTATTCGCGACGATGTCGAAGCCCTGCGATACGAACTGGCTACGCACCGCAGGTTCGCTCAGCACCGTGGAGATGGCGGCATACATCTTGTCCAGCACGTCCCGGGGCAGTCCCCGCGGAGCCACCACCGCCTGCCACGAATAGACCACGAGGTCAGGCACGCCCGCCTCGCCCAGCGTCGGCACCTCGGGCAGCACCGGTGAGCGCTTGTCCCCCGTCACCGCCAGCGCCCGCAGCTTTCCCGATCTGATGTACGGCAGCACAGCATTGACGTTCTGGAAAGACGCATCCGTCTGGCCTCCCATCAGGTCCTGGATGGCGGGCGCGCCCCCCTTGTACGGCACGTGTGAACCGGAGGTCCCGGTCTGCTGCCAGAACAATGCCGCCGTCAACTGGTCGCTGGCGCCGACGCCCGAGTTGGCGAAGGTCATCCGCCCCGGATTGGCCCTCAGGAACGCGATCACGTCGGCGACCGAACGATGGGGAGACGCAGCGGGAACGACCATGACGTTGGGGGACTGCACGACCACCGTGACCGGCTGGAAGTCCTTCAGCGGATCGTACTGCGGGTTCTTCAGCAGATGCGGAACGACGACCAGCGGCCCCAGGGCCGTGACGAAGAACAGGCTGCCGTCCGCTGGCGCCCGTCTGGCCTGTGCCGCGCCGATGGCTCCGCCCGCCCCCGGTTTGTTCTCGACGACGAACGGCTGGCCCAACGACTGGCTGAGCCGGGTACCCAGCACGCGCGCCACCGAGTCGGCCGACCCGCCCGCGGGAAACGGCACCAGCAGCGTCACCGGCGCCGTGGGCCAGGCCAAGGCGTTCGAGACGTACGCCCCGACTCCCAGGGCGAGCGCCACAAGCATTTTCTTCATGATGTCTCTCGTCAGATATTGTTGTTCGACCGGCGTCCGCTATCGGATGGCATCGCCGCTGATACGCACCGCGGCATCCTCTCGCCGCCAGAGATCCGGCTGGAGCCGCGTGCCCAGTCCCGCCCGCCCGGGGGCGAGCGCCATGCCTTGCTCGATCACCGGCAGGTCGGTGACCAGGTCTCTGTACCAGGTCGCCAGCGACGCGCGCACCACTTCCTGGAAGATGGCCGTAGGCGCGTGCAAGGCCAGGTGCAGGCCGGCGATCAGGGTGACCGGGCCCGTACAGTCATGCGGCGCCACGGGCCTGGCATGCGACTGGGCCAGCGCCGCGATCTTCCTCGCCTCGGTCAGGCCGCCGCACCAAGCCACGTCCAGCATCACGAAATCGAGCGCGTCGGCGGCCAGCAATTCACGAAACTTCACGATGCCGGCGATCGTCTCGCTCCCGCACACGGGTGTGCGCGTGCGACGCCGCAGGTCGGCCAGCGCCGCGGCGTCGTTCATCTTGGCCAGCGGGTCCTCGGCCCAGAGCACGTCGTAGTCCTCCAGCGCGCGGCAGATGCGCGCGGCCGCCTCCGCATTCCAGAAACTGTGCAGTTCGGCCATGACCTCGATGCGGTGCCCCACCGCCTCGCGTATCTTGCGGAACGGTTCCAGGCCCGTCTTCAAGTCCGGCAGCGAGATCGACTGCCCGCCCGTCTTGGCCGCATGGACGTCGAACGGCCAGATCTTCATCGCGCCATACCCCTCTTCGAGCAGGCTGCACGCCAATCCCCCCGCGTCCTTCATGAAAGCGACCTGGTCGTCATAGGGGCCAGCGGGACGATCTCCCGCGCCGACCTCCCGCCGCGTGCCGCCCGCGGTATTGAATCGGTAACCCGCGCAGGTGTTGTATACGCGGATGCGATCGCGCACGGCACCGCCCATCGCGACGTGGACGGGCACGCCCTGCCGCTGGCCGGCCAGGTCCCAGAGCGCGATATCGACCGCGCTGGCGGCGCGCACTTCGGCGCCGCTGCTGCCGAACCCGAGATACGGCCCCATCAGTTCCAGGGACACGGCCTCGATGTGGCGAGGATCGCGCCCGATCAGCCACGGCGCCACTTGGTCGTGCAGCATGGCCTCGACCACGGAGGCGCCCCTGAACGACTCGCCCAGGCCGATCAGGCCCTCATCGGTGGAGATCTCCACCCAGAGCAGATTGGGGTGCTCGCCGATGCGCAGTGTGCGCAGGCCGGTAATCCTTGCCATGGAAATTCCCTGCTTGCTTCGAGGCGGCCAATATCGCGATCACTCATTTTTGTGTCAAACAGATTTACAATGCTGTCTGACAAATAAAACCAATCTTCCTCCGGAGACAATCAGGCATGGCTCAGTACCCCCAGGCGCCGGATGGCGACGCCGCCCCGTCCCGCAGCGAACAGGCATACCGGCAACTGCTTGCCTTGCTGAATGCAGCTCCCCGCGACAGCCGGCTTCCCGGCGAAGTGGACATGACCCGGCAACTCGGCGTATCGCGGCCCGTCCTGCGCCAGGCACTGGAACGGCTACGCGCCGAAGGCCGCATCTACACCCGCAAGGGGTCCGGGACGTTCGTGGGATCACCGCCCCAGGCCGTGCCCTTCGGCCCTCTCACCTCCATCGCGGACGTTCGCAGCTTCCTGGAATTCCGTTGCAACCTGGAAAGCGAGATGGCCACGCTGGCCGCCGTCCACTACGGCAAGTCCGAGCTGGCCGCGATCCGGTCCGCCCGCAAGGCCCTGGAGCGCGCCCTGGCCGAGGGGCAGTCCGGCATCGAACACGATATCGCCTTCCATGCCGCCATCGCCCATGCGAGCGGCAATCGCTTCTACGTGATGACGCTGGCCGCCCTGAGCGATCAGACGCACTACAGCATCGGCTTGATCCGGGACCTGTCAGGGCGTCAGCCGCCCTTACGTGCGCGAGAGGTCAACGCGGAGCACGCGCTGATCGAAAAGGCGATCGCCGCCCGCGACGGCGACGCGGCGGCAGCCGCCATGCGCGAGCATCTGCGCGGCGGCATGCTGCGGCTGTTCGGCAAATGACCAGCACGCGAAGCAGTCAGACAGCTTTCCACTTTCGCTTGACTTGCGAGCATGCCGCTGCGAAGAATGCGGCATGACAGCACACCCTTGACGGTATCCATCATGAAAGTGATTCTTGCCGGCCAGCATGCCCGGCACGCCCCCCGATTGCAGCGGCTGCTGGGCGGCACCTGCGAGGTCCATGGCCTCGAAATCCTTCCCGCCTCGGGCCCCATCGCGGCGGATGCCCTGATAACCATGCGCCTGGACGCCGACGAAGCCTCCCGGCTTCAATGCGCGCTGCTGCACGTCCCCGGCGTGGGACTGGACGCGATCGCCGTCGGCGCGCTGCCCGCCGGGACCCGGCTCTGCAACGTCTCCGAACACGAGATCCCCATTGCCGAGTTCGTCGTCCATGCGGTGCTCGATCATGCGATCTTCACACGTCCCATCCCGCCGCTGGACGAAGCCCATTGGCCCCAAGCCTATATGCAACGCAGCTTCCACGGCGAGGCGCACGGCCGGCGGGCCGCCATCGTCGGCTTTGGCGCGATCGGGCGGGCCGTCGCCGCGCGCCTGAGCGCACTCGGCATCCACGTAACCGCCGTGACCCGCGGCCTCCACGGAACGGAGGGCGCCGACGCACACCATCCCGTCTCGGAACTGGCCGCCCTGCTCCCCGACGTCGACGTACTCGTGCTGTGCTGTCCCCTGACCGAGGACACGGAGGGAATGATCGGCGAGGCCGAACTGGCGGCCATGCACGCCGATGCCTTGCTGATCAATGTCGGGCGAGGGCCGCTCGTGCAGGAAGCTGCGCTATACGACGCCCTGCTCCATCGGCGCATCGGCCGCGCCGTGCTCGATGTCTGGTATCACTACCCCGTGGCAGGACAGGCCAGCCTTGCACCGTCGGCCTTTCCTTTCCACACGCTTGCGAACGCGCGATGCACGCCGCACATCTCCGGCTGGACGCAAGGGCTCCTGGACCGGCGCTATGCCTTCATCGCCCGTAACATCGAGCGGCTGCGCGCGGGGGAGCCCCTGCTCAATACCGTCCGCTGAACCTATTGCCCCTTCAACCCCAGCTTCCTGATCAACGGCGCCCAGCGCTTGAGCTCGTCGTCCATGTAGCGGCGGAACTCCTGCGGCGTCGTGGCGGCGGGCTCCATGTACTGCGTCTCGAGCTTCTTGCCGACCTCGGGGTCCTTCAGCGCGGTGATCAGCGCATCCGACAGCTTCTTCTGGATGTCGGCAGGCACCTTGGACGAGATGACGAAGCCTATCCAGGCCGAACCCTCGATGCCGGGCACGCCGGCTTCGCCCAGGGTCGGGATGTCGGGCAGCAGCGCCGAACGCTTGGACGAAGTCACGGCCAGCGCCTTGAGCCGGCCATCCTTCACCATGGGCATGACGGCGATGGGCGGCAGCGCGGCGAACTGGGTGTCGCCGGACAGCAGCGAGGTCAGCGCGGCCGGAGACGACGGATAAGGCGCGTGCACCGCCTTGGCGCCGATCTGCTGCAGCATCAGTTCCACCGACAGATGCGAGACCGTGCCGGCACCGGTGGACGGGAAGTTGTACTTGTCCGGGTTTTTCTTGAGCGTATCCAGCAGTTGCGCCACGTTGGCGATGCCCGACGAGGCCGGCACCACCAGCACGTTGGGCTGGTGCACCGCCAGCGTCAGCGGCGCGATGTCCTTGGCGGGATCGTAGGGCAGCGAGTCGAACAGCACCGTGTTGTTGACCAGCGGGCCGGTAATCGACACGCCGAAGGTATAGCCGTCCGGCGGCGCCTTGGCGATGGCGTTGGTGCCGATGTTGCCGCTGGCGCCGGGACGGTTCTCGACCACCACGGTCTGGCCCAGGAGGCCGCCCAGGCGGTCGCCCACCACGCGCGCGACCTGGTCGGGGCTGGAACCGGGCCCGAACGGCACGATCAGTTTCAGCGGACGGGCCGGCCAGGCCTGCGCCTGGGCCGCGAGCGGCAGCGCGCAGGCCACCAGCGCGACCATCATTCCTCGCGCCGCGGCGCGCTTCCATTCCCTATGCATGTCCGTCCTCCGTGCTGGTCATTTTGTCGTGGTACTTCTGTTCGACGGCGATGAACGCGGCCACCAGCGCGCGGTAGCCGGCATCCACCACGTCCTCCAGGCCCTCGAACCCCCGGTTGTGGCGGGTGGCCAGCGCGCGCACCTTGGCGAACACCTCGGCCTGGCGCGCCGGGGCGCTGACCTGGAAGGCGTCCTTCTTGAAGCGCGCGGCGTCCTTCACGTACATGGCGCGCTGCGCCAGCAGCGCCACGATCTCGTCGTCGAGCCGGTCGATGTTGGCGCGGACTTCGGCCAGCGTCGCGCACAGCGGGCGGTAGGCCGGATCGGTATAGGCCCGTAGTGGGCGGCCGGCCTGGTCAGGCTCCTGCATGCATGTCTCCTTGTCGCAAGTACCGCACCTGGCTAGCTCAGTTGCAGCCAGATGCGTCCGCCCTCGACCTTGAGAGGGTAGGTCTTGATGTCTTCGGTCAGCGGCGCGCACATGGCCTTGCCGCTGCGCACGTCGAAGCGGCCCTGATGCAGCGGGCATTCGATCTCGGCGCCCTCCAGGAAGCCATCGCACAAACGTGCGTGGCCGTGCGTACAGATGTTGTCGGTAGCGTAGAACGCGCCTTCCACGCTGTACAGCGCCAGGTCCTTGCCCGCCGCCTGCACGCCGATCACGTCGTCTTCCGGCACGTCATCCGTCGCCGCCACATCGGTCCAGTCTGCCATGGTCACCTCAAATCGGATAGATCAGGGAATTGGGAATCATCTCGGTATCGAACACGCACACGCGCGACGCGAACTTCAACCCCTCGGGGGTGCGCCGGATGCGGTCGATGTAGCGGCCCACGTTGAAGACCGTGGACTCGCCGGTCAGCTTGGTGCGAAACACGGCGTAGTTGGCCTCCACGTGCAGCTCGCCGCCTTCGTCCTTCAGGACGCGGGGCAGGCCGCACACGTGCCGCTGGTAATAGGGATCGTGGAACAGGGTCTCGCTGATGCCGTAGACGCGGTCCTTCAGCATGCCCTTGCTGATCAGATAGAGCGTGGCCAGCGGCAGCCCGCGGTCGAAGTTCTCGCGCGGCTGGATCTTGTACTCGCACTCGTCCAGGAAGAAATCGGGCCACGCGTCCCATTGCCGGCTGTCCACCACCGCCGCGTAGTCGGCATGCAGGCGGGCCACTTCCAGGTAGGTCTGCACATCGTTCATGTTCGTTTCTCCAGGCCCTCAGACGTCCATCACTTTTCGCCAGTACTCGTACATGCCGCGGATCAGCGTCTCGGTCACCATGTGATCCGTGTTCTCGACGCCCGTTCCGCCCAGTTCCGCCAGGGCGCGGTGGTAGGGCTTCTGCTCGAAGCCGCTTTGCGAGAACTCGATGACCTCGCCGTCGTCGGCCGACACGAAGCCCGCCGGGCCGAACAGGTTGGCCTGGACCAGGCGGCGCTGGATCATCTCCGGCGTGTCGTCGTCGAAGGCGAAGTGCGTCCAGACGAAGTCGAACGAACCATGCCCGTTCGGCTGGATGTGCCGCGTGGACACGCTGTTGACCTGCTGCTGGAAGATCACGCTGGGGAAGATCGTCATCATCACGGCGGTGGGCTCGCCCCACCACGGCTCGTGGACGATGTCGAGCAGGCGCTTGTCGTTGATCTCCATCGTTTCCTTGAAGCTGGTCACGCCGGCGGTGACCTCGGACTTCACGCCCGCCGAACCGCGCGTGGAGATCATGGCGGCGTGGCGGAACCGGTCGTCCATCTTCAGCTCGGACTTGTTGTCCGCGCGCCAGAGACCGTAGGTGATGAACCAGGTATGCAGCAGGCCCGGATGGTACGGGTCCTTGATGTTCTCCTGCATCAGCTTCCAGTTGCCCGGGATGCGCTGGCGGTTGTAGCCCAGCAGCTTGAGCTTGCGGCCGTTGAACAGGCGGTCGAAGTAGCCCAGGATGACCGGCCCCAGGAATTCCTCCAGCGACGGCACGTCATGGTCGAACGAGGCGAACACGACGCCGCCCCGGGTGGCGACCTTGAGCTTGTTCAGGTTGTTGTCGGCGGTCTTGAAATCAGCCGGCATGCCGCCGTTGACCTTGCCGCCCTGCTTGACCCCGCGCCGGAACGGCACGCCCTGCAGGTCGCCCTTCAGCGTGTAGTTCCACTGGTGGTAGGGACAGACGAGTTCCTTGCGGTTGCCGCTGCGTTCGCGGCAGAACTGCATACCCCGGTGCGCGCAGACGTTCTCGATCACATGGATGGTCTCGTCCTCGGCTCGGGTCATGATGACCGAGCGCTCGCCCACCACGGTGCGCTTGAAGTCACCCGGGTTGGGGATCTCGGCCTCCAGGCCGATGTAGTTCCAATGGCCCGAATAGAAGAAGCGCTCCAGCTCCTTCTTGTAGAGCGACTCGTCGGTGTAGGCCCAGAACGGGATGCGGCTGGAACCGCTGTCCTTCCATTCGAGTTCGCGCGGGAAAACGGTGGTTTCGCCCATGCTTGCCTCCTTGTCGTGATGGTTGGGATCGCGCGCGGGCGCGGTCAATCGCTGCTTGCGTAGAAAGCGTCGGCGTAGACGTGGTCCGCGGACAGGCCCTTGCGCGCCAGCACCAGGGCGGCGGCGTCCACCATGGGCGGCGCCCCGCACAGGTAGGCGCGCCAGCCCGCCAGGCCGGCCCAGTCGGCGTCGACCGCGTCGGTCACCAGGCCGCTGCGGTGTCCCGGCAGTTCAGCCCCCGCCGCCACGACGACGTGCACGCGCAGATTGTCATGCCGGGCCGCCAGCTCGTCGAGCCAGGATTTGCCGTAGACGTCCTGTTCGGAACGCACGCCGAAGTACAGGTGGATGTCGTTGCGCATGCCCGCCTCGAGCGCGCCGCGCACGATGGACAGCACGGGCGCCAGCCCGGTCCCGCCGGCCACGCACAGCATCGGGCCGGCGTGCTTGCGGCGCAGGTAGGCCGTGCCCAGCGGGCCGCTGACGCGCACCTGGTCGCCTACTTTCAATTGGGTGTCGATGTAGCCCGAGACGCGCCCTTCGGGCACCACGCGCACGTGGAACTCCAGTTCGTTCCCGCTCAGGCAGGCCATGGAATACGGCCGGATGTGCTCGGGGGTGAATTGCAGCGTCGCGTACTGGCCGGGCGAAAACTCCAGCGTCTTGGCCGATCGCAGCACCACGCGGCGGATGTCGTGGGTGACGGCCTCGATGCCGGCCACCGAAGCCTTGAGCACCTTGGCCGGATGCACCACCAGTTCGTCGACCTCGGGGATCTCGATGGTGCAGTTGTCGGTCAGCACGCTCATGCAGGCCAGCACGTAGCGGCCATCGTGCGGATTGGTGAGCTTGGCCTCGCGGCCCGACTCCAGCACGCCGCCGTCCAGCACCTTGCATCGACAGGTGCCGCAACGGCCGGCCATGCAGCTGTAGGACACCGGCACGTCGTTGCTGCGCAGCGTCTGCAGCAGATTCGCGCCTGGCTCCACCGCCAGCGAGCGGCCCATGGGCTGAACGACCAATTCCATGTGTGTCTCGCGTCTTGGAGTAGTTGTATTCGTCGACGAAAGTATAGGAACGGGCGGATTATTTATATATAGAATATCGTGAATAGACTCAATCACCAGTGTGAATGGTGACGCCCATGGAACTCAAAGACATCGACCTGAACCTGCTGGTCGTCTTCAACCAGATGCTGATGGAACGCAAGGTATCCGGCGCGGCCCAGAAGCTCGGGTTGACGCAGCCGGCGGTCAGCAACGCGCTCAACCGGCTGCGCAAGCTGCTGGGCGATGACCTGTTCCTGCGCACCACCCGCGGCATGGAACCCACGCCCTACGCGCGGCAGTTGGCCGAGCCGATCGCCTACGCGCTCGGCACCATCCAGGACACGCTGAATTTCCGCAGCAGCTTCGATCCGGCCAGCAGCAACCGCACCTTCACGGTCGGCATGACGGACATCGGCGAGATCTATTTCCTGCCCAGGCTGATGGAGGCCACGGCCCGGATCGCGCCGGGCGTGTCGATCAACACGGTGCGCAACACGGCGGTCAACCTCAGGGATGAAATGGAGGCCGGCCACGTGGACCTGGCCATCGGGCTGCTGCCGCAGCTCAATGCCGGCTTCTTCCAGCGCCGGCTGTTCACGCAGAAATACGTCTGCATGTTCCGGCGCGGACACGCGCTGGACGGCCGCAAGCTGACGCTGGATGCGTTCCGCAAGGCCGATCACGTGGTGGCGGTGTCGGCCGGCACCGGACACGGCATCGTCGATGAATTCATGCAGAAGAAGGGCGTACAGCGCAAGGTGCGCCTGACCGTGCCGCACTTCGTGGCGATCGGCCACATCCTGCGGTCGACCGACATGATCGCCACCGTGCCCGAGCGCTACGCGGCCGAATGCCTGGAACCGTTCAACCTGGCCGCAGTGAACCATCCGGTGGCGCTGCCGCGGATAGGCATCAATCTGTTCTGGCACGCGAAGTTCCACCGCGAACCGTCCAACCAGTGGCTGCGCGGCCTCATCTTCGACGAGTTTTCGGACCCGTGAGGCCGCGCGTGGCCCACGGCTATTTCCGGACCGTTTCCACCTTGCCGTGATGGTGATCGGAGGAAGCGACATCCCGCGGGGTCTCTTCATTCTTGTCCCCGCCGTTGAACATCATCAGGAGCTTGACCAGGATGTATATGACGGCCACCGTTGCCGCGATGATGCCGATAAAGACCAGAAATGTAGCCATGGCGAGTCCTCCTATTGAGAACTTCCAGTCTAGTGTCGGCCCCCCCGCCGTGGCCGCCTGGACGGTTACTATCCGGAAAGGGGCCATTTGGCGCTCACGCCCGTCATACGCGCGATTCGGGCGCCAAAGACCATTACGAAGTCGTAATGCAAGGCGCTCGCCGGCGCAGGAAGGGTTTGCTCGACCATGAAAGGCCACCCGCGACACGAGGACCGTGCCATGTCCGCCACGCCGCCGCGCATCGCCGTCCTGGGCAGCTTCATGCAGGCCTGCTGCTGGAGCGTGGATCGGCTGCCCCGGCCGGGCGAAACGCTGCGGGCCCGCGGCTTCGTCGCCGAGGCGGCGGGCAAGGGGCTGGCCGTGGCGGTGGGATGCCACCGGCTGGGCGCCCGGGTCGACCTGTTGATGGCGATCGGCAACGACACCCCGGCCGATAGCCTGCTGTCATGGCTGCACGGCGAAGGACTGGACACCCGCCGGATCCTGCGCTGCGGCCAGCCCTCGGGCCACGGCGCGGGATTCATCGGCGCCGACGGCGACAACCAGATCGTCGTGCACCCCGGTGCCAACGAGGCACTGGGACCGGACCAGATCGCCGCGGCGGAAGAAGACATCGCGTCGGCCGCGCTGCTCTACGCCCAGCTCGAAGTCCCGCTCGACACGGTGCGCGCCGCGCTGGCGCGGGCGCGCGCGCACGGCGTTCTGGCCGTGCTCAATCCCTCGCCCTGGCAGACGTTGCCGGACGACGTCCTGGCCTGCACCGACGTGCTGGTCGTCAACGCAGGCGAAGCACAGGTCCTGCTGGAATGCGCCTTGCCGGCCGGCCGGGACCAGCGGCTGCGCGCGATCGCGTCCGCCCTGCCCGCGCTCTGGCGGCGCTGGCCGGGAAACTGGCTGGTGGTCACGCTGGGCGACCAGGGCAGCGCGGCGTGGAGCCGCGACGGCGCACACCACGTGGCCGCGCCCATTCCCACCCGCATAGTCAAGACCATAGGCGCGGGCGACGCCTTCAGCGCCGGCCTGTGCCGGGCGCTGGCCGGCGGACGAAGCATGGCGGCCGCGCTGGAGACGGCCGGCGCCTGCGCCGCATGGTCGATCGCGCATCCCGGCATCCTGGCCTCGCTGCCGGACCGCGACGGGCTGCGCGCGATGCTCAGGACCGGAGCTTGAGCCGGTAGACGTAGGCGTCGCCGCGGAACGTGCCTTCCACGTATTCGACCAGGACGTCCTGGGCCGAATGGGATCGCCGCTTCAGCAGCAGGCAAGGCCCGGGCTGCGCGAAGCCGAAGACCTCGCCTTCCTCCGGCGAGCTGAACACGGCCTCGACCGACTGATCGGCCCAGGCCAGTTCGATGCCGCAGTGTTCGCGCAGGTGGGCGTACGCCGACCCCTTGCCATCCCATTCCGCCAGCCCGGGCGCGACGGCCAGGTCGTACCACGCGACCTCGCGCGACATGGGCGCGTCGTCGGCCAGGCGCACCCGCACCAGCTTCAGGAACTCGGCATTCGAGGGCCGCCCGAAGATCGACGCCACCATGCGGTCCTGGACCACGGCGCGCGCCAGCACCCGGGTCGAGGGAACCAGCCCCAGCTCCCGCATTTCCTCGGTGAACCCCTTGAGCCGCTGCATGGCCGGCGATACGCGGGGGGCGGCCTTTACCACGGTGCCGCCGCGCCCCTGCGAACTGGCCACCGCCTGAGTATCCCGCAGGGCGTCGTAGCAACGCTTGATGGTCGTGCGGCTGAGGTTCAGCGCCTGGGCCAGCACACGCTCGGACGGCAGCCCGTGGCCGGGGCGCAGTTCGCCGCCGTCGATCAGCGCCTGGATCTGGCGCTGCAGCTGGATGTAGTACGGCGTGGTGACGGTGTCGTGCAGGCGCAGCCGCGAAAGCAGCAACTCCAATACCGGGTCGGCCGGGCCGGGAGCTTGCAGGGGCATGGGCAGGAAGGGCTCGAAGGGAAATATTGTGACGCGCCTTGCAATGGACACAAAAAAAGAATCCAATTACAGGAAAACAAGATACCAAAAATAAATCCATAAGCACAGTTCCGATTCATCAGGACGCGCCCATGCCTGTTTTTCGCCGTCCGCCGCGGCGCCCTTCCCGGTCCGTGGCGCCCGCCCTGCTGCGCCTGGCGGCGCTGGGGCTGGTGGCCGCTGCTTCCGCCGTCCACGGCCAATCGCTCCGGCTGGGCGTACTGCCGGTCGAAGGCCCGCTGGAAACGCGCAACGACTGGGCCCCTCTGGTCGCGGACCTGTCGCGGGCGCTCGGCCAGCCGGCCCGGCTGCTCGCGCCGACCTCCTATGACGCCATGGCCGCGGCCCTGCGGCGGGGCGACATCGACCTGGCGGTGCTGTCGGGCCAGTTGGCCATCGACGCCGTCACCCGCTATGGCATGACGGTGATCGCCCGCGGCCTGCCCGCCGACTCCGACCGTCATCGCACCGTCCTCATCGCCCGCCGCGGCGCCGCGCCCGCCACGCTGGACCAGATGCTGGCCCTGTCGGCCAAGTGGCGCCTGGCGCGGGGCGAGGTGCGCTCCTTCTCGGGCTATCTGGTCCCGCAGCTTCAGTTGTTCCTGCCGCGCGGGTTGCGCATGGAAGCCTTCTTCGCGGCCGAGGTCCAGGGCAGCCACCAGACCAATGCGCTGGCGGTCGCCAACGGCGAAGCGGACGTGGGCCTGACCACCGGCTCCGACCTGGCGCGCTTCAAGGAACGTTTTCCGATGGAGTACGGCCGGCTGGCCGTGCTGTGGCGATCGGATCCGCTGCCCGCGCCGCTGGTCGTGGCCCGGCGCGCGCTGCCGGAATCCGTGCGGGCGCGCCTGGCCGCCCACCTGACTTCATTGGAACAGACTCGTCCGGGCCAGGAACAGTTGGCCCGGCACGATCTTGCCGGGTTCGAGCCCGCGGGCGACGCCGCGCTGCTGGACAATGCCGGCCTGGTGTACCGCTTCGACCGGCAAAGCGCGCTGCAGGGCAGCTGGACCGACGAGGCCGCGCGGCAGACGCGGCTGACGCGCATCGATCAGGAGTACGCCTCCCTGCGCGCGGCGCTGGACCGGCCGCCCCGGCGCAAGGCCCAGACGATGTCCGCCGCGGACACGTCGCACTAGGCTGAATCGACATTCATGAATGTCTGGGATCGGGTTCTTGAACCGTCCTTGATCGGTGGGGTGGGGCGGCCCGCGGTGGGGCGCATTCGGAGCCGCCGGAGTTGGCGGGGAAGCAAGGGCGTGCATGTGTGAGCGCGGCAGTAGGAATAGCCCGGGGGGCTATTCCCGCGCGAGTTCACGCCCGCCCCGCCAACCGCGCCAACTCCGGGAAGTCCCGCGCAGCGGGACCGGCGTCGCTGCGCCCCGCCCGCCCCCCGGCCCCGGTGCCCCGGACAAGACCGGCTAAAGAAAACGAATGTCGAACCAGCCTAGGGCCTGTTCTCGCTAAAAGGATGCCCGCACTGCCCCCGGGCGCCGATTCCTATATAGTCTGTCGGCTTGTAGACCCGATCAGGACGCCGATGGATGAACGAGCGGCCAGGGACGTGGTGCTGGCCCACGCCCTGGAAACCACCGACGACGAACACCAGTTGCTGCGCGCCGAGGATCGCCGCGAGGCCAGCCTGAGCGCCCGCAACCTGTGCGGATTGCAAGGCGGCCGCGACGCCGGACGGGACCCGGCCGGCAGTTTCCTGCAAACCCGCGCGGCCCTGCTGCTGGATGGGCTGGAGCGGCGCGCGCCGGCGCTCAAGGCCATGCGCCATCCTCCTCGCCTGGCCGCCCTGGCCGGCTGGCTGCTTCCCTTGGCGGCCTTCCTGGCCGGCGCGCTGACCGAACGCATCGCCAACCCGCACCGCATGGACCTGTTGTCGCCACCGCTGCTGGCCGTGCTGGGCTGGAACCTGCTGATGTATGCGCTCCTGGCCGTCTCCGTCGCGGTGCCGCCCCTGCGGCGTCGGGGCGCGGCGCTGTTCGCGCGGCCCTGGCTGCCGCAAGGCTGGCGCCGGCGCCGGGGCTCGCCCGCGCTGGCCGCCGCCGGGGCGCGCTTCGCGCTCGACTGGCAGCGCCTGGCGGCGCCGCTGCACCTGGCGCGCGGCAAGCGCATCCTTCATCTTTGCGCCGCGCTGTTCGGTGCAGGCGTCGCCCTGTCGCTCTACGCACGTGGGCTGACCGTCGAATACCGCGTGGGCTGGGAAAGCACCTTCCTCGACACCAGCCAGGTGCACGCGATCCTGGGCGTGCTGTTCGCGCCCGCGACCTGGCTGTTCCGCGTGCCAGGCTTCACGCCGGCGGAAATCGCCGCGCTGCGGTTCGACGCCGACGGCTTCGCGACGGGCGGCGCCCGCTGGGTCCATCTGTACGCGGCGCTGCTGACCATCGTGGTCGTGATTCCCCGCCTGGCGCTGGCGGCGGTGGCGCGCTGGAAGGAAACACGACTGCGCGCGGACTTCCCGCTGGACATGGGACTGCCCTACTACCGCAAGCTGCTGGGTTCGCTCAGCCCCGTGCCGCTGCGCCTGCGCGTCATCCCCTACAGCTTCGCCGTCGACGCCGCGCGCGGGCGGGCCTTGCAGGCGGTGGCACGCTCCATGCTGGGCGACACCGCGCAGGCCACCGTGCTGCCCGGCTGGGACTACGGCGCCGATCCGCAGGACATGCCGGCGCCGGACTCGGCGGGCGAGCCCGCCACCGTCACCGCCGCGCTGGTGAATCTGTCCGCCACGCCCGAAGCCGAGAACCATGGCGCCTTCCTCGATCACCTGGCGCGCGCGCTGCCCGGCAAGATCGTGCTGGCCGTCGACCAGTCGGCCTACGCGGCGCGGCTCGACGGCCAGGCCGGTGCCGATCGCCGCCTGGAAGAACGCCGGCGCCTGTGGCAGGATTTCGGCACGCTGCACAAGGTGCCGGTCACCTTCGTCGATCTGCTCCATCCTCCCGATGCCTGACAAGCCCGTCCGCATACAGCTCTGCCTGGTGTCCCACACCAATGCCGGCAAGACGACGCTGGCCCGCACCCTGCTGGGCGCGGACGTGGGAGAAGTCCGCGACGCGGCTCACGTCACGCAGGCCGCCGATGCGTATCGCCTGTTCACCACCGGCGACGGCGACGAACTGTACCTGTGGGACACGCCGGGTTTCGGCGACTCCGCGCGGCTGGCCAGGCGGCTGGAGATGGCGGGCAACCCCGTGGGATGGTTCCTGACCGAAGTCTGGGACCGGGTCAGCGACCGCGCTTTCTGGCTCAGCCAGCGCGCACTACAGGCGGCGCGCGACAACGCCGACGTGGTGCTGTATCTGGTCAATGCCTCGGAAGATCCGCAGGATGCGGGCTATGTCGCGCCCGAGATGCAGATCCTGCAATGGCTGGGCAAGCCCGTGGTGGTGCTGCTCAACCAGATGGGGCCGCCTCGTCCCGCCCCGCGCGAGCAGGAAGACGTCGCGCGCTGGACCGACCATCTCCGGCCCTACGGCGTGGTGCGCGACGTCGTGCCGCTGGATGCATTCGCCCGCAGCTGGGTACACGAGCGGGTGCTGTTCGACGCCATCCGCGCCTGCCTGCCGGCAGCCGTCCAGCCCGGCTATGCCCGGCTGGCCTCGGCCTGGGACAAGCGCAATCTCGACCGTTTCCAGCAGTCCATGGATCTCATCGCGCGCCAGATCGTCGATGCCGCCCGCGACGCCGAAGCGGTGAGCGATGCCTCGGCGATCCGGTCGGCACTGGGCACCCTGGGCCTGGCCCGGTCCGCGCCGGAAAGCGCGCGGGACGCGGCCATGGCCGCCATCACCACGCGCCTGTCGCGCGCCGGCGCCCAGACCACGGCCCGCCTGCTGGCGCTTCACGGGCTCCAGGGCAGCGCGGCGGCGCCGCTGAACCAGCGCTTGCGCGAGAACTTCGCCTTCAGTGCGCCCGTCGATGTGAAGCAGGCGGGGCTGCTGGGCGCCATCGCGTCGGGCGCGGCCACCGGCGCGTCGGCCGACCTCCTGGCCGGCGGCTTGACCCTGGGCGGAGGCATGCTGGTAGGGGCCATAGTCGGCGCGGCCACGTTCGCCGGCGCGGCCTGGGGCATCAACAAGGCCAAGGGCACCGAACACGCGACCGCCCGCCTGACCGACGAATTCCTGCACGCGCTGGTGGCGGCGGACCTGCTGCGCTATCTCGCCATCATCCACTTCGGCCGCGGCCGGGGCGACTACGTCGAAGGCGAGGCGCCGGCCTTCTGGCGCGACGAGGTCATGGAAGTGGTGCAGGCGCGGACGGCGGCGTTGCAGCGCATATGGGCCCGGGCACGCCAGGACGACAGCCCCCGGGAGGCAGCCACGGAACTGGCCGCCCTGCTCGAGGACGCCTGCCTGCAGATCCTGCGCAAGCTCTATCCCGCCGCGATGGGCGCCGCCAACGGCCGGTAAGGGACCGCCTTCGCGGCCACACGGATCGCATCATGGAACAACCGCCGCTGTTCGACCTGCCGCCCCCGCTTCCGCCCGATCTGCCGGAAGGGCTGGTCTATGAACCGGATTTTCTCGAGCCGGCCGAAGCGGCGGAGCTCGAGGCGTTGATGGCCACCCTGCCCTTCGCCGCTGCCCGCTACAAGACCTATACCGCGCGCAGGCGAGTAGTGAGCTACGGCGGCAGCTTCGACTACGATGCCAACCGGCTGCAGCCGGCCACGGCGCTGATCGCCGAACTCCATGCGCTGCGCGACCGCGCGGCGCGATGGCTGGGCGTGCCGCCACAGGCCTTCGTCCATGCGCTGGCGGCGGAGTATCCGCCCGGCGCGCCGCTGGGCTGGCATCGCGACGTGCCGGACTTCCAGGACGTGGTCGGCATCTCGCTGGGCAGCGAGATCGTGATGCGATTCAGGCCCTACCCGCCCGACCATCCCAGGAAGGCCGACATCGTACGCCTGGCGCTGGCGCCCCGGTCCATCTACCTGATGCGCGGACCGGCGCGCTGGGCCTGGCAACACAGCATCGCGCCGGCCCGGGCCTTGCGCTGGTCCATCACCTTCCGCACGGCCTCGCCGCGCCACCGGAGCGGCGGCGCGTGAGCGCCGCTCATGCGTCGTCGATCACGACCAGCCTCAGGTTGCTCTTGCCTTCGCGCAGTTTCTTCGCCGCCTGGTAGGCCGGCGATGCGTACCAGGCCAAGGCCGCGTCCTTGTCGGGAAACTCGATCAGGAGCACGTTGTGGGCCGGCCCGCCTTCGAGCACGAAGGGCTCGGCTCCGCGCGCCAGGTAGCGCCCGCCATGCGCGGCCACCGCCTCCGCCACCATGCGGCCGTACTCGCCCATTTCAGTGGGCTTCAGAATCTTCACCTCGCCGATGACGTAGGCTGCCATGTCCACCCTCCGGTTCCCTGGATGATCGATTGCCGCTATGCCGCGCTCTTCTGCGGCATGATGCGCGCGACGTTGCGCGCCTTCAGCTCGCCGTAGACGAAAGGCCGGTCGCGCGGAAAGGACGTCGGCAGGTCCTCGGGCGCCACGTTCGCGGGATCGGGATTGCGGATCAAGGGCTGGATCCAGGCATCGAAACTCGGATACATGAAAAACGGGACGGAATAGCGCTCGTTGCCGGAACGGTTGATCACCCGATGGACCGCCGAGGTGAACACGCCGTCGGTCCAGACCTTCAGCACTTCCCCGACGTTGACCACCAGCGTTCCCCCGATGGGCGGCACCGCCACCCATTCGCCGTCCCGGTTACGCACTTCGAGCCCGCCATTCGCGTCCTGGGCCAGGATGGTGAAGGCATTGGTATCGGTATGTCCGCGCGCCCCCAGGTGCTCGCCCGATTCGTCGGGGCGCTGCGGCGGATAGTGCAGCAGGCGCAGCGAATTCATGTCCTTGGCGAAGCTCGCCTTCAGCGCGCCGGCCGTCAGGCCCAGGCTCAGCTCGAACAGATCCAGAAGCCGATAGCCCAGGTCGTTGACCTTGTCGTAGTAAGCCATCATCCGCGGCTTCAGGTCCGGCATGGCGGACGGCCAGGGAATGCGGCCGTGCAAGGGCTTGCCGGCCAGCAGGTCGGGATCGTCGTCGGCCAGCGGCCGGCGGATCTGGAACGCTTCCTGGAGGTTCTCCTTGATGTTCGCGTCGTTGCCCTTGCTCATGCCGTGCAGGTAGCCCTGGGCATGGTCGTTGAGCTTGAGCGAGACCTCCATCTTGGCCTCCATGGGCAGGCTGTGGAAATCCACGGCGGTCTGGAAGATGTCGCGGATGTCCTGCTCGGCCAGGCCGTGGTTCCTGACGTAGAAGAACCCCACGGTGCCGGCGGCGGCGGCGATGGCCTCGGCCACTGCGGCACGGCCGGCATCATCGCGCCAGGCCGGCCCGAGGTCGACGATGGGCACTTCCGAAAAAACCAGTTTTCTTGCGGTGGGCAACATGTGCAGTCCTTGTTGAAAATTGCCGCTCAGGCCTCGGGCCGGATGTTCTCCCGGCGGGCCAGTTCGTTCCACTTGACGAATTCGCTGCGGTTCCAGGCGGCGAAGTCCGCGTGGCCGCGCACCGTCACCTCGAAACCCGCGGTCTGCAGCCTTTGGATGTTCTCGGACTGCCTGCCACCCTTGACGATGGCATCGGCCAGCTTGTCGATGTTGGCCTGGGGCGTGCCGACCGGCGCGTAGGCCCCCAGCCATCCCGTCGCGACGAAGTCCTCCATGCCCAGTTCCAGCAGGGTCGGCACGTCGGGCAGCGCCTGCGCGCGCCTGGCCCCCGTCACCGCGATCGCCCGCAGCGAACCGGCGCGCACCAGGGAGGCCACCGATGGCAGGTTGGCGAAGGACACCTGGATGTCCCCGTTCTTCAGGCCGGTGATGATTTCACCGCTGGAGCGGTACGGGATATGGACGAAATGCGTGCCCGCGCGCTGGTTGAACAGCACCGAGGTGAAATGGGCCAGCGTGCCTACGCCGTTGGAGCCGTAGTTGAGCTTGCCCACGCGCGTCTTGCCGTAGGCGATGAGCTCGGGCAGCGTGCGGGCCTCGACGTCCCGGCCCACCACCAGCACGTTCATCAGCTCGGCCAGTTGGGCCACGGGAACGAAGTTCTCCTGCGGATCGATGGGCAGGCGAGGATTCAGGATGGTCGGCAGGATCAGCCCGCCCAGACCGCCGGACAGCAGCAGGTGGCCATCGTGCGGCTGCTGGAGGATGTATTGCTGGGCCACCGTGCCTGTGCCGCCGCCCTTGTTCTCGACGATCACGGGCTTGGCGGGGAACTCCTTGGCCAGGATGTCCGCCAGCACCCGCCCCAGCAGGTCGGTGATGCCCCCGGGCGGATAAGGAACCACCACCTTCATCAGGCGGTTCGGAAACTCTTCCTGAGCCCATGCCCTGCCCGTGGCCCCCAGGCCCGCGGCCGCTCCCAGACGCAGTACATCTCGACGATTCATCGACTCACTCCCATGCAAGCAGACTTACTGCACAATGCCGGTGCCGTAACCACGAAACGCGGGACTAAGTTATCGGAGACGTCCGCCTGCCCACAAGCGACGTCTCATCATGAATTCATTAGCAGGATTAATGACATGCGTCGCAAGATCCCCTCGCCCGTCATGCTCCAGGCGTTCGAGCTGTCGGCACGCACGCTGAGCTTCACGCAGGCGGCGGACTCGCTGAATCTGACGCAGAGCGCCATCAGCCACCAGATCCAGGCGCTGGAGGACTTCCTCGGGGTCCGGCTGTTCGAACGCGTACGCAAGCGTCTGCAACTGACGTCCGCGGGCGAGATCCTGCTGCTGCGCCTGACGCCCGCGCTCGACGCGCTGGAATCGGCCATCATCGAAACCGTGTCGACCGAGCCCGCGGCCAGCGTGCTGCGGCTGGGCGTGGTGCCCGCGGTCGCCACGCAATGGCTGATCCCGCGCCTGCCCCGCTTCCAGCGCGAACATCCGCGCATCGCGCTCACCCTCGTCACGCGGCTGCCCTTCAACTTCCAGAACAACAGCCTGGACGCCGCCATCAACCTGGGCAACACCCGCTGGCCCGGCGCCCGCTCGGACTGGCTGATGGACGAACACATGGCCGTGGTCTGTACGCCGGAGATGGCCGCGACCACGCTGCGCACGCCGGACGACCTGCCGCGCGTGCCCATGCTGCAGATGACGTTCCGGCCGCATGCCTGGCACGACTGGCTGGCCGCCAGCGGCCTGCCCGCCGAAGGCACCACCGGAGGAATGAAATTCGAGTCGTTCTCGCTGGTGCTGCGGGCAGCCATGGCGGGCCTGGGCGCCGCGGTGGTGCCCCGCCTGCTGGTGGAAGACGAGCTGGAAAATGGCCGGCTGGTATCGCCCTTCGGGCCGGTGGTGCGCTCGCCGACTTCGTACTATCTGGTCTACCCGCCCGCCAATGTCACGCTGCCCGCCCTGCAGGCCTTTCGCGGCTGGCTGCTGCAACAGACGGGCGCGCCCGGGGGCTGAGCGTCCGCCGGCACGGCAGGCGCGTCACTTCGCCAATCCGGGAGACCCTTCGGCGGGAAGCGGGTCCGCATCGGCGGCCACCGTCACGACGCGGTCCCTTCCCATCGCCTTGGCCGTGTAGAGCGCGGCGTCCGCCCGCGCCATCAGGCTGCTCAGTTCCTCGCCGGGGCGATACTGGTCGACCCCGACGCTGAACGTGACCTTGAGCTTGCTTCCCGGCAGCGCGCTCTCGGCCTGCGCGACCCGGGCGCGCAGCCGGTTCAGCAGCTTGACCGCATCCCGCATGGACGTGTCCGGACAAAGAATGGCGAACTCCTCGCCGCCCAGCCGGCCGAAGGCATCGCCGGCGCGCAGGTTGCTGGCCACCACGCCGGTGAAATGGGCCAGCACCCGGTCTCCCGCCGCATGCCCATGGGTGTCGTTGATGTTCTTGAAGTGGTCGATGTCGACGATGGCGAACACCAGCGGCCGCCCGGAGCGCGATGCGGTGCGGGCGGCCGCGTCGGCCTGGGCCAGGAACGCGCGCCGCGCCAGGATGCCGGTCAGTTCATCCAGGTTCGCCAGGCGTTCGAGCCGATGGGCCAGGCGATCATGAGTCAGCAGCACCATGCCGATCGACAGCCAGGGCAGCGCCAGCACGCCCAGCGCCAGGAAGGCGATGTTGACGGGCGTCGATTGCAACAGCTCCGCCTGCCTGACCCATCCCACGCCGTAGGCCAGCCCCCGGCCCACATGGCCGATCGCGCCCAGGCATGCGCCGATGCTGACGAACCAGTAGGCGTAGTGGGGCCGGGACAGCGGCCGCGCCATGAACACGATCCTGGCCACCAGGATGTAGGCGTAGGCATAGAACGCCGACACCAGCGCGATGCGGATGTTGATGTCGGGCACCACATAGGTCCAGTAGGCCATGGCCGCCAATAGGGCAGCCCAGCCCGCATATTCCGCGTAGCGCACGGGCCGCATCCCGACGAACTGCCTGCACCCTTGCAGGATGACCAGCATGGCCAGGGCCAGCAGCTGGTTGGAGACCAGGATCGTCAGCCACCGCGGCCCGACGTTCTGGAACAGGAACAGGGCCAGCGCTGCGATGGCCATGACGCTGGCCTTGAACCAGCGCCTGACCCCGGGAATGGCGGTGGGCAGCAGCGACCCCAGTACCGCCGTGCTCATGATGGCGGAGAAGATCGTGACGAAGATGACGCTGATGGGGTCTAGCATGGCATGCCGCGGGAATCCACGCGGCGATCGGAACCCGCGCGAGAGCCGCCCGATGATAAAGCATTTCCGGGCCTGGCCAGCCCGACCGCCATCAGCGCCCGGCCGCTCGCCGGTGGCGCGCCAGGTACGCCCGATCGTCCAGACTGGAGAACAGCACCGCCAGCACGATGCCCGCCGCCGCGCCGACGATGGTGTCGAATACGCGCTCGAGCGCCATGTTGCCGGCCATGGCGGGCGCAGCCAGGTGCGTCATCAACAGCGCCATGGGCGTCACGGTGATCTGTCCAAGCGCATAGTTGTAGCCGATGATGATCTCGGTCACGAACTGGAAGAGCGCGATCAGGCCCACCACGGCCCAGAACGAAGGCGATTGCGCCAGGATGGCGCCCGCCACGCAGGCGCCCACGACGGTGCCTGCCATCCGTTGCAGCGCACGGCTCATCGTGATGTGCAGGTGCCCGCCCTGCATGACGGCGGTCGCGCCTATGGCCGCCCACGAGGGATGCTGCCAGCCGGCCGCGTGCGCCAACAGCGCGGCCACGGCGGCGCCCGTGGCGATGCGGCCGGCGGCGATCAGCCGGTGCCGCATGGGGCGCGGAGGATCGCTGGGAAAGGTGCCCGTCGCGGGCTCTTCATGCCTGAGGCGATCGGTCAGGACACAGATGATCCAGGCCAGGGCGCCGCCCGCGGCCGCGGCGGCGGCGCGCGCGAAGACCGCTTCCCAGGACCCGGCCGCGCCCAGCGCCGCGCCTGCCGCGAACACGATGATGACGGCGCCCGGTCCGCCCAGGCGCCAGCTCGACACTGCGACCGTGGACACTCCCGCCACCAGCGCAAGGACCAGCACCATCATCGTGGACGAAGCCCCCGCCTGGGCCGCCATCGATGTCGCAAGGGTCGCGGCGACCAGCAGCAAGGCGCTCAGGAAGACCATGCGGCGGCGGCGCACGCGCGAGGCGTAGCGCCCGAACAGCGAAGCCAGCGCGCCCAGCGCGCCGAAACCGACCAGTTGCGGCCAGGGCGAATAGTGGAAACACGCCAGGGCCACGACCACGGCCAGGGTCGCCTGCATCCCGGCCACCACGGCATTGCGCACGGACGGCGGCACGGCCATGGTCAGGCTTTCTTCCAGTTGGGCCGGCGTGAGCAGGTACCGCGCCGCGTTGGCGCGCGTCGTCCCGCGCGGCCGGGCAGGCGCGGGCGAACGGCGATCGTCTTCGTCAATCATGGGCATCCAGAAAAAAATCGCGCGCCGTGCCGGGCATGCCGGCGCAACGCGTGCGCGCCGATACGGCGTATGCCGTACGGCGGAAGCGATGAGGGAACCGCGGAAGGGACCGCTCCGCCTGGGCGGCGGCGCGTCAGCACGTCGGCGCCTGCGGCCGGGCGCAGGCGCGATAACACACCATTTTACCTCAAACCTAGGGTTTACCCTAGTTCGTCAATCCATCTTGATGTGGGCCGCCTGCACCACCGTCTTCCAGCGGTCGATCTCCTTGCGCTGGAACGCCTTGAAGGCATCGGGCGCCATGCCGCTCGGATTGGCGCCCTGCGCGATCAGGCGCTTGCGGACCTCGGGCTGCTCCAGAATCGCGGCGACCTCGCGCTGCAGGCGGTTGGCGATGTCCGGCGGCGTCCCGGCGGGAGCGAACAGTCCATACCAGGCATTGGCCTGGTAATCGGGCACGCCCGATTCGGCCAGCGTGGGCACCGACGGCAGCACCGGACTGCGTTCCCGATCACCCACCGCCAGGGCTCGCAGCGAACCGTTCTGGATATAGGACAGCACCAGCGGCAGGTCGGCGAACATGACCGGGACGCGACCGCTGATCAAGTCGGGAATCGATCCCGCGCTGCCCTTGTATGGCACATGCACCATGTCGACCTTGGCAAGATACTTGAACAGCTCGCCGGCCAGGTGCTGGGATGCGCCGACTCCGCCGGACGCATAGCTGACCTTGCCCGGCCGCTCCTGCAGATAGGCGATGAGCTCCTTGACGTCGCGCGCGGGCACCGAGGGATGCACGACCAGCACCAGCGACACCGAGGCGACCAGCGTCACGGGCGTGAAATCCTTCACGGTGTCGTATGGCATGGAGCCGTAGATCAGACTGTTGGTCGCGTGCGTGCCGATGGACCCGATGACCAGCGAGTAGCCGTCCGGCGCGGCCTTGGCGACGAGGTCGGCGCCGATGTTGCCGCCCGCGCCGGCCCGGTTCTCGACCACCACCGGCTGGCCCAGGCGCGTGGCCAGGCCATCGGCCACGGTACGCGCCAGCATGTCGCTCGACGCCCCGGCGGCGAAGGGCACGATCATCTTCAATGGCCGGTCCGGGTAGGCGCCCGCCCAGGCCGCGACAGCCGCGCAGCCCAGCGACAGGGCCAGGGAAAACTTGGCAAGATAACGATGCATGGTTGGTCTCCTTCCTCGTTGTCGGCAAGACGCCCGGCGCCCCCTCGCTTGTCTCCGGAGGGTGGCGCCGGACGGCGCGGCGTTCAATACACGCCGTCGATCACGCCCCCTTGCGCGCGCAGCCTGGCCTGCAGTTCCTTCACCGGCAGGCGGCGCACGTTGGCATCGCCGCGTTCGGCGCACATGGCCGCCGCGGTGCCCACCGCCTGGCCCATGGCCATGCAGGGACCCATGGTGCGGGCCGTGCCCATGCCTTCCCGCGTCGCGGACAGGCAGCGGCCAGCGACCATGACGTTCTTGAGCCCCTTGGGCAGCAGGCAGCCGAAAGGGATGTCATAAGAGCCGCCGTTGGCGATGGGAATGCGTATCTGGGTCGTGCCGGACTGGTGGATGTCGACGTGCTGCGCGCCCTTGGCAACCACGGAGTCCGGCTGCTTGCGGCCCGACACCACGTCTTCCTTGGTCAACAGGTAGTCGCCCATGACGCGTCGCGTCTCGCGCACGCCCACGCGCGGGGCCAGTCCGGCGAACACCGAGTTCTCGAAGCCGGGCAAGTGGGCCTTGACGAACTCATAGGTCTGCCAGACCTGCTCCATCAGGGTGCCCACGGTGGCGCTGACCGCCGCGGTGTCGGTCCCGTCGATGTTGCCCCCCACCCGGGTGGCGTTGACGCAGACCTCCTTACGCGCGGCGGAAGTCGGCTGGATCATGATCAACGCGGTGGGCGCCAGGTCGCCACGGCGGATCGCATCGCCCAGGAAAGGCCCCTCGCTCTTGAAGAACACCGATGGCTGGCCCTGTTCGACCAGCAGGTCCAGCAACTGCTCGTCGGTCTTGTCCCCGCGGATGTAGTCGCTCTCGCCCACCGCCATCGAGGCGGGATTCTCGCGCGCGAAGCGCAACAGCGTCGCGCTGTCCACGTTGCCCACCCGGAACATCAGCGACACCGGCTGCAGATCGCCGCTGTCATCGCTCATCTCGAACGGCGCGCCGGCGCGGACAGCCAGGTCGCCGTCGCCCGAGCAGTCCAGGAAATGATCCGCCGTCACCAGCGTGCGGCCGCTCTTGTTGACCACCACGAGGCCGGTGACCACGCCGTCCCGGACCACGACGTCCTCGGCGAAGGAATTGACCCAGGTAGTCACGCCATGCCGGTCGAGGACGCGCATCACGGCGATTTTCATGATCTCGGGATCGACGCACACATAGCAGATCAGGCGATGGTCGTGCACCGGACCGATGAAACCGTCCATGCGCCGGCATTCGTCGAACAACTCGTCGGAAATACCGCCCACCACGTATTCGCCGCGGGCATTCAGCACGCCGTCCAGCGACATGCCGCTGAGCAGTTCGCCGCCCAGGATGGGATTGGCCTCGATGATGAGTGTCTTGCGGCCGTTCTTGGCCGCTGCCGCGGCGGCCGCGACGCCGGCGGCGCCTCCGCCCAGCACGACGACGTCGTAATGCGCCTGTTTGAGTTGCTGCGCCATCTTCCTGTCTCCCTGGATAGCAGGCTGGTGTGGTCCGGTGGAAGAAGCCCAATAATCCATAATATGGAATATATTTGGCCTTCATTACTCGCTTTGAGTCGGTCCAGTGTGTTTTATCCAGTAAATCACTGTCAATACGAGTCCATAATATGGAAAATCAATCCAGTTCCACGGGCACGCAAAGCATAGAGCGGACCATCCTGGTCCTGAAGAAAGTGGCCGCCCGCAATACCGCTGGCATCACGCTGGCGGAGGTGGCGCGCGAGACCGGGCTCAAGTCCCCCACCGCCCATCGCATCCTGGGCTGTCTGATCGAGCAGGGGTTGCTGATGCAGCGCGGGCCCAAGCGCGAGTACTTCCTGGGCATGCTGGCCTACGAATTGGGGCTGGCGGCGAACTGCCACTTCAACCTGCGCGAGCTGTGCGGCCCGGTGCTGAACCGGCTGGCGCGCGCCACCGGCGACACGGTGTTCCTGACCACGCGCAGCGGCACGGACAGCGTAGTGATCGAACGCGCGGAAGGCAGTTATCCGGTCAAGGCCCTGACGCAGATGGTGGGAGAGCGGCGCCCGCTGGGCAGCACGGCGGGCGGACTGGCGCTGCTGGCCGCCATGCCCCAGGCCGAACGCGACGACGTGATGCGCAGGAACCGGCACCGGTTGAACCGCTACGGGAAACTGTCCGAGGCGGTGCTGGACCATATGGTCGAGCGCGCCTGCCAGCTGGGCTACGCGCTGAACGACGGCGACATCCTGCCCGAAGTCACCGGGCTGGGCGTAGTCGTGCCGACGCTACTGGGCAGCCACTATGCCGCGATCAGCATCGTCGCGCTGAACCATCGCCTGCGGGGAGACAGGCGCGAGGAAGTGGTGCAAATGATGAACGCCGAGGCGGCGAAGCTGAGCCAGACGCTGGCCGATGCCGGCGCGGCATTCGCGTAGCAGGCGGGAACCTGCGCATTCATCTGACCGGGCTTTCCGCATAGCTGGCGGCGGGCCGCAGCGCCAGCCGCATGAACAATGCGAAGGCCAGCACATCGAGCACCAGCGCCGCCATGCCCAATGCGGGATAACCGCTGAGCTTGACCAGCGTGCCGCCCAGGATCGGGCCGACCGCGGCGCCGATCATGGTCATGGCGGGAGTCGCCGCCGCCGCCCGGCCCGACGGGTCCAGCGCGGCGAACTGCCCGAACGCGAAGATGTGCGTGAAGACCATTACCGCCACGAATACGGCACCGGCTGCCGCGTACGGCTCGAAGGCCGTGCTCGAGGCCAGCAGCATGGCGAGCACGCCCTGCGCGGTCGCGCCGCACAGCACCACGACGCGCGCATTGATGCGGGCCTGGAACAGCGCCGCGATCACCCCCGGCAGGTTGAACAACCCCACCGCGATCAGCAGGCCATTCAACTGGGAAACGGAAAACCCGCGGTCCGCGCCCATGCGTTCCATGAAGCTGAAAACCATGCCTTGCACGATGGCCATCACGCTGATGCCCCAGATGCCGAACCAGACGCTCGCGGGCAGCTTCGCTGCCTTGCGGGAAACCGCCTGCTGGCCGCCGGCGGCCGCCACGTCAGGGAAGAACAGCCCCGTCACGAGGCTGGCCACCAGCATCACGCCGCCGAACACGCCGAACAGGGCTGGCCCGCCCAACGCCCCGATGAGCTGCGGCGTGGCCGCCATGAAGATCACGCCGAACACGCCCAGCATGGTTTGCATGATTCCGAACAACCGCTGCGGGTTGCCCGTGCGCGCCACGGTGCCATGCGTCACGCTCAGGCCTACGCCATTGGCCAGGCCGCCCGCGAGATGCAATGCCGCCAACGCGCCGAACTGGCTGACCTGGGAGCAGGCGAAGAACGCCAGTGCCGCGGTCCCGAAGGCCGCCGGCGCGATCCAGCGCCCGTTCAGGCCATGGAAACGCGGTGCCAGCCAGGCGCTGGCGAGCACCGCCCCGGCCAGGAACAAGGTCGCCAGGGCTCCCGCCTGCTGGGCATCGAGGCCGTAGCGGGACATCAGCGTGCCCACCCATACCGGCAATGCCACCAGGTCCACCATGCCGGCGCAATGCGCCACCATCAGCGCGCTCCGCGCCGGCCACCGTTGGATGTCGTTCATGTCGTCTCCCAGCCCTATTTGTCGTTGCGGCTAGGATAGAAGGGCTTGGATGGCCCGAAAAACGCATTCTGTTTCTACGAGGTATCAGTTTCGTCCACGCATGCGGGTAAACCCGGCGCCGGCCGCCGGTGGAGGATAATGGTCTGGACCTCCACCAACCGGTATCCGCGCCCATGACCATCGAGCTCCATGCCTGGAACACCCCCAACGGCCGCAAGATCAGCGTGGCCCTGGAAGAAATGGAACTGCCCTACGAGGTGGTACCCGTCGACATCCGCAACGGGCAGCAGTTCGAGGCCTCGTTCCTGCGCATCAGCCCCAACAACAAGATCCCCGCCATCGTCGATCCCGACGGGCCCGGCGGCCAGCCGATCAGCGTGTTCGAGTCCGGGGCCATCCTGTTCTATCTCGCGCGCAAGACCGGCAAGTTCCTGCCGGCCGACCTGCGGGCGCAGACAGTGGTCATGGAGTGGCTGATGTGGCAGATGGGCGGCTTCGGGCCCATTCCTGGCCAGGTGCATCACTTCAGGGCGGTGGCCGACGAAACCGACCGCCGCTACGGCCTGCAGCGATTCAGCGCCGAGACGCACCGGCTCTATGGCGTGCTGGATGCCCGCCTGGCCTCCAATGACCATGTGGCCGGCGAATTGTCCATCGCGGACTTCGCGATCCTGGGCTGGGCCTGGCGGCACGAACGCCACCAGGTCGACCTGGCGGCCTACCCCAACGTGGCGCGCTGGTATGCGGCGCTGATGGAGCGGCCCGCGGTGCAGCGCGGATTCGCCAGGAAGCTGGACTGACGGTCGGCCCCGCCGCGCGGACAATCTCCCAGGGAACGTAGCCGCCCACGCGGCATGTCATTCCAGGAAAAGCTCCGCGATCAACGAGCGCAACCATCGGTTTGCCGGGTCATGATGGAAGCGTTCGTGCCAATGCTGCTTGATCGCAAAGACCGGCAATGGAAACGGCGGTGCGATGAGTTTCACCGCCGCGATCCCGGCCAGGGTCTGGGCGACCCGGGCCGGCACGGTCGCGATCAGGTCCGTGTGGGCAAGAAGATTGCCGAGGCCCGGCAACGTGTGAAGCGACAACACGACACTGTGATCCACCCCGATCCGTTTCAGTTCGCGCTCGACCAGCTCATGACCGGTTCCCGGCGCGGTAATGGACACGTGGCGTTCGCGCTTGAATAGCTGCCGAGTCATCTTCCCCTGCAGCCTCGGGTGATTCTTTCGCGCCACGCACGCAAACCCTTCGTCGAACAGCTTCTGCTGGTAGAACCCGGCTTCCAGCGCCGGCATGTAGCCGACGGCCAGATCCGACTCGCCCGATTCCAGGCGGGATGCCGTATCCGGGCCGATGCGCAGCACTTCGACGTGGATCCGGGGCGCGATGGTCTCCACACGCCGGACCAGGCGCGGGAGAAATTCCAGATGGCTTATATCGGTCATGCTGACGCGGAAGTGCCGCTTCGACGTCAAAGGGTCGAACACGACACGCTGTTGAGTGACGCTGCGCAGTAGCTCAAGAGCATGCTGCAAGGGAACGCGCAGTTCCATGGCATGCGGCGTAGGCATCATTCCCTCGGACGTTCTTACGAACAAGGAGTCGTTGAACTGGCGCCGAAGGCGGGCGAGCGCAAGGCTTACCGACGTCTGCGGAATTTCCAGGTTCTCGGCGGCCCGCGACACGCTGCGTGTCTTGTAGACCTCGTCGAAAACGCAGAGCAGTCGCATGTCCATTATTTCGTTTTCCGCTGAAGATTATCAAAGCCATTAAATAGACTAAATTTTCCAGCTTGCTTAATCTTCCTGCAATCGCTCGCCTTTCAGACACTGGATCGGCCGGCGCAATACCATCAGAACAGGAGACAGGCATGGACTTCAAGAGCCTCCAGCCATCGTGGCGGATGCTCCGTCGCGGGGCGGGCTGCCTCGCCATATCGGCCGGCATCGCCGGTTGTGGCGGCGGGGATGGAAACGACGTTGCGCGGGAAGACCCGGCGGCACCCCTCGCGTGCGACGATTCGCTGCGCACGGGATTTCGTCCCGACGACCAGACCACCGTGCTGATGGTCCGTCAGTTCCGGCAAGGCGATCCGCTACTGCTCTCGGGTACGCCAACCGCGAGCACGCCTGTCGCCACCGCTGACGTGTGCATGGTCAAGCTTAATGTCGGCCCCGGCAATGCCGGCCCGAAGGACGCTCCGTCGACCTCGGCTGGCATTGGCATCGAGGTATGGCTGCCTGGCGCCGCCCGCTGGAACCATCGCATCCACCTGAAGGGCGGCGGCGGCTGGGCGGGCGGAGTCCACGGGGATACGACCCAGTTGGCGGGTACCGGCACGGATGGAGCCGGAGGCGGCAACCCGGCAACCGTCGCCCAGCAGGAAGGAGCCGTCTCGGCTTCCACCGACACCGGCCATGCAAATACCGCCAATTTCGGCTCGTTCGCGATGAACCCGGATGGCAGTCTGAACCTGGCGCTCCTGAATGACTTTTCGGAACGCAGCATTTTCCAGCTGGTCACCAAGACCAAGGCTCTCGCAAAGGCCTACTACGGCAAAGCAGCGGCGCACACTTATTGGAACGGCTTCTCCACAGGCGGCCGCCAAGGCATGAAGGCGGCCCAGAAATTCCCCGAACAATTCGACGGCATTCTGGCCGGCGCGCCAGCCATCAACTGGAGCCGGTTCAGTACCAGCCACCTGCATCCTCAGGTCGTATTCGAACGCGACCTCGGCGGTCACCGATTCACAGCGGAGCAGGAGCAGTTGGTGTCGACGGCTGCCGTGGCAGCGTGCGACATGGTGGGCGGCACGCACCTTGGCTACGTGCCTGACCCGGCATCGTGCCGGTATGATCCGACCACCGACCCGTCGGTACTGTGCGCGGCGGATGGCGGCGCGAACGCCAGCGCGGCCTGCATCACCCGCGAGCAAGCGGTCGCATTCAACAAGATCTGGTATGGCCAGACCGACGACGGCACCGCCCCTTCACCGGAAGCGGACAACGGCTGGAGCGTATCCCTGGCAGCCGGACAGCGCTGGTACGGACCTCCGCGCGGTTCGAGCCTGGCCAACTTCCTGCGCGGGCCTACGCCGAACAGTGCGTCGCAAGTGGCGCTGCAACTGGAGAACGGCGCCTACGCTCCTGCCAGCTTCATCAACGCGAGAGGCGACGGACGTGATCTGTGGAGGACCTTCACCCACGACTGGCTGGCATACGCCTATGATCGCGGCCTCGCGCTGCAGGAACAGTTCGCATTCATCAACACCGACACGCCCGACCTCTCGGCGCTGCGCGACCATGGGACCAAGCTCCTGATGTATCACGGATTGGCGGACTCCCTGATCAAGCCGGGCGGATCGATGCACTACTACAACCGGGTGATGCGGGCCATGGGAGGGTACGACGCGATCCAGGGTTTCTACCGTTTCTATCTCGTGCCGGGAATGTTCCATGGCTTCGTCAACGGCAGTCCCAATGCCGACGCTGCCCCGCCGCTGCCCACCAATGATCAGCTATACAGGGCCCTGACGGATTGGGTCGAGAAAGGCATTGCGCCGGCGCGGCTGGAAATATCGAGCAAGGCATCGGCCGAGGGTTCGCCACCCAAGACCTGGCCTCTCTGCCTGTACCCGCAGCAGGCCCGCTACGTCAGCGGCAATCCGCTCGTGGCGAGCAGCTACAACTGCTCCTGACTCGCCTCGTGACGCGGGGCACGGCCGCTACACCACCAGCCGCCCCCCCGCGTCCAGCTGCACCAGTTCCCCGGTCAGCGCGGCCGGGCCATGCACCAGCCACCAGACGGCCTCGGCGATCTCGTCCGGGGTCTGCACCGACTTGAGCGGGTTCTTGGCGATCAGCGCCGCCCGCACGGCCTCGTAGCGCTCGCGCCCCATGCCGTTGATCAGCCAGTCGCCTTCGATGAACCCGGGCAGCAGCGCGTTGACGCGGACCTCGGGCGCCAGCACGCGGGCGAACGAGAACGTCATGGCGTTGAGCGCGCTCTTGGACGCGGCGTAGGCCATGCTGGACCCGGTGCCGCGCAATCCGCCCACCGACGAGATGTTCACCACCGAGGCATTGCCCGTACGCCGCAGCAGTGCGGCCATGGCCCGCGTGACGACGTAGACGCCCGATACGTTGACCGCGAACACCCGCTGGAAGTCCTCGAACGACAGGCCGTCCAGATTCTTGTGGTCGTTGAAGGTGGTCACGGCCGCGTTGTTGACCAGCGCGTCCAGTCGCCCCCAGCGCTGCTCGATGTCGCGCGCCATGGCGCGGCAGGCGTCGTCGCTGGTCACGTCGGCGCGGGCCACGAGCACGTCGGCCGCGCCCAGCGAGCGGCACTCGGCCGCCACCTCCTGCGCCGCCGCCTCGTCCCGCGAGTAGTTGACGACGACGCGCCAGCCCTGCTTGGCGAAGAATTTGATGGTGGCCGACCCCGCGCCGTTGCGGCCGGTCGCGCCGGTCACCAGGCAGACTTGTTCCATGCTTGCCCCTTTCATGTCCAGTAAGGCTGGCGCAGCTCACGCTTGAGCAGCTTGCCCAGCGCCGAACGCGGCAGTTCGCTTCGATATTCCACGGCGGCCAGCCGCTGGGTGCGCCCGACCTGGCCGTTCACCCACGACCGCAGCGCCTCCGGGTCCAGCGTGCTGCCCGGCTTGAGCACGACCAGCGCCAGCGGCGTCTCGCCCCATTGCTCGCTGGGAATGCCGATGACCGCCACGTCGGCCACCTCGGGATGGGCGGCGGCCACCGATTCCAGGTCGGTCGCGTAGATGTTGAACCCGCCGGAGATGATCAGGTCCTTCTTCCTATCGAGCAGGATCAGGAATCCCTCGTCGTCGAAGCGGCCGATGTCGCCGCTGCGGTGAAAGGCGATGCCCGAGTCGTCGCGCCAGTAGAAGGCCTCGGTGGCCTGCGGCTGCTTGTAGTAGCCGGCCATCATGTACGGCGACCAGCCGACGATCTCGCCGACCTCGCCCTGCGCGAGCACCCGGCCGTCGTCGTCGACGATGCGCATGTCGTGGTCCGGCGCCGGACGGCCGACCGTGCCGAGCTTGTCCGGAAACTCATGGGCGTCGAGCACGCAGCTGCATCCGCCCTCGGTCATGCCATAGATCTCGCGCAGCCCGCCCGGCCACCGGGCCAGGATCTGCGACTTGACCCTGGCGTCGAGCGGCGCGCCGGTACATTGCTTGAGCACGAAGGACGACAGGTCCGTGCGCGCGAAGTCCTCGTGCGCCAGCAGTCGCTGGTACTGCACGGGGACCAGCATGGTGTGGGTGACCCGGTGCGCGGCGCACAGCCGCAGGTACTCGGCGGCGTCGAACTTGCGCATCAGGACCGTCGACCCGCCATTGGCCACCGTGGCCAGCATGGGCTGCAACGTGGTGTTCGAATACAGCGGCGTCGACAGCAGCATGACGCTGTCCGGCCCCAGTCCGAAGCTGCGCCGGTTGGCCTGCCGCGACCGCATTCCATGGAGGTGCAGGATGCCCTTGGGCTTGCCGGTGGTGCCCGAACTGTAGATCAGGTTGAAGGCCTGGTCGGCCCGGTGGTCCACGGCGGGCGGCTGGCCGCCGCGCGCCAGCCAGTCGTCCCACCCCAGCCAGCCCGGCGCCTGGAAATCCAGCGCAACCAGGCGATGGGGCAAGGCCGCGGCCAATTCCGCCTCGACCGCCTTCAGGCTTTCACGCGCGTCGGCATCGGCCACCAGCACCGTGGCGTCCGAATCGCCCAGCATGCCCATCAGCGTCGCCGCCGTCGCCGACGTGGCCAGCGGCACCACGCAGCCGCCGGCCCGTACCACGCCAAAGAACGCCTGGATGGCGCGCAGCCCCGGCGAAGCCAGCAGGGCGACCTTGCCATCGGGTCCGACGCCCAGGGCCGCGCAGGCGGCCGCGACGCGTTCCGTCGCGCGGGCCAGTCCGGCCCAGTCGAGCGTGTCGCCGCCGCAGCGGAAGGCGGGCGCGCCGGGCCGCTCGCTCGCGTGGCGGGCGATCAGGGAAGGAAAGTCGACGAAAGGCTGCCGGGCCTGCCGCGCCATGATGTCGTGCACGTTCTGGGTCATGGCGGCGTCACTCGTCATAGACCAGCATCAGGAACTCGGCGACCAGCGCCGGGCGCTCCTTGCCTTCGATCTCGATGGTGCAGTCCGACACCACGCGCGTGGCGCCTTCCTGCCCGCCCCCCTCGCCGCGTTCGACCGCCTTGATGCGCTGGCGCAGGCGGATGCGGTCGCCGACCTGGACCGGGTTGACGAAGCGGATCCGGTTGGTGCCGTAGTTCAGGCCGCGGCCCCGGTGCGTGATCGCATAGACCGAGCGGACCAGATAAGGAATGAAGGACAAGGTCATGAAACCATGCGCGATGGTCTTGCCATCCGGCATCTCGCGCCGCGCGCGCTCGACGTCCACGTGCAGCCAATGATCGTCGCCCGAGATGCGGGCGAAATCGTCGATGCGCGACTGATCGATGGCCAGCCATTCGCTGACCCCTATTTCCTTGCCTATCCACGCCTTCAGATCGGCGGGACGGTCGAGAACCACCATGACGACTCCCTTGAAAAATGCCCTCACGCTTGCCGCTCCGCGGCGCTGCCCCCAAAGGGGCTTTTTCAAACTGTCAGGCCTGCGCGCGCGCCGGCACCCTGCCGAGCGACACCAGCGACATCACGGCATCGCCGTCCTGGTTGCGCACCGTGACGCGCGTGCGGATCATGCCCATGCCGGGGCGCGACTTCGACCGCACGGTCTCGATGACCTCGCGCTCGACCACCAGCGTGTCGCCGGCCTTCACGGGTTTCGTCCAGCGCAATTCGTCCAGGCCCATGCCCACCATGGGGGTCTTGCCATAGCCGCCCGCCTGCAGGAAGACGCGCATCGACAGCGCGGCGATCTGCCAGCCGCTCGCGATCAGCGTGCCGAAAGGGCCTGCGCGCGCGGCTTCCGGGTCCATGTGCATGGGCTGGGGATCATTGGCGCGGGCGAAGGCGATGATCTCTTCCTCGGTGATCACCGTGGGCTCGCTAATCCAGCGCTCTCCCACCTGGAAATCCTCGAAACAGCGGGCCTCCCCGCCGTTCGCGGCGGACGGGGCGGAATGCATTGCAGCAGTCGTCATGAATCAGTTTCCGTAGCCGAGTATGGCCTTCACCTCGAGATATTCCTCGAATCCGAAGACCCCGAATTCGCGTCCGTTGCCGGACTGCTTGTAGCCGCCAAAGGGCAGGCTGCGATCGAACGGCGCGCCGTTCAGATAGACGCGGCCGGCACGGATCGCGTTGGCCACGCGCCGGGCCCGCTCCAGGTCCGGCGACTGCACGAACCCCGCCAGCCCGAACGGCGTATCGTTGGCGATGGCGATGGCCTGGTCCTCGTCGTCGTAGCTCATGATGGACAGCACGGGGCCGAAGATCTCCTCGCGCGCGATCCGCATGTCGGGCGTCACGTCGCCGAACACCGTGGGCCGCACGTAGTAGCCGCGCTCGAGGCCGCGCGGACGCCCGGTGCCCCCGGCCACCAGGGTGGCGCCCTCGTCCACGCCCGACTGGATCAATTGCTGGACCTTGTCGAACTGCGCCTGGCTGACCAGGGGTCCCATCGAGGAAGCCGGGTCCATCGGATCGCCCAGGCGTATCGCCGCCACCGCGTCGCGTGCCGCCGCGAACACCTCGTCGCGCCGATCGCGCGGGACCAGCATGCGGGTGGGCGACTGGCAGTTCTGGCCGGCGTTCGTGTTGCACGCATGCACGCCCGCGACCACCGCGGCACGGATGTCGGCGTCGGGCAGGATGATGTTGGCGGACTTGCCGCCCAGCTCCTGCGCCACGCGCTTGACGGTATCGGCCGCCAGCTTGGCGACTCTCACCCCCGCCCCCGTGGACCCGGTGAACGACACCATGTCGATCGCGGGATGGGCGGCGATCGCCTCGCCCACGGTCGGTCCGTCGCCGTTGACCAGGTTGAAGACACCCGGCGGCAGGCCCGCCTCGTGCACGATCTGGGCGAACAACAGCGAACTGAGCGGCGCGATCTCGCTGGGCTTGAGGACGACGGTGCATCCGGTGGCCAGCGCCGGCGCGACCTTGGAGGCTACCTGGTTGAGCGGCCAGTTCCACGGCGTGATCAGTCCGCAGACGCCGATGGGCTCGCGCCGGACGATGCCGCCGCCCATGCGCTCCTCGAACGGGTAGCCGGCCAGTACGCGCAGCGCCTCTTCGAAGTGGAACAGCGCAACGGTGGCCTGGCGTTCGGTGGAGAACGTGATGGGCGCCCCCATCTCCATCGTCATCGCCCGCGCCAGCTCCGGCAGCCGCGCGCGAAAGCCCGCGACGATCCGTTCCAGCCACCCCAGGCGCTCCTGCACGCTGGTCGCGGCGTAGGCCGGAAACGCCCGCCGGGCAGCGCGCACGGCCCGCTCCACGTCTTCGGGCGACCCCAGGCTGATGCGCGCGAAGCTTTCCTCTGTCGCCGGGTTCACGACTTCCAGGTTTCTCGGCGCCACCGGATCCACCCAGGCGCCGTCGATATAGAACTGCAGCGTGTTCATGGTCATTCGATCGAGATCCGTGCCGACTTGACGACTTCCTGCCACTTCGTCGCCTCGTTCCTCATCAGCTCGCGCAATTGTTCGGGCGTGCCCGACAGCGGCACCATGCCCAGCGAGTTCAGCTTGGCCTTGCCTTCCGGCGACGCCGTGTACTTGTTGATCTCGGCGTTCAGCGACGAGACGATGGACTTGGGCAGGCCGGCGGGCCCGACCATGGCGCTCCATACCGTGGCTTCCAGCTTGACGCCCTGCTCGTTGGCCGTGGGCACGTCGGGCAGGCCCGGGAACCGCGTCTTGGACATCACCGCCAGCGCCCTGAGCTTGTTGGCCTGGATATTGGGAATCAGTGACGTGACCGGTGCCACGACCGCCGAGACCGAGCCGCTCATCGCATCCACCATGGCCGGCGAATCGCCCTTGTACGGCACCGGCTGGAGCTTCGCCCCGGTCTGGATGCTCAGGTACTCGGTGGCCAGGTGGCCGATGGTGCCGTTGCCCGGATTGGAAACCGTCACCGCATTGGCGGACGACTTGCTCAAGGCGACGAACTCGGCCAGGGTAGTGGCCTTCACCGCCGGGTTGACCGCGATCACGACGGGGATCTCGCCGACCAGCGCGATCGGCGTCAGGTCCTTCTCGGCGTCGAACGGCATGGGGTGGTACAGCGACTTGTTGTTGGCCAACGGACCGGACGTGCCGATGCCGAGGGTATAGCCGTCCGGCGCGGACTTGGCCACCGCATCGACGCCGATGTTGCCGCCGGCGCCCGCGCGGTTCTCGGCCACGAACTGCTGGCCGTAGTGCGCGCTCAGGCTTTGCGCCACCTGCCGTCCGACCAGGTCGGAACTGCCGCCGGCGGCGAAGGGCATGATCACGCGGACGGACTTGCTGGGCCAGGATTCCTCCGCCTGCGCGGCGGCGCCCTGCAGGGCTAGTAGCAGCGCGGCCAGCGTGGCGCATGCGCGGGGGGATGCGTAAGGTTTCATCGTCGTCTCCGTGTGCTGTGTTCAGCGTATCGAGAAGCCCGCGGGAAGCGGGCTCCGCTTTTTTTTGATGAATGCAGGCGAGGCGCGCCCGACACGTCGGAGGCACGTCGCTGGAGACGGGGAATACCCTGGCTGGTATCGCAGGGCGCGGCAGGCGTTCAGGCCGTCTCGCCAAAGAGGATGCACCCCGGCGTCCCGCGCCATCAAGGCGAGTTTTGAGAGTTTTCGGCCAGTGAAAAGTTTGAGCGGGCTCAGTTTTCCAGTGGCCCATGCAAGGCCGTGTACTCCGCGGTCGCCTCCTTGAAGGCGCGGGAAAACGAGAGCCCTTCCCGGACCAGACGGCCCGCGATCCGGTCACGGCCGGCGATCCAGTCCGCCATGGCCGCCACCTGAGCGAGCCGGCGCGCCGGCACGCAGGCGATCCCGCTTGCATCGCCGACCAGCACGTCCATGGGCTGGACGGAAACGCCATCGATGACGATGGGACCGTTGACCCGTTCGATGCGGACCCGGGTGCGGCCGGTGACGGCCACCCCGTGGCGTACATGGATGGGAATGCCGGCTTCCCCCAGCTCGTCCACGTCGCGCATGCCGCCGTCGACCACCCAGGCGGCGACGCCGCGCCGCGCGCTGGCCAGCGCCGCGATGCCCCCCGCCAGCGAGACGCGCGCGCCGCCCGCGTCGATCGCGATCACCTGCCCCGCGCCGGCCTGGTCCGCATACTGCGCGATGTCGAAATCGCCCGGGTCGTAAGTGCCGAGCGGCCCCGTCGAAGCCTGCACGGTGAAGGCCGGCCCCGCGAACGATCCGCCGGGGCGGATGGCCGGCAGCCCGGTGATGGTGCCGGTGGCGCCCAGCATGTCCAGTACCGCGCACACGGTGCTGGCGCCGGCGGACCGGAGCCGTTCGTGGATGTCGTGCATGATGGTTTGCTCCTCGGCCATGGCCGTTCAGCCCAGGGTTTCCAGCGACGCGCGCACCTTGGCGGACTGCGCGCGGGCGGCGCCCAGCAGGTAGCCGAGGTCGCTGCCGACCACGAAGAACCGGGCTCGCGCCTGGGTGACGTAGCGCCGGATGAACTCGGGGTCGTAGCACCCGCCCACGCCCAGCACCTTGCCATGGGCCGCGCAGGCGCGCGATACCCGCTCGATGGCCTGCGCGACGGCCGGCGCGCCCACCTCGCCCGGGATGCCCATCTCGGCCGACAGGTCCTGCGTGCCCACGTGAAGGATGTCTATGCCCGGCACGGCCGCGATCTCCTCGCAGCGCTCGATGGCCTCGGGCGTCTCCAGCATGACGGCGATCAGCGTTTCGCGGTTCACGAAGTCCATCAGCTCGCGAGGGTCGTGGCTGGCGAACTCGACGTGCGGCAGGCCATAGGCCATGGAGCGGTGGCCCGCCGGCGCATAGCGGCAGATGTCGACGATGTGCCGCGCCTCGTCGGCGTTCTCCACGTGGGGAAACACCAGGCCTTGCGCGCCGCTGTCCAGCGCGTGGATGGCGTGGACGCGCTCGAGGTTGGGCGTGCGCACGATGGGCGCGATACCCGAACCCAGGGCGGCCTGGCAGATCTGGCTCACGACGTCGGCCGGCACGGGGGTGTGTTCCGTGTCGATGAACAGGAAATCGTAGCCCGCGGTCTTCATGATCCGCGCGATGTCCACGGTGCGGGCCTGGCGCACCGCGACGCCCAGGACGGTCTGCGAAGCGGCGAGTTTCTTGACGAGAGGATTGGGAATCATGCTGGCGTTCCTGGAACCTGGGGTTGGGAAGAATGCTGGCGCGCCGCGGCGAGCGCGCGATCGCGGACGGCTGACAGCCGGCTTTGGGCGCTGAGGTGTTCGATCTCGGTGGGCAGCTCGATCAGGCTCGGCACGCCCGCGTCCAGCGCCCGCCGCAGCGCCGGCGCGAAGTCCTCGTGGCGCGTGACCCGCTCGGCGGACAATCCGAAGGAGCGGGCCAGCGCCACGAAATCGGGGTTGCCGATGTCGGTCGCGTAGACCCGCCCGGGAAAGCGCCGCTCCTGGTGGGCGCGGATCGTGCCGTACGAGCCGTTGGCCACCACCACGACGACGATGGCGGCGTTGTAGCGGACGGCCGTCTCCAGTTCCTGCACGTTCATCAGGAAGCAGCCGTCGCCCGCCAGGCACACGACCTGTCGCCGCGGCTCGTGGATCTTGGCCGCGATGGCCGCGGGCAGGCCATAGCCCATGGCGCCGTTCAGCGGCGCGAGCTGGCCGCGGAAATGCTTGTAGCGGTAGTGCCGGTGCAGCCAGGTGGTGTAGTTGCCCGCGCCGTTGGTCACGATGGCATCGGGTGCGAGTTCCTGGTCCAGGGTGGCCACGACCTGGGCCATGTCGACGGTGCCACCTTCCCGCGTGGGCGCGAGGAAGCGCAGATAATCGGACCGGGCCGCGCGCGTCCAGTCCTGCCATGAAGGATCCGCCGCGAGCGACGGCTGGCGGGCCGCCAGCGCCGCGCGCAGGAAAGCCTCCGGCGTCGCGGGCACGAGGACGTCGGCCTGGTAGACGCGGCCCAGCTCATCGACGTCGGCATGCACATGGATCATCCGCTGGCGCGGCCGAGGCACGTCGACCAGCCGATAGCCGCCGGTCAAGGCTTCCGACAACCGGCCGCCCAGCACCAGCAGCAGGTCGCTGTCGCGCACGCGGGCCGCCAGCGCCGGATTGGTCGACAGCCCCAGGTCGCCGGCATAGCTGTCGTGGCGATTGTCCAGGTAGTCCTGGCAGCGGAACTCGGCCACGACCGGCAGCCGCAGGGTTCGCGCGAAGTCGGCCAGGGCTTCGGACGCCTGCGCGCTCCACCCGCCGCCGCCCACGACCAGCAGTGGCTTGCGGGCGCGCGCCAGTTCGCCATGCACCTGGGCCAGCGCGGCCGCCGTCGGTTCGATGCCGAGCCGCGACCACGCGCGCGACGGCGCGACGGGAGCGGGGGTTCGCGCTTCCAGCACATCCTCCGGCAGCGCCAGCACGACCGGACCGGGCCGGCCGCCGGCCGCGACCTGGAAGGCGCGAGCGACGATCTCGGGCAGCCGGGCCGGATCATCCACCTCGGCCACCCATTTCGCCATGCCGCCGAACATGGCGCGGTAATCGACCTCCTGGAAGGCACCGCGGCCCATGTGCCCGCGCGCGACCTGCCCGACGAACAGCACCAGCGGCGTCTCGTCCTCGTGCGCGGTATGCACGGCGATGCTGGCATGCGTGGCGCCAGGCCCGCGCGTGACGAAGCACACGCCCGGCTTGCCGGTCAGCTTGCCGTAGGCCTCGGCCATGTTGGCGGCCGCCGCCTCGTGGCGGCACACGATCAGGCGCAGCCGCCCGCGCTGTTCGAACAGGGCATCCAGCGCATCCAGGTAGCTTTCGCCCGGCACGCAGAAGGCCAGGTCCACCCGCTGCTCGATCAGGCAACGCACCAGCAGCTCGCCGCCGCTCGGCGATGCCGCCGCGGAGTCGTTCATCGTTTCCATCTCCATCAGATATAGGTCCCACCGTCGATGACGTGCCTGCGCCCCGTCACATAGCCTGCCTGCGCGCCGCACAGGAATGCGCAATAGGCGCCGAGCTCCTGTGGCCGGCCCGCTCGCCGCACGGGAATCGAGGCCACGCGGCGTGCGCGCAGCTCGTCCGCGCCGATTCCCAGATTGGCGGCCTCCGCCGCCAGGTTGTCGCGCAGCCTTTGTGTCTCGATGCTGTGCGGCAGCAGATGGTTCACCGTCACGCCGTACGGCGCGACCTCGCGCGCCAGCAGGTCGCAGAAGGCGATGAGCGCCGCGCGGGGCGACACCGACAGCGCGAATCCGGAGCGCGGACTCAGCACCGCGGCGGAAGAGATGTTGACGATGCGGCCGAAGCCCCGCGCGCGCATACCGTCCACACAAGCGCCGATCAATGCCCTGGGCCCATGGAAGAGGCCGTTCATCGCCGACTCCCACAGCGCGCCGTCGATGCCGGTCGCGTCATGCCGTACCGGCGGCCCGCCGCCATTGGTGACGAGGATGTCCGGAATGCCGGTGCGGCTCGGCAGCTCGCCGCATACCCGTGGATCCGACAGATCGGCGACGACGGTCGTCACCGCCGCCCTGGCGCCGGTGCCGGCGATGTGCCGGGCCGCGGCGTCCAGCCGGGCCGGGTCCCTTCCGACGATGGCCACCTCCACGCCCTCGCCGGCCAGCGCCTGCGCGCAGGCCAGCCCGAGGCCGCTGCTGGCCGCGCACACCAGGGCACGGCGTCCTTGCAGACCGAGATCCATGCCTATTCCACCTTCAGGTTGGCATCGCGGACGATCTGCAGGTACTTGGCCTGCTCCCGCTCCACGAACGCGCGGGTCTCGTCCGGCGACGCCGGAACGGGCACCGCGCCCACCTCCAGCAGCCGCTTGCGTACGGGCTCGGAAGCCAGGATACGGGCCGATTCGGCGGCCAGGCGCTTGACGATGGGGCGCGGCGTACCCTTGAGCACCGCGATGGTGTTCCACACGCCCACGTCATAGTCGGCATATCCGGACTCCGCGATGGTCGGCAGGTCCGGCAGCGCGGGCAGGCGCTGGGGCGTCGACACGGCCAGCGCCCGCAGTTTCCCGGAATGGATGTACGGCAGGGTCGTCGTCACGGGATCGATCATGAAATCGAGCTGCCCCGCGATCAGGTCCGTGATCGATTGCGAACTGCCCCGATAGGGCACGTGCACGGCCCGGAAACCGGCCCGCGAGGCGAAAATCTCGACCGCCAGGTGCGGCGCGGAACCGATGCCCGACGAACCGTAGGACAGCTTGCCCGGATGCTTTTTCGCATGGTCCACGAGTTCGGCCACCGTGCGTATCGGCGACTTCGCGTTCACCACCAGCAGTTGCGGCACGGTGGTCAGCATGGTCACGTAGTCCAGGTCGCCCGGCGCATAGCGCAGGTTCGGCAGCAGCGCGGGGTTGAGGGCCTGGGTGCCTATCGTCGCCAGCATCAGGGTGTAGCCGTCCGGCGCCGCCTGCTTGACCGCATCCATGGCGACCGCGCCGGCCGCGCCCGTCTTGTTCTCCACCACCACCGTCTGCCCCAGCCCCTTGCCCAGTTCGCCGGCGTAGATCCGCGCCACCAGATCGGTGACGCCGCCGGCCGAGAACGGGACGACCAGGCGCAAGGGCCTGTCCGGGTAGTCCTGGGCCTGTGCGGCATGGTTGAACACGGCCAATGCGCCAAGCATGACGAGTACCCGGATGAAGGCCATGGCATGTCTCCTGTGCTTTGTGTTGTGGCTCCACTCTACTGGGCCGCGAGCCGCCATGGCATGCAAGTTCGTATACTTGTTATTCACTATCGAATAAAGGCGCCGGCCATGAAATTCGGTGAACTCCAGAACGCCGACTTCACGTCGCTGCACTTCTTCGTGCTGGCCGCGCAGGCGGGATCGCTCTCGCGCGGCGCGCTCAGCGCCGGGGTCAGCCAGCCGACGTTCAGCCGCCACGTCCTGAAACTGGAACGGGAGATGCATGCCCGCCTGTTCGAGCGCGTGGGCCGGGGCGTGACGCTGACGGCGGCGGGGCGGCGCCTTTACGAAGCCGTGCTGCCGGGCTTCGAGCAGTTGCTGAACGGACGCCGGCTTGCCATGGCGGAAGTCGAGGATGCCGGCCTGCGCCAGGTCACCATGGGCCTGCCGCCATCCATCGCCAACATCCTGGGCCCACGGCTCCTGAGCACTGTAAGGACGACGCTGCCGACCCTGCGCATGCACGTCGTCGAAGGCTTCCATCGCGCCCTGGTCGACTCCCTGCACCGGGGACACCTGGACTTCGCGCTGCTCTATACGATGATCCCGATCGCGGGCCTGCATGCCGACCCGCTGATGGACGAAGAGCTATGCCTGATCATGACGCCCGCTCGCGCCCGCAACAAGAAATCCGTCAGCTTCTCGCAGTTGGGGGATTTCCCCCTGTCCCTGCCCAGCCGCCCCCACGGCTTGCGCGAGCTGCTGGAAGACCAGGCGGCGGTGCACCGGGTGCGCCTGGACGTGCGCCACGAGTTCGACACTTCGCTCACGCTGACCAAGCAGATGCCGATGACGGATCTGGCCTGCACGGTGCTGCCCTTCTCCGGCGTGCACGACGAGGTCGAGACAGGCCGGCTCGCGGCGCTGCCCATCCGCAAGCCCGACCTGTCGCGCCGGCTCGTCATCGCCTATGCGAACAACCGCTCCATGACGACCGGGCTGTGGCAATTCCTGCGGATGCTGCGGACGCAGTGCGAGGCGCTGGTGGCCGATGGCGTCTGGAAGGGAGCCCGCATCGTGACGCCGGGGACGTGATGCCCCATCAGGGAATACCCTTATCTTCGCCGGAGGGAATGAAACCCCGCCCGGCGCGCTCTTGTACGACATGATCTCTTCCGCCGAGTCGCGCTACAACCAATGGGTGCGCGAACACTATCGTTTCCTGCTGCGCAGCGCCTGGGCCCTGACCGGCTCCCGGGCGATCGCCGAGGACGTGGTGCAGGACTGCTTCACCAGCGCCTGGCGCTTTCGCCACCAGTTGCGCGATCCGGCCATGGCGCGCGCCTGGCTGTTCCAGATCATGCGGCGCCATGCCTTCCGCAATCTCGATCCGGCCCAGACGAGCCTGCAAGGGGACGGCCGGGTCGAGGAAGAAGCCGACCCCCGCGCCCATGCGCTGGACGAGCAGCTTGACGTGGTCAAGGCCCTGTCCCGCATCGCCCCCATCCACCGCGAAGTGCTGGTGCTGTACTACTTCGACGACATGCCCACGGCCCTGATGGCCGAGGCGCTGGACATCGCGCCCGGCACCGTGCTGTCGCGCCTGGCGCGCGCCCGCGATGCCTTGAAGGCCGCCCTGCAAGCTCCCCCGCGCCCTGCCGCGCCGGACACGGCGGCCAGTGTCATACCGCTGCGAAAACAGACCCCATGAATTGCGACGACAGCCTCCAAGACACGGAATTCGACCTGCGCGCCCGCGCCGAGCTGGCCCTGGCGTTCGAACCGGGCGATCCGCCCGCGCACCTCCTGCGCCACACGCCCTGGCACGCGCGGCGCGGCCTGCGCGGCATGCTGGCAGCCGTGCTGGTCGCCGGCTCGGCGGCCGGCGCCGCCTTCGCCATGCGCCCGCCCGAACTGGTGCGCTCGGCCATCGAGCACGAATACTACGAGCGCACGCTGCGCGGCAGCTTCCTGCCCGCCACCGAAATGGCGCGCCACCTGGACCTCCCGCCGCAGCAGGCGCTGCCCGGCTACATCCAGTTGATGCGCCCCTGCGACATCGGCCGGGAACGCGCCTACCACCTGACCACCTTCTTCGAGAAAGGCGGCATCGTCACCGTGCTGTCCTTCGAGCAGTTCCAGCAGATTCCCGACGGCGAGGGCTGGTGGGCCAACACCTACTGGAAAGTCGTGCGCTCGCACGAAGGCCGCCCGCTGATACTCATCGCCCAGAAGAAACAGGCCCTGTCCGTGGCCTCGCGCGCGCTGGGGCAACCCGAAACCGCCCCCGCGTCCTGATTTCCCGTTCTCATCCACAACAACAAGGAGAGACCATGCAAGACACCACCCCCACCTCCCTGCCCCGCCGCCGCCTGCTCGCGGGCGGCGCCACCGTGGCCGCGACCGCCGGCCTGGCGGGCCTGCACGGCCAGGCCCTGGCCCAGGCCGCCGCCCCTGCGGCGGCCAAACCCCTGCCCGGCTACGCCGGCTGGAAGAACGCCGACGCGGTCGTCGTGCACAGCAGCACCACCATCGAAACCAAGCGCAGCGCCTTCGGCACCAGCGTGGTCACGCCCACCAACCAGCTGTACGTACGCAACAACCTGCCCACGCCCTCCGAATCCATCGTGGCCGACCGCGACGCCTGGCAACTGCAGGTCGCCGGCGTCAAGCAGCCCAGGACCCTGAGCCTGCGCGAGCTCAAGACCCTGGGGCTGGAAACCGTCACCATGGTGCTGCAATGCTCGGGCAACGGCCGCGGCTTCTTCCCCAGCAAGCCCAGCGGCACTCCTTGGACGGTCGGCGCCGCCGGCTGCGTGACCTGGAGCGGCGTGCCCGTGCGCGACGTCGTCCAGGCCCTGGGCGGCCTGATCGACGGCGTACCCTACATGACCGGCACCGGCGGCGAAGTGCTGCCGGCCGGCATCGACCCCAAGACCGTCATCGTCGAACGCTCCGTTCCCGTCGCCGCCATGCAGGACGCCATCCTGGCCTGGGAACTGAACGGCGAGCCCATCCCCCTGGCCCACGGCGGCCCGTTGCGCCTGATCGTGCCCGGCTACACCGGCGTCAACAACATCAAGTACATCAAGCAGCTCGCCTTCACCCCCAAGGAAAGCGACGCCCGCATCATGTCGCACGGCTACCGCATCACGCCCCCGGGCGGCAAGGGGGACCCCAGCCAGCCCTCGGTGCAGGAGATGAGCGTCAAGTCCTGGATCAACAGCCCCGTTCCCGAGGACGGCACCCAGGCGGCCGGCACCGTGCAGATCCACGGCGTGGCCTTCGGCGGCCTGCATGGCATCAAGGGCGTGGAAGTCTCGCTGGACGGCGGCAAGACCTGGCGCGCCGCACGCCTGGTGGGCCCCGACATGGGCAAGTACGCCTGGCGCCAGTTCGTACTGCAAGCCACCCTGCCCAAGGGCAAGCACGTACTGGCCAGCCGCGCCACCGACGACCGGGGCAACGTCCAACCCGAGACGCGCGGTGAAAACCAGAGCGGCTACAACAACACCAGCTGGGCCGACCACGCCGTCACCATCACCGTCGCCTAGGCGGCGGTATGCCCCGGGGCACTCCCGGGGCATGTCTCTCCTCAAGCCAACACTCTAGACATGAAGAACGTCCTTACCTTCTGTACGCTGGCCTTCTCGGCCCTGGCCGCCACCACGGCGCATGCCGCCGACGACGCCGCGCAAATGGCGCGCGGCAAGAAACTGTTCACCACCGCCACCCCGGCCTGCGCCGTGTGCCACACCCTCAAGGATGCCGGTGCCGAAGGCACCATCGGCCCCGTGCTGGACGAATTGCAACCCGACGCTCCCCGCGTTGCCCGCGCGCTGCGCGACGGCATCGGCAGCATGCCGTCGTTCAAGGCCACCATGAGCGACGCGGATATCGAGGCGCTGGCGCTGTATGTGAGCAAGGCCAGCCGGGGCAAGTAATTCCCCCGCGGGGGTGAACTATTCGAGGATGGACAGAGCGGAGTCCGTCCCCTTGCGGCCGCAGTAGGCGCTGCAGTGGGCCAAGGCCTCGTGCAGCGCCGTATCGACGGTCCTGATGGAAACCCCCAGCCAATCCGCCACGTCGCGCCGGCTGCGCTGCTCGACGCGCACGGCGATCAGGACCGCGCGCTGGCGGCGCGAGAGTCCCTCCAGGGCGCGATCCAGCCGTGCAAGCTCGGAGCGGGCCTCGACGGCCGCCTGCGGTCCCCGGCCGGCATCGGCCAGTCCGAGGGCGTCGATGTCCGGATCGTCCAGGGACACCGACGGACGCTGCGATCGCAGGTGGTCGGTGGCCGTATGGCACAGCATCCGCCATACGTAGGCGTCGGCATTCGCCACGTCGGCTTCGACGGGCCGCGACAGCTTGAGCCACACGTCGTGCAGACAGTCGGCGGCCAGGTCCACGCATCCCAGGCGGCGGGCCAGGCGTTGGCGCAGCCTGGCGTAGTTTCCGACCAGGTGCGCGCGAGTGGATGCGGCGATGCTAATCGTATCCATGACGGACCAGTCTCCACGCTCAGCGGTTGCGCTCCAATTGCCGTCTTTCGCTTTCCGTCAGGCGGGCAGCCAGGCGCGGGTCGATGTTGTGCCCCAGCCCGACCAGCTGGATCAGATGCCCCGGATCGTACCGCCGGTCCCCGTCAGCCTGCGCCTGGGGCCCGGATCGCGCCTCGCGGCCTTCGCCGCGGCTCTCGCTGGCCGGCTCGCCGCCGAAGCCAAGTACCCGAACGGTAAAGACGGATGGCAGGCTTTGCCTGGCCGCGACGCGCTCGCGCTGCACCACGTCCTGCGCGGCGACGACGGCCTGCGATGCCGCCGCGCTGGCATTGGTCAGGGCGCCGACGTTGACGGCCGCCACCTGCGGCAGGCCCTTGCTCTGTCCCTTCACCTGGATGTTCTCGGCGTTGAGCACGTGCAGGGCCGCAATGTTCAGATTGCCGGCCACCCGCACGCCGGCATCGCCCGCGTTGACCGTCCCTTCCGGCGCGATCAGGTCCAGGTCGCCGTCGCCCACGGTACCGATGCCGCTGCCGCTCATGTCCGAGCGCTCGCGCATCGTCGTGAAGCCGTCGATGTCGGTCAGCACCTCCGGCGCCGATGGCACGCGCAGCGTCTTGGCGCCGCGCCCGGCATCGATATCGCCTTCGGTGGACCAGATGATCATGTCGCTGCCCTCGCGCCTGGCTTCGGGCACGAACGCCAGGATACGGGAGCGGTTCACCACGACGTCATTCCTGGCGAAGATGTCGATATGGCCGGAATCCAGCGTGACCAGGCCATAGCCTGGCGCGACCGTAGCGCCCAGCGCCGCCACCTGCAGCCCGCCCCCCGGCGTCAGCACGCTCACGTCGCCACCCGCCATGGTACGCAGCATCATGGTATTGGCCGCCACGCTGCCCCGCCAGCCGTCGCCAGGGAACAACGTCTCGATGGCCGCATGGCCGCGGTTGTAGCCGCCATTGCGCGGCAATCCGCCGATGCCGGGTTCGTTCTGGTCGCGCCCGGCCTCGCGCAGCTCGAGCAGGTACACCTGCCGCAGGAATTGTTCGCGAGCCAGTCGCGGCAGATCCTGGAAGCGCTTCCACGCGTCGAGCGGGGCCAGCGTCTGGCCGGTCATGTCCCGCATGTAGGAAACGAGGCCGCGCCGCACCACTTTCTCCTCCCCGCCGGGCCGGACCTCGATTCCGTCGGTCAGGTAGACCGGCAGCACGGCGCCCCCGTCGCCGGCGGCTTTCAGGTAATCGGGCATGGCCGCGACGTTCGCCGGGTCCAGATAGGCGGCCGCGAACGCGTCGTAGCCCGGTGCCTTGTCGAGCCCGGCCATCACGGTGATCGCCGCTCCGGTCGCCGGCAGGCCGTTGACGTCGGTACCGGGGATGGGCCGATTCGTGGCCGGATCGAACTGGCGATTGCCCACGGTCTCGACCGTCAGGTTGTCCGCATATACGTCGCGGCCCGCCGCCAGGACCAGCGCGCCCGGCCCCTGCACCACGATCCGGCCTGTCCCGTTGTTCAGCCCCCACCGGTCGCGCACCGGCCTCATCGCCAGGATATCGTTGCCGGCATCGATCAGCGTGATGTCGCTCGCCCGCACGTTGCGCGCATCGACCAGCAAACCCCTCACGTCCGTGCCGGCGCGTATCCTCATCTGCTCGCTGGCGGCCAGGTCGAGCCCGACGATCGACCCCCGCGCGGCATAGATGCGGCTGGGCTCATGATCGTCCGCCAGCGGCAATACGTCGGGGTTGGCGAGCCCCTTGTAGTAGGCATGCAAGCTGGAATACGGGCTGATGGCATTCTGCATCAACGCCATCAGATCGGCCTGGAACGGATTGCCGCCCCCGCCCGCGGGCATATCGGGCGAAGGCATCATCCCGGGAATCGCCCTGGCCATGACGATGCGCGCGTAGGGCGCCGAGCGCGTGGCATCGTCGATTACCTTGAAATTCTGGACATCGAAACGCACATCGCCGTCGGCGATCACGTTCAAGTCCATGCCCGCGCCGGGCATCACGAACATCGGTCCCTGGTTCTCCACATTGCCGTTGAGCGCGACGACGCGGGTCAGGGCGGGATAAAGATTGCCGCCCAGGCCGACGAGCCGGTCCTGGCCGGTGGTATTGCTGCGCAGGGACACGTCGCGGAACGCGAACTCGGCCTGGTTCACCAGCGTGACATTGCCGCCCGTGGAAACCAGGCTCAACGCGCTGCGTCCGGTATAGCCGCTCATGTAGGAACCGTGGTCGAGCCGCGGCAGGAAACCCGTGCCGTCATCGCCGTAGCGGATCAGCAGCGGGTCGATCACGGACTGCACGCGCAGGTCCCCGGCGGTGGCAAGGCGCAGCGTCGCATCGCCCAGCGCCAGCACGGGCGCGACGGGCAGCACCGTGATCCGCTCGTCGATTTCTCCCTGGTTGCGGGTAACGACCACATTGTGGCCGCTGGCGGTCTCGCCAGCGCGCAACTGGCCCGAGCCTCGCGCCACGTAGTACTGGCCGCCGCGGATCGCGCCGGCTGCTTCCACCTCCATCGATCCGCCGTTGCGGACTTCCATGGTGCGGGCCTCGTCGGCCGTCCGCCCGCCGCGCATGCGCATGGTCGTGGGCAGGACGACGACCAGGTTGTCCAGATCGCCGCCGGCGGAGACCTTCACGTTGCCGCCGCCCAGCGCCCCGACTCCCTGCTGGAAGGCGCCGTAGTTGATCCACCAGCTGGACTGTTCCGGCGGCAGATAGATGTAGCCATACGATCCGTCGGGACGAACTCCGTACTCGCCGCTGTTGTATTCGCCGAAATACATGCCTTCGCCGACGTTGCCCTGCCGGTTCAGCCACTCGACGAACCGCTGGCCGGAATGGCTGGCCTGGATGCTTCCGCCCGCCTGGATGTCCAGGTGGCCTCCCTGTACGCCGTACACCGCCGCCGGATTGGCCGTCGTGAAATCGCTCCACGTCGTCGTGTCCCGTCGGCCCGCGGTGTAGATCACCGACTCCTTGTGGGCCAGCACCAGATCGCGGCCGGCACGCACCTCGATATCTCCCGTGCCCGTGCGTACGAGCTTGCCGGCCCCCTCGTCGCCGTCCTTTCCCGTGCCTGCGGTGCCGACGCGCACGGATCCCTTGCCGTCGGCCTGCGCCGCCAGCGGACGCAGCGCCAGCGCATCGGCCGCCGCCAGGTCGGCGCCGGCGACAAGCCTCAAGTTCCATGAAGCAGTATCCCGCAGGACGCCGCCACGATCCGCACGGTCGAACCCATCGCTCAGGTGCCCTCCCACGACGAGGTCGCCACCCGCGCGCAGCGTAAGCGTTCCTTCCCTGGACGCGGCGAAATCGGTCAGCAGGTTCCAGTCGCTTTCGAGTGCCAGGTCGGCCGCGCTGCGTATCTCGATACCCGGGGCGAGCGTGATGCCATCGCCGCCCAGCCTGGCGGCGATGGTGCCGGCATTCGCCATGAACGTCCCGGCATCCTCTATCGCCGCCGCCTTGACCGCGTCGACCGAACCGCTGTCGTAGACGGCCACGCCCTCCAGCACGGTCGACCGCGCGCCGGCCACGGCCACGTCCAGCCGGCCGACCCGGACGTCCGCATGATCAACGGTTTGTCCGGCCCGCAGGCGCACCTTGCCGCCCTCCGCGCCGCCCACGTCGATGACGCCGCCGGCCAGGGCCAGTTCGCCGCCCGTCGCCTCGATCGTCACACGGCCGCTGCCCAGCTCGCCCGTGGCGCCTGCCAGGAGGCGGGCGCTGTCGCGCATGCTCACGCCGTCGCCGCCGATGACACGGATGGATCCGCCGTAGCCGGCTCGCGCATCGACGGTACCGGCGATGTCCACGGTGCCGGCGTCGGCGGTCAACAGGAAATGTTCGACGATGGTCGTGCCGTCGAGCAGGACATCTCCCTTGCGGACCCGGAACTCGCGGGTATGGTTGAAGCCCGCTTCATTCAATCGCACGTTGAGTGCCCCGAAGGCAGGCAGCGTCTCGATGTCCAGCGCGACCTTGCCGGCCTGTCCGCCCTCGCCCGCATGCGCCGCGATCGCGCCGTCCAGCATGACGTTGCCGCCGCCGGCCGCGGCAAGCGTCAAGGTCCCGGCGTTGCCGCCACGCGCGTCCGCCGCGAGATTCAGGCTGCTGCCCGCCCGCAGATCGACGTTGCCGCCCACGGCCGACAAGGCAATGCGGCCTGCATCCGCGAACTCGGCCACGTCGTAGAACGCCTTGGCAAAACCGCCGACATCGATGCGCGCCCCTTCCGCCACGACCAGGTCGCCATGGGTGGCCACCATTTCCACGGCACCGCCTAGCGCGGCGACATGTCCGTTCACGTCGATGCTTGCGCCCGTGAACGAAAGCCGGGCGCCCAGGCTGTCCTGCGGAGCAAGGCCGGAAGCGTTGCCGTCCGAGGCTTCGATCGCCAGGCGGCCCGTGGTCGCCAGATGCTGCGCGGCGCCGCCACGGCCGGTCACCAGCGGAGTCGCCAGCGTCAGGGCAGCCCGCCCGGCATCGACGCCGCCCGTCCCTTCCGCCACGATCTGCGTGCGGCCGGCGAAGGTCATGCCGTCGAAGCCGCTGAACCGCTTCGACCCTTCTCCCAGCACCAGCGTGTCGGCGTCCAGGACGAGATGCCCGCGGCCGGCGCCCGCCTCTCCCGCATGGCCGCCGCTGTTGGCCAGGACGATCGTGCCTCCTCTTACCGTGATGTCATGGTCGCCGTGGCCGGCGAACGATGCGCCGTCGAAGGTCAGCGAAGACACGCCGGCCTTGCCCAGGTCCAGCGACGAATGGAAATCGAAGCTGGAATAGCTGCGCAAGGTCAGGTGACGGGAGTCCGACAATTGGCCGAGCGTTGCCGTATCGAGCACCATGCCCGACCCGCCGCCAAAGCCTATGCGCCCCGCCGCCACCGACAGATCGTCGGCGGAAATTCGTGCGCCTGCAGCCAGCTCGGTCGTGCGTGTCGCATCGATCAGCAGCGACGCGCCGCCTTCCAGGACCGCGCCCGCCCCCACCACGGCCAGCCCGCCTCGCGTCGTATCCACATTCTGGCGAATGACCTTGAGCGCATCGCCATTCGCGACCCTGATCAGGGCCCCCCAATCGGCCGCGGGACTCGTCAGCACGTCATCCGCGGCATCGAGTTCGTTGATCACGCCATCCCAGTTATCGTCGAGATTGCCGTCGGGATCCGTGTAGACCGCTTGCCGCTGCGGCTGGACGACCAGATCCCCGGTGCCTCGGGCGGCGTCGCCGCGGGCATGGATCACGCTGCCCCCATCGACGGCGACGCGATCGCTCGCGGCCAGGATGATCTCCGGACCATACAGCGCCGACCCGGCATCGTTGCGGACGATGATGTCGCTGGCCGTGACATCCAACATGAGGCCCTGCGGGGCGCCCTGGCGGCGGCCGCCTATGAGCAGGCTGCCGGCGCCGAACGTCGACAGGCTTGCGGCGTCGATGACGAGATAGCCTTCGCCCCGCAGCGCCGCGGCGTCCTGCCCCTTGCCAAGAATGGCGATCTTTTCTCCGGCGATGTCCACGAGCCCGCCACGGCCTTCGCCGGCGGGCGCGGAGCGCAGGGAACCGTCCAGCAGCAGGGTCTGTCCGGCATTGAACACCACGGCGCCGCCGTCGCGGGGCAGGCGGGGCGTCACGATGTCCTGGCCGGTCAATCGGTACTGCGTCAGCTTGAAGGCATCGGACGAGAAGAACTCGTTGGCGAACGCTTCGTTGTATTCCGTGTAGCGCCGCACCGTACTGCCCGGCAGAACTCGCCAGACCGCCGCCGTCACGGGCTCGAAACCGTCATACGCGTTGCCCCGCCGCCCCTGCATGACGAGGCTGCCGTCAGGCGTTTCGAAGCCTGGCCGGTCCGGACCGGACCACGACCTACCCGTCGCCTGCACCGCGAAGGCGCCAGGCAGCAGGGCGTACCTTGCCGGCAAAAGGGTGTACCAGCCCGACGCCAGGCCGGGCCCGCCGGCCAGCCATACGCGCTCGCCCGCAGGCAGGTCGCTGAATGGCGCCGCTCCCGGCGCATCGGGCACGATCGCATACATCCCGGGCATGGCCAGCACGTCGTGCGATCCGCCCGGGCCGGGCACGTGTTCCCACGCATACAGATCGCCGCCGCCGGAAATGTCGACCACCGCCCCGGCGCCCACCGCCACGTCGGGCGCCTGCAGCGAAATGCGTTTTTCGGGCGGCACGGCCAGCATGGCCTGCGATGTGCTGGACCCGTCATCGGCTTTGGTCGGGTCCCGCCACTGCTCGTCGTTAGACAAGGTTCCGTACGGAACGGCGATACCGGCCCCGGCGACCGAGGTCAGGCTGCCCGCGCCCAGGACGAGACGCTGGCCGGCAACCAGCTCGATGGTTCCCAATGGCGCGCGCAGCACGCCGTCCTGCTGGATGACCGGAGCCTCGATACGTAGCGTGCCGCCCGCCGAAAGCGGCACCGGAAGGTCGCCGCCCAGGCGCTCGACCCGGATGGCGTTGCCGGCGCGCAGCGTGGCGGTCATCGCCGTGCCGGGATAGACCTGGCCTGCCTCCAGCACCAGGTCGCCGTCTACGTCCAGGTCTACCCGCAGCGCCTCGTTACCGGTCATTTGTTCCGGCAATGCGCTTCCCAGGCGGATCTCTCCGGCCCGGAAGCGGGTCTCGCCGAATCCCGTGATCCGGGCCCGGCCGCCGCCGGCCGCCAGCGCGGCGGCATCGGCCACGACATCGATCAGCTCCGCATTCAGCGCCAGCCGGCCCGCGCCGCCTTGCGCAACCGGCGCGGAACCGCCCGGCGTGGCCATCGCGCTCAGGGCGATGTGCGGCGCACGCAGCGACGACGAGGTCCCTTCGTGTCCCACCAGTTGCCCGCTCAAGACCATGGATCGGTTCGCCGACACGTCCACGCCATCCAGCCTGATGGCTCCCTGCACTGAATTGACCAGGGCCAGGTCCGCGAATCCTCCGGCGGCGAACGCGCCCGGCCTCACGGTCAGCGCGTGGATCTTGCCGGGACTCTGCAACACTTCCCGCAACAGGTCCGAGTAAAGCAGGCTGTCGCGGAAGAAATCGAGCGCCGCATCGCTCAGGCCGAATGCCGCCGGATCGAGCGGTTCGGATTCGAGCGCGGGAGCCGGCAGCCCTTCGGACAGCACCAGTTCCTTGCGGTCTTCCAGATGAGCCAGCAGGGCGGACGGAATCACGAAAGGCGCGGCCCCGCCGATCAACGGGCTCCAGTCGAAGTCCAGCGCTTCCTGCCAGTTGCTGTAGTCGCACACGCCATTGCCGGCCAGGCCATAGCAGTCGGGATCCATCCATTGCATCGCCTGCCGCAGCCTTTCCGCCGCGGAACCGTCGGGCCCGCTCGCCGCCTGCATGTCGAAGCGCAGCCGCCCCCCGGCGGCGCGAGGCCCGCCTGCCAGCCCGCGCAGCGTGCTTTCGACCAGCCCGGTTCCCGAGATCGAGATCGAGCCGCCGTTGCTGTCCAGCGTGACGGCCTGCGGATCGCGCGGTCCCCATGGACCGTACGACGGCTCGTCGATGCTTCCCGAGGCGCCCGAAACGTCCACCAGCCCTCCCCGGGCCAGGGCCAGCCTGGCGGTGTTGATGGAAATGGCGCCGCCGTCGCGCACCTCGCCCCGGCGCCAGCCGCGCGCGTCGCGATAGATCACCGGCGTGCCGCGCGCGAGCAGTTCGCCGCCGGCGGACAGCGTCACCTGCGTGCCGGCCAGGTCGATACGGCCGGAAGGCGCCTCCAGCCGGCCCGCCACCACCACGGTACCGCCGTTGACCCCGGCCGCCAGCGCCAGCGAGCCGCCCACCTCGGTGCGCACGCGCGCGCCCTGGCCCACCACGATGTCGCCGCCGCGGGTACCCAGGGACAAGCCCGACGCGCCGCGCGCCACACGCTGCTCCAGACGCGGCATGGTGGCAGGCAGGTGGTCCGCCAGGCGCTCTCCCGTCGCCAGCCGATGGTAGTCGAGCAGCGCCAGATCGAGCCCCACGGCGGCCTGCACGATATCGGCACCTTCGGGAATGACAATGTCGCCGCCGTCGGACATGACAGAGATGGACACGTTTCCGAAGCCATCCTGGGCAAACAGCGAAGCCGGCACGTGCAGTGCCGCATCATCCCGTTCCACCGCGCCGATCGTGACCGAGTCCGTCGTCATCAGAGCCAGGCTGCCGGCGTTTCCAAGCGCGTAGGCCCGCAGGTCCAGGGCCTCCAGGTCCATGCCCGCGCGCAGGCCGCCCAGACGCACGCTTCCCGCGTTGCCGGCCCGCAGTATCGGCTCGCCCCGCGAACCGCTTTCCACTCGCCCGCCTCCGGACACGTCGATGATCGCGCCGGGCGCGGCCACCAGCTCGCCCACGCCCAGGTCGACGGTACCGGCATCGATGGCCCATGCGGACGGCATCGCACCGTCGCGCCACCGGTTGACCCATTGTCCGCCGGCATCCAGCCGGCTGTCCGCGCCCAGGAACAGCCGGCCCGCGGAGGAGTCCAGCCGGAGGGATCCGCCCGGCGCCCGGATCGTGCCATCGATGTAGATGTCCGAGGTCGATCCTTCGCCCCCCGACACGAACAACGATGCCCCTGGCGACAGTTCCAGCACCGCATCCGCGGCCAGGACGAAATCGCCGCGGACGATGTTGAGGGCGATCTCGCCCAGGCCCGAGCGGCTGAGCCCATCGGCCAGCAGGTGTGTCAGCTTGCGCGATTTCGACGGGTCGGCCATGTAGAACTCGTCACCCAGGGCCGAAGTCGAGACGAAGTCCGCGCCCAGCCGCAGCGGATCGTTGCTGACGACGATCTTGCCGGGCGACCAGGGTTTGTCCTCGACCGAGCCGCCTCCGAGTTCGAGCCTGCCCCCGCCGTTGCCACCCGACTGTTGCCGATCGCCGATGATCGTACCGCCCCAGACCTCGCCTTCCAGCACCATCGCATCGCCGGCGAAGACCTGGACCGATCCCGCGTTGCGGCCTTCGACGTACCCCCCTTCCATCGCATTGGCGCCGATGACCGGACTGCGCCAGGTCTCCTTGACTCCCCAGCGCGGGCTGGACGATGCGTACTGGCCCGCGATGCCCACATACCCGATATCGGGCAGCGCACGGTCCATGGTGTAGAGCCTGCCGTCCGCCCCCAGCAGCTTGGTCGCCGTGTTGACACCGTCCGTGTACCGCACCGAGCCACCCGAGATGTCCAGCATCGAACCGCCGCGGGTGATGACCGAGCCGCCTGCCCGCATCGTGATGGTGCCCGCATCGGCCGACAGCTCCGCCAGGTCTGTCTTGCCCACGCCCACCCAGCCGGCGACGTCGCCCAGGGGCGTGCCTATCCACTCGCCCGGCACGTAGCCCACCTGGCCGCTGCCGTTGTCTTTCTGCACCCAATTGACGCCGGCCATCGGACCGTCCGTAAAGATGCCGTTGGCGCGACGGTCGACGATGAGCTTCGACCCTCGCAGCCACGAGTCGCGCAGCAATGGGGAGTCGCGCAACTCGTTGATGCGCAGCTCGACCTCGACGAAATTGCGTGCCATGGGCACCAGCACGTCCCTCACGCCGGCCACGCTCAAGAACGCGTCGCTGTCGATGTAGATCCGGCTGGCATCGCCCACGCTGCCGGGTTTGTACCAGGGCTGCTGGGTGAACAGGGGATTGACCGCCGACTCGATGTTGATGGTGCCGGCCGGCACCAGCACGCCCGCTTGCGGCTTGAGATCGATCAACTGCCCATACAGGTCCACCCGTCCTGGCTGGTAGCGGGTGGCAAGCGCGGAGGCTTCGATCTCGCCGATGTCGGATGCATCGGGCAGAACTTGTGTCACGCTGGACGGCCCGAGCGTCAGCGTGCCGGCCGACCAGTTCACCAGTTCGTTCATGCCGTCCGCATACATGTGCGTGCCGAGCCCCCAGGCACGCAGCAGGATGGAGCCGCTGCGATTGTTGAGCGCGGTCGTCGCGGTCAGCGCGCCAAGCTGCCGCACGTCGCGCGCCTGCAGCGTGATGTTGCCGCGGTCGGACCGGATGCTGCCGGTGTTGACCACCTCGTAGCCCACCTGCGCGGCGCGCTGGGCCATCTCGGGAAAGACCACATCGCGCAGGCCGGCCACGAACTGCGCATCGCCATAGACCGGCGACAGGCCCAGCGCTCCCGCGACCTGTCCGCCGGTGAACGCCCAACCGGGCACGGCCGACACGGCGACGTCCAGGCCGCGCACGCCCGCGGGGTCGTCCAGGCGCGGCGTGGCCAGGAACACATTCTCTCCTGCCGCCAGGATGACCTGGCCGTCGGGCGCCGACAGAGCGCCGGCGTTGCGCACCTTGGGCGCGAACAGCATCAGCTTGCCGCCCTGCCCTGTGGCCAGCGTGGCGCCCGCCTCGACGACGACCTCGCCGGGCGGGGCTCCCGGCACGAAGCGGTCGATGGTTCCCAGCTTGTCCGGTGTCGTGCCGTCTCCGGGCTGGTACCCCGACTGCCCATAGATGACAGGCTGCTCGGTGGTGAACTCGCCGAACTGGGGAATGGCGAAATCGTTGCCCCCGTTGCTCATCCGCCGGGGATTGTTGATGCCCAGCTTGAACTGTTCGTCGGTCAGCCGCAGCGAGCTGGCCACCAGGGAGCGGGTATTCACCTGGCTCGTGCCGGTGAACAGGATGCCGTTGCGGTTGACGATATAGACCGAGCCTTCGGCCTGGATCCGGCCGGCGATCTGGCTGGGGCGGCCGCTGGGATCGTTCACCCGGTTCAGCGCGATCCAGGTGTTGGAGCCGTCGGCCTGGGCGCCTCCACGCTGGTCGAACCTGACTGTGGTGTTCCGGCCGACGTTGAACGTCTCCCAATTCAGGATCGCCTTCTCGGCGGTCTGGCCGATGACCACTTCGGTCCTGCCTGCCGACTGCGTCTGCACGGGAGCCTGGGCGTTGAGCCAGCCGGCGGTCAGGCTGTTCCCGTCCACCTTCAGGCCGCCCTCTCCCAAGCCGTCGACGAGGTCCGGGCCCCGGCCCCATGCGGCCTCGCGCGCCGCTGCCTGCACGGCCTGCTGTGCCGCGATCGCGCGGGCGGCCAGGTTCAGGTTCTCGTACGAGCGCTGCGCATTGGCGCGTTGCGCCGCATTGATGCCGGCCAGGCTGGATGCCGGCGCGCCGTTGGGCAGGCGGCCGGTCGTCGCGGCGTTGGCCTGCGCCGCCCCCTTGGCGGCGAACCATGCGGGGCTGAAGGCCTGCTGCGCCTGGACGCTTCCCACCATGCCGCCCGCCGCCAACGCCATGGCGATGGCGCGCGCCACGGGCGCCGGCTTGAAGTGCCGCCACTCCTTGCGTGTCATCCCACGTCCCATGTCGCCGCGCCCCCGTGTACCCATGACCGATCCCGCCAATAGTTGAGCCATTGCCATGCCGGCGGCATCGCCGCCGGCCGTATCCGCGCGAATCCCGCACCATCCGCCGGTGCGTTTCCGGATCCGATGCGCTAAGACGGAACGTGGTTTGGAAAAACCGCAGGTTTTTTCGATCAGCTGAGAATCAGCAATCCGCCGGGCAGCGAACGGGCGTGCAAATCGAAATTGTGTTGAAGCTGGGAAAGCGCCGAGTCGAGCGCCGCGATCACGAAACGGCCCGTTACCGGACGCTGTGCGGCCGCATCGTTCAGCAACATGATCTTCCCTGGGCGATAGCGGTTGATCTCGTCCAGCACGTCGCCCAGCCGGGTATGGTTGAAGACCAGCTCCCCCCTGCGCCATGCGGACACGTTGCCCGGATCGACCGCGGCCACTCCGCTCAAGGATGTCTCGTCATAGACGGCCTGCGTCCGCGCTTGCAACATGGCGCCGCCGGCCGGATGCTCGATACGGACCAGCCCGGCGATGCAGGTCACGCAGACCCGCCCCTTCAGGTTGCGCACCTCGAAGCTTCCCATCTGCGCCGTACTGCGGCCGGCACCGGCCATCACGGTGAAGGCCCGGCCCGCGCCGTCGAAATCGATGGCGGCCTCGCCCGCCAGCAGCTCGATGCCATGCATGCCGGTACCCGCGCCCTGTTGCCGGATGCGCGTCTGGGTATTGAGTGTGACGTTGACATGTGCAAGGCTCAGGGCCTGCTGCTCACCGGCGGCGGTGTGGAAATCGGCCCCCCATGTGCCAAAGGGCGGCCACACCCCCGCCGGCGGATAAAGCACCGCCACCGAAGCTGCCGCGGCCACCCCCGCGGCGGCCCCCAGGAACGCGCGTCGGCCGTGCCTCGGGACACGCAGTGTGCGCTCGTGAAAGGCCGCGGCCTGGGCATTGGTTCGCAGCATCTCCGCCACGCCGGGGCCCAGTTCGTCCCACCGCCGCCGGACATCCCGGAATGCCTGCTGGTGAGCCGGGCTGGCATGCAGCCATCGCTTGAACGCCTCGGCATCCCAGGGCTTGACGTCGCCCGACGCAAGCGTGCGCAGCCACAGGCGCGCCTGCCGCTGGATCGCGTCGGCCGAGGCCGAAGAGCTGTCGAAAGATGTCGAGCGTCTCATCGCATGAACTTGTCGTGGATGCCGGCCGTCCTGGCCAGCGCCGGCCGGATTTCCCATGGATCGACTATGACGGTTTGACGACCGCCATAACCGCAACTATTTTTCATTTGCCATCCGGGCATCCAGATATTCGTGCGCGCGCTTCAGATCCATCTCCACGGTTCGCAGCGACACGCCCAGGCGCCGGGCCACTTCCTTCTGCGCCATGCCTTCCAGGCGCACCAGCACGATGACTTCGCGCTGCCGGCTGGGCAGACGGTTCAACATAGCGACCAAGGCGGCAAGGTCGGAGCGCGCCTCGGCCTGTTCGGCCGGGCCGGGCGCCGGATCCGCCAGCTCCAGCAGGGCGCTGACCTCCTCATGTGGCAACGACTGGCCATGCCGGCGCTGGATGTCCACCGCCGCGTTGGCCGCCATGCGCATCAGATACGCCCGCGGACTCTGCACCGACCCGATGCCGCCGGACTTCTCGCTGTTCAACCGCAGCCAGGTGTCCTGCAACGCATCGCCGGCCAGATCGGCATTGCGCAGTACGCGCGCCAGCCGCAATTTCAGTTCGCCGTAACGCTTGGTCAGGTAATCCAGCAGAATGGGTTGCGCGCCCTGGGACATGGTCAGGGCGCTCCGCAGTGCCGCCAGCCGGCCGGATCGCCGGGATCGTTCGGCAGCACGATCATGGTCAACGGCTGCGGCATGCCGGACGGCGGCGGCATCTCCATCCGCACCAGGCCGATCGCACTGCGCACCGCCCGGTCGCGCACCGCGTCTCCCGTCGATTCCAGCAGTTGGACCGCCCCTACCCGCCCCTGGCCGTCGATCCGGAACCGCAGCAAGGCACGATACGCGCCAGGCATGGTCGCGGGCGAATCGCACAAGGCGTCCCACAAGCGCGCCTGGACCCGGGCCGGATAGTCGCCGGCACGATTCAGCGCCGACGCCATGGACCACGCCAGACCCTGGACGGGCTTCAGCACGAATGCATCCGCGGGGCCGTCCGCTATGCTTTCCGCCTCCAGACCGCTTCCCGCCAGCAATCGCGCCAGTCCTTCGTCGGATGTGTAACGCCCCTTCACCGCCGACGACCTGCGGCCGGCAACCGTTTCGCTGCGAACCAATGCGGCGCGGCGGGTCAGCGAGGCATAGCGGTGCAGCGCGTCGGCCAGCGGCATCGCGGGAATGTCGAACTCGAACACAGCCTGTGCCCGGTCCGCCGCGGGCTGGGCGGAACTCGAATCCTCAGGAGAGAAAACGCGTGGCGACTCGGCGCCCGAGGCTGGATCGGACCCGCATGCTCCCCAGGCCATCAGTCCGGAACCGATCAACCCCGCAGCCATGGCACGCATTCTGGCCGGCCTTTGCGTCCCGTCCCGAGGGAGATTGGAAAGATTGATCGCATCCGCACGAACTGGAAAGCATTCTCGGACCGCGCATGGTGACAGGCGGATATGTCGGTTTGGTTACTCGGCTGAGCAACAACCGCCGGACGCAGGACAAGACACTAGTCATAGTCCTTCAGGAATTCGGCAACCAGCCGCACGAACGCCTGCGTGACCAGCGACCGGGGTTTTCCCGCCGGAAACAGCATCGCGAAGTCATTGAAGAACGCCGGCTCGAACCGGCGCGCAACCAGGCCCCGGCCTGAAAAATCGTGGGCAGTGACGGGATCGACAATGCTGTAGCCCACGCCTTCTGCCACGAACGCGCACATCGACGCGAACAGCGGCGTCTCGACCTTGATGGACAGGGTGGCGCCATTTTCGGCGAACAGCTCCTGCAGGCGCTGCGTGCGGATGTGGTCGCGCGGCGCTGTCACGATGGGCAGTCCGCTCAGGTCGGCCGGACGGATGACATCCTTTCCCGCCAGCGGATGCTGCGCAGGCAGGACACAGACGCAGCGCAGGCGCAGTTTTTCGGCGTCGACCCAGCCCGGGTCGTATGCGGTTTCGGAAAATCCGATGTCGAACTGCTGGGTGGTGACCAGGGTGACCACCGTGGGGGAGCTGCGTGCCTGCAAGGTAACGTTGACGCCCGGATAGTCCCGCAGGAAGTGGGCGGCGACGCGCGGCAGGAATTCGAGCGCCAGCATGGGAAGCGCCGCGATCCGCAAGCTGCCCGCCTTCGCATCGCGGATATCTGCCGCGAGCTGCGCTATGCCGTCCAGCCCTTGAAGCGCGCCCACCACCGCGCCGTGGAGATACTTGGCCTCTTCGGTGGGCTGCAGGCGGCTTTTTTCGCGCACGAACAGGCTGAAGCCGAGATCGGACTCCAGCCCCGCGATCAGGGTACTGATGGCGGGCTGCGACAACCCGAGCCGCACGGCGGCCCCCGTCACGGTTCCCGCGACCATCACTGCGTGGAAAGCCTCGAGCTGACGCACTTTGAACATGGCGGAATCGGGTATAGGCGATTTTTATGGGTTCAGAGAAAAACAGGATTGGATCGCGGATTTCGGCGTCTGTATGCTGGGGACAGTAGCGCATCCACAGAAATGATAGTGCTCGAACCCGGGGGAAGAATCATGAAACATGCAACAGCGTGGGGCTTGAAGTTCTCTCTGGAGGCGTCGATGGCCGCGGTCGTGGCGGGCGGGCTGGCCTTCGCGCCCGGCGCAGGCGCGGCCGACGACTACCCCAGCCGGCCGATCCGCATGCTGGTCGGCTTCTCGGCGGGTGGCGCCACCGACCTGTCCGCGCGCATGATCGCGCTGCAACTGTCCGAGCGGCTCGGGCAGTCGGTCGTCGTGGAAAACCGTCCCGGCGCAGGCGGCAGCATCGCGGCCAGCGCCGTGGCGAAGGCTCCCGCCGACGGCTACACCCTTCTTTACACCTCGGCGGCCCACGCCATCAATGCCGCGCTCTACAAATCGCTGCCCTTCGATCCCGTGGCCGATTTCCAGCCCATCACGACGGTGACCACCACGCTCAATGCGCTGATCGCCCACCCGTCCCTGCCTGTGCGCGGCGCCGCGGAGTTCATCGCCTACGCGAAGGCGGCCCCGGGCGGCGTCAGCATGGCCTCGACCGGCATCGGCTCGTCCAGCCACATGGCGCAGGTCCTGTTCACCAGCATGGCCGGCATCAAGGTCAATCACGTGCCCTACAAGGGCACGGGCGAAGCCATACGCGACATCGTTTCCGGCGAGGTCAAGGTCACCATCGACGCCGTCACCGCCTACCTGCCTTACCTGAGGAACGGCAGCCTCAAGGTGGTCTGCCTGGGCGACGTCCGACGTAGCGCGCTGCTGCCCGATGCCCCCACCTGCGACGAGACGGGCCTGCCGGGCTACGCGGTCAGGAGCTGGCAGGGCGTGCTCACCACGGCCAACGTCCCGCGCAATATCGTCGACCGGCTCAATCGCGAGATCAACGCGATCCTGAAGTCGCCGGAAACGATCCGGCAGATGCAGGCAGCGGGCGCCCGTCCGCTGGGTGGCACGCCGGAGGAGTACGCGGCGATCATCAAGCAGGACATCGCGAAGCTCAAGGAACTGGTCTCCCTGGCCGGCATCCAGCCTCAATAAGACGGGGACAACCATGAACAGACCGACTCCCACGGCGGCGCAAGCCGAAGAGACCGCCCGCCGCATCCACGCCGAGCACATCGTCATCGATTCGCTCGCGCCCAGCTTCGTCGACGAATGGGCGCTGACGCCCGCCATGATCGAGATCGGCAAGGCCTTGCAGGCCCAGGGCGGCTCGCGCCCGGCCATCAAGAAGGCCATGGCCGAACATCTCATCGCCCAGTGCGCGCAGGATCCCGAAACGCGCGAAACCTATCTTTCGTACTGGCGGCGCTCGGGTGTCACGGCCTGCAACTACACCTTGTACGCATCCGGCCCGCCCGACACTGCCCTGGATGCGACGGTCGCCAGCGCGCGACGCGCCGAAACGCTCATGGCCTCGCTGGGCGGACAGGTAACGCTGGCCACCAACGCCGCGCAACTCGAAGCCGCGCACCGCGACGGCCGGCACGCCGTCATGTACAACCTGCAGAACGCCGAGCCCGTCGGGGCCGACCTCGGTCGGGTGGAAGTCCTGCACGAACTCGGCGTGCGCAGCATGCAGCTCACGTACAACCTGCGCACCCGCTTCGCCGACGGCTGCCTGGAGACGAACGACGGCGGCCTGAGCCGCTTCGGCGCCGCGCTGATCGAGAAGATGAATGCGTGCCGCATGATGGTCGACCTCTCGCACGCCAGCGCGAACACCGCGCGCGACGCGGTGGCCGCATCCAGGACGCCGATCGTGGCCACCCACACCGCCGCCCGCGCGCTCAGCGGCCACCCCCGAGGCCTGCCCGACGACGTACTGAAGGGCATCGCCAACGGCGGGGGCTACGCCGGCGTGGTGGTGCTGCCGGCCTTCATCCTGCCGGCCGAAGGCGACGGCCGCGCCGAGAAACACGGCAAGCCGCGCAGTTGGGCCACGCTCGACACCGTCGTCGACCACCTCCAGCACCTGGTCAATGTGATGGGCGAGGATCACGTCGGCGTCGGTACCGACTGGGGCAAGCCCTACTACAACGCACTGGCCTGGACGCCGTCGATGATCCGGCCCGAGAGCGGCAGTTTCAACTGGGTAGGCTGGCGCCCGCAGGACCGCTTCGATCCGAACGCGCAGACCCTGGACCTGGAAACCTGGGACAAGTGGCCCAACCTGACCGCCGCCATGCTGCGCCGGGGCATGGCCGAATCCACCGTCGTCAAGATCGTCGGCGCGAACTACATGCGCGTATTCCGCGAGATATGCGGATAGCGGCAACCCCATCGCCCGGCCCGGAACAGCGTATCGCCGTGATAGGCGCGGGCATCGTCGGCGCATGTATCGCTCATGCCTTGCGCCGACGTGGCGCCGACGTCGTGCTGATCGACCGTGACGAGCCGGGCCGCGGCTGCAGCTTCGGCAACCTGGGCGCGATCAGCATGAGCTCCGTCGCCCCGCTGGCCATGCCCGGCGTCCTGGCCTCGCTGCCCAGCATGCTGCGCGATCCCGAAAGCCCGCTGTTCCTTCCCCTGGGCTACCTGCCTCGCGCGCTACCCTGGCTGCTCAGGTTCCTGGCGTCGGCCCGCGCCGCCAAGGTCGCGGAAGCGTCGCGCACGCTGGCACGCCTGCACGCCGGCGCCGTCGCGGCGCACCAGGCTCTTGCCCGCGAAGTCGGCGTCCCGGAACTCATCCTTCAGCGCGGCCAGCTTCACCTCTATCCCGACAGCCGTGCCCACGCCCAGGACGAAGCCGCGTGGCGGCTGCGCGCCTCGCACGGCTTGCCCTTCACGCTGCTCGACCGTCCCGGCATCCTGGAACTGGAACCGCATGTGGGCAAGCGCTACACGGTTGGCGTATTCCTGCCCGACGACGGAACCATCCTCAATCCGCTGCGCTATGTCCAGGCCATCGTGCGGGCGTTCGCCGCGCGCGGCGGCGAGGTACGGCGCGACGAGGTGCGGGCGCTCAAGCGCGACGGCGACGGATGGGAGCTGAATTCCGGACGAGGTGGCGAACATTTTTCCCGGGTGGTGGTGGCCGCCGGCGCATGGTCCACGCGCCTGCTGGAGCCGCTCGGCATCCGGCTGCCGCTGGAGAGCCAGCGCGGCTATCACGCACAGTTCTCGGGCTGTGCCGGGCTGGTCTCGCGCTCGGTGGTGCTGGCCGACCGCAAGATATTCCTGGCCCCGATGGAGGACGGACTGCGGGTAGGCGGCACGGTCGAGATCGCGGGCCTCGACCGTCCCCCGGACATGCGCCGCGCGCGCCTGCTCGAACGCATCGTACGCGAAACCTTCGACGGACTGGCTAACGCAACGGCTACACACTGGATGGGCCATCGTCCCTGCATGCCCGATTCCCTGCCCGTCATCGGCCCAGCCGCCGAGCCCGGCCTCTGGCTGGCCGTGGGACATGGCCATCTCGGCATGACGGATTCGGTCAATACCGCGCAGCGGATCGCCGAGAGCATGCTGGCGCGGCATCCGCGGTAGATGAAGGGCCGGCGATCAGGACGAAATGGTTAGGCAGCTCAACGCTCCTGGGCCCTCCCCTCTGATCGGCTGGAACGATTTGAGACAGTTTTCCGCCGTGCCCTGCCATCCCATTCAGTAGGATACGCAAGTCGGGCAGCGCGGAGGAGCCGGGGTGATGACGCAAGACCTTGAACCGAACAAGGGTGCGGCCGAACCCTTGGTTGCTCACGGCGACATCCTGCGGAGCCTGTCTTCCCTGGGTGCGGTGAGGCTCGCCGCGGGGTTGACCAGTGCCGCGATCATCATTGCCGGCCTGTTCTTCGGCCAGGAAATATTGATACCGCTGGCGGTGGCCTTTCTGATCAGCTTCGCGTTGAGCCCCGCGATCGCCAAGCTGGAAAGACTCGGCCTTTCCCGATTGCCCGCGGTCATGCTCACGATGATCGTGGTCGTGATCCTGATGGGTGGCTTCGGGCTGGTGCTCGGCTCTCAACTTCGCGCGCTCAGCCAGGAACTGCCTACCTATCAGTCCACGATCCGGTCCAAGCTCGCGGACCTGCGCAAGAATCTTTCCGGGCCGGGCATGCTGGACGGCGCCATGCAAACGGTGGACACCGTGCAGAAAGAGGTGGAGTCGCCGGCAACGCACGCCGACGATGCGCCGCAGCGCGTGAGCGTGGTTCCGGCACCGCCCATGCCATTCGACACGGCCAAGGCATGGCTCGTCCCGGCGCTCGCGCCGCTGGCGAACGCCGGCATCATCTTCGTATTCGTCTTCCTCATGCTGGTGGACCGCAGCGACCTGCGCATGCGCCTCCTTCGCCTGCTTGGCGGCAACCTGCACCGCTCCACGGATGCCATGGAAGAGGCCGGCACGAGAATCAGCAAGTACCTGCTGATGCAATTGCTGGTCAACGTCACCTATGGCTTGCCCATGGGAGTCGGGCTGTGGCTGATCGGCGTACCCGGCGCCTTGCTGTGGGGGACGATCGCCGCCGTGATGCGGTTCATTCCCTACATAGGACCGATGATCTCGGCGGTCTTCCCCTTGGGCCTGGCCTTCGCCGTCGACCCGGGATGGAACATGGTGCTGTGGACCCTCGGGCTCATCATTGTCCTGGAGGTCATCAGCAACAACGTGGTCGAACCCCTGCTCTACGGATCGAGCACCGGCCTGTCCGCGATTTCACTCATCGTCTCGGCCACGTTCTGGACTGCGTTGTGGGGCCCGGTCGGCCTGGTGCTCTCCACGCCCCTCACCGTGTGCCTGCTGGTCGTGGGCCGCAACCTGCCTCAATTGCAATTCCTGGATACGCTGCTCGGCACCTCGCCGGCGCTGGACTTGCCTACCCGGGTATATCAACGCCTGCTGGCGGACGATTCGGACGAAGCTCTGGACATCGCGCAGGTCGAAATCGAACGATCCTCGGTGCAGGCCTTCTACAACGACGTGGCCGTTCCTGTCCTGGGGCTGGCAAGCCAGGACTACCAAGGCCAGGCGACCCCCGAGCACCATCTGCGCGTCATAAACGGCATGGAGACGCTGATCGAAGCACTCCGGGAAGACCATACCGGCGGCGACGCAGGCGCAGGCAAGCCCAGGGTCGTCTGCATAGCGGGAAAATGGGAAGTCGACACCCTGGCGGCCGACATGCTGGCCCATGCGCTATGCCTGGCGGGGATCTCCGCCGACTTCCGTCCCGCCAGCGCGCTCACCTCGCGCCACCTCGATGGGCTGAAGCTCGATGACGTCGACATCGTCGTCCTGGGCTACATGAGCGAACAGCCGATTGCCGCGGCACGCCAGCTCTGCCGTCGCATACGGCGCAGATAGCCGCATCCGCGTACCGTCCTCGCGCTGCTGAACCTGCCCGAGTCCTTTCCCATGGAGGAAGCGCGGAACGCCATCGGCGCGGATGAACTTGCCACGTCGGTGAATGAAGCCGTCGAACGCATCCGCATCATGCAAGCGCCTGCCCGGGTCGCCGCCACGCCGGTCGAAACCGGCGACGCTGCGGGGAAGCCAGTAGAACCGTTGCTGGCGCACTGCGCCGCGAACGAGTCGATGCGGCAGGATCTCCATGACTTGGCGAAAAAGACCGCCGACGCCTTCGGCGTCGAATGGGCAGTGATTGCCATCATCGATACCCGGAACGAATACATCGTGGGGCAGAACCAGGTACTACCGGACATGGCCTTCGATCAGTCAGGCCTCTTGGCAATCGCTCGCCAGGACGGCATCGGTTATCACGTCGTGCAACGGGGAACGCCCATCGCCATTGCCGACATCCAGCGCGAGCCAAGCCTGGCCGATCATCGTATCAGCACCACCCTGCATGCCCGCTTCTATGCGGCGGCTCCCTTGATGACGTCAGACGATCAGGTCTTCGGCGCGCTCTGCATCCTGGACGATGCGCCCAGGGACATCACGGAGCGCGATCAGGAACTATTGGAGCGCCTGGCTGACGAGGCGACATTCCTGATCACCGGTCAATCCGCCGATGCCACCCAGGCGCCAGCCCAGGGCGGCCAGGAAACGGCGACCGTGGGCCAGAAAGTACCCGAGTGAGACCGGGCGTGCCGCACACGGCCGCGCTCGACGCGCAGCGCTTCCTGGAACTGGAGGGACCAGGCGGCGTGAGCGAACCAGTCACCATGGCGGCTTGACGTACGCCTTACCCCAACTTCTCTTTCAACCCCGGCTCATACTGGCCATCCAGCAGGATGAATGCCACTCGAGCGGGTTCCGTGCCACGATTCGACCAGGCATGGTTCGTCCCGCACTGGACCAGGACGTCGCCGGCCCTCAGCGTGACTTCGCTATCGTCCAGCAGCATCGTGATCTCGCCTGAAAGCACGATCGCGTAATCCACCGTCTCCGTTCGATGCATCATCGGATGCCTGCCTTCGGCAGCATAGGTGGACGCCGTGGCATTGCCCATCCCCGCGAACAATTTCGCCACTTGCTCCTTGTCGAAGCTGCGGGACGCATCGGTTTCGGGAACCAGCGTGTTGATGCGGATGACACTGCCCCGTTTTGCGGGCAGTTGCCGGCGTGGTCCCAGCGTCGGCTCCGGAGCCACGGCGGAAATCGGAGCGGGGGTACCGTCCGTACGCCACACATCGGTCGACGCGTAACCGGGGCGCATATCGGAGGTATGAACGAAAGGAGCGGGACCATCGGAAATCACGACCGCGCGGCCGTTCTCGTCGTGGCCGGTCACGACCCGTCGAACATAGCCGGGGGTTCCAGGTTCGCACTTCATGCCAGTTCTCTCAATCCTATTGAATATCTATTTTCTTCGTGGCGACGATGTCTTTCCATCTTGCCGTCTCGGACTGGATGACTCGTCGCATGTGCTCGGAAGAATCCGGCAGCGGCGTGCCGCCAAGATCGGCGAACCGCTGGCGCATCTCGGGTGTCGCCAGTACCCGGTGCAACGCCTGGTTCAGCCGTTCGATCACCGCGGGGGCCATGCCCGCCGGCCCGGCTATTCCCAGAAATGACGAGGCCTCGTAGCCGGGGTATGACTCGGCCACAACGGGCACGTCAGGCAACAGCGGGGAACGGGTGGCGGAAGTCATTGCCAGAACCCGGACGCGGCCCGCCTTCATGATCGGCTCGACCACGGATAGCGTATTGAAGGTCAGATCAAGACGGCTGCCGCTCAACAACTCCGTAAGAGGCGCGGCCCCCCCTTTGTAAGGAACATGCGTCATGTCGATGCCGGCGCTCGATTCGAACGACTCGGTGGCAAGGTGGAAGAGCGAGCCCACGCCAGCCGATGAATAATTCAGCCTTCCCGGCGCGGCCTTGGCCGCCGCGACCAGGTCCGACAGCGTCTTGAATGGCGAATCGGCCGGCACCGCAATTGCCAGGGGATAGGTGATCAGCATGGAGATCCAGGAGAACCCTTGGACCGGATCGAACGGCAAACTCTTGGATGTCGCGACCAAGGTGGGATAGGCCCCGCTGACCAGCAACAAGGTGTAGCCATCCGGCCGTGCCCGCGCGACGGCATCGGCGGCAATGACGCCGTTGGCGCCGGGACGATTGTCGACCACGACGGGTTGGCCGAGGTCGGTGCTCAGGCGGGCGGCGACCAGCCGTAGAACGATGTCCGCATTGCCTCCCGGAGCAAAGCTGTTGATGACAGTGATCGGACGCGACGGATAGTCCTGGGCATGTGCGACACCCGCGCCAAGGGCGAGCCATGCGGCCAGCACCGTGAACGAAGAACGAATGATGAACTTGGCCATGTTGTTTAGAACTCGTAGAGAACAGCGGGGTTGGCGACCAGGATTTGCCGGCGCAGCGCCTCGTCCGGCACCCACTGGGCGAACGCGTCCAGCAGGTCTCCATCGTTTTGCATGCCGTCGTACTGGTTGGGGTGCGGCCAGTCCGTTCCCCACAGGACGCGATCGGGCCGTACGTCGACCACGGCACGTACCAGTTGCTGCATGTCGGTCCACGGAAAATCCATCGCCGACATCCGATGCTGCCCGGATATCTTGACCCAGCAGTCGCCGCCGGAGAGCAACTGAACAAGCGCTCGGAAGCCCGGCCCCTCAAGGCTTTCCCCCAGGCGAACGCGGGCGATGTGGTCGATCACCAACGGGCAACCGATGGCGGCCAGGCGCGGCGCCAGGTCCGCCAGCTCCCGCGAACGATCGACGTGAACCACGACGTGCCACCCATAAGGCCGCACCCTGGCGGCAATGGACTCGAGCAGGTCGAAACTGGGTGTACCTTTCACGACTGTCGATAGTCTCGTGCCGCGAAAGCCCAGGTCGTGAAGCTCGCGGATTTCCTTATCGGACGTGTCGGGACCGATGATCGCGACTCCGCGCAGCCTCTCTTGATTGGACTTCACGGCGGCTGCTACCGCGCGGTTATCCACGCCATGAACCGAGCCTTGCACCAGTACGCCATGGTCGATGCCCAGTACGTCGAGCATCTTCAGATAACTCTCTACCGGAGCATCGGGCGGAGTGAAGCTGCGCTCGGGAATGAAAGGATGGCGAGTGGACGGCCCAAACACATGGGCATGGCAGTCCGTCGCGCCCGCAGGCGCTTGGTAATGGGGCTTTCGCGTCTGGGGATCGGGGCCCAGGCAAGGGCGCATGATGTCTCCGTATCGTTGAAATGTTCTTACGAAGAGATGATCGGGTAATCGTGCCTTGAAGGGAAGTCACTTCCCGGCATAATGGTTTTTCCATTTCTTCCGAACCGATGTTCATGGATAAGTTCGCCGCCATTACCGTGTTCGCCAAGGTCGCCAGCCTGGGGAGCTTCACCGCTGCAGGCGGCCAGCTGAGCCTGAGCCCATCCGCCGTCACCAAAAGCGTGTCGCAGCTCGAGAAGCATCTCGGGGCGCGGCTTTTCAGCCGTACCACCCACGGCGTCGCGCTGACGGAAGAAGGCTCGGCCTTCCTGGCCCACTGCCTCCCTATCCTCCAGAGCCTGGCCGATGCGGAACGCCAGCTGTCCGCAGGGAAGCACGCGGCATCCGGCCGTCTCCGGGTCGGCATCCCCCATGCAATGGCCAGGCTCTACGTCACGCCCCGGCTGCCGGACTTCCTTGCATCGAACCCCGGCATCCAGCTCGAGCTGATACTCGTCGACCATATGATCGACCTGGTGGAATACCAACTGGATTTGGCCGTACGGGTTGGCTCACCGCGGGATGGACGATCGGTTGTGAAAGAATTGGCCCGCACGCAGCGAGTAACTGTCGCCACCCCCGCCTACCTGAAGCGCCACGGGATCCCTCGCACCGTCGAAGACCTGCGCTCCCATAACTGCATGTGTCTGCTGTTCAACGGACGGCGCCGTCTTTGGCGATTCGGAATAAAAGGACGCACCCGGTCATTCACGCCGCACGGCAACCTGGTCGTCAACAGCGGAGATGAGCTGCGCGAGGCCGTGCTTCAGGACATCGGCATCACGCAGATCAATTCGATCATGATCGAGAACGATCTGGCGCAGGGCAGACTGGTCCCCGTTCTGGCCGGGCATGTCGTACCCAGCGATACGCTTTACGCCGTCTATCTTCAGTCCCGTTTCATGCCTCCTCGGGCACGCTCGTTCCTTGATTTCCTGGACGACGTGTTCAAACCTTTTCGCCGCCCTTCACGATTGGCCTGACCTCTTGGCCAGGACTCTGCCATTCGATGGCTTCCTTCTCGATATCGTAGTCGTACAGCGACTTGCGCAACATCGCGGAGTTGGCGATCTCCCGGTCGCGCTGTCCGAGATCCGCGTACTTGGAGTCATAGCGCAAGCCATTCTTCCGGGCTTCCGCCTGCACCATCGCGGTACGGGGCCGCCGCAGCGCCTCATAGCGCTTCAGCGCGTCCTGGACCGAGTCGCCATCGGCGCATCCTTGCAGCAGGACCGCCAGGGCCGTTCCATCTTCGATGGCCTGGTTCGCGCCTTGCCCCAGGTGGGGAAGCATCGGATGGGCCGCATCGCCAAGCAATGCCAGGCGTCCGTTCACCCATTTCTCGAGCGGCTTGCGGTCGAACAGTCCCCACCAGAAACACGTTTCGACTTTGGCGAGCAATCCGGTCACGCGCGGGTCCCAGCCGGCGAATGACGCGGCGAGCTCATCGCGGTCGCCAACGGCGGACCAGGATTCCACCGTCTCGCTCGTTGTCGGGACGAAGCCGACGTAGTTCACCATTTCGCCTCGGCGGACCGGGAACACCATGAAATGCTTGCCGTCCCCCATCCAGACCTGGTGCGCCTCCCGTCTCCATTCAGGAATCCGGTCAGAGGAGATCAAGCCCCGGTACGCCCGGAAGCCCGCGTATTCAGGGGCCGAGGGTTCCACGACGTACTTCTGCAGGACCGAATTGATGCCATCGGCCCCGATCACGACATCCGCGCGCGCGACATGGCCGTTGTCGAAGGTCAGGCTCGCCCCCGCCTCATCCTGGCTGAAGCCGATGCACCGATGGCCGGTATGTATGCTCCCCGGCGGAATCGCATCCGCCAATACCTGCAGGAGATCGGCCCGGTGCATGCCATACATCCCATTCCAGCCGCTCGAATCGGTGGTCAGTATCTTGCCGACGACCGAACCGTCCATGCGGTAATACTCCGACCCCTGGCCCACCCTGGCGCCGACCCGGGCCAGGGCTTCGCCCAGGCCGATCCGCTCGAGCTGCCTCAGGCTGTTGGGATAGACAAAGAGGCCTGCGCCGACTTCCCGCAGCACGCTCGACTGTTCATAGACCGCGACTTGGATTCCTCGATAGGACAACGCCACTGCGGCGGCGAGCCCGCCGATGCCGCCACCCACAATGGCTACCTGAATGCTTTTCGACATCACTGATCCTTCATTTTCCGTTCTTTGAAGTGGGACCGAGCAGCTCCTTGATGGATCGATACTCGGTGGCAATTTCCTCGGCCAGCGCCTGGCGGGATCCCCATTCCTGCGTCATGCCCGATGGAAGCAATTGCGCCGAGATGGCGGGGCTGCGTGCCGCCTGTTCCAGCGCGGGAAGCAAGGTGTCGATGACGTGCCCGGGAACGCCGGCGGGCATGAAAAAGCCGAACCATACGCCCAGGAGATCGGTGTTGTATCCGAGCTTGCGCAGCGTTGGGATGGCGGGAAGATCCGGGAACGGCGACGAGATCGCCAAAGCGCGCAACGTCCCGCTGCGGATATGGGCGCTTACGGCGCCCAGCGCAAGGATCACCGCATCGATGTAGCCGCCAAGCAGATCGGTGACGGCAGGTGCCGCGCCCTTGTAGTTCACCGAATTCAACGGCGCGCCCACCGCCGCATTCATCAACTGGACGCTTATCTCGCCGACGGATCCGGGCCCGGCATTCCCGATGTTGATGCCGCCGGAACGCTGTCGTGCGAGGTCGACCATTTCCTTGATGGTCTTGAAAGGCGCGTCTTTATGGACCACCAGTACCGACGGGCTTCTGGTCGTCAGCGCCAGTGGCGTCAGGTCCGTCAATGGATCGTAGTTGGCCGCCTCGGGATCGATCACGCGCCGGATGGTCAACGGGCTGTTCTGTGCGTAGAGCAAGGTATATCCATCCTTGGGCGCCCGGATGACGGCTTGGGTCCCCAGCGAACCGCCGGCGCCCGGGCGGTTCATGACCGTGACGGCAACGCCCAGCAACTTCGAGAGTTCCTGCCCGATCAGGCGCGCCGCGCGGTCCGCGGCATCCCCCGCCGCGAGGGGGGTCACCAGGTTGATCGGCATCCGCGGGTAATCGTTCGCGCGCGAGATCAGTGGGACGGCCAACAGCGAGGACATGCCCAGGAATGTTCGTCTCTTTATCATTTGCCAGTGCCTTGAAAAGTTGATGAATACGGACGATCCCCGGTCTAGCCGCAGTAGAAGCTGTCGGCCGACTGCGTTTCGCCACTGCCCCTGTAGACAGCCTGACGGGGGTACGGACACATCAGGCGCTGCAACATCACCGGCTTGGTGACGTCGCCGTCCTGGAACTTCGTCGCAACGAATTTTTCTGGCGCGGCACCCTTCTCCACCCAATTGCGCAGTGCCAGGACGGCGTCATGTTCGGCATCGCCCGCCACGGCCTGCTGCGCAATCGCCCCGAAGTGCCACGCACCTTCGCCGGCGCCTCCGTGCCCGACCCCTGACATCATGAACAGGCGATAGAAGCTTTGCTCCGCGGCAAGGTCGCCACCTGTCGTGCGGTTCCGGACCTCCTCGTAGTACTGGACGATGCGTTCCGGCATCGTCACCGCGTCTTGCCAGCCGTGATACTGGATGAGCTTGCCCCCGGCCTGCCTGAACGCGCTCAAGTCAGCCTGCTGGTCGGCGTTCATGAAGCCGAGCGTGGCCTCGACCAGGGGCAGGTCAGAGTGAACGTCGAACGTGGAAGCATCCCAATCGGGCTGCCCCAGCGCGATCTTGTAGACCGTGGCCGCGTGTGCAGGCGTGCCATTCACGTAGCCAAACCCTGTCCAGTCGTTTTCGAACCCATGCAGGTACCCCGGGTACAGATATTCGAGCGTGACCGGGTCGCGCAACGGGGACAGGACTGTCGTCAGCGCATCGGCTTGCAGGCTGGTCAGGCAGCTCGATGAGTCTTGGCCGGCATGGCACAGAAGCGCGTGAGGATCCCATCGGCAGGAGCGCGGATCCCGCAAGATGCCGTCGGAAATGCCGTCGTCGGCATCGCACGCGGCGATGGCCGATTTCCTTGCCAGATCCAGCAAGGAGGCGCCCGCCGCGCCCTGGATCCCGGCCTTCAGCAACTGTTGACTCGCGTAGAGCTTCTGCGTCGCCACGCGGGTCCAGTTGATCAGCGCCGAGCCGGCAAGCACGCCATTGAAGTCCGTCGGGAATTTCTGCGCCGACATCAGGCCATCTCTGCCCCCGGTCGAAGCGCCATTGAAATAGGAGTAGACCGCGGACTTCCCATAGAACCCCTTGATGATCGCCTTGGACGCGACCGCCGTCTCATGCGTGGCGCGATACGCGAAATCAATGATGCGCTCCGGAAAGCCGATCGCCCACGTGGCATCGGTGACGGCGGTCGCGGCGTGCCCTCCGTCGGTGATGGCGATGGCGTAGCCGTTCCGGAGATGAGGCGCCATCGAGCCCCAGTAGGACGAGAACGCCGTGCCCCAGCCGTTCTGCCCCAACTGCTGGTACCGGCCATTCCACGACGCAGCGGGCAGCCATAGCTCGACGCCGATCCTGGACCCCGGTACCGGCGCCAGACTGGCGGTCACCCTGCAGAATGCGGGAAGGTTGCCGAAAGCCGAGGTGCTTCCAGCCGGTTGGTAAGTCCCCGCAGGCACGGCCTGGGCGGCGGTGATCTCGACGTTCTGAAGCCGAAGGCTCCGGAGGCTTTCACAGCTGGTGGCGGCCGCGAAAGTCTCTGCCGGTGCGGCGGCCGGCGCACTGCCGTCTCCTCCGCAACCCGCCATCCCCATCAAGCCCAGCAAGGCGGAAATCGCCAGTACGCGGACAAGTTGCTCTTCGAACATGCTGTCTCCTTGTTCTTGGGCGGTGATCTCTCAAGGCCGTACAGGCACCGGATCGTTACGCCGCAGCCATTCTATTGAGGCCGGTTCGTTCCACAAATAGCTTTTCCGGATAACATTGTTCCCAACAAGGAACAATCAAGATCGTCATGAAACCCCACCTGATTCATCACGTCCGCGTTTTCCTCGAGGTCGCGAAAACGGGCAGCTTCACGGCGGCGGCGAACGCGCTGGAAATGCCGAAGTCGTCTACCTCCCGCAGCATTGCCGCGCTGGAGAAAGAGCTGGGCATCAAATTGATCAATCGCACCACCCGGACGCTGGTGCTGACGGAAGAGGGACAGCGCTACTTCGAACAATGCAGCCGGGGGATGAATGAAATCGCCATGGCAACGCAGCTGGCGCAGACGGCGCCGTCCCGGCCCAATGGCCCCTTGCGCATCGCGGCTCCCATCGATTTCACGGTCCGCCTCACCGCGGACAAGGTGCGGGAATTTCTCGATCGGTACCCCGACGTCACGCTGGACTTGCACTTCACTCCCAAGTGGATGGATCCGCTTGCGGAGCGGTATGACGTCACGGTGCGCATGGGAGAGCTTCCCGATTCATCGCTTGTCATCCGGCGCCTGGGCGACTTGCCCAGGCGGCTGTATGCCTCTCCCGACTACCTTGCCCGCTTCGGTCATCCGCGCAACCCGCAGGACCTGACGAAGCACCAGTGCGTGCTTCGCAGCGAACGGGGTTCCGACCAGATCGAGCGGCGTTGGACGTTGCGGGCCTCTCGACGCTCCGTGGATGTCGAAGTACGGGGTCGCGCGGCAGCCAATAACGTGGGCTTCATCCGCAATCTGGCCGTGGCGGGAAATGGCATTGCCGTCATGGCCGACGTTTTCGCCATTCCCGAAGTCGAGGCTGGCCGGCTGGTTCCCGTGCTTTCCGATTGGAGCGCCACCAGCCTGCCTGTCTACGCAGTGACGACCTCCCAGTTGTTGCCTGCCAAGACCCGGGCGTTGCTCGACTTCCTGTCCGACCTGCTCGCTCCGCTGCGCAGGTAAGGCAAGAATCCTGCGACGCCGTTGCTCAAGGCGTTCTTGCGCGTGCTTCTTGTGCCGCCTCTACCGCCTGCACCGCCCGCTCGAAAGCCTCGGCGTCACCCAAGTCCACGCCTAGCCGCAGCGCGAGGGCCGTCAGAGTTTCCAGCTTGTTCTGCGTGCGGTCCAGCAGTTCGCCCAAACTGTTGTACACCCGCTCCGTCGCGCTGAGCGCCGGCCGCGGCAAGGTCGGCTCGCGGTTCACCGTCTCCTTCAGAACGAGGCGGTTCACGGCCTCCCGCACGCGGCGAAGGTCCGGTCGTTTCCAGCGCGCCGCGACGTTGTGGTCTGGCCGGACCAGGTACAGGGTGCCGGGATCGGCCGCCAGGCGGCCACGCAATATGCCGTCCGGATCATGCACCTCCTCGCGGCCCGCGGACGTTGCGCGCTCCGTGACGACGATGACATCCAGGCCGAGCCGTTGCAGCTCCGCCTTCGTCAGCCCCATGCCCGCCGCATCCTGGAACCATATCGCACACGGACGGGTCGAGATCGCCCCCAGCAGATGGCCTTGCGGCAGCGTGGGCAGTTGCAGGTCGGGAAGCACGTCGCCGGGAGCGGGCCCACCTGCCCACTCGTCGCAATCCGGCGTGGACAGGGGAGACTGCCGCAGCGGCACATAGGCGGCCTGCCGCGGATTGAGCAGGTCCTGCAGGGGCGTGTCGCCAAGCGCCAGCACCAGCGCCACGTCGCGAGCCTGCCGCATTCCCGCCGAAGGCGGCGTCATGAACGCGGCGTTGCGGTTCGCCGCCGCCGCATTTTCTTCGAAGACCGCGAGCCGCTCCTGCGAATACACGTCCAGCAGCGCCTCCGGGGCCGTGCCCTGCACCACCTGCGCCAGTTTGACACCGAGATTCCATGCGTCCTCGACGCCCGAATTGAGACCGCGGATGCCGAAGATGGGCATGAGATGGGCCGCGTCGCCGGCAAACAGCACGCGGTCGTGGCGGAAGCCGCGCAACGAACGGCTGTGGACGCGATAGTGACTCACGTCCTCGAGACGCCACGCGGCGTTCTCCCCGATGTAGTCCAGGTGTTGCTGGATGCGCCGGTGCACACGTGCGGGCTCGATGGCGTGCTTGGGATCTTCCCCGGCGCCAAGTTGGTAGTCCAGGCGCCAGACTCCCCCCGGCTGGCCATGCATCAATACGCTCAGCCCCGGGTTGGAAGGGGGATCGAACCAGCAGCGCCGTTCGGTCGGGGCATCGGTATCCATCTCGATATCGGCGATGACGTAATCCGCTTCGTAGGAAGTCCCCTCCAGCCTGAGTCCCATGGCGGTTCGCACGGCGCTGCGTGCCCCATCGCAGGCGACGACATGGCTGGCCTGCAGCGCATAGCCGCCCTGCGGCGTCGCGACCTCGAGCCGCACGGCATCTCCCTCCTGCCTCAGGCCCATGAAGCGGCTCTGCCAGCGCAGATCGATCAGCGGCGACATCGCGACCCTGGACACCAGGAAATGCTCGGAGTAGCACTGTTGCAGGTTGAGCATCGGACGATGCCGTATCGCCGGGTCGTCAGGCATCGCGAACCGCAGGATGGTCTGCCCGGCGAAGAAGCTGCGCCCGCCCGTCCACCTCTTGCCCGCCGCCGCCACCGGCGCGGCCGCGCCCAGGGCGTCCCAGATTTCCAGCGTCCGCCGTGAAAGACCGAGAGCACGGCTGCCGCCGCAGACGCGATCGTCGTTCTCGAGCACCACGGATCGAACGCCGGCACGCGCCAGCGTCAGCGCCAACGTAAGTCCCACCGGCCCGGCACCGACGATCACGACAGGATGCCGGCGCGGCAAGCCCTGGCCACCTAGCTCGGGCGGAGGAACGAAAGGATAGGTTGCCAACAGGCCGGCGCCGAGCGGCGGGATCCGATGCGAGTCGCTGTCACCCGGGGCCGGGGCGATATGGGTAGGCTTTGTCATGTGCAGAGTTCACGATTTTTATCTCATAAATTGATACTATAACTTTATTTTTAAAATGAAAAATCATTTTAGTATCATAATTCAATATTTTCATGTGATCGAACTGTGTGCATGAGCCTCAAGTAAACTGCGGCCATGTCCCAGTTCCAGAAAGTCTTCGACGTGCTCGACCTCTTCACCGAGGAGCGGACCACATTGAGTGCCGAGGAGGTCAGCGACCTGCTGGCTGTTTCGCGCCCCACCGCCTTTCGTTACCTGAGGTGGCTTACCGAAACGGGCCTGCTGTCGCGGCTGTCGGGCCGTTACGCGATTGGCGCCCGGATCATGGAACTGGACTACCGCAGCCGGCGATCGGACCCGCTGCTGCTTGCCGCGCGTGATGTCATGACCCGGCTGACCGAAGAAACCCAATGCTCGGCCATGCTGTCGGGCGTCTTCGGCGACAAGGTGGTGAACATCCACCAGGACGAACATCGCGCGCACGTCTCCGCCAGCTTCGGTAGAGGCCGCGCGTTGCCGCTGTTCCGCGGCGCCGCGTCCAAGGTCGTTCTGGCGCACCTGGGGTCGGCCCGATTGAAGCGGCTCTTCGATGACCACGGGAACGATCCGGACGTGCAGGCCCTGGGGCAGGACTGGCCGGAATTCAGCAAATACTTCCGGGCCATCCGCCAGCGCGGCTTCTATGTCTCGAAAGGCGAGGTCGACAACGACGTGGCCGGCGTGGCGGCGCCCATCTTCAACGCCGAGGGCGGCGTCGCGGGCGCCTTGACCCTTCTTCTGCAACTCCCGCACGGCGAATTCCTGGATACGAACCGGCTCGGCAACCTGGTGCTGGAGCGTGCGCGCGAGATCTCCGACCGCCTCGCCCAGCCGCCGATGCCAACGAACGGGACCGCCGCGGGCCACACCTCGGCGTAACGACGGCTCTCCCCCGGCACGATTCCGCCGAGTCGCGACATCTTTCCGGATCGGGCGCTCCGCATGCGGACGGTCACGCACGGCGGTGTCTGGCGCGTCCCGCACGACGGATCTCAGCCGTCAATCCACAATAAATATCAAAATCAGATATTTTTTCTTGAAAAAATAAAATTCATAATGCAATAATCTCACTATTAGACATTCAAAGATGCCCAACTGGGTCGAGTCGGCTCCTTAGGCAAAGACACCACCATGATCGACGTCCACCACCACATCCTCCCCGCCCGCTACGTACAGGAAGTCGGGGAAGCCTTCATTACCGCCCAAGGATCCTCTGCGCGCTTGCCGTCCTGGAGCGTGGAAGGTGCCTTGCAAGGCATGGACGCGGCGGGCATCCGAACGGCCATCAATTCCATCTCGGCGCCCGGCTTCGCCCCGCTGGCGGCGGCACCGGCCGCCGCGCTGGCACGCTGGTGCAACGAATTCGCCGCGCAGGTCGGCGCCGACCACCCGGGGCGATTCGGCTTCTTCGCCGCGCTGCCGTTGCCGGATATCGACGCCAGCCTGCGCGAGGTGGAGCATGGCTTCGACCGCCTGGGCGCGGATGGCGTGTGCGTGCTGACCCATCACGGTGGGCACTATCTCGGATCCGCCCTGTACGATCCCCTGTACGAGGAGCTGGACCGACGCGGCGCGGTCGTGTTCGTCCATCCCACGACTCCAGCCAACATGCAATTGGTCGCGGGCCTGTCGCCGTCGACGCTCGAATTTCCGTTCGACACCACCCGCGCGATAGCCGACATCGTGTTTGCCGGCGTCTTGACTCGCTACCCCCGCATCCGCTGGATCTTCTCGCACGCGGGGGGCGCCATACCCTTCCTGGCGGGGCGGGTCGAGCTGCTCACCACCAACAAGCCCGCTCTGCGGGATCGGATCCCGCAGGGTTTCCCGGCGGAGCTGCGCAAGCTGTATTTCGATTGCGCCTTGTCCTTGTCGCCGACCACGCTCGATGCGCTCGTCGCCGAAGTCGGAATGGACCGCCTGCTGTTCGGCAGCGACTACCCGTTCGGCCCCAAGGACCAGATGACCACCGCGGCGCGCGGCCTTGCCGCCCTGCCTTGGTCCGAGGACCGCAAACAGCAACTGCGTTCCGGAAACGCCGAACTGCTGTTTCCGCGCTGGCGCGCTTGACGCGTCCGGCCTGTCCGGCCGCCGATCACCTCTAGAAAAATCCCGGAGACACTGATGAAACTGATCTTCAAGATGGCCATGGGCGCGTGTTCCACGCTGGCCGCATTGGCGGCCGTGGCGCAGCCGGCACCGAACGACGCCTACGCGACCCAGCCCGTGAAGCTGGTGGTGACCGGTCCTCCGGGATCGGTGCCCGACTTCCTGGGGCGCACGATTGCGCAGAGCCTGGAGGAAGTCCGCGGGGGCACGGCGGTGATCGTCGAGTCCCGGCCCGGCGCCAATGGCGTGGTCGGGGCGAGCCAGGTCGTGCGTGCGCCGGCCGACGGGACCACGCTCCTGCTGGCGTCCGATTCCCTGCTGACCATGCTGCCCTACGTCAACGACAAGCTGCCGTTCCGGCCGATGGCCGACCTCAAGCCGATCGCCCAGGCGGTCGATGCGGCCGTGGTCCTCGTCGTGCCGCCTCAACTGGGCGTGCGCACCCTGAAGGAGTTCGTCGCCAAGGCCAAGGCTGCCCCGGATGGGCTGACTTATGCCTCGCAGGGGCCCGCCTCGGTACACAACCGGTCCATGCTCCGGCTACAGCAGATGGCGGGCATCCATCTGCTGCACGTGCCCTACGGCAACAAGTCGCCGCTGGTAGATCTTGCGGGTAATCAGGTGAACGCGATGTGGTCGGGCATTGCCGGCGCATACCCGCTCATCCGGCAGGGCAAGCTGATTCCACTTGCCGTCAGCACCAGCACCCGCGCCAGTGCCCTGCCGGAAGTCCCGACCGCCGCCGAACAGGGCTATCCCGGGTTCGACCTGAAAAACTGGTTCGGCTTCGTCGCGCCGGCCGCCATTCCGCCCGCAGTGGCGCGCCGCATCGAATCCGACCTGCTCAAGGCAATGGACAAGCCCGCCGTTCACGAACTCATCTCCGCGCAGGGCATGGAGGTTCGCGTCGGTACCGCGGATGCCATGGCGAAATTGATCCGCGCCGAATCCGAGAGCAACAAGGCGCTCGTGGCCAGTGGAGTCATTCCCAAGGAGTAGTCATGAGCACACTTGAGCGGCAGGACACGATCGCCTCCGGCAAGATCGACTTGCACCATCATTTCAACGCGCCGGGTGGACGCGGCCAGCCGGACTGGACACCGGAGAAGGCAATCGGCGAGATGGACGCGGCGGGCGTGGAACTCGCGATGGGATGGCCCGGGCCGGTCGTCGCCGAGACGGTGCAGGCGGCACGCGATCGCGCCCGCATGCTCAACGAGTTCGGCGCGAAGATCGTCCAGGGACGGCGCAAGCGTTTCGGCCTGTTCGCATCGCCGCCCCCGTTGACAGACGTGGACGGCGCGCTGCGCGAGATCGAATACTCCCTCGACGAGTTGAAAGCGAACGGCATCGGCTTGATCACCCATTACGCGCGCGCATGGTTGGGAGATGCCGCCTTCGAACCTGTCTGGAACGAGCTGGACCGCCGCGAGGCCGTGGTGTTCGTGCATCCGCAAGGGTGGGCAGGCGCCTGCGATTGCGGCATCCTCGACTACCAGGCGCCGCACCTGAGCGACGCCTGGCTGGAATATCCCTTCGACACCGCCCGGACGATCCTGCACCTGATGGTGACCGGCACACTGCGCAAACACCCGCGCATCAAGTTCGTGTTCTGCCACGGCGGAGGCGCCTTCACCCCGTTGATCGCGCGCCTGGAAGGCTTCTCGGGCTGGGTCAAGGTGGGACCGGAGCGCATGGCCGAACTGTTTCCCGAAGGCATCACGGCGGAGTTCCGCCGCTTGTACTTCGAGTGCGCACAGGCCTACTCGCCGGAACAGATGGCGCTACTCATGAGCCGGGTCTCCGTCAGCCAGATCCTGTTCGGCAGCGACTACGACCGGTTCCCGTTGCGGCATGCGGTGGAGCAGATGGATAGGCTCGAACTGTCACCGGAAGACCGCAGGGCGATCGAGAGTGGTAATGCCAGACGGCTGCTGCGGCTTGATTCGGACGAGTCCACCTGAACCCCCGCCCCCCAAGGCACCGAAGCGCGGGAAAATTCAGCCTAACGGCACGGCTACGGCTGCCCGTCGATCTCATCAACGCCTTCGAACGGCGGCATCCAGCCGACACGGCGGCGCGTCCAGATCTGCGCCTGCGGACCGCCCACCTGGTCGCGCTGCGCCAGAGTGCCGACCCGCAGCGAATAACGCTTCGGCGTACCCGGATCGGTCGCGTAGAGCTGCGTGCCGCACTGCTCGCAAAAACCGGTGACCCGCTGCGCGCCGCTGTCGGCGGTCTTCACATAGTGGCGCGGCTTGCCTTGCAGCAACCGGAACGTCTCGGCCGGCGCGGGAATGTTCGTGCGGAACGCCGAACCCGACATGATCTGGCAGTCCAAACAATGACAAACCCGCATCGATCCAGGCTGGACCTCGGCCTCGTAGCGGATCGCGCCGCAATGGCATTGCCCCTGTACTTTCATTGCTCTCTCCCATGACGCTGTGGCGGATGGCTGGATAGAACTCAGGGGTATAGGGTACGGGCAAACTTGGGGAGGAGCTGCGCGACTTGGGATGGTTATGAACAGACTTCTCGCCCAGGTCCCTGATGCACAAATGAAAATGCCCAGCCTTCGGGCTGGGCATCGAATCCTTGGTGGCCTGGGGTTCTATCGAATCCTAGCAGGAAACGGCTATACATCAAGACATAGTAAGAGCCGGCCCCACGAAGTACCAACAAAAGTACCAACACGAATGACAGGGTGTATTCCGGAGGCAGGCCAAGGCACGGAAGAAAAAACGGGGCTACTCACTGTGCTGACATCCGGTGTCCGATGGCGTAGCCCAGATAGCTGACTGATTGCAAACTGCATCACGCTAGCTGCAAGGAGCCTTTATGTACCAGCGCGAGGTCACGCTAGTCTTGATGCAAGGTTTGGGGCTCGAGAGCTACGCGGGAGTCCGGCGCCAGCAGGTCATCCGTCATGGAGGAATCGTCAAGGTTCACTCGGAAGCGGACTGATGATATGGGGCTTCCTTCGGGTATCACGACCGTGGGTACCCTGTCAGCCGCAATGAGGCGGAGGTTCGTCTCCGCAAAAGCCTCATCAAAGCGCATTTCCGATGCCTCCGACACGGCACTACCGACGGCGCCAAAGACGTTCCGAACCAGCTTCGTTCGCATCTCCGGATTCAGCACCTCCTGGAGTTCGCTCACTAGGTCAGAAATCGACTTCCCGTTTTGCGCACGTCGAAGCTTCAGGGACGCAACGCTCACTGGCAACTGACTTCCACGAAGTTGCTCGTACGAAAATTCGTGGTTGCGCTCGCCCCATTCGGTAGCCTTCACCTCGACAAAATGCTCAGCAAATGCGAAGTCAAAGCGGTCCGTGTTCATCCCATGCCACGCAGCTACCGCAGCCAGAGGATTAGTTGCGACTGACATTAGCCACAGTTCGGCCCACAATCCCACAACAGTGCGGGGCGACGGCACCGACAACGCGCTCATCAACTCCACAAACTGGCGAACAACTCTTTCAACGTCACCAACCGACGGCGCCTCGGGGAGCGCATCAAGCAATGCGTCCGCGGCTAGGCAGAACAGTTCAATAAGAGCCTGGTCCTCTCCGCGCAGGGACATAACAACAAAATGCCCGTCGTCGAAGCTGTGTGGCGTCCGGATACGATAATGAATTCCGAATTCGACGGTTAGATGCTGCAGCATGATGGGAGGGCGCCGAAGGCCCGCGAGGCCGGCGCACGACAGCAGAATCATTGGCTGCTCCTCCGCGCCGACAGCAACAAAATCGCTTTCGCGGCCAGAGATGACTGCCGCAGGCACTACGTCATCTTCCGACGGCGCCGCCGACAACGCCTCGCAGTAGGCGTCGAATAGCTTTCTCTGCATCTCAGAACTCTTCGATGACGCAATCCTTTGCTACTGGCGCAGGGAGGCGAATCGCGAACCATGGAACGCAATCTGCGACGCTCGCTTCAACGCCTTTACCGGGATTCAACTTGAGGTAACGGAGGTGAAGCGTGACTCGGTTCGAATTCTTGAGAGCTCTGTCGCCGACGTAATTTAAGTCTGCAATCGACTTCGCACCTTTCGGGCTTTCGCCGACGAAGAGATTGTTGAGCTTTCCGTCTGCAGTGAGCGTGCGCCCCGTTAGTCCGGCAGTACTCAAATTGCCGACCAGGAAAACATCAGCAAGAGCCGCAACATTTTTCTTCTTAGCGTCTTCTTGGTGCTTAGCAAGCGATAACGCTGTTGCCGCAATGTCGGTCGAGTCGTCCACGCTCCGCATTTGTACGTCGAGCAAAAAGTCCAACAGTTCGCTCACCGGGACACTTTCAATCAGAATGTTGCGAGATGAGTCTTTACGAAGGTCCTTGAACTCAAGTAGGTCGCCCGCATCCCTGCTGCCGTACGCTGACTTCCATCCTTCAGCCTTACGCTCGAAGAGGTTTCGGTTGAGCAATACAGCATCTCGTTCTAGGTGCATCTGCGCCGGGACGACCCAACCTTCATCCATCGGCACCGGGACTACCTGCCTACCAATGACCGCTTTTCGCGTTGGGCTCAACACGCGGTTCAAGATGAAATCCCGCTTCCACTGCTGCAACGGCTTGCCGCGATGCTTCTCGAGAGCCTCACGGATAAATTCTTCCGACTCAACATAGTGCTCGAAGGCCTCGATAACATCCTCGAGAAGAAACACTCGGCAGAGACCTTCATACGACCTCTTGTAGCCGAAGAAGCGGGCTCGCTGCTGTAGCGTATCGGCGTTGGACGAAGCAGACCGCGGCATGTAGCTTACGGTCAAACCTTCGACCGTAAATCCGCGGTCCAGTTTTTGGCCGCCAACGAGAATCCAATAGGGCCAGTCATTCCATTTGACCTCTCGCTGACCGTCGGCATTGGAGTTCACCTTGACGACCTTGAGTTCGCTGAACACTTCCGGGAGTGCATCCACCAGTACGTCGAACGGCTCGAGGGACGGGAATGTTCTCTGGAGTTCCTCGTAGTTCTCGCGGAGACTCCGTTCAAGTTCGTTGCGAACGGCACTCCCTTTGGGTTGCTCAAGAAATTCCTGCCACTGCTCCAGGAGACCGCTCAACCACTGCTTGTAGTCGGCGTGCGGTGCGGTCCGCTGGGAAGGGTGCACCATCATCGAGCGGTTGCCCTTGCCTCGCGTAACACTGTGATGCGCAGCTCCGAGAACGAACAGTTGCAATGCCTGCTGCAACGTCTGCGGGGCCTCACTCAGTGGATTCTGGTCAGTAGGAACTTGCTCGGGAGGAATCTTGAAGCAAAGCGGCTTCTGCTTGCTAAAGAAATCTCGGCCACCAACATAGCCTTCGCCGGGAGACACCAACTCTGCAAATGAAGGACTAAGGACATCTGCCACTGCGATGAGAAGGTTGGCTTGAGGAGTCGCGGTGTATTGCAAGTAGGTATGATGTGGAATTACCGCCCTCAAGTCGAGAATTCGACTATAGGTTGTGCTGAGTTCGTTCGAGCCGGTCTTGCGATTCTTGCCCGCCTTGGCGTTCAACCCCGCTTGGTCGCTCTCGTCATCAATGATAAGGACTGGGACACCGGTGAGATTTACTCTTGCCAGAACGTCCGTCAAATTTTTGAGTCGTTGGTGCTGTTTGAGCACCGTAATCAGCAGGGAGCGTTTGACCTTACCGGGCAATCCGCCTCGGCTACCACGCCAGTTGCGGAGCACCTTCTCCATCTCCGCCTCATCACCGCGTTTGAGTTCGGGATTCTCGAATTTGCGCCAATCATGTTGAATTTCGCTCATGCCAAGGTCGATGGTTAGTCGGTCCTCTGACTGGCCCTTTAGGGCTACGGCGGTTCCAGCCAGGAGAATGACGGCGCCGTAACCATTGTCCCGCGCGAGGGCAGTGACTGTCGTGAATGACAGAGTCTTGCCTGACTGCACATACCCCACTACGAGGCCGGCATCATGGCCGGAAGCCTCGGATGGCGGAAGGCACCGACCAAGGATTGATGCTGCCTCCGTCACCACCCTGTCCATAGCGTCGGCGTCTGGTGCGCCTCGCTGACTCAACTTCCTTGCAATGAACTCCCTAGTGAATGGGCCTACAGCCGGAGTCCAGCGCGTATCCAAGGTTCCGCCCCCAAGGCGTTCAACGACAATGTTCATGGCTATGGAGCCGCGAAGGTATCGCGGAGGAGTTTGTTAAGGTGGTATAGGAAATACTGAGGCTTACCCCCAGCTTCGGTGCTAAGCGCTGCAGCAAGCGCAGCGGCACTTGCGAATCGGACAAACACCTCGATGTTCTCATTACCAGCGCCTGAGAAACGCTCAACAAATGGATGGACAAGGGACACGTCAACGTGCACATCGCGACGTCGATTGCCGTCAGTTGTCGGCTTCGATGCATCGCTGACTCGCAACCAATCGGATATGGTCGGATCCGTGCTTGCCTTGATGGTCAGCACCCAGGTGGTATTTGAGGCCCGCACTTCGACAGTGCGCTCGAACCCGGACACAGAGTGCACGTCAAGTTCTGACGGCACAGCAGGAGGCGTCGCTGGGCTTTTCTCCTCCTCCTCGAGAACCGGGCTGAGTTCGCGCTCCACAACGTCCGCTACGTTGTTCGTAGCTTTCTCGGCAACAACCTCAAGTTGCGGCGAACGCTTATGCTGCTTGGCACGATAGCCCTCGGCTTGGTCGAGCAAATCGAGGGGCGCTGCTTTCAGTTCGTCTTTCAGCAAATCAAGAAAGACATCCTCGTACTCTTCCCAACGAAAACCGTCCTTCGTGTGGCTGACCTCGAAACCAGAGAGGTGCAGTTCGCCAAATAGCCGCTGAAACGTGTAGCTATTGCTCTTGCCGAAGATTTGCTCCGGGCGGTACGACTCATCGGCACTACCTTCGATTAGCCGGCCGCGGCGAAACAGCGCAAAACCGGCGTGAGTCGTCGAACCTGTCTCACGCAGCGCCGCAAAACCGGTTACTCGATGCTCGCCACCCAAATCCATCTCAATGGGCTTGCGCCATTGAATGTCGGCACCTGCGTGTTCACGGTATGGAGGTGCTACAAGCACCGCTGTTTCCTCGAACGTGAGTTCCTCTCGCCCGAACACAAGCGTTAGGCTCCCGTCGCGCAAGAACGTGCGATAAATGCTTGCCAGATGTTCCTTAATCTTGCCGATTGTCCGCTTCTTTGGCACATGGCAGAGGTCCGTCAGTTCGAGGACCGTGTAGTGCCTTGAGGAGTGCGATGGAACTTCGGCGATAGAGAGTTCCTCGATTCGGTCTTCGACAATTTCATCAATATCGAAGCGAACAACACGCTCAACATCCTCGCCGAGCGCCTTTGTGCGGACACTCCACTTTTTGGCGAACCAACAGGCCGCGCTTTTCATTCCCATGCCGAATTCCGACAGCCCTTCGCGGTTCGGCGGAATCTGGGCTGGGCGGAATGCCCGGGGGAAGTCTGACAACGGGATACCGGCCGCGTTGTCAGTTATCGTAATTCGTCCGGTGTTCTCCGGGTCGATAGTCACGGTCACGCGAAGTGCAGCACTACCGCCGTTGGCCTCCTCCAGGAGTTCTCGATTCGCAGTAAAACTCTGAATGGAGTTGTCAACAAATTCAGCGAGCGCAAACCAGGGGCGATAGTTCAAGTGCCGGAGCACGGAGAGAATGTTGACCTCCGGCCGGATGTTGACCTTTTTGATGGAGGTCATCATGCGTGTGCTGTTTGGCCACGCATTGCCTTCTGCTGCGGCGGAAGGAATCCGTTGGAACTCACGATGAGGTTTGAAGCAATATTGCCAACAACGTTGGCGTTAACGGCGTTGCCAAGCGCTTCAAAAGCACGCGTGCGCTTCTCGGGCAAAGCGAGGTCACCGAGGCTTTGTAGCGCTGCACATTCCCTCGGAGTCATGTATCGCTTTTCCCAACCGATGATGGGCACCTGTGTGTCGGTCATGGCTATAAGGCTCGGCGCGGTGGTTGGCCGTTTTACTCGAACCCCTGACGCCCGGAACTGTATGACGAAGCGCCAAATGTCACGTACGCCACCTTTAGCGTTCCACTCGAACTTCTGAAGGCTAGAGGGAAACGGCAGAACCTTATTCAGCCAAGGGTCTATCCACTTGCGGTTCGACGCGTAGAACTCTCGGTTTTGCCGAATGAAGTCTTTCTTCCACTTCGGAAACTCCACTTGTTCGGTTCTGGCGTGACTGGGCAGCGCCGCCCAACGGTCCTCTGGCTCAAGCTCCCTCAGTGGGATGCCATGCGAGCCCCGATACTTTGTAAGGCCCCGTGTTCCTTTTTCACTGAGAACAGCAAACGGTGTTTCTTCCTCATAGGGGTAGTCCGCACCGAACTCCATGGACCAAATGGGAAACGATGGCAAATCAACCGATGGGGGGCTACGCTTCAGAAAATCATCCCACACGAGAAGACACTGCTCGACCTGGGCCGATAGCGGCTTCGCGTCAGCAGGCCTATGCTCAAGGACAGTGTTGATGTTGGTTGGTGCATTGGTCGGAGTTGGCCATGCGAAGTTACCCAACCCCGCACGAGAACCCACTATGTACACACGCTCGCGAATCTGCGGGATGCCGAACTGGTGAGGCGACAAGCGCTGAGCATCGACCGAATAGCCAAGGCCGGTAAGAATGTCCTTTATCCGCAGGAATGTTTTTCCACTGTCGTGCTGCAACAGGTTTGGAACGTTCTCAAGAATGAAGTACTGCGGCTTCTTGGCCTCAATGATGGCAGCCACGTTGAAGAAGAGGTCCCCCTGGCGTGTGCATTCGAATCCGAGTTGCTCCCCAGCCTTCGAAAAAGGCTGACATGGGAATCCTGCACAGAGCACGTCGTGGTCTGGCACATTCGCTGGTATCACTTCACGGATGTCACCTTGCGGCTTGATGCCGAAGTTCTCGAGGTACAGGTCTTGGAGATGTGGTTGCCACTCAGCCGCGAACACGCACGTGCCACCGAGCCTGTCCAGCGCAACGTGGAATCCCCCGAGTCCTGCGAACAGGTCAATGAACTTGAATTTTTTTTTCACTCTGCCTCCGTGTGGCCTACACGAGCCGGAGTTGGTGGGCCGACTTTAGGCATGACCGTTTGCAACCCGGCCTTGGCCAAGCGATGTACAAATATACAGTATGTATTGTCGCACGTGCGGTACATCCGACGATACGTTCTCGCCCAAGAGACGATAGGGCTCTACCCAGCCCAAGGCAACTGTCCAGAAACCTCAGGCGAGATAACCGATGGATAGGGCGTCCAGCCCGTAAAGCCCGGTACGCTCTCCCGCAAGAGCGGCAACGCCGCCCTCGCAGCGTCGAAGGCGCGAAGACGCGTAGCAAGACCGGACAGTTTTCAGAACGCAGACTTGCTGTCGGCAGTGTGCGGGCATGGTCGGTTGGAACCAGCCAGAGAGCAAGTTGGCATGCGCGCTAAGGTCGGACAGCTGACCGCGGCTATCAGGAATCGATGTTCCCACGCAAGGAACAAGTGAAGGCACATGAGCCAGGGGTAACGTCGGTGAGCGACGCAACCCTATCAACGGGTAGCAGCAAAATGAGCAACGAGCGCAAGCCCTTCTTTCGCTTGTAGCAAAGTCGGGCAGCCGTAGGAAGGTGCCAAAATCGCATGGCCATTTTTGGAGCTATACGAAGGAACATGAGGACTTCGGAGATTCAATGGACAAGCGGCAACAAGGACGACACTACCGGCGTGACGCGCTGCTCGCGCTCGCGCGGCTGGGCTACGCAACAACAGGCAACTCGCCAAGTACCTCCACGGGAGTTGCACCGAGAGTACGGTGAAGATGACCGGCAGGACGCTCCACTGGCTTCGTGACGCAGGATTTGTTGTTACCAAGCGAGATGGCTGTAGCGTTACTGGCGAGTTGCTCATTGCGGTGAACGCCAAGGGTACAGCATGGCTGTCCGAACTGGGCGAACCGCTTCCCGGTGAAAAGACCCACGCACGGCACTGGCTGCGGCATGCGTACAGTTACCGGACGGTATGCGATAGTGTGTTCGTTGCGTTGACGATTCAGTCACCGGAACTGGCGCCCTGGTCGGAACTGGAGGTGCGCGCCAATATGGCGCCTTTGCATTCCATCACCTACCACTTCGAAGACCAGGAGGTGGGCAAGGTTCCGGACCTTCTGGTGGAGACGCCCGGTGGCCTCGAATGAGTTGAGGTCTTTCTCGCTTGCCGGCTCTGGCTTTTCCGGTGCTCTGTCAGTGATGCGGGGAATCGTGCGAGTTGGCTCCTTGTGCAAGGTCACCTGCCAGTAGACACACTTGCCGTCCTTCATCAGGTCGCCGGGCGTCAATTGGACTATAGGAAGCCCGAGGGCACGGAGATAGCTGTTGATGCGATTGGAGTCTTGCCGTGCACCTTTCAGGTACGACAAGCGTTCGCAAGCGTAATTCGAAAAGGCGGCACCCAGGCTGGTGCGATATGGACCCAGGCTGGACGGTGCGGGGCCGCCGGTCAGTTCAGCCTTGCGCTGCCCCATGTCGCGCCGGGCGCTCGCCTCGGTGTCGAAGCCGGAGCGGTAGAGGTCCTGGCCTGCGACACGCAGCCGGTAGCCCCAGCCGGCGCCTTCGGGGTAGGGCTTAGCCATGGTGCCCTCCATCTTGGATGGGGCAGGTCGGCGGATGCCGGGGGTGGGTGACAACTGGTTCATTGCAACTCCGTAAGTCAGTGGAGTTGCGTATAGCTTCGTCAGAGGGGGATGATTTCCGCCGATGTGCGGAGTGGATGCGCTTCTGAGCGCATTCAAACGCAGTGGGCCACCGGTGGCACTGACAGAAAAACGTCAGAGCACAGCCCAGAAAACACTTAGCCCAGCGTAAAAACTGGGCTAAGTGCTTAAATATATTGGTGGCCTGGGGCGGAATCGAACCACCGACACGCGGATTTTCAATCCGCTGCTCTACCAACTGAGCTACCAGGCCATGTCGCAACGAGCGCTGCAACGAAGCTTCACCGGCTGCGCGTCAATTACGCGCGTCCCGTAAAGAACGCAGGATATTACACACTTTTTGGACCTTTGGCAAAGTCCCTCCAGCCAGGCCCCCCAGCGACCCCACGTCGCACCCCTCCCCCCTCCCTACCCTTTATAATGGCGGGTGGCCCTCGTCATCCGTGGCCTTTTTCCTCCTGTCCCATGTCCGTCGACGTCCTTACATTTGGCCTGAATCACGTTTCCGCCCCGGTCTCGGTGCGGGAACGGGTGTCGCTGCCGCTGGAGCTGGTTCGCCCGGCGCTGGCGGGGCTGCGGTCGGCGTTCGGGGGCGCGGTGCGCGAGGCGGCCATCCTGTCCACCTGTAATCGCACCGAGATCTATTGTGCGGCCGAACCGGGGGTGGCCGAGCAGTTGCCGGCCTGGCTGGCGGACTATCGTCAGTTCGACAACCGGTCGCTGCAGCCCCATCTTTATCGCCATATCCAGCACGACGCCGTCCGGCACGCGTTCCGCGTGGCCAGCGGGCTGGATTCGATGGTGCTGGGCGAGCCGCAAATCCTCGGGCAGATGAAGGACGCCGTGCGCGCCGCCGAGGAAGCCGGGGCGATGGGCACGCTGTTGCACCAGTTGTTCCAGCGCACGTTCTCGGTGGCCAAGGAAGTCCGTTCGCAAACCGCGATCGGCGCGCAGTCGGTGTCGATGGCCGCGGCCGCGGCGCGGCTGGCCGAGCGGGTGTTCGGCGATCTGGCCGAGGTCAATGTGCTGCTGATCGGCGCGGGCGAGATGATCGAGCTCTGTGCGACGCACCTGGCCGCGCATCATCCGAAGAAGATGGTGGTGGCCAATCGCACGGTGGAACGGGCCGAGACGCTGGCCTCGAAGTTCGCGGCCGGCGCGATGCGGCTGTCGGAGCTGCCCGAGAAGCTGGCGGATTTCGACGTGGTGGTGTCCAGCACGGCCAGTTCGCTGCCCATCCTGGGGCTGGGCATGGTGGAGCGCGCCACCAAGACGCGCCGCCACCGGCCGATGGTGATGATCGATCTGGCGGTGCCGCGCGACATCGAACCCGAGGTCGGCCGGCTGGACGACGTGTACCTGTATTCGGTGGACGACCTGGGCCGGCTGGTGCAGAACGCTTCCGACGCGCGCAAGGCGGCGGTGGTGCAGGCCGAGGCCATCATCGAGACGCGGGTGCAGAATTTCATGCACTGGATGGATACGCGCACCATCGTGCCGGTCATCCGCGACCTGCACCAGGCTGCCGACGCGATGCGGCAGGCGGAGCTGGATCGCGCCCGCAAGGCGCTGGCCCGGGGCGATGCGCCGGAGCAAGTCCTGGAACAATTGGCGCACGGCCTGACGCAGAAGTACCTGCACGGCCCGCTGTCCGCCCTCAACCATAGCGAAGGCGCCGACCGCCAGCAGCTGCTGGCCTGGTTGCCGCGCCTGTTCTCGTCGCGCTCTGAGCGCAACCACTAGCCTTTCATGAAAGCATCGATGCGGGCCCGGCTCGAGCAGTTGTCTCGACGCCTTGCCGAACTGGACGCGTTGCTCGCGGCGCCTGAAACCGCCAGCGACATGGACACCTTTCGCAAGTTGTCGCGGGAACGCTCGGAGATCGAACCGGTTGCCAATGGCTTCAAGCAGTACGAAGGCACCGAGGCGGACATCGAGACGGCCCAGGAGATGCTGGGCGATCCCGACATGAAGGCCATGGCCGAGGAAGAGCTGCGCGCGGGCCGGGACCGGCTGGAGGAACTGGAAGGCGAGCTGCGCATCCTGCTGCTGCCGCGCGACCCGGACGACAACCGCAGCCTGTTCCTGGAAGTGCGCGCCGGCACGGGCGGCGACGAGAGCGCACTGTTCGCCGGCGACCTGCTGCGCATGTACACCCGCTATGCCGAGCGCAATCGCTGGCAGGTGGAGATCATGTCGATGAGCGAGTCGGAACTGGGCGGCTACAAGGAAGTGATCGCGCGCATCGCGGGCGACGGCGCCTACGGCAAGCTCAAGTTCGAATCGGGCGGGCATCGCGTGCAGCGGGTGCCCGCCACCGAAACGCAAGGCCGCATCCATACGTCGGCCTGCACGGTGGCGATCATGCCGGAAGCGGACGAGGTGGCCGAGGTGCAGATCAATCCGGCCGACCTGCGCATCGATACCTTCCGCGCCAGCGGCGCGGGCGGGCAGCACATCAACAAGACCGATTCGGCGGTGCGCATCACCCACCTGCCCACGGGCATCGTGGTCGAATGCCAGGACGACCGTTCGCAGCACCGCAACCGCGACAAGGCGATGAAGGTGCTGGCGGCCCGGATCAAGGACAAGGAACAGCGCGAGCGCCATGCCAAGGAAGCGGCGCACCGCAAGAGCCTGGTCGGCTCGGGCGACCGTTCCGAGCGCATCCGCACGTACAACTTCCCGCAGGGCCGGGTGACCGACCACCGCATCAACCTGACGCTGTACAAGCTGCAGAACGTGCTGGACGGCGACCTGGAGGAACTGATCTCCGCCCTGGCCTCGGAACACCAGGCCGAGCTGCTGGCCGCGCTGGGCGACGACTGAGCGCCATGGCCACCGCGCGCGAGCTGATCGCCGGCAGCGGCCTGCCGCTGCTGGAGGCCCGCATGCTGCTGGAGCGGGCCCTGGGCGTCGGCCGTGCGTGGCTGATCGCCCACGACGACGAGGCCCTGCCCGACGACCGGGCCGCGGTCTTCCGGGACTGGGCGCGGCGGCGCGGCAATGGCGAGCCCATGGCCTACCTGCTGGGCGAGCGCGAGTTCATGGGCCACGATTTCCAGGTGTCGCCGGCGGTGCTGATTCCCCGCCCCGAAACCGAGCTGCTGGTGGAAACCGCGCTGGAGCACCTGCGCGGCCGGGCCACCCCGCGTGTGCTGGACCTGGGCACCGGCAGCGGCGCCATCGCCGTCTCGATCGCGCTGGCGCGTCCCGACGCGGCGGTCCAGGCCACGGACCTGAGCGCCGAGGCGCTGGCGGTGGCCGCCGCCAACGCCTCGCGGCTGGGCGCTGCCGTCACGTTCGCCCGGGGAGACTGGTACGGGGCCTTGAACGGTGCCGCGCCCGCCCCCACCTATGACGTGATCGTCTCCAATCCGCCCTACATCGCCGCCGCCGATCCGCACCTGTCGCAAGGCGACCTGCGCCATGAACCGCCGCTGGCCCTGACGGACCGGGCCGACGGGCTGGAGGCGCTGCGCGCCATCGTCCGCGGCGCCCCGGCCTGGCTCAAGCCCGGCGGCGTGCTCTGGATGGAGCATGGCTGGGACCAGGCCGCCCGGGTGCGGGACTTGCTGCACGCGGCCGGATTCGCCCGCGTCGAAAGCCGCCGCGACTTGGCAGGCATCGAGCGGATTTCCGGCGGGTACCTATAATCGACATCATCACCTTTCACTCTGTACGAGGATCGCCATGAGCGACGTGCAAGATTTCATCCGGCAGACCGTTACCGACAACCCTGTCGTGCTGTTCATGAAGGGCACCGCCCAGTTTCCGCAATGCGGCTTCTCGGGGCGCGCCATCCAGCTGCTCAAGGCCAACGGCGTGCGCCAGCTGGCCACCGTGAACGTGCTGGAAGACGACGCGGTCCGCCAGGGCATCAAGGAATATTCCAACTGGCCCACCATCCCGCAGCTCTACATCAAGGGCGAGTTCATCGGCGGCTCGGACATCCTGGCCGAACTGCACGAAAGCGGCGAACTGAAGCAGTTGCTGACGGACGCCGGCGTCGTGGCCTGATCCGGAACCGCCCGCCATGCGGATCTACCTGGCCGGGCCGGACGTATTTCGGCCCGACGCCCGCGCCCATGGCCAACGGCTGAAGGCGGCCTGCGCCCGGCACGGCCATGAAGGGCTGTTTCCCCTGGATGAACCGGTTACGCACGCCGCGTCCCCGGACGCGGCGCGGGGCATCTACCGGGCCAACCTGGCGCTGCTGGAGCGGGCCGACGTGGTGATGGCCAACCTGGCGCCTTTCCGTGGCCAGGAGCCGGATTCGGGCACGGCGTTCGAGATCGGCTATGCGGCCGCGCGGGGCAAGCCCGTCTGGGCCTACGCCGACGATACGCGGCCGCTGGCGCAGCGCGTCGCCACCGGCACGGATGCCCAAGGCCGTCCGGTCGACGCCCGGGGCCACCTGGTCGAGAATTTCGGACTGGGCCTGAACCTGATGCTGGCCTGCAGCGTCACCCTGGTCCGGGGCGGCCCCGACGACTGCCTGCAAGCCATTGCCGCGGCGCATGCGGCCTCTCCCTCCCACCAGGAGTCATCATGAATGTCACGCGCAACGCGCTCGCGGCCGTGGCGCTGGCCGCCGCGCTCCATGCCCCCCAAGGCCATGCCGCCGACGCGGCCGCCATCGAGACCGAGACGCAGATGCTCAAGACACTGCTGACGGCCATCGAAGCCGGCAACTACCAGCAATTCGTGTCCTCGGGCAGCGCCGATTTCGCCAAGCTGGACCGCGCCCAGTTCGATGCCGTGGCGACGCAGCTGGGACCGCGCCTGCATGCCGGCTACCAGGTGCAGCGCCTGGGCGACTACCGGCAGCAGTCCTACGAATTCTCGCTGTGGAAGATCACGTTCAAGGACGGCGGCGACGACCTGGTCGGCACGCTGAACCTGCAGGGCGGCAAGGTCGGCGGCTTCGTGCTGCGCTGATCAGGCCCGCCGGTGGGCGGCCGCGGGCAGCCGCCGCACCCAGAACGCATACAGGGACAGGGCCGACAGCGTGCACACGGCCATGATGCCGGTGATGGCCCGCGCGCTGTGGCCGTCGTAGAGCATGGTCACCAGCGATCCCGACAGCGCGCCCACCGCCATCATCACGCAGCTGACCACGGCCGAGGCCACGCCCGCCACCTCGGGCAGCGGTTCCACCGCCGCGTGCGAGGCGTTCGGCGCGATCATGCCGAACGAGAAAGTGTTCAGCATCAGCAGCGGCACCAGCGACCACGCCGACAGGGCATCGGCGAACCCCAGCACCGCCAGCAGCACGCTGGTCGAGCTCGACAGGATCAGTCCGGTCCACAGGAGCTTGTGGGGCGCGATGCCGCGCGCGTTCAGGCGGCCGTTGATGAGCGAGGCCGCCATGATGCCGAATGCCGTCATCGCGAACACGGCGCCGAAGGCCTGCGGCGACATGCCCAGCAGCTGCATCATCAAGAGCGGCGATCCGGTGATGTAGGCGAACTGGCAGCCGAAGGTCAGCGCGTTGACCAGGGTGTTGCCCAGCAGGACGGGATTGCTCAGCACCCGCGCGTAGGTGCGCAGCAGCGCGCCCACCGAGATGCGCACGGGCGCGGCATCCGCCGGCCGGGTCTCGGCCATGCCCAGGTACACCGCCAGGGTCGTCGCCACGCCCGCCAGGGCCATCACCCCGTAGATCGAGCGCCAGCCGGCGAAGTACATGACCCAGCTGCCCAGCGTGGGCGCGATCATCGGCGCGACGATGCGCATGCTGGCGACATACGACAGGCGGGCGCGCGCGATGTGGCCCTGGAACAGGTCGCGCACGATGGTCAGCGCCATGACCGAGCCGGCGCCCGCCCCCACCCCTTGCAGCACCCGGAACACCAGCAGCGAAGCCAGACTGGGCGCCAGTGCGCACGCCGCGCTGGCCAGCGAGAACAGCACGCCGCCGAACAGTACGATGGGGCGGCGGCCGTAGCGGTCGGCCAGGGGGCCGTAGGCCAGCGGCGCGATGGCGAAGCCGGCCAGGAACAGGCTCAGGGTCAGGGCGGCGCTGGAGGGAGGAACGTGCAGGTCCAGGCCGATGGCGGCCAGGGCGGGCAGCGCCATGTCGGTGGAGAGCGCCGGCAGCGCGGACAATGAGGCCAGAAGCAGGACGAAAGCCGCGGAGTCGGGACGTATGCGCATGGCCGGCAGTTTACCGCCTTTGCCCCCGCCGGCCCGGCCCCCGACGGGAGCCGGACCGGATCCCGCGTCAGAACGTGATGTTGGCGGCCAGCCAGAACGTGCGGCCCGGCTGGATGGTGCCCCGGGTCGATTGCGCGGAATGGATGTACTCGTTCAGGTACACCGTCTCCCCGGCCCCGTTCACGTAGGACTTGAACTTCATGAAGTCCTTGTCCAGCAGGTTGTAGACCGTGCCGGTCAGGGTCACGTTCTTCGAGACCTTGTAGGACCCGCCCAGGTGCAGCAGCGAGTAGGCCTTCAGGTCGCCCACCTGCTGTTGGGCCAGGAGGTTGTCGCCGGTGAGCGCGGCCGGATCGCCGTCGAAGCGCCGGCTCTTGCCGCGGAACTCGGCGCGCAGCCACATGGCGAACTTGTCGGTGGCCTGCCAACGCAGGTTGGCGTTGGCCATGTGCTTGGGCGTGTCGGCCAGCTTGCCGCCGTAGACGCCGCCGTTCTTCACTTCGCTGTCGGTGAAGGTGTAGTTCAGCCCCAGCGTCCAGCGTGGCGCCAGCGGCACGCGGGTGCCCAGCTCCAGGCCGCGCGTGGTGGCCTGCTCCAGGTTGACCTGCTGGCCGAACTCGGCCTGGGTGGGCAGCGCGCCGATCGAGATGCAGCCCGGCTGGTTGGGGTTGGCCGCGTAGTCGCAGTTCGGGATGCCCTTGGCCGCGGCGGAGATCTTGTCCTTGAAGCGGTTGTGGAACAGCGTCGCATTGGCGGTCAGGCCGGCCAGGTTGTCGTAGTTGACGCCGAATTCCGTGCTGGTGCTGACCTCGGGCTTGAGGTTGGGATTGCCGATGGTGAGCGTGCGGCCCTGGCCGCTGATGCCATTGATGCCGTCGTGCAGCTGGTTCAGGCGAGGCGTGCGGTAGCCGCGGCTGACACCGCCCTTGACCGTCCAGTTGGGCGTGGTGTTCCAGACCAGGTAGCCGCGCGGGCTGAAATGGCCGCCGAAGGCATCGTGGTGGTCGTAGCGCACGCCGGTGGTCAGGGCAAGATCTTCGCGCAGGCGCCATTCGTCCTCGGCGAACAGCGACTTGGTGGTCTGCTTGTAGCGCTGGGTGGCCAGGCTGTCCGTCATCTCGGCATCCCAGTACTGGCCGCCCAGGGTCAGCATGTGCGAGTCGCCGATGGCCTTGACCAGCTTGGTGTCGAGCACGACGTTGGTGGTTTCCAGCTTGCGGGGCGCGCCCGGCACCAGCACCGCCGCGAGCGGCGAATTGGCGGCGATGTTGGGCACCGTGCGGCCCAGCGTCTCGGTGTTGTTGACCATCAGGCTCGATTGCAGCGTGCCGAACTCGAACCGGCTGGTGTGGCCGACGGCCAACTGGTCGCGGTTGAAGCGCAGGTCGCGGCTGTAGCCGTTGTAGGTGTTGGTGGACGGGTCGTCCAGCGTGCCGAGCTGGCTTTCGTCGTTGTTGTACCACTGGCGCGAACGGTCGACATCCAGCCAGAAATCATGCTGCTTGTTCGGCGTCAGCGTGAGCTTGGCGCCGGCCGTGTAGATGCGCGATTCCACCGGCGCCGGTCCGCGCTTGCTGATGCTGCCCGTACCCTCGGGCAGGTCGATGTCGGTCGCGCCGCGGTTGAAGATGCCGCCGCGCACGGCCAGGCCCAGCATGTCAGGCACCAGCGGGCCGCTTACGTAGAAATTCGCGTTGGAGGTGTCGCCGAAGTCGCTGTTCTGCGGGATGCCCTTGTCGAAAGTGATCGAGCCGCCCCAGGCCGTGGCGACCTTCTTGGTGATGATGTTGACCACCCCGCCCATGGCGTCCGAGCCGTAGAGCGTGGACATGGGCCCGCGGATGACTTCGATGCGCTCGATGGCCGAGAGCGGCGGCATGAAGCTGGTGCTGGTCTCGCCGAAGCCGTTTGGCGTGACGTCGCCGGCGGCGTTCTGGCGCCGGCCGTCGATCAGGATCAGCGTGTACTCGCTGGGCAGGCCGCGGATGCTGATGTTCAGGCCGCCGGTCTTGCCGGTATTGCCGCGCACGTCCACCCCTTCGACCTCGCTCAGGGCTTCCGCCAGGTTGTTGTAGCGCTTCTCCTGCAGGGCCTCCTGTCCGATCACCGTGATGCTGGCGGGGGCGTTCTTGATTTCCTGCTCGTAGCCGGTCGCCGTCACGACGATGGGCGCGAGTTCGGTCGTGGCTTCCTGCGCCAGGACCTTGCCGGAGGCAAGCGCGGCAAGGACGGCAAGATGGGACGTGGACAGCAGGAAAGGAATGCCCCGGGCGGCTAAAGCCATTCTTGAAGTTCTCCAGGTGGATGGGGGGGAATCCGCGCGGGCGCCGCAGAACGCCTCGGGCGAACCTGACAAAAATCTGACTTACACAAAGCTGAACGGCACGAATAATAATCATTCTTATCATCATTTGTCGAATCCGGGTCCGCTCGCCTCGTTTCCGGGCACGTCTTTGGTGCATTGCACAAGATTGGGGTGCGCACTTGGCGCCATCCGCGGGTTTTCCGGGCATACGGCCGATGGCATGGCTATTGCTTGATGGATGTGCCGGCCAATGCGGGCCGGTAGACAACTCAGCGGTAGGAACAACGGCGTTCCGCGGCGACCAGGCACGGCCTTGTTCGCGCGGAACGCTTTTTTTTGCCTGGAGCGCCGGATGACACAGACCCCCTCGCACGATTCTTCGCCTGCAGCCGCCCCCGATGGGCGACGGCGCAGGCTGCTGACAGCCGGCGCCGCCACGGGCCTCATGAGCCTGGTCGATCCGCTGGTGCGCGCCGGCGCCTGGGCGGCGGGCTCGGACGCGCCCGAAAAGGCCGAGGTCAAGATCGGCTTCATCCCGCTGACCGACTGCGCCTCGGTGGTGATGGCATCCACGCTCGGGCTGGACAAGAAGTACGGGGTGAAGATCACGCCGGTGAAGGAAGCGTCGTGGCCCGGCGTGCGGGACAAGCTGGTCAACGGCGAGCTGGACCTGGCCCACGTCCTGTACGGCCTGATCTACGGCGTGCAGCTGGGCATAGGCGGCCCGCGCAAGGACATGGCGGTGCTGATGAACCTGAACAACAACGGCCAGGCCATCACTCTTTCCGGCAAGCTCAAGGACAAGGGCGTGCGCGACGGCGCCACGCTGGCCAAGCTGATGAAGAGCGAAAAGGCCGAGTACACCTTCGCGCAGACCTTCCCGACCGGCACGCACGCGATGTGGATCTATTACTGGCTGGCCGCCCACGGCATCAATCCCATGCGCGACGCCAAGGTGATCACCGTGCCGCCGCCGCAGATGGTGGCGAACATGCGGGTCGGCAACATGGACGGTTTCTGCGTGGGCGAGCCCTGGAACGCGCGGGCCATCATCGACAGGATAGGCTTCACGGCCACCACCACCCAGGGCATCTGGACCGACCATCCCGAAAAGGTCCTGGGCACGACCGCGGAGTTCGTGCAGCGCTATCCGAACACCGCGCGCGCCGTGACGGCGGCGGTGCTGGAGGCGGGCAGGTTCATCGACGCCTCGGCCTCCAACCGCCGCAAGACGGCCGAGACCATCGCCGCCAAGTCGTATGTCAACACCGACATGGACGTGATCCTGGACCGCATGCTGGGGCGCTACTCGGACGGCCTGGGCAAGACCTGGGACGACCCCGACGCGATGAAATTCTTCAACGACGGCGCCGCCAACTTCCCCTACCTGTCGGACGGCATGTGGTTCCTGACCCAGCATAAGCGCTGGGGCCTGCTCAAGAGCCATCCCGACTATCTCGCGACGGCGCGGCAGGTCAATCGCATCGACGTCTACAAGCAGGCCGCGAGCGCGGCCGGGGTCTCGCTGCCCAAGTCGGAGATGCGTTCGTCCAAGCTCGTCGACGGCGTCGTCTGGGACGGGAAGAATCCCGCCGCCTATGCCGACGGCTTCAAGATCAACGCGGCCTGAGCGCCGCCCCGGGAGCCCCGCCATGACCGCCACGGCCCGTACCCTTTCCCCCGGCCCCGCCGCCGCTCCGCCGGTTGCCGAAGTCATCGACCTGCATGCGGCCGCCTCGTCCGTGCCAACCCCGGCCGCGCCGTCCCGCCCGCCCCTGCTCGCCCGCGTCGACTGGCGGGGCGTCTGGGAAACCCTCGTCAAGACGGTGGCGGGCCCCTGCCTGGGCTTCGCGCTGCTGATCCTGGCCTGGCAACTGGTGTCCAACGCCATCCCCGAGATCCCCACCCCGGCCGTGACGGGCAAGGCCGCGCTGGCGCTGTTCTCCGATCCCTTCTACGACAACGGGCCCAACGACCAGGGCATAGGCTGGAACCTGTTGTCGTCGCTGCGGCGCGTGGCCATCGGCTTCGGCCTGGCGGCGCTGGTCGGCATCCCGGCCGGCTTCGTCATCGGCCGCTTCGCCGCGGTCAGCGCGGTGGTCTCGCCCCTGATCAGCCTGCTGCGCCCGGTCTCGCCGCTGGCGTGGCTGCCGCTGGGCCTGCTGCTGTTCAAGGCGGCCAACCTGGCCGCCATCTGGGCCATCTTCATCTGCTCCATCTGGCCGATGATCATCAACACCGCGGTCGGGGTGACGCGCGTGCCGCAGGATTACATGAACGTGGCGCGGGTGCTGAAGCTGTCCGAATGGAAGGTCATGACGCGCGTGCTGTTTCCCGCCGTGCTGCCCTACATGCTGACGGGGGTGAGGCTGTCCATCAGCACGGCCTGGCTGGTGATCGTCGCCGCGGAGATGCTGACCGGCGGCGTGGGCATCGGCTTCTGGCTGTGGGACGAATGGAACAACCTCAAGGTCGAGCACATCGTCATCGCCATCTTCGTGATCGGCATCGTCGGGCTGGTGCTGGAAGTCCTGCTGACGCAACTGGTCAAGCGCTTCACCTACGCCGACTGACACGAACAAGGAATCGCCATGGACAAGTTCCTCAGCATCGAAAACGTGGGCCAGGTCTTCAAGACCCGCAAGGGCAGCTTCGTGGCCCTCCGCGACATCGACCTGACCGTCGCCAAGGGCGAGTTCATCTCGCTGATCGGCCATTCGGGATGCGGCAAGTCGACGCTGCTCAATCTCGTGGCGGGCCTGACGCGCCCGACTTCCGGCGCGCTGATCTGCGCGGGACGCGAAATCGATGGCCCGGGCCCCGAGCGCGCGGTGGTGTTCCAGAACCACTCGCTGCTGCCCTGGCTGAGTTGCTACAAGAACATCCACCTGGGCGTGGAACGGGTGTTCGGCGCCACCGAGAGCAAGGCGCGGCTGCGCGAGCGTACGCTGGCCGCGCTGCAACTGGTAGGCCTGGCCCATGCCGAACACAAGCTGCCGCACGAGATCTCGGGCGGCATGAAGCAGCGCGTGGGCATCGCCCGCGCGCTGGCGATCGAACCCGACGTGCTGCTGATGGACGAGCCATTCGGCGCGCTGGACGCGCTGACCCGCGCGCACCTGCAGGACGAGCTGCTGGAGATCGTGGCCAAGACGGGCAGCACGGTGATCATGGTCACCCACGACGTGGACGAGGCCGTGCTGTTGTCGGACCGCATCGTGATGCTGACCAACGGCCCGGCCGCCACCATAGGCGAGATCCTGGACGTGCGCCTGCCCCGGCCGCGCAGCCGGGTCGAACTGGCGGACGACGAGCACTACCATGCGTGCCGCACGGCCGTCATCGACTTCCTTTACCGCAAGCAAAGCCACCCCGCGCGCGAGGCGGCCTGACCGTCTTCCCATGCCCCGAGTCCTGCTGGTCAACGACACCGACAAGCCCATCGCCGAACTGCGCGAGGCCTTGCAGCGGGCGGGCTACGAGATCCTGGCCGACGTCGCGCATGCCCGCGCGCTGCTGCACGCCGTCGAGACCCAGCGCCCGGACGTGATCCTGATCGATACCGAATCGCCCACCCGCGACACGCTGGAACAACTGGCGGTCATGAACGCCTCGGCGCCTCGGCCGGTGGTCATGTTCTCGGACGCCGCCGACCAGTCCGTCATCCGGGCCGCGGTGCGCGCGGGTGTCACGACCTACGTGGTCGACGGCATGGCGCCCGGGAAGCTCGTTCCCATCCTCGAGGTGGCCTGTGCCCGCTTCGACGAGGAAGACAAGCTGCGGCGGCGCCTGGCCGAGGTCGAGCAACAGTTGGCCGACCGCAAGGACATCGACCGCGCCAAGGGCTGGCTGATGGACCGGTACGGGCTGGGCGAGTCCGAGGCATTCGAACTGCTGCGCGGCCAGGCCATGAAACAGGGCGTCAGGCTGGGCGACGTCGCGCGGCAGTTGCTGTCGCGGTCGGAGCCGCCATGCCCATGAACGGAGATACCCCGATGTCCTCCTCTCCCCCGGCGCCGCAGGCGGGCCGCGTGATCGCGGGGTCCGATGCGCCCGAAAAACCCCAGTTGCGCGTGGGCTTCATCGCGCTGACCGATTGCGCGCCGCTGGTCATCGCGGTGGCGCGGGGCTACGACCGCAAGTACGGGCTGGAGATCGTCCTGCAACGGCAGCCTTCGTGGGCGGCGGTGCGCGACAGGCTGCTGTCGGGCGACCTGGATGCCTCGCATGCGCTGTATGGACTGGGATACGGCATCCAGCTGGGGTTGGGCGGACCGCAGCGCGACATGGCCATGCTGATGTCGCTGAACCAGGGCGGCCAGGCCATCACGCTGTCGCGCGCGCTGGCCGCCCGGGCGGCCAGCGGCGCGGCGCTGGCCCGCGTCATCCACGGGTCGCCCGATCGCCTGACCTTCGCCCACACCTTTCCGACCGGCTCCCACGCCATGCTGCTGTACTACTGGCTGGCCGCGCACGGCATCCATCCGCTGCATGACGTACGCAGTACCGTCATCCCGCCACCCCAGATGGCCGAGGCGCTGCGGCGCGGCGACGTGGACGGCTATTGCGTGGGAGAACCCTGGAACGCGCTGGCGCAGAGCGAAGGCAAGGGGCTTACCGTCGCGCTGACGTCCGAGGTCTGGCCCAACCACCCCGAGAAGGTGCTGGCCTGCACGCGCGACTTCGCCGATCGCCATCCGAACACGGCGCGGGCGCTGATCATGGCCTTGCTGGAAGCCTGCCGCTACCTGGACGTCCCCGCCCACAGGGAAGAGGCGGCCTCCTGGCTGGCGCTGCCCGATTTCGTGGACGCGCCGCGCGACGTGATCGCCGCGCGCCTGCTGCCGGAGAAGGCCGCGGACGGCAGCGCGCCCGGCATACGCTTCTTCGCCGACGGCGAGGCCAACTATCCGTATCTGTCGGACGGCATGTGGATGGCCACGCAATACCGGCGATGGGGCATGCTGCGCGAGGATCCTGACTATCTGCGCATCGCGCAGTCCATCAACCGGCTGGACCTGTACCGCGAGGCGGCCGCGCAGCTGGGCGTGGCGGTACCCGCGTCCGCCATGCGTTCCAGCCGGCTCATGGATGGCCGGACCTGGGACGGCGGCCATGCCGCGGGCTACGCGCGCGGCTTCGACATCCGGGCCTGAAGGCGCCGCGCGCACGCGGAAACGGGCTCGGCCGCCCCGCCGGGGTGCGCCGTGGGCACGGAGCGCACAAGGCCGGTGCATGCGGCCCGGGCGAACCCCGCCTTCCGTCCCGGTCCAGCCCCGCCCATGCAGGGCGCCACCGGGTTTCCGCCCATCCGGCACGCCCCTTGCTTAATCCAGGATGCGGCCGCTCGCGCGGCACGCATTTCCGGGCGCCCGCACCCTGGGCGGCCCGGCCCCGGACAACGGCGTCCCCTCGCAGCCCTGCTGCGGCGGGACGCCGTTGTCGCTTCCGGAACAGTCTGATCGAGTCGAACATGATGAACAGATCGAAACTGGTCGTGGTGGGCAACGGCATGGCGGGCATACGCACGCTGGAAGAGCTGCTGACGCTGGCGCCCGACCGCTACGACATCACGGTCTTCGGCGCCGAGCCGCACCCGAACTACAACCGCATCTTGTTGTCGCCGGTCCTGGCCGGTGAGCAGGACTTCCAGGACATCGTGCTCAATCCCCTGTCCTGGTACGAGGAACACGGCATCGACTTGCGCACCGGCACGCCCGTCGCGCGCATCGACAGGCGCCGCCGCGTGGTGGTGGCCGCCGACGGCACCGAGGCGCCCTATGACCGCCTGCTGCTGGCCACCGGATCCAATCCCTTCATCCTGCCGATACCGGGCAGGGACCTGGACGGCGTCATCACCTACCGCGACATCCAGGACACGCAGAAGATGATCGCGGCGGCCCGCACCCAGCGCCGCGCGGTCGTCATCGGCGGCGGCCTGCTGGGCCTGGAGGCCGCCAACGGGCTGAAGCTGCGCGGCATGGACGTGAGCGTGGTGCACCTGGGCGACTGGCTGCTGGAGCGCCAGCTCGACCGCACCGCCGGCAAGATGCTGGAGGCCTCGCTGGCCGATCGCGGGCTGGACTTCCTGCTGGGCCGCTCGACCAGCGAGATCCTGGGCGACGACGCCGGCCGCGTGCGCGGCGTGCGCTTCAAGGACGGCTCGGAGATCGAGACCGACCTGGTGGTGATGGCCGTGGGCATCCGGCCCAACACCGCCCTGGCCGAGGCGGCCGGCCTGCACTGCCGCAACGGCGTCGTCGTCAACGACGTGCTGCAGACCTTCGATCCGCGCATCTACGCCGTGGGCGAATGCGTCAACCACCGCGGCACGGCGTATGGCCTGGTGGCGCCGCTGTTCGAGATGGCCAAGGTGGCGGCCAATCACCTGGCCGAGCTGGGCTATGGCGCGTACAAGGGCTCGGTGCTGTCGACCAAGCTCAAGGTCACGGGCATAGACCTGTTCTCGGCCGGCGACTTCACCGGCGGCGCCGACACCGAGGACATCGTGCTGTCCGATCCGGCCGGCGGCGTCTACAAGCGGCTGGTCATCAAGGACGGCAAGCTGGTCGGCGCCTGCCTGTACGGTGACACCGTGGACGGCGCTTGGTACTTCAAGCTGCTGCGCGAGGGCCGTGCCATCGGCGAACTGCGCGACCGGCTGATGTTCGGCGAATCGAGCGTGGGCGACGCCGGCGTGCAGGGGCAGAGCCGCGCGGCGGCCATGCAGGACGCCGACGAGGTGTGCGGCTGCAACGGCGTCTGCAAGGGCACCATCGTGCGCGCCATCCAGGACCAGGGCCTGTTCACCGTGGACGACGTCAAGAAGCACACCAAGGCCGCGAGTTCCTGCGGCTCGTGCACCGGCCTGGTGGAACAGATCCTGATGAACACGCTGGGTTCCAATTTCCAGGAAGCGCCCAAGACCAAGGCGGTATGCGGCTGTACCGACCACAGCCACGCCGCGCTGCGCCAGGCCATACGCGAGCACCGGCTGCTGAGCCACGCCCAGGTCTACGAGTTCATGGACTGGCGCACCCCCAACGGCTGCAGCACCTGCCGGCCCGCGATCAACTACTACCTGATCTCGACCTGGCCCCACGAGGCGGTGGACGATCCGCAAAGCCGCTTCATCAACGAGCGCGCGCACGCCAACATCCAGAAGGACGGCACGTTCTCGGTGGTGCCGCAGATGAAGGGCGGCGTGACCAATCCCGACGAACTGCGCCGCATCGCCGACGTGGCCGACAAATACGCCATCCCCATGGTCAAGGTCACGGGCGGGCAGCGCATCGACCTGCTGGGCGTGAAGAAGGAAGACCTGGTGTCCGTCTGGCGCGACCTGGGCATGAACTCCGGCCATGCCTACGGCAAGTCCATCCGCACCGTGAAGACCTGCGTGGGCATGGAGTTCTGCCGCTTCGGCACGCAGGACAGCACGCGGATGGGCATCGAGCTGGAGACCATGCTGGCCAACATGTGGAGCCCGCACAAGGTCAAGCTGGCGGTGTCGGGCTGCCCGCGCAACTGCGCCGAATCGGGCATCAAGGACGTGGGCGTGATCGCCGTCGACAGCGGCTGGGAGATCTACGTGGGCGGCAACGGCGGCATCAAGACCGAGGTGGCGCAGTTCCTGGCCAAGGTGCGGACGCCGGAAGAGGTCAAGGAATATGCCGGCGCCTTCCTGCAGCTGTATCGCGAGGAAGCCTGGTACCTGGACCGGACCGTGCACTACATCGAGCGCGTGGGCCTGGACTACGTCAAGCGCCGGATCGTCGAGGACGCCGCCGGCCGCCGCGCGCTGCACGAACGCCTGCTGCATGCCTTGCAGGGCCTGCGCGACCCCTGGGCCGAACGGGTGGACGGCAAGGCCGCCCGCGAATACATCCCCCTGAAACTGGTCTCGGAGGAAATCGCATGATGAGCGCCCACGACGCACACCCCTGGATACGCCTGTGCCGGGTCGACGACATCCCGCGCCTGGGCAGCCGCGTCGTCGAGCGCGCGGAGGGCAACCTGGCGGTGTTCCGCACCGCCCAGGACAAGGTCTTCGCGCTGCTGGACCGGTGTCCCCACAAGGCCGGGCCGCTGTCGCAAGGCATCGTGCACGGCGAATCGGTGACCTGCCCGCTGCACGGCTGGCAGCTCGGGCTGGAGGACGGCCGCGCCCGGGCGCCCGACGAGGGATGCGCGCGCCGCTTCCCCGTGCGCGTGGACGAAGGCGTGGTCTACCTGGGCCTGGACTGAAGGCGGGAGGACGTCATGGGCGAGCCACGAACCACCGCGTCGACCTGCTGCTACTGCGGCGTGGGTTGCGGTGTCCTGATCGACAGCGAGGATGGCCGCATCACGGGCGTGCGCGGCGATCCCGACCACCCCGCCAATGCCGGCAGGCTGTGCTCCAAGGGCCTGTCGCTGGCGCAGACCGCCCAAAGCGATGCCGGCCGCGCGCTGCGCCCGGCGTGGCGGCCGCGGCGCGAAGCGCCGCTCGCGCCGGTGGACTGGGACACCGCGCTGGACCACGTGGCCGCCCGGCTGGCCGACGTCGTGCGCCGGCACGGCCCCGACGCGGTGGCCTTCTACGTGTCCGGGCAGTTGCTGACCGAGGACTACTACGTCTTCAACAAGCTGGCCAAGGGCCTGGTCGGCACCAACAACATCGACACCAATTCCCGCCTGTGCATGTCCAGCGCCGTGACCGGCTACAAACTGTCGCTGGGCGCCGACGGACCGCCCACCTGCTACGAGGACCTGGACCACGCGGACACGGTGCTGATCGCCGGCAGCAACATGGCCTACGCCCATCCCGTGCTGTACCGCCGGCTGGAAGCCGCGCGCGAGGCTCGGCCCGGCACGCGCTGGATCGTCGTGGACCCGCGGCGCACCGACACCGCGGCGATGGCGGACCTGCACCTGCCCATCCAGCCGGGTACCGACGTCGCGCTGTTCAACGGCATGCTGCACCACCTGATCTGGGAAGGCTGGCTGGATCCGGACCACATCGCCGGCAGTACCGAGGGCTTCGACGCCGTCAAGCGCATGGTGCGCGACACGCCCCCGTCGGTGGCCGCGGCGCTGTGCGGCATACGCGAGCGCGACCTGTGCCAGGCGGCCGAATGGTTCGCCCGCAGCCCCGCCACGCTGTCGCTGTACTGCATGGGCCTGAACCAGTCCAGCCATGGCACGGACAAGAACCTGGCGCTGATCAACCTGCACCTGGCCACCGGCCAGATCGGCCGCGCCGGCGCCGGCCCCTTTTCGCTGACGGGCCAGCCCAACGCCATGGGCGGCCGCGAAGTGGGCGGCATGGCGACCATGCTGGCCGCCCACCGGGACATCGCCAGCCAGACGGACCGCGCCGAGGTGGCCGCGTTCTGGGGCGTGGATGCCGTGTCCGACCGGCCGGGGCTGGCCGCCGTCGACATGTTCCAGGCCCTGGAGACCGGCAAGGTCAAGGCGATATGGATAGCCTGCACCAACCCCGCCCATTCCCTGCCGGATCTCGCGGCCGTGCGGCGCGCGCTGCGCCGGGCCGAGCTGGTGGTGGTGCAGGAAGCCTATGCCGACACCGACACGGTGGCCTACGCCGACGTATTGCTGCCCGCATCGAGCTGGGGCGAGAAGGACGGCACCGTCACCAACTCGGAACGCCGCATCTCGCGCGTGCGGCCCGCCGTGGCGCCGCCCGGCCAGGCGCGCGCCGACTGGCGCATCGTGGCCGAGGTCGGGCGGCGCATGCAGGCCCTGCTGCGTCCGGGCACGCCGGACCTGTTCCCCTACCGGACGCCGCGCGAGATATTCGACGAACACCGGGCGCTGACCCGCGGGCGCGACCTGGACATCGGCGGACTGGACTACGAGTTGCTCGAGACACGCGGCCCCCAGCAATGGCCCTTCCCCGCCGGCCAGGCCACCGGCCTGGCGCGCCGCTACGCCGACGGCCGCTACGCCACCGCATCCGGCCGCGCGCGCTTCCAGCCCGTGCCCTATCGCCCCGTGGCGGTGGCGACCAGCGCGCGCCATCCTTTCCACCTGACCACGGGCCGGCTGCGCGACCAGTGGCACGGCATGAGCCGCACCGGCCGCATCGCCCAGGCCTTCTCGCACGCGCCGGACCCCACCCTGGACATGCACCCGGCCGACGCATCCCGGCGCGGGCTGGCCGACGGCGACCTGGTGCGCGTGGCCAGCCGCGACGGTGCCATGGTGCTGCCGCTGCGGCTGACGGAGGACGTGCCGCCCGGCAGTCTGTTCGCGGCCATGCACTGGAACGCGCAGTTCCTGAACAGCGGCGGCATCAACGAGGTCTGCAATGCGGCCGTGGACGACAAGTCCTTCCAGCCCGAGCTCAAGCACAGCGCGGTCCGGGTCGAGAAGGCGGAGCTGGGATGGCGGATCCGTGCGGCGATCGCGGCCACGGACCAGGAAGACACGCAACGCCTGCGCGCCGCGCTGCGTCCCCTGCTGGCGCCCTGTGGCTACGCCGCGCTGGGCCTGCGCGGCGACGCCTCGCGCTCCGTGCTGACCCTGACCGCCGCGATGGCGGCTCCCGATGAAGCCTGGCTGGACGCGCTGGCCGTCGCGCTGGACATGGGCGCGAGCCCCGACGTCCTGGAATACCGCGACCGCGGCCAGGGCGTACGCAAATGCGCGCGCTGGGAGGCGGGACGGCTGCGCGCCTTCCTGCTGGCCGGCGACGCCGGCCATGCCGAACCGCTGATCGAACGCCTGCTGTCCGCCGAGCCGTGGAGCGGCTCGCGCCTGCGCGTCTTCACGCCCGAAGGCGGCGCCCCCGCGCGGGACCGCACGGTCTGCCAATGCAAGGGCGTGCCCGAATCGGCCATCGCCGCCGCCATCGCGCGCGGGGCCGACGTCGCGGCGCTGAAAGCCACCTTGGGGTGCGGGACCGTGTGCGGGTCCTGCGTTCCGGAACTGTCCCGCCTGTGCGGGGCCTCGCGGATGTCGGCATGACGCCGCCTCGACAAGGACGATGACATGAAGCCAGGACGAGTGATTCTGATGGGCGCCGGACCGGGCGACCCGGACCTGCTGACACGCAAGGCGGTCCGCGCCCTGCTGTCGGCGGACGTGCTGCTGCTGGACGAACTGGTGCCGCCCGACATCGCCGAACTCGCTCCCCGGGCGCGGGTGCTGCGGGTGGGCAAGCGCGGCGGCTGCCGTTCCACGCCCCAGCCCTTCATCCAGCGGCTGATGCGCCGCTACGCGCTGCAAGGCAGGACCGTGGTGCGCGTCAAGGGTGGCGAAGCCTTGATGTTCGGACGCGCGGGCGAAGAAATCGCCTTCCTGGAAGCCGCCGGCATCGAAGTGGAACTGATCAATGGCATCAGCGCCGGCATGGCGGCCGCCGCGGCGCTGGGCATCTCGCTCACCCACCGGGATCACTGCCACGGGGTCAGCTTCGTCACCGCCCATACCCAGGACGGCGCGCAGCCGGACTGGCAGGCGCTGGCGCGCAGCCGCACCACGCTGGTCATCTACATGGGCATGCAGCGTATCGAGCAAGTGCAGGCCGGCCTGCTGGCGCACCTGCCCGCCTCCACCCCGGCCGCGGTGGTGCAGTGGGCCTCGACACCGCACGAAACAAGGCTGGCGACCCGGCTGGGCCAGCTGGCGGACGATGCGCGCGGGGCGGGGCTGGGCAGCCCCGCGATCATCCTCGTGGGAGACGCGATCGGCCTGGCCCGCGCGCATGCCGCGCCGGCCATGCGCCACAGCGCCTGACCGGGCATCGCCGCAGCGTCAGCGGCGGCGCCCCGCCATCCATGCCAGGGTGTCCTCGGTCCGGCCCGTGGGCACGTACTCGGCGCCGACAAAGCCGTCGTAGGGCAGCTCGTCCAGCGCGGCGAACACGTTGGGGAAATGGATTTCGCCGGTCCCCGGCTCGTGGCGCCCCGGCGTGTCGGCGAACTGGATGTGGCCGATGCGCGCACAGTGGGTGCGCAGGCTGCGGATCAGGTCGCCCTCCATGATCTGCATATGGTAGAGGTCGTACTGGATGCGCAGGTTGGGATGCCCCGCGCGATCGATGACGTCGAGCGCGGCCCGCGTGGTGTCGATCAGGTAGCGGGGACGGTCCACGGTATTGACCGCCTCGGTCACCACGCCCATGCCCAGGTCGCCCAGGACCTGGGCGGCGTGGGCCAGGTTGCCGGCCAGCGTATCCAGGCAGCGCTCGCGATCGTGCTCGGGCCCGGGGCAACCCGCCAACACGTTGACGTTGCGGGGCCGCAGCACCTGCGCAACCTTGGCGGCCTGCGCCACCGCCTCGCGAAAGGCGGCCTCCCTTCCCGGCACCGCCGCCAGGCCCTGTCCGCCCGCCATCAGATCGCCCGCCGGCACGTTGCACAGCGCCAGCTCGACCCCCGCCGCGTGAAGCGCGTCGCGCCACCGCGCGGCCTCGTGGTCGTAGGGAAACTGGACCTCGACGGCGTCGAAGCCGGCCCGGCGGGCGGCCGCCGGCCGCTCCAGTTCGGGCACCTCGAGGAAGAGCATGGACAGGTTGGCCGAGAATCGGATCATGGCGGGAATCAGGACAGGTTCGAGACGGAAGCGCGCACGGTTCAAGACTCCTCGGGAAAGCCGCGCAGGAAGAACCGGCGGGCGCGCCCCAGCAGAAAGTTCAGCACCAGGCCAAGCAGCGAGATCGCGACCAGCGCGACGAACATGTCGACGGTGATGAAGCTGCGCGAGGCGATCACGAGCTGGTGGCCGAGGCCGTCGGTGGACGTGATCATCTCCGCCAGGAACACCACCACGCAGGAAATGACCAGGCCGATGCGGCAGCCGGTCAGGATGGACGGCATGGCCGCCGGCAGGACGATGGAAGTCACGATGCGCGAGCGCGGCGTGCCGGCGGCCAGCGCCGACCAGATCAGCTTGGGTTCCACCGAGCGCGCGCCATGCAGCGTGGCGAGCAGGATGGGAAAGGCGGCGTCGGCCACGACCAGCGCGATCTTGGACGAATGGTCGAAACCCAGCAGCAGGATGAAGGCGGGATAGAGCGCCACCTTGGGGATGGGGCCCAGCACCCTGACCACGGGCACCACGACCGCGGCGCCCACCTTGGACCGGGCGGCCGCCATGCCCAGGCCGACGCCCAGCACCAGCGCGATGAAGAAACCCACGAACAGACGGAACAGGGTGATGCCGACATCGGACAGGAAAGCCGGCGAAGCCAGTTGCTCGAGCAGCCTCATGACCACCGCGTACAGGCTGGGCAACTGGTTCTCGGTGACCCGGCCCGACATGGCCAGCCCCTGCCATGCGGCCAGGATCAGCACGATGGGCAGCGCGCCGATGAACGGAGAGATGCGGCGGACCGTCTTCATAGGGCCCCCATGGCGGCATCGGACTGCCGGTCGGCCCAGCGGGTCAGCCGCGCGCGCACCGCCTCGAAACACATGTCGAGCACGATGCCCAGGACGCCGATGACGATGATCATGGCGTACACGGTCTCGTACTGGGCCATGTCCATGGCATTGAACAGGATGTTGCCCGCGCCGGTCTGGCGCGCGATCATTTCGCTGGTGATCATGGTGATCAGGCCCATCACGATGCCGGTCCGGCAGCCGGTCAGAATCTCCGGCAGCGCGGCCGGCAGCACGATCCGGAACATGCGCTGCGCGCCGTTCATGCCCATGGCCGCGGCGGACCACAGCATCTTCTCCTCGACCGCGCGCGCCCCCTGGTAGCTGTGGTACAGCAGCGGCAGGCTGACGCCCAGGAACACCACCAGGATCTTCGAGGCATCGCCCACGCCCAGCCACAGCATGATGAGCGGCATCAGCGCGGCCTTGGGAATGGGATAGACCACCATCAGGAGCGGATTCATCAGCGTCTCGACCACCGGCGAACGGCCCATCAGGAGCCCGATCGGACCGGCCACCATCAGCGCCAGGACGAAGCCGATCAGCATGCGCCGCAGCGAATCCAGGATGTCGAAGGTCGCCTGCGGGTCGGCGAAGATGCGCGGCAGTTCGCTCAGCGCCTGCGCGGCCGTCGGCAGGCCCGGGTTGTCGTACAGGCGCGCCGCCAGTTCCCATGCCGCCAGCAGCCCCAGGCACACCAGCAGCGCGGAAACGCCCGGCGCTCGCAGCAGCTTCTTCACGCCGCTTCCTCCTGCTCGGGCTGGTTGTCGATCATCGCCTCGATGTCGATGACGTATTGCTGGTAGCGGGGGTTGAGCAGCAGCTCGGCGCGCACGCGCGGCCGGGGCAGGTCGATGGTGACGATTTCCTTGATGCGCCCGGGCGACTTGGTCAGCACCACGACCCGGTCGGACAGGTAGACCGCCTCTTCCACGCTGTGGGTGACGAACAGCACGCTCTTGCGGTCGCGCTCCCAGATCTTGAGCAGGTCGTTCTGCAGGCGGTTGCGGGTATGCGCGTCCAGCGCGCCGAACGGTTCGTCCATCAGCAGGACGGCGGGGTTGTAGGCCAGCGTGCGGGCGATGGCCACCCGCTGCTTCATACCGCCCGACAATTGCTTGGCATAGAAATTCTCGTAGCCCGACAGGCCCACCATGGACAGCAGCTCGCGCGCCCGCTCCTCGGCCGGCGCCCGGGCCACGCCCTGCTGGCGCAGGCCGTAGGCCACGTTGCCCAGCACCGTCTTCCATGGATAGAGCGCGAACTCCTGGAACACCGGTCCGCGGTCCGGTCCGGGACCGGTGACCGGCCGGCCGTCGATCTCGACCGACCCCGAACTCTGCTTGACGAATCCGCCCACGATGTACAGCAGCGTGGACTTGCCGCAACCCGAGGGGCCGAGGATGGAGATGAACTCGCCGTCGCGAAGGTCCAGGGAAATGTCCGACAGCGCGACATGCCGCTCGCCCTTGCCGACGGCGAAGACCTGGGAAACGTGCTTGATGGCAATCATGGAGAAGTTCCAGAGCGCGGCCCCGCCCGTGCGGGACCTGTCCTTGCATCGCGCCGGGGCGCTACTTGATCGGGGCGTGGATGTCGCCGTTCCTGAACGAGGCCACGTCCACCTTCTGCGACATCAGTCCCGCCTGCGTGAAGCTGTCGAGCAGGCTCTGGATGGCCGGGAAGTTGGGGGCCATGCCGGGATCGCGGGCGAAGTCGTTGCCCTTGAGCAGGTAGGTATCCAGCACCGATACCGGCGCCTTGGTCACCTCGGACACGACCTTCAGCGTCTCGGGACGATTGGCCAGCACCTTGCCCATCGCGGTGGTCAGGTCACGGATGTAGGCCTTCACCAGCTCGGGGTTCTGGTCCACGAAATCCTTGCGGCACGCTTCCAGGATGTGCACGAAATTGGGCTGCTGGTCGGCCACCGAGAACAGCTTGCGCAGGCCGCCCTTGGCCTCGGCGCGCGCGGCGAAAGGCTGGTTCAGCACGCCGGCGTCCACGCGGCCCGAACGGATGGCATCCTCGGACGGCGCAAAACCGGTCTCGATCATCTTCACGTCGGTCTTGGGGTCGAGGCCGTTCTTCTCCAGCATCTGCACCAGCGGCGCGTAGACGCCGGCGCCCAGCACCGACACGCCGATGCGCTTGCCTTTTAGGTCCTTGACGGACTTGATGGGCGAATCGTCCTTGACGGCCCAGTACACCGAGAAGCTGGTGGGCGTCTCGAACACGTGCTGGGCGATGATCGAGGTCTGCACCTTGGCCTCGATCAGGCCCTGCCCCACGGACAGCGGCGTCTGCGTGCCGCAGTCCACCGCCTTGGCGGCGAAGGCCTGCATGACGGGCGAGGTGCCCTGGAACTGCACCCACTCGATCTTGTATTTCGAGCCCAGCTGCGGGAACTCGGCGGGGCGCTTCATCATCCAGTACTTGGCCTCCTCGGCCGGAATCAGCCAGCCCACGCGGATCACCTGCTGGGCGGCGGCGGGTACGGACCATGCGGCGATGAGGCCGGTCAGGGCAAGCGCTGCGATTTTCTTCATGAATGACTCCTGGCAGGTTGACGATCGGATTTCAATTCCACGATGCTTGGGGGGTCAGCGGCTTTCGCTCAGCTTGTAGATTTCGAGCGCTTCGGACTCGGGGCCCCGCGTCGCGTTGACCAGCCGGAACATCTGCGAGGCGACGGCGGTCATCGGCACCGGCGTACCGGTCTGGCGGGCCAGTTCGACCACGCTGTCCAGGTCCTTGAGCATGGTGTAGGTGTGGCCGATGGGGGGATTGTGGATACCCTGCGCCATGCGCGGCAGGAACAGCTGCAGCGGCTTGGAGTCGGCGAACCCGCCGGCCAGGGCCTGCGGCAGCAGCATCGGATCGATGCCCGAGTTCGCCGCCAGCCGGGTGGCCTCGGCCAGGATGGCCATGGTGCCGCCCACGATGATCTGGTTGCACAGCTTGGTCGTCTGCCCCGCCCCCAGCGGCCCCATCAGTGTGAAGCGCTGGGCCATGTGCGCCACGTAGGGCTGCACGCGATCGTAGTCTTCCTGGCTGCCGCCGGCCATGATGGCCAGCGATCCTTCCTCGGCGCCCTTGGTCCCGCCCGACACCGGCGCATCCATCCAGCGCATGCCGTTGGCGGCAGCCAGGCGGGCCGCGATGTCACGCGTGGCGGCCGGCGTGATGGACGAGAAATCGACCACCACCTTGCCCCGGCCGGGCACGGACGCGAGCCCGTTCGCGCCGAACACCACGTCCTCGACCGCGGCGGCGTCGGTCAGGCACATGAACACGATGTCGGCCTCGCGTGCCACCTCGGCGGGACTGGCCGCCACGCGCGCGCCGGCCGCCCGGGCCGGTTCGGCCTTGGCCGCCGACCGGTTCCAGACGGCAAGTTCGCAACCCGCCGCCCGCAACCGCAGCGACATGGGCAGGCCCATCAGGCCCATGCCCAGATATCCCAATCGTGCCGTGCTACTCATGATGCTTCCTTTGTCTCGAATGCGGTGGCGTTCAAACGGAGGGGGCCGCCGGCTCGGGCCACTGCGCGCCCCCGGCATGGGTGACGGCGCCGGTATCGGCCTGCCCCACGGTCCTGGCGTACTTGGACAGCAGCCCTGCCTTGTGATTGGGCGGCGGCGGTTGCCAGGCGGCACGGCGGCGCGCCAGCTCGGCATCGTCCACCAGCAGTTCCAGGGTGCGCGCGTCGCCGTCGATGCGGATGCGGTCGCCGTCGCGCACCAGCGCCAGGGGGCCGCCCGCGGCCGCCTCGGGCGCGATGTGGCCCACGCAGATGCCGCGCGTGGCGCCCGAGAACCGGCCGTCGGTCAACAGGGCCACCTTCTCGCCCATCTGCTGGCCGTAGATCAGCGCCGTCACGCCCAGCATCTCGCGCATGCCGGGGCCGCCGGCCGGGCCCTCGTAGCGGATGATGAGCACGTCGCCCTCGGCGTAGCGGCGCTGGCTGACGGCCTCGGCGCAGGCATCCTCGCCGTCGAACACACGGGCGGGACCTTCATGCACGCGCTTGGCCAGGCCCGCGACCTTCAGCAGCGCGCCGCTGGGCGCGAGGTTGCCCTTGAGCACCGCCAGGCCGCCGTCGACCAGGATGGGCTGGTCGGCCCGGCGCACGACCTTCTCGTCGGGCTCCGGCGCCGCGCCATGCTCTTCGGCCAGCGTGCGGCCGGTCACGGTGACGCAGCTGCCGTCGATGTGCCCGCTGCGTATCAGTTCGCGTATCAGCACCGACACGCCGCCGATGTCGTAGACGTCCTTGGCCACGTACTTGCCGCCCGGCCGCAGATCGCCGATCAGCGGCGTGCGCGCGAACACCGCCGCCACGTCGTCCACGTCGAAGGCGATGCCGGCCTCGTTGGCGATGGCGGGAATGTGCAGCGCCGCGTTGGTCGAGCCGCCGGTGGCCGCCACCAGCGCACAGGCGTTCTCCAGCGCCTTGCGCGTGACGATGTCGCGCGGCAGCGGGCCGCCGTTCTCGATCAGCTTCATCACGATCTGGCCGGCGCGCCGAGCGATGTCCAGGCGCTCGGAGTACACGCCCGGCACCATGGCCGAATTCGGCACGGTCAGCCCCAGCGCCTCGGCCACCATGGCCATGGTGTTGGCGGTGAACTGGCCGGCGCAGGCGCCGATGGTGGGCTTGCAGGCGCGCTCGAGCATCATGACCTTCTCTTCGGTCATCTTGCCCGTCTGCGCCGCGCCCACCGCTTCATAGGCATCCAGCACCGTGATGTCGCGCCCTTCGAAACGGCCCGGCAGCGCGCTGCCGCCGTAGACGAACACGCCCGGCACGTTGCAGCGGACCAGGCCCATCATCGCACCAGGCAGGGTCTTGTCGCAGCCGCCGAACGCCACCAGCCCGTCGTGCGCATGGCCGTGCACCACGGCCTCGATGGAATCGGCGATCAGCTCCCGGCTGACCAGCGAGAACTTCATGCCCTCGTGGTTCATGCCTATGCCGTCGGACACCGAGATGGTGGAGAACTCCCGCGGCGTGCCGCCGGCCGAGGCGACCCCCATGCGCGCGGCCTCGACCTGCGGCGCGTGGGTCATGTTGCAGGGGCTCAGGTCGCCGCGCATGCTGACGATGCCCACCATGGGCTTGGCGATGTCCTCGTCGTCCAGGCCCGTGGCGCGCATGAAGGCGCGGTGCGGCGTCCGGTCCAGTCCCTCGCGGGTGATGTCGGATCTCAGGCGCTTGGTCTTCATTCTCTTCTACTCCGGATTCTGGGTCTTCGTTGCCGGCCTTATCGGCTCATGGCATCGGGCACGGCGCTGAGCCGGTCGAACACCCAGCTCACGTCGGTCTCGATGAATTTTCGGGCCTGCGCATAGTCGCCCGCGCGCATGGCCGCCACCGCGGACTCGTGCAGGCGATCGGCGGCGATGGTGTCGGTGTGCAGGAACTCGCGCGTGGCGCGCAGGTAGGCGCCCGACTGCAGCCAGAGGCTGTCGATCATGGCAAGCATGACGGGCGACTGCGCGGCCTGGTAGATGGTGTAGTGGAAGATGCGGTTCTTCTCCAGGCTGTCGGCCAGCCCTTCGCGCGAACGGCGCGCCACCGTGATCTCGGCGGCCAGTTGTTCCAGGTCGTCCAGCTGGCGGGCGGTCAGCCGCGGTCCCGCCCATTCGGTGACCGTGCCCTCGATCAGCACGCGCGAGCGCCGGATGTCGTCCAGCCGCTCGGGCGTGATCAGCGGCACGCGCACGGTGCCGCTGCGCATCGGTTCCAGCCCTTGCTGCGCCACCAGTTGGCGCAGCGCTTCCCGCACCGGCATGGTGCTGGTTTCCAGCGCGTTGGCCAGGTCCTGGATGCCCAGCAGCTGGCCGGCGGGATATTCGCCGTGCATCAGCTTGTTGCGCAGGGTCTGGTAGACCGCGTCGGACACCGAGGACCGAACGACGGGTTTGATTTCGCCCAGGGCAGGGAGCATGGCGGCCATCCTAGACGCAGTAGAAATCGATCATGGTGGGAATGACGTCGTTCATCAGCACGATCTTCTTGGCGGCGATGCGCCAGCCCTCGCCTTCCGGCCGCAGCAGGTGCTCGTAGCGGCCGAAGAAGGTGTGCTGGTCGCGGTGCTTGACGTTGTAGACATGGCAGGTCCAGGCCGACTCGACCCGCACCCGGCCTTCGCCGGCCGCCGTCGCCACGCATCCCGTCACGGCGTGACAGGTACGGGGCAAGGGAGTGGACGCGACCGACAGCCCGGACCGCACCCGCCAGACCCGGTCTTCCAGGCCCGCGCGCGCGGCGCAATACATCAACGACAACTCGCTGTCCGGCGATACCGACAGGCGATGTTCGTCGGTCCAGGCCGGCAGCCAGAAACTCGCGTCCTCGGCATACAGCGCCAGCCAGTCGTCCCAGCGCTGCGCGTCCAGGTGGGCGGCCTCCTGGAACACGACGGCCTGCGCATCGGCCTGCACTTCCAGCGCCAGCCTGCTCATTTCAACTTCCTCGACCAGTTGCGGTACAGCGCGTGGAACACGGTTTCATCGCTCATCTCGAACGGCCCCGAGATCGACGTATCGGGCGCGATGTCCAGTTCCGCCGCATGGGCGTCGGCGCCCCGTACCACCCGCCCCATGCCGCGCGCATAGCCTTGCTGCCATTCGATCTCGCCACTTTCGAAGCCGCGCTGGCAGTCCTCGAAGGTGACCGTGTCGTCCGGCGTGGCCAGCCCGCTGGGGTTGAAGAAATCCTCGTACTGGCGCAGGCGCTGGCGCCGCTGCTCGGCATCCTCGCCCACCGGGGCCAGGCAATAAGAGGTGATCTCGGTCAGGTCCACCGCCAGCGGGCGGATCACGCGCATCTGCAGGGCCGCGTTGGAAGCCAGCTGCAGGTTGGGAAAGATGTTGCACTGGCGCGTGCGCAGCATCCATTCGGCGCGCGTATCGCCCACGCGCGCGCGCAGTTCCGGCAGGCGCGCATACAAGGGGTGGTTCTCCACCGGCGAGGTGGTCCATACCAGCGCGTGCCCGTTGGGAAAGCCGAAGGATCCCATCATTTCCTCGCGCTTCTTGCCGCCGGCCTGCCAGATCGCCGCCTCGACGTCGGTGCGCCCCGCCATCCCCGAGCGCCGGTCCAGCAGCCGCAGGTAGGACGGATGCGTGGACGTGAAATGGTAGGCGTCGGTGGAATTCTCCAGCTGCAGCTTCCAGTTGGCGCGATAGGTATAGGTGACCGCGCCGGGAACGATTTCCAGGCCGGCCTCGCTCTGGTCGACCGCCATGTCGATGAAGCGCCGGATGTCGCCCAGGTGTGTCTCGAGCGGCGGCACCTCGGCCGCCAGGCTGGCGAACAGGAAGCCGCGGTATTCCGCGAAGCGGGCCACCGGCTGGAGGTCGTGGCTGTCGTCGTCGAAGGCGGCGGGATAGTCGCCCTGGGCCCTGCCCTTGACGCCCAGGTTGCGCCCGTCGCTGCCATAGGCCCAGCCGTGGTAGTGGCAGACATGAGTGCGGCGATTGCCGCGCCGCTGGTGGAAGACCAGGGCGCCCTTGTGACGACAGGAATTGTGGAAACAGCGCAGCGTGCCGTCCTGGCCGCGCATGACGACCAGCGGCTGCCGGCCGATGCTGGTCGTGAGATAGTCCTGCGGGTTGGGCACCTGGGAAGCATGGGCGACGAACACCCAGCCGCCATGGAAAAAGCGGTCCATTTCCCGGGCGTAGACATCCTGGCGACGGAAAACGTCGCGATGGACGCGGAATACGCCGTCCGCAGGCCGGTCGTCGATGAGCTGGGCGATGTCTGCCGGCATTGATTCCCCGAGGCGCGCCAGAATTCGATATTGGATATTCGATCTTTGATCAAATCCTAGCAAGCGGATGACCACGATGACCAGGGGGTTTACCCGTGCCGCGCCACCGCGCGCACCCCGGCGTAAACTGCGCCCACTCTTGCGGAACCGACGACATGAAGAAGATCGCCGCGCTACTGGCCCTGGCCGCCTTCGCACTCTGGGCCGGCAACACCTCGCTGTTCCACGCCCCCCGCGACGGTCACCCGCTCCCCCTGGCGCATCGCGGCGTGCACCAGACCTATGCCGTGCAGGACCTGGACGCCGATACCTGCACCGCGGCCCGGATCCGGCCGCCCGTGCACGGCTACATGGAAAACACGCTCGCCTCGATGCGTGCCGCCTTCGAGGCCGGCGCCCGGACGGTCGAACTGGACGTGCACCTGACCCCGGACGGGAAGTTCGCGGTCTTTCACGACTGGACGCTGGACTGCCGCACGAACGGCCACGGCGTCACCCAGGACACGCCCATGACGGTGTTGCGGACCCTGGACGTCGGCCATGGCTATACCGCCGACGACGGCAGGACCTGGCCGCTGCGAGGCCGCGGCGTGGGCCAGATGCCCACGCTGGACGAGGTGCTGGACGCCTTCCCCGGCGGCCGCTTCCTGGTCAATTTCAAGAGCCGGCGGGAAGAGGAAGGCCGGGCCCTGGCGGAAATGCTCGCGGCCCATCCCGCGTGGCGCGAGGCGGTCATGGGCGTCTACGGCGGCGCCGAGCCCACGCGCGCCAGCATCGCGCGCGTGCCGGGGCTGCGTGGCTACGATCGCGCATCCACGCTGTCCTGCCTGCTGCGCTACGAACTCCAGGGCTGGAGTGGCATCGTGCCCGAGGCATGCCGCAATACGCTGGTGATCGTGCCGGTCAACTACGCCTGGGCATTGTGGGGCTGGCCCTATCGTTTCGCCGCACGCATGCGCGAGGCGGGCAGCGAGGTCATCGTGATGGGCGCCTACTCGGGCGGGGGCTTCAGTTCGGGCATCGACACGCCGGCCGACCTGGCGCAGGTGCCGGCCCGCTTTCCCGGCCATGTCTGGACCAATCGGATAGAAACGATGGGCGGCCCTATCCGGGCGCATTGAGCCGGTACGCGCGCCTCCCCGTGCACCGCCCCGAGTTCGCACTTACCGCAGAAAACCTTCAAGGACACCGCATGACTCTCGCCCCGCCTCCCAGCTACCCGCGCTGCTTCATCGCCCTGGGGCCGGACGCCGCCACGCGCTTGGACCTGGCAGACCGTGCCGCGCGCTTGCCCGGAACCCCTCTGCGGCCGGCCGATTTGCATCTCACCCTGGCCTTCCTCGGCGGGTTGGACGCCGGCCAGGCCGACCGGCTGGCCGAAGCGCTGGGCGCACTGGCCACCGCCGTGCCGCCGCTGGACAGTCTCGCATTCGAGCTCTGGCCACATCCCGCGCACCCACGCGTGGCAGTGCAGGCCTACGCGCTTTCCGACAGGCTCCGCGCCTTGGTGGCCCAGGTCCAGGCCATCTTGCGAAGCATGGACCTGCCGGTCGAAACCCGGCCCTTCCGGCCGCACGTCACCCTGGCGCGGTTCGGGCACGATCGAGCAGTGCCACCGATCCCGGCTGCACCGCAGGCGCCGCCAGCGGCGTTCGACAGCCTGGGCCTGTATTGTTTGGCGGCGCGGGAAACCGGGTTGCGCTACCAGGTCCTGTATCGCTGGGCCCTGCCACGGTGACGGCGCCGGGATCCGTCATGCAGGATCCCGCCTGGGCAGGCTCCACGCGAACCACCTGCGCTCGATCCGCTCGATGGCCTGGTAAAGCAGCAAGCTCAACACGACGAGGATGGCCAACGCCACGAAAGACTGCGGCATTTTCATCATCGACGTGGAGAACAGGATCAGGTAGCCCAGACCGCTCTCGGCGGTGACGAACTCGCCCACCACCGCGCCGATCACGGCCAGCGTGATACAGACCTTGAGCGCGCTGAAGATGTAGGGCACCGCGAACGGCATACGAATGAACCAGAGTTCGCGGTTGCGGCTGGCCCGCAGCGAGCGCGAGAGCTCCAGGATTTCGGCCGGCGTCGCCCGCAATCCCGTGACCAGCGAGATCACCAGCGGAAAAAAAGTGATCAGACAGGTAATGACCACGCGCGGCAGCACGCCCGCTCCCAGCGCGACAACGATGATGGGCGCCACTGCGACGATGGGTGTCGAATGGATGACCACCAGTATCGGCACCAGCGTGCGCGACAAGAGCGGCGAGTGGGTAATCATCACCGCGACCGGGAAGCTGACGGCAATGGCGGCGACGAAGCCGGCGATCACCACCTCCACCGTGCTGCGGAAATGACCAAACAGCTGCGGCGCGGTAAACGTTCCGGCCGCGCGCACGATTTCCGACGGCGCCGGAAACACATAGGCCGGTATCGCAAACAAGCGGCAGGCAAGCTCCCAAGCCGCGAGCAGCCCGGCGGCCGTCAACAGCGGGGCATGGCGATGGGCGTAGGTAAGCAGCGGGTGCATCGTCTAGGGTTCCGTCCTGCGGGTGAACACCTGTTCCCGGATGTCATTGGCCATGCGGTTGAAGCGGGAGTCGGTCAGCGTATCGAGCGAACGCGGCCTGGCGAAGGGTACGTCGATCACATCGCGCACGCGCCCCGGCCGGGCCTGCATTACGACGATGCGATCGGACAGAAGCAATGCCTCGGGGATCGAATGCGTCACAAACACGACCGTCTTGGGCGTATCGCGCAGAATGCGCAACAGCTCGAGGCTCATCTCGTCGCGCGTGAGCGCGTCGAGCGCCGAGAACGGCTCGTCCATCAAGAGGATATCGGGATCGTGCAACAGCGAACGGGCAATGCCCACCCGCTGCTGCATGCCTCCCGACAGTTCATCGGGCCGCTTGTCGATGAAATCGGCCAACCCTACCATGCCCACGAGTTCGCGGGCGCGGGCCAGCGTCGCCGGATCCACCCGGCCCATCTTGAGCTTGACGGGAAACGCCACGTTGTCGAGCACGCTCATCCACGGCAACAGCGTCGGGCGCTGGAAAACGATGCCGATTTCGTCGCGCGGCTCACTCACGGGCTGGCGATAGATGCGAATGCTTCCCGCGCTGGCGGGCAGCAGCCCGGCCATCAGCCGCAACAGCGTCGACTTGCCGCAACCCGATGGCCCGATCAGCGCGACGAACTCGTGCCGGGCAATGCCGAGGTCTATGCCGCTCAAGGCCTCCGTACTGCTGCGGTCGCTGGTGACAAACGTCTTGCCGACGCCGGCCAGTTCGATGATGGGCGACTCCATGCTCAACGATCCGGAAGCGCGCCGCGATAAACCAGCTTCTCGGGATCCACCTTGCCGGCCGGATAGTGCTCGGAGGCAGCCACCCACTCCCAGCTTTTCTTCAGCAGACCGGGTTCGAGCGTGCCTATGCCGTCGCGCCGGCTAATGGCATTGTCGATCAGCGGCATGGAGGCCGTGAACTGGGCGGCGGCGATCGCCGGATCCACTTCGGCCGATGCCTTCTGCACCGCCTTGCCGGCCGCGGCCGGATCCTTGAGCGAAAACAGCACGGCCTTGTGGAAAGCCCGCAGGAAACGCCTGAGCACCTCGGGCCGCTGCTCGATTAGCTTGTTGGACGCCACCAGGACCGTCCCATAGGTCTGCAGGCCGAACGACGACCACGGCAGCACCTCGACCTCCTTGCCACGCGGGCGCAGCAGGGAATTGGCCAGCGGCGACTGGGTGCGGAAGCTGGAGATGGCATCGACCTTGCCGGACGCCAGCATGGGCATGAGTACATTGGCGTCCACCAGTTGCAGCTTGACCTGATCGATGGCGATGCCATTGCGTTCAAGGACGACAGGCATGAGCACGCGCGAGGCCGATAGCGCGGTGGCGGCTACCGGCCTGCCCTTGAGGTCCTGCAGTGTCTTGATGCCGCTGCCCTTGACGACGAAGAAGGAATCGGGCGCCTCGGTATAGAGCGAGTACACGACGCGCATGGGCATGGCCTCCTTGGCGGCCGCGCTCAGCACCGCCGACAGTCCCGAACTGGCGATATCGGCGGCTCCGGTGGCGACCTTGGTGAGCGCATCGGACGACCCTCGCCCGGACTGCACGGTCACCTCCAATCCCTCGGCGGCGAAGAATCCCTCGTGCACGCCCACGTAGAACGGCGCCTTGTCGCCCGAAGGCAGCCAGTCGATCTGCGCGACCACCTTGTCCGCTGCGGCGGCCGGTCCGGCCAGCATGACCGCCATCCCCCACGCCGCTAGTCCCCGCAACGTCAGACGCGCCACGTGCGCGCAAGCGCCTTTCCATCTTTCCGCGCGTTCCGCGCCGGTCGTTCCTGCCAGCATAGCCCTGCCCCTCGAAATGGTTGACTGCCGAAAGATCCTCGCCCGCTCGCCCATCCGCTTGGTCAGGGGCCCAATGGACGTTCGCCGGTAATGCTGACCCGCCACATCAACCGGCGGTAACGCTCCTTGTCGTAAGGCGTGGCGCGATGAAGCGTGCATCGGTTGTCCCAAACGACGAGGTCGCGCGGCTGCCAGGCATGGCGATAGAGGAAACGCTCCGCCGTGCACCAGGCAAGCAATTCCTGTACCAACGACAGGCCGTCCTCGTCGCCCAGACCTTCTATGGATTTGACCGTCTGGCCGCCGGGATAGAGCGACAGGGAACCATCGACCGGATGGCGGCGCACCAGCGGCTGCGATACGTCCGGCGCCCGCGCCCGCTGCTCGTCGGTCGGGACTGGCACTTTGCCAGCGAACACGGGGTTGCTGGCGCGATCGGTGATCATCTTCATGTACGAATGTTCGACACGCAGTGCCTTGAGCTCGCCGCGCCGCGCCTCGGACAGGCTTTCGTAGGCCAGGCGGGTATTGGCGAACTCCGTCGCCGCGCCTTCCGGCGGCACCTCCAGGCCATACAGAAAGGTGTAAGCAGTCGGTTTGGCGAAATAGGCCTGGTCCGTATGCCAGCCGTAGCCATCGGTCGACGAACCGATCGGCCGGCCGTTTTCGACGATGTTCGAGAGAATGTAGATGAAGGGATTGCCCGGCATGCAGAACTGGTCCAGCACGCTCGGCTCCAGGGGGCCGAGCCTGGCGGCCGCGGCCTGGATCGCCGCGGGCGACAATTGCTGATCACGAAAAATGATCACGCCGTGGCGGGCCAATTGCCGGGGCAGATCGGCGTAGAACGCATCGTCCGCGCTGGCCAGATCGACACCGTGCGCGACCGCTCCCAGCGGCGCGCCGGCAACCGATTCGTAATGCCATGCAATGGTGTTCACTTCGCAAGCTCCCAGGATGGGCCGAGGTATCGGCGAACCATCATCCTAGGAAGGCAAGCGCAATCTGAAAATCAGCAAATTCAGTGCGATGCGTTCGCTTTTTCAGTACACCTGGACGCACGCGGGCAAAGCTCGGCGCCTTCGGTCGCCGCACCTACACGAGTGCGTGCATGTGCTCCGCCAGGTAGTGCACGAAACGCGAAGTCGGCACCGATAAGGTGCGACCGCGACGCGCCAGCAGCACCAGTCGGCCCTTGGCCAGGGGCGGATCGGCCAGCGCGATGGCAACCAGCTCGCCGCGCTCCACCTCGGCCGCCACGCCAACCGCCAACTGAAAAAAAACGCCGCCGGACTGACGCGCGAACTGTCCCATCAACTCGAAACTGTCCGTTTGCAACGCCGGGTTGACCACGTGGCCCGATTGGCGCGCCAAGCTTTCGATCAGGTTGCGCCCGCCAGCCAGCGCGGAGTTGGTGAGAGCCAACGGATGGGCCAGGCAATCGCTCAAGTGCAGCGTCTTGCGGCGCGCGAGCGGATGACCAGGCGCCATGACGGCATGCAGCGGTGTCCTGACCTCTACCAGCCGGGTCAGCAAGGCGTTGGGAGGCGGATTGAACAACAGGCCGAGTTCGACCGTATCGTCCTGCAGCTCGTCGAAGGTACGCGCCGTCGTCCCCATGTTGACAGTGAACGATACGCCGGGATATTCATCGCGGAAGGCGGAGATAGCCCGCGACAGCAGTTCCCGGGTAGCGGTCTCGTGCGACGTGATGCGGATGTGGCCGCGCCGCAACCCACGCAAGCTGTCGAACTGGAAGCGCAACAATTCAAACTCGCGCTCCTGCTTGCGGATGTGGGCCAGCAGCAGCTCGCCTGCGGCGGTAGCTCGCATTCCACGCGGCAGACGCTCGAACAGCTCGACGCCCAACTCCTGTTCCAGATCCAGTAATTGCCGATTCAACGCTGACGCGGCCACGTGGACCTGCTCGGCCGCCTTGCGCAGCGATCCGGCGCGCGCAATGGCATCGACATAGACAAAAACACGGGGTAGCACGGGGGGCGTCCTTCGATCGGGGGCGGCGCGCGGCGCGCCAGGATGCCCCCGACTTTACCGTGGCGCGCCGGCCGCGGCGAGCCGTCAGGCCTGCGCGCTGGGCAGGGGCGAGCTTTCCGACAGGCGGATCATCTCCACCGCCAGCGCGGCCACGAGGCGATCCCGCTGGCCTCGGGCCGACGGTTCGTTCCACAGGTCCTCGACCTCGTGCGGGTCGGCTTCCAGGTCGTAGAACTCGCACACCTCTGGGTCGTCCGACAGCGTCAGCCGGTAGCGGCCGTCGAACAGCGTGCGCACCTTGAAGCGGCGGGGCCGTCCGAACGCGTATTGCAAAGGCTCGCTTTCGACCACGATGCCGGCGCGTTCGGGGACCGACGCGGCCTCGCCGCGGATGGCCGGCAGCAGGTTCGCGCCCTGGATGCCGTTGAAGGGCGCCAGGCCCGCGCGCGCCAGGATGGTCTGCGCGATGTCTATCGTGCCTGCCACGTCGTCCACCACCGCGCCGCGCCTGGGTCCGGGCAGTTGCGGGTCGTGCCAGATGAACGGGACCTGGGTCACGCTGCGATAGTGCATGACGCCCTTGAGCGCGATGCCGTGGTCGCCCATCATCTCGCCGTGGTCGGAGGTAAAGATGACCACGGTGTCCTCGCGCAGTCCCAGCTCGTCCAGCTTGGCCAGCACCCGGCCGACGGAATCGTCCACCAGGCTGATCGAGCCGTAGGTCAGCGCGGTCACCTCGCGGCACTCGCGCTCGTTCAGGGCGAACGGTACGTAGGCCTCGCGCGAGGCGCCCGTGCGAGTGCGCTCGTGCACGGCCCGCAGCAGCGCCGGCATGTTCTCCTGGTGAAAGGACGGCGGCAGCGGAATGCCGGCCGGGTCGTACATGTCCCAGTACTTGCCGGGAGGCGTGAACGGGTGGTGCGGATCGGGAAACGAGCACTGGATGAAGAACGGCGCGTCATCGTCCCGCCGCGCGTGCCGGGCCAGCCACTCGCAGGTCTGCTCGGCCACGTAGGTCGAGGGATACAGTTCCACCGGCATGCGCGTGCGCCAGGCCTGCGGCGAATCGTAGCGGTCGTCGGGAATGGCGTTCTCGCGGCCGCGCAGGCTGTCCGGATCGGGATGCCGCTCGGCCAGCCAGCGCGCGTAGTCGCCTTGCACGCGGTCGCCGTGCAAGGTGCACAGGCGCACGTCGTCGAAGCCGTAGAACGGCGTCTGTACATGGAAGGACGGATCGGCCTTCCAGTACGGCGTCCACTCGTTGTCGTACTCGCGGCCGCGACGGTGATGCCGGTGCGCATCCTTCATCGCCTCGGAAGGCGGCGTGCCGCCGTTCAGGTTTTCCCAGCCGCGGATGGGCGGATTGTTGTAGCCGAAGTTCTGCAGGTGCGACTTGCCGATCAGCGCCGTGGCGTAGCCCGCGTCGCGCAGCAGCTCGACGAAGGTGACGTCCTCGCGCGACAGCGGGATGCCGTTGTGCAGCACACCGTGCAGCGAGGGCATGCGTCCGGTCATCAGCGTAGCCCGGTTGGACATGCAGGTGGGGCTGGCCACGTAGAACTGCGAGGCCCGCACCCCGTCGCGCGCCAGCGCGTCCAGGTGCGGCGTGCGCAGGATGGGATTGCCGTAGCAGCCCAGGTGATCGGCCCGCTGCTGGTCGGTCATGACCAGCAGGATGTTGGGCCGCTTGGAAGCGCGTGGATCCATGCGATCAATCGGCCGAGATGTTGAATTCCTTGACGATCTTGCCGTAGCTCTCGTACTCGGCCCTGGCCATGCGGGCGAGGTCCTCGGACGAACCGCCCAGCGGCACTTCCCACTGCTGCTTGAGCTTGGCGGCGGTGTCCGGCTGGCGCAGCACGGTGTTGAACTCCTGGTTCAGCTTCTCGACCACGGCGGGCGGCGTGCCCTTGGGCGCGAACACGCCGTACCAGGCGCCGGTCGCGGTGTTGGGGTAGCCCTGCTCGGCCAGCGTGGGCAGGTCGGGCATCAGCGGCGAACGCTCTTTCTCGGCCATGCCCAGGGCCACCAGGCGGCCGGCGGCGATGTGCTGTGCCACCACGCCGATGCTGGCGTAGGTGATCTTCACGTGGCCGCCCAGCACGTCGGCGATCGCCGGCGCCACGCCCTTGTAGGGCACGTGCAGCATGTCCACGCCGGCCGACTTCTTGAACAGTTCGCCGGCGATGTGCATGGGCGAGCCGCTGCCAGGCGTGGCGTAGGCCAGCCCCGGCTGCTTCTTCAGCAGCGCGACCAGCTCCTTGGCGTTCTTCACGCCCAGCGACGGATGGGCGACCATCATCATCGCGCCTTTGGACGGCGCGACGATGGGCACGAAGTCGTTCAGCACGTCCAGGTTCACGTTCGCGCCCTTGGGCAGCACGTGGGGAGCGATCAGGAAAGTGTTGGGCGCGAACAGCAGGGTATAGCCGTCGGCCGGCGCACGCGCGACGGCGGACGCCCCCATCATGCCGCTGACGCCCGGGCGGTTCTCGACGATGACGGACTGGTGCAGGCGTGCGGCCAGCTTCTCGCCCAGCATGCGCGCGCCGATGTCCGGCCCGCCGCCGGCGGGATAGCCGACGATGATGGTGATGGGCTTGGAGGGGAAATCGTTCCCTTGCGCATGCGCGGTCAGCGCGGCAAGCGGCAGACAGCCCAGGACCAGGGCGAATTTGCGGAGCAATGCGTACATAGGGGCACCTATCGGATACGAGGCGAACGCGAAGAAGGGCAGATTCTTCCCTGAAAATCGGCCGGCCTCCACCCCAATAACGCCTCATTAGGGCGCAATTCGTCCCGCCTGCCGATAAAATCGACGCTGCGCGATCGACGGAGGAAGAAGTGGATGTATTGAGCGAGGTCCTGTCCGGCTGCCGGGCCGACAGCGCCACGACCGGCCGCTTCACCCTGCATGCCCCGTGGTCGCTGGAATCCACCGGCCTGCAGGGCGCGATGTTCCGCATCGCCCGGGGCGCGCCCTACTGGATACAGCCCGAAGGCATGGCGCCCGTGCGGGTGCCGGCGGGCGACCTCGTCGTGCTGCCCCGCGGCGGCCGGCACATCATCTCGTCCGAGCCGGGACTCGCGCCCGTTCCCTTCGCCGAGGTGCTGGCGGCGCACGGCATGCGCGAGCGCGGGGAAAAGCCGCTGGTGTTCACCCACGGCGAAGGCGGCACGCCCACCGAACTCTTCACCACCATCGTCGACTACGGCCCCGTCGGGCAGAACACCGTGCTGCGCTTCCTGCCCGGCCTGATCCACCTGCGCGAGGACGACGTGAACCTGGCCTCGTGCCTGGCGCCCACCATGCGGCTGTTCATCGAGGAAAGCCTGAACCGCGAGCCGGGCTGGAAACTGTCGGCCGCGCGCATGGGAGACCTGCTGATGGTGCACGTGCTGCGCGCCTACCTGCTGCGGCACCGCGACACCGAGCCGAACTGGCTGCGCGGCCTGGCCGACCCCAAGATCGCGCAAGCGATCATGCTGATGCACCGCTGGCCCGAGAAACCCTGGACCCTGCCCTCGCTGGCCGACGAGGTCTGCATGTCGCGATCACGCTTCAGCGCGCGCTTCCGCGAGCTGGTGGGCGTATCGCCGATCTCCTACCTGACGGCGCGCCGCATGGAGCGGGCCGCCGAACGGCTGCGGCTGGGATCGGTACGCTTGGCCGACGTGGCCGAACTGGTCGGCTACGGCTCGGAAAAGATATTCGCCCGCGCCTTCCGGCGCTGGGCTGGCGTGCCCCCCGGGGAATACGGGCGGCGCGCGGGCTGAGCCAATCAGGGCTGCCGCTGGCGGACGATCAGCACGTCGCAGGGCGTGTGCTGGATCAATTGTTCCGCCACGCTGCCGATGGCCGTACGCAGTATTCCCGTGCGGCCGTGCGTGCCGACCACCAGCAGCTCGGTGGGATGGCGCGCCACGTAGTCGGGCAGCACGTCCTCGGGCAGGCCGTGCTCGATCTTCCATTCGATGTCGGGCCGGTTCAACAGCGCCGCGTTCCGTTTCATGAACTCGGTCACTTCGTTGTCGGCCTTCGCCCTTGCCTGCTCCACCACGGCCGCCTCGGCATGGGCGTTATGGGCGGAGAAGGCGTGGAACAACAGCGGGCGCGCATCCGGAAACAGCGCCAGGGCCGCTTGCAGCGCCTGGCGCGACCCCTCGGAGAAATCGACGGCGGCGACGAAATCGCGATAGTCGTGATGCGGGCGTTCGCGCACCACCAGGATGGGCTGGGCGGCCTCGCGCGCCAGCTTCTCGACCGTGGTGCCCAGCAGCAGGCGGCCCAGGGTCTCGTCGCGGGCCACCCCGGTGACGATGAGGTCGCAATGGCGTGCCTCGGCCGTCTTGCGGATGACCTCGACCGCATGCCCCGTTTCCAGCACCAGTTCGGCCTGGACGTCGACGCTGCCCAGGCCGGCCCGGAAGCGCCGCTCGGCGGCGTTGCGGTCGACCACCTGGCTGCGGCGGGCGGTCAGCACGTCGCCCAGCGACGTCTCGTTCACGCACACCGCGATCAGCTTGGCGCCGTGCTCGCGGGCCAGTTGCACGGCCCGGTCCTGGGCGCGGTCGCAGCGCGCGCTCAGGTCGGTGGCAAGCAGGATGCAACGCAGGTTTTCGGTGGAGGGTCCTTCCATGCTGATCTCCCTGGTGTGGCGGACGCGGCGGCGCGCGTGTTGCGGCCCGTTGGGCGGGCGAGGATCCGGAGGCGGGACGGGAAGACTGCGGATCGCGCGGCGTCCCCGTCGGACCTACGATACCAACGGAAGGCGACCCTGCCAATCACGATGACGCGCGAGGGGCCTCGCGCTCGGCCGTGGAACAGGCCTCGATGTAGTCCGCCAGGCGCCGCGCCGCCGCCGACAACGGCCGCCGCTCGTCATGGGCCAGCCACAAACCCATGGTCATGGGCGGCCCGCCGGGCGACAGCTCGGCCAGGAGGCCGGATTCGACGTCCTGCCGGACCGTCTTCGCCAGCACGCACCAGATGCCCACTCCCGCCGCCGTCAGTTCCCGCACCATCCCGGACTCGGTGGCGCGCGAGGCCACCGGCGTGCCGGCGATGCCCGCGGCGCGCAGCATGTCGGCCATGTGGATCGAGAAACCCGAACGGTGCGCGGCCCGCACGAACTTGTGCCGGGCCAGCTCCCGCGGCGGCACGGCGGCGCGTCCGGCCAGGGGATGCGAGGGTGCGGCAACCAGGGCGAAACGCTCGACGCCGATGGCCCGGCCGGCCACGCCCTCCTGCGGCCACCGGCTCAGGAAACAGGCCAGGTCGGCGGTGCCGTCGCGCAACTGCGCCAGGACTTCGTCCAGCGTGCCGGCCACCATGGCCAGCTCGTACTCGGGATGCTCCCGGGCGAAGCCGGCCAGCGCCGGCGGCAGCACCGAATTGGCCACCGGCCGCTGGCAGGCGAAGGCGATGCGCCGTTCTCCGGCCCCCCGGCCGCCGCCCAGGTCCTCGGACAGCCGCGCCGCGTCGTCCAGCACCGCGCGGGCATGCGCCAGCACGCGCTCGCCCGCCTCGGTCAGCGTGGCGCGCCGGCCGCGCTGGCGCAGGAACAGGACTGTTCCCGCCCTGCGCTCCAGGATCTGGATGTGCTGGCTGACCGACGGCTGGGCGATGTCCAGTTGCCGGGCGGCACCGGCGAAGCTGCCGGTCTCGGCCACCGCCACCAGCACCTCGAGTCCGCGCGGAGACAGGCTGATCATGCGTCCTCCGATAGGCCATTACCTATATCTCATATAGGGTACCGGCCCGTTGCCCCGGACCGCCCCCGACGATGATACTGCCTGGCTTCCAAGGCGCCGCCTCGCGGCGCCCATGACAACAGGAGGCATCCATGAAACGTTTGCTGGCCCCCGCGCTGGCCCTCGCGGCGCTGCTGGCCTGCGGCGCGCCCCAGGCCCAGTCCCGGCCCGACTTTCCGTCCAAGGGCGTGCACATCGTCAATCCCTTCCCGCCCGGCTCGCCGGTCGAGTACGTCGGCCGCCTGGTCGCGCAGAACCTGGAACAGGCCTGGGGCAAATACGTCGTCGTCGAAAGCCGCTCGGGCGCCGGCGGCACCGTGGGCGCCAACTACGTCGCCAAGGCGGCGCCCGATGGCCATACGCTGCTGGTCACCACGGCATCGCCCATTTCCTTCGCCGCCGCGCTGTACGAGAAGCTGCCCTACGACCCGGTCAAGGATCTCGCTCCCGTCTGGGGCATCGTCACGCCCGGACAGGTCGTGGTGGTCAACAGCCAGCTTCCGGTCCGCACGCTGGCCGAACTCGTAGCCTACGCCAAGGCCAACCCCGGCAAGCTGTCGTACGCCTCGTCGGGCATAGGCACCGTCCAGCATTTCGGCGGCGAGCTGTTCCAGGCCCGTACCGGCACCAAGATGGTCCACGTCCCCTACCGGGGCGGCGCTCCCGCCGCCACCGACCTGGCCGGCGGGCACGTGCAGGTCATGTTCGACTCGCTCACCAACCAGCTCCGCAACATCGAGGCCGGCAAGGTCCGGCCGCTGGCCATCCTGCGATCGCGGCGCGACAGCAAGCTGCCCGACGTGCCCACCGCCGCCGAGGCCGGCGTGTCCGGCGTCGAGGTCGTCAACTGGATCAGCCTGTTCGCGCCGGCCGGCACGCCCGCCGACGTGCTGCGCACGCTGCGCCAGACGGCGAAGTCCGTCATGGCGGCGCCGGACAACGTCGCCAAGCTGACCGAGACCTTCGGCGAGGCCCAGGTCCTGGACGGCGAGCAGCTCGCGCAGATGATCCCGACCGAGGCCCGCACCTACATCGAACTGGTCGAACACGCCGGCATCCCCAAGCAATGACCGCGGCCCCCGCCGCCCCACGCAGGAACCCCGCATGAAAATCGTCCGCGTCGAAACCATCCTGCTGACCATCGCGCTCAATCGCGACTATGGCGGCAGCGTCTACAGCGTGCCCCGCAAGAACGCCATCGTCACCCGCATCCATACCGACCAGGGCCTGGTCGGCCATTGCGTGAACGGCGAAGGCAACTTCGACGTCCATCGCCAGGCGCGCGAGATCGTCGACCGGGAACTGGCCCCGCTGCTGATCGGCGAGGACCCCACCGCCATCGAAACCCTGTGGTCGCGCATGTGGACGTCCACCCATCGCGGCGGCCGCGACAAATGGGCTGCCGTGCGCGCCGTGGCCTGCGTGGACAGCGCATTGTGGGACCTGCTCGGCAAGCGCGCCGGACTGCCCCTCTACCAATTGTGGGGCGGCGCGCGCCACGCGCTGCCCATCGTCGCCATCGGCGGCCAGTACCGCGAGGGCTACGCGCCGCAGGACTACGGCGCCGAGATGGAGGAATACCGCGCGCTGGGCCTGGCCGGCTGCAAGTTCAAGGTGGGCGGGCGCGAAGTCGAGGAAGACCTGGCGCGCACCCGCGCCGCGCGGCGCGCGGGCGGCGACGATTTCGTGCTGTTCGCCGATGCCAACCGTGCCTGGAGCCGCACCCAGGCCCTGGCCTTCTGCCGGCAGGCGGCCGACCTGGGCCTGCGCTGGTTCGAGGAGCCCTGCCACTGGGACGACGACCGGCGCGACCTGGCGCTGCTGCGCGCGCAGACGGGCATGCCCATCGCCGCCGGCCAGTCGGAGATCACCACCCAGGACTGCCGCGACCTGATGCTGGACGCCGCCATCGATGTCTGCAACCTGGACGCGAGCTGGGGCGGCGGCCCCACCGCCTGGCTGCGGGTGGCGCGCATGGCGGCGTGCTTCGGGGTGCAGATGGGCCACCACGGCGAGCCCATGGTGGGCTCGCACCTGCTGGCCGCGGTGGAGAACGGCACCTATGTCGAAACCCACCATCCCGACCGGGACCCGATCTTCCACCAGATGCTGATCGGACGCGGCGCGATAGCGAACGGGCACTACATGCTGCCCCAGGGGCCGGGCTGGGGCGTGGATTTCGATCCGGAGTTCATCGAGCGGTACCGGACGGATTGAAGGCGGACGAGCCGGCTCAGAACCGGTGGTTGATACCGATCGCGAACGCCTGGTTGCCGGCCAGCGCATTGCCCACGTCGTTGGCGTTCCACACCTTGTAGAAGCCGGTGGGCGAGGTGTTGGACGCCTTGTTGTCGATGTAGGTGTAGGACGTGTACAGGCTGGTACGCTTGGACAGATCGTATACGTAGCCGATGGCGTACAGGCGCGCGTCATGGTTGTCGGCGGTGCGGTCGTTCTTGTTGATGAACGAGACGATGACGCGGCCGCGCGCGCCGGCGGGAATGCGCGCGCCCAGCAGCAGGTCCTCGGATTTGTCGTTGACCGTGCCGGGCACGATGGATCCGCGGTTGATGACGTAGTTGACGAAGGCGGTGGCCACGCCGAAGTCGTACTTGGCGCCGATGAAGGTCATCTTGGCGTCCTTGCCCGGGGCGACGGCATCGTTGGCCTTGGCGTAGGCGATCTTCATGCCGAACGGGCCCCTGGTGTAGCCCACCGAGGCGCCCAGTTGCGAGTTCGTGCTGCTGGAACCTGCGACCTCGCCCGGGGCATATGACAGCTCGCCATTGAAACCCGAGGCGTGGCCCAGGTAGTACTTGGCGACATTGTTGGCGCGATTGCTTCCGCCCTGGCCGCCGGCCGAGATCAGGCTGGCCGAGGTGCCGGTCATGCCGGTCGAGAAGGGATCGAACTCGACCTGCGCCATGGCCACGGTCGTGTACTGGCGGCCCAGCGTGAGGCGGCCCAGGCTGCCTTCGAGCCCGACCCAGGCCTGGCGGCCGAACAGCGTGCCGCCCTGGGCCGAACTGCCGTTATCGACGTTGACGCCGCCTTCCAGCATGAAGATGGCCTTGTTGCCCCCGCCCAGGTCCTCGCTGCCCATCAGGCCGAAACGCGAGCCGGACATGATGCCCGAGTTGAGCTTGTTGTTGGTGCCGGCGGCGTTGCCGCTGTCATGCAGAAAGCCCATGTCCACGATCCCGAACAAGGTGACGCTGGAGGTCTGGGCGAACAGGGGCGCGCTGGCGCAGGTCGCCAGGAGAACGGGCAGAAGTCGGGTGCGAAGCTTCATGACATTTCCTTCAATGAGCACAGGGCTGGAAGAGAGGCGTTGCCGGCCAGGCGTGGGTGGCGGCCGGCAAACCGTGGGTGGCGAGCCGCGGAAGCCCGCGTCCCGCCGTGGATCACATGGCGCGGTCAGGCTCCGTAGCCGAACATCCTGGGCAGCCACAGCGACAGTCCAGGGAACAGCACCAGCAGCAGCAGGACGCCGACCAACAGGAAGCAGAACGGCCATATCGCGCGGTTGATCTGTCCGATGGGAACGCCCGATAGCGCCGACAGCACGAACAGGATCAATCCGTAGGGCGGCGAGATGATCGCGATCATGAAGTTCAGCGTCGCGACCACGCCGAAATGCACCAGGTCGATTCCCAAGGCATGGACCGCGGGCAGCAGCACCGGCACCAGCACCAGCAGCATGACGGCGCCGTCGAGCACCGTGCCCAGCACCAGGAACATGAGGTTGACCAGCAGCAGGAACATCACGGGCGACAGGTCCAGGCCCATGACGTAGCCCGCCAGCGACTGGCTCAGCCCTTCCGAGGTGAAGGCGTAGTTGACGATGAAGGAGCTGAAGATCAGCAGCATCACCGCCGCCGACTGGCGCATGGATTGCACGAATACGGCGGCCAGGCCGCGCAGGCCGACGTTGCGGTAGACCAGCACGCCCAGCACCATGGCCCAGAAGGCCGCGACCGTGGCGGACTCGGTGGGCGTGAAAATGCCGGTCCAGATGCCCCCCAGCAGGATGACCGGCAGCGTCATGGGCACCGCGGTGCGCGCCAGCACGCCGGGCAGTTCGGACAGCGGCACCGCGCGGCCGCGCGGCAGGTCGTGGCGGCGCGCCATCCACACGATCATGGCCATCAGCGCGACGGTCATGATCAGCGCCGGCACGATGCCCGCCATGAATAGCGCGCCGATCGAGGCGCCGCTGATCAGCGCATAGATCACCATCGGGATCGACGGCGGCACCATGGGGGCGAGGCAGGACGCGGCCGCGGTGATGGCCACCGACAGGCCGCCGGGATAATTCCCGACCTTGCGCATCATGCGCGTGGCGACCATCCCGGCGCCGGCGGCCTCGCTCACCGCGCTGCCCGACAGGCTGGACATGACCAGGTTCATCAGGATGGTGACGTGGCCCATCCCGCCGCGAAAGCGGCCCACCAGGGCGTCGGCCGCGCTCCACAGCCGCTCGCTGATGGTGGCGGCGTTCATCACGTTGCCGGCCAGGATGAACATGGGCACGGCGATCAACACGGTCATCTCGAACGACGAATTCAGGGTCTGGTCGACGATGATGCCCAGGTCCTGGCCGCTTACCCACAGGTAGAGCACGCCGGAACAGAACATGATCAGCACGACCGGGAAGCGCAGCACGGCGCCCAGGACGACGACGGCGCACAGCGCCAGGAATGCGGTGCTCATGGAACGCTCAGCCGAGGATGTTGGAGTTTTCTTCAGGCGCGTCGTCAGCAACGCGCTCGCGCCAGTCCGGCCGCAACAGCTGCCAGAACTGGATGACGGCACGCACGATGACGGCCACCCAATAGACGACGAAGCAGCTGAACACCGCATCGAGGCGCCAATCGAGCACCGAGGTACGCTCGCGCCACAGGAAGGCGACGTAGTCGTAGATGGTGGGCAGGGAGGCGAGGAAGGTCACGCCGATGGCCAGTGACGCCAGCAGCCCTATGCCTCGCCGGCCGCGCGGTCCGCACAGGTCGTAGACCACGTCGAACCGCACCTGCTCGCGATCGGACAGCAGCAGGCCGTCGGTCAACAGCACGACCCACAGCAGCAGCACCATCGCCAGTTCGTCCGTCCAGACCAGCGGCATGGAGAACACGTAGCGCATCACGATGCCCAGCAGCGAAATCCCGAAGATCGCCACGAAGGCCAGCGTACACAGCGCTTCCATGCCTCGCTGCAGGCGAACGAACCCTTTCCGGTACATGGCTGCCTACCTCACCGCTTCGATTTTTTCCTTCAGTCCCTTGGGCCACTTGGCGGCAATGCCCGCCTGCGCGTACTCCTTGTCGACGCTCGCGCGGAAAGCAGCCAGGTCCGGCGTCTGTATCGTCAGGCCCTTGCTCTTGAAGAAATCCACGATCTCGGCTTCTTCCTTGATGCGGCCCTGGTCGTTGTAGTCGGCGGCCAGGCGGGCGGCCTGGCGTACGGCCTGCTGGCCGGCGGCGTCGATCTGGTCCCACTTCTTCTTGGCCATGGTCAGGAACACCGGCTGCACCAGGTGGCTGGTCAGCACGATGGTCTTGGTGACTTCCTGGAAGTTGTTCGCCTTGGTGATGGGCAGCGGATTTTCCTGGCCATCGATGGCGCCGGTCTTCAAGGCCAGGTAGACCTCGGACACCGCCATGGGAGTGGGCGTGACGCCCAGGCCCTTGCCGAGCGCGACCCAGCCGGGGCCGCCCGGCACGCGCAGCTTGATGCCGGACAGGTCGGCCGGCGTCTTCACGGCGCGGCCGTCGCGCAGGTTGACCTGGCGCGTGCCCAGGTACATGGGCTCGATGATCTGCAGCTCCATCTTCCTGGCCACCTCGGCGAAGTAGGCCTTGCCGATATCGCTGTCGAACACCTTGCGGGCATGCGCGTAGTCACGGAACAGGTAGCCCGACGAGAACACCGAGAACTCGGGAATCTGCTGTTCGACCTCGAACGTGGTCATCGTGCTCATCTCGAGGTTGCCGCGCTGCAGGGCGGGTACCTCCGTTCCCTGGCGAAACAGCGAGCTGCCGGTGTAGACCTCGACCGCGAACTTGCCCGGGGCCAGTTTCTCGAGCTGTTCCTTGAACACGCGCAGGCCGCCCGAGAGCCAGTCGGTGTCGGCCGCCGCCGACGACACGCGCAGCTTGATGGGATCGGCGGCCAGCGCGAGCGCCGGCGCCAGCGCCGCCGCAAGCCCCAGCGCGCCGGCGATCTTGGTGAAGGTCCTCTTGTCCATGGTCATGATTCCTCTGAAGTCGGGTAAAAAGGGGCCCGCCTCCCCCTTCGGGGTGGCACGGAACGCCTGGATGCGGGGTTGCGCGGCCGCCGGCCGCAGCCGTACTAGGGCATGTGTTCGAAAAAGTGCCGCACGGAATCGGCCAGCGCATGGCTGGGTGCCCAACCCAGTTCGCGGCGCGCGGCGGAGATGTCCGAAGGCGTATGGCGTATGTGCGGAAAACCGGCGAATCCGCCCTTGGGCGTGACCGCCAGGCGCACGCGCAGCCCGGGGTGCGCCGCGCGGACCGCATCGACGAAGTCATCGAAACGATGCAGCGCGCCGCTGCCTATGGTGTAGACGCCCTGTGCCGGCTCGCGCGCATCGAGCGCGGCGACGTTGGCCCGGGCGCAATCGCGGGCATCGACGAATTCATCGCCACCCTCCCAGACCAGCAGCGGATCGTCGATCACCGCCTCGCGGCCGGCACGGGCCGCTTCGAGCAAGGTGGCCAGCAGCTTGCCGGGTACCGAGGTGCCCGGACCGGACCATCCGCCCAGCACGGCGGCATAGCGCAACGCGACCACGTCCAGCGCATAGAGATCGCGGTACAGCAGGCCGAAATATTCGGCGGCGACCTTGGTGCCCGCATAGATCAACGCCGGCCGATGAGCGAGCATGCGCATGGGGTAGTCCTCGGGGAAGGCCGGACCGGCGAAATCGCCGAACGCCGGGTAGTGGACGGTGGTGGAGCTGGCCAGCACGACGCGCTTGAACGCCAGGCGACGGGCAAGCTCGAGGATGTTGGCGGTCCCCATCACGTTGACGCGGATACCGTCGAGCGGCGATCGGCGGATGGCATTGGACAGCAGGGCGGCGGTATGCACGACCCGGTCGACGCCTTCCTGCTCGGCCACGCGCGCCAGATGATCCAGGTCGGTCACGTCGCCGGTTACGACCGAGGCCCGCGAATCGTCCACGATGGAGGCAATCGCGCCGGGAATGGGGCAGGCGTCGTAGAGCACGACCCGTTCGCCCCGCTCCGCCAGCAGACGGGCGGTATGGCAGCCGATCAGTCCCGCGCCGGTAATCAGGATGGCCATGGAATTCGCCGTTGGATATTGCTTATGCGGCGCATTCTATCCATCGAATTTTTTGCAGTAAATATAAATTCCTTATTAATTTACATTTTAAAGGGAAATCCCCTAAGGGTCCCGCAAGCGCTGCAAGGCTTGCGGCACGAGGAATCTGACGTGTTTCGCCAGCGAATCGAAGCAATGGACTTCGGCCCGGCAATGAAAGAATTTATAATTTCCGTCATACCCAACGGCGCGGCCAGGCAGGAAACGGCGCGCCCTTTCCAGGCAAATCTCCAGACACCATGGCCCAGGCACCCAAGCGTACGATCTCGGAAGTCGCCCACGAGCGCATGCGTACCGACATCATTTCCGGCGAGCTGGCTCCGGGAGAAAAGCTCAAGCTGGCCGATCTCCAGAAGCGCTACGATCTGGGCCTGAGTCCCATCCGCGAGGCCTTGCTGCAGCTGTCGGGCGAAGGCCTGGTCAACAACGAAGGCCAGCGCGGCTTCCGCGTGGCGCCGCTGTCGCGGGCGGACCTGGACGACCTCATGTCGGCGCGCATCGCCATCGAAAGCATGCTGTTCGAGGACGCCATCGCCCATGGCGACGACAACTGGGGCGCCGCCGTCACCTCCGCCTGGTACAAGCTTTCGAAGGCGCCCTTGCCCAACAGTCCGTCCGAACACGATGGCGCCGACTACTGGGAAGCCGCGCACCGCGAATTCCACCGGGCGCTGCTGTCGGCGGCCAGGTCCAAATGGCTGCTGCGGATCAACGAGCAACTGGTCAACCATTCCGAGCGCTATCGGCGCATCCGCCTGGTCCATCCGTTGTCGCAGCGCCAACTGGCGCAGGACGTGATCAGCGAGCACGAGGCCATCATGAAGGCCGCGCTGTCGGGACAGGCCTCCAAGGCCGTGGCGCTGCTCAAGCTGCACCTGATGCGCACGACCGAGGTCCTGGCCGAGCGTTTCGCCTCGGATCACTGACCGCCGTACCGGCATGAAATCCGGGAACCATTTCCGTTCCTGATTTTCAACCCGGCCGCGAGGCCGCTTCCTATGATGGCCTGACTAGAACAGCACATAGGAGGCAGTCATGACACTCTCATCGGCCGGCCGGCGCGACATGTTGCGCATGACTCGCCAGGGTCCGCTCCAACTGACGCGCGGCCGACAGCAGCGAGGTCGCATGGCGGTACAGCGCCTCGCCCGCCGCCGTCGGCTCGACGCCCCGGCCGGTCCGCCGCAGCAACGCCACGCCATGCTCGCGCTCGAGCTCCGCCAGCCGCTTGCTCACGGCACTCCTCTCCTTTTCCGCTTGCGCCCCAGGCCCCGTCAGGGCTCCGATGCCGCAGGCCGCAGACCCAGCCTGGCGGCCAGGCGCGCCAGGTTGGCCCGGTCCACGCCCAGCTCGCGCGCGGCCGCCGACCAGTTGTCGCCATGGCGGCGCAGGGCGGCGGCGATCAGGCTGCGCTGGTAGCCCTCGACCGCCTGCTTCAGCGGCTGCGCCGACACGCGGGCGGCGGCGGCCGGATCATCGTGCGCGCGAGCGGGCTGCGCCGCATGCCTTTCCTCCAGCCCCAGGTCCGCCACGGTCAGCGTCAGGATGGCCGGGCGCTTGGCCTGCCGGGACAGCGCCTTCAACGCGCTGCGACTGATCAGGTGCTCCAGTTCGCGGACGTTGCCCGGCCAGTCGTAGGCCAGCAGGGCCGCCTGCGCCTCGGCGGCCAGGCGCAGGTTGCGCAGTCCCAGGCGCGAGCGGTTCTCGTCCAGGAAAGCGCCGCTGAGCAGCAGCACGTCGCGGCCCCGTTCGCGCAGGGGCGGCACCCGCAGCGGGTAGACGCTCAGGCGGTGGTAGAGGTCGGCGCGAAAGCGTCCCTTGCGGACCTCCTCGGCCAGGTCCCGGTTGGTGGCCGCGATCAGCCGCACGTCCACATGATGCTCGCGGTCCGAGCCCAGGCGCTGCAACTGGCCGCTTTGCAGCACCCGCAGCAGCTTGGCCTGCACCGGCAGCGGCAGCTCGCCCACTTCGTCCAGCAGCAGGGTGCCGCCATCGGCGAGTTCGAACTTGCCGCGCCGGTCGCCCACCGCGCCCGAGAACGCGCCCTTGACGTGGCCGAACAGCTCGCTCTCCACCAGGGCCTCGGGCAGCGCCGCGCAATTGATGCTGACGAGCGGCCGGGCCGCGCGCGGCGAAGCCGCATGCAGCGCCTGCGCCACCAACTCCTTGCCGACGCCGGTCTCGCCCGTCACCAGCACGGTCAGGTCGCTGGCGCCCACCGCACGGACTTCGTCCAGCAGGCGCCGGATGACGGCGCTGTGCCCGAGCAGCGGACGCGGCGCGGCTTCCGCCGCCGCGGCGCGGTAGATTTCCGCGCGTTGGTGTTCGTCGCTGGCGCGCGAGGCCAGTTGCTGCAACCGGTCGGCCACGCTGACCGTGGCGGCGGCCAGGCTGGCGAACGCCTGCAAGGCGTCCAGGTCGTGCGCCGAGAAACGCCCGGCCTCCAGCGCGTCCAGCGTCAGCAGGCCCCAGGGGCGCTCGCCCACCCGCAGCACACAGCCCAGGCAGTCGTGCACTTCCAATTGCTCGCCTTCCATCCCTTCGACCAGTCCGTCGTAGGGATCGGGCAGGCGGCTGCCGGCCGGGAAGCGCGTCGGGCCGTCGGACTGGAGCAGCAACTGGAAACGGGGATGTTCGTCCACCTTGAAACGGCGGCCCAGCGTGTCGCTACTCAGGCCATCGACCGCCAGCGGCACCAGCCATTCGCCGTCCAGCCGCAGCAGGGCTGCTGCATCGCAAGGAACCAAGGTGCGCACGGCTTCCAGCAGACGCCGGTAACGCTCCCCTTCGGCAAGGTCGCGCGCCAGGTCATCCACCAATGGAACAAGGGCATGCAGCAGGGCATTTGCAGTCATTCTGACTAACAATAGGTCATAAAGACACATGAAAATTATAGGTCAATATGACTCGCCCCCGCGAAAAATGGCGCAGTGCCGCGAGAATCGGCCTGGCATGCATCTTGAAAGAGGAAAGCGAAGGCCGCCCCCTTTCCGGCCGGCCGCTCTTGCAGGAGATACCATGCTGTCCGCTCAACAACGAGCCATCATCAAGGCCACTGTCCCGCTGCTGGAAACCGGCGGCGAAACCCTGACCACCCATTTCTACCGCCTGATGCTGGCCGAGTACCCGGAGGTCCGGCCCCTGTTCAACCAGGCCCACCAGGCCAGCGGCGACCAGCCGCGCGCGCTGGCCAACGGCGTGCTGGCCTATGCGCGCCACATCGACGACCTTACGCCCCTGGGCGGGCTGGTCGGCCGCATCGTGAACAAGCACGTCGGGCTGCAGATCCTGCCCGAACACTATCCCATCGTCGGCACCTGCCTGCTGCGCGCCATCCGCGAAGTGCTCGGCCCCGACGTCGCCACCGACGAAGTCATCGAGGCCTGGGGTGCCGCCTACCAGCAACTGGCCACGCTGCTGATCGGCGCCGAGGAACAGTGCTACGCCACGCAGGAGAACGCAGCCGGCGGCTGGCGCGGCGCGCGCACCTTCCGCGTCGCCCGCAAGGAACAGGAAAGCGCCGAGATCACCTCGTTCTACCTGGTGCCCGCCGATGGCGGCGCCTTGCTGGACTTCCAGCCCGGCCAGTACATCGGCCTGAAGCTGGTCGTCGACGGCGAGGAAGTGCGCCGCAACTACTCGCTGTCCGCGCCGCCCAACGGCCGCGAGTACCGCATCAGCGTCAAGCGCCAAGGCGACGGCGTGGTTTCCAACCATCTGCACGACAAGATCGGCGAAGGCGACACGCTGGAACTCTTCCCGCCCTCGGGCAACTTCACGCTGCAGGCCAGCGACAAGCCGCTGGTGCTGATCAGCGGCGGCGTCGGCATCACGCCCACCCTGGCCATGCTGCAGGCCGCCCTGGGCAGCTCGCGCGCCATCCACTTCATCCACTGCGCCCGCAACCAGGCGGTCCACGCCTTCCGCGACTACGTGGACGCCGCGGCCGGCAAGTTTCCGCAGCTCAAGCGCTTCTATTGCTACGACGAGGCCGGCGAGACGGCGCAGCGCCCCGATGCGGTCGGCCTGCTGACCAAGGAGCAACTGGCGCAATGGCTGCCGCAGGACCGCGACGTCGACGTCTACTTCCTGGGCCCCAAGCCCTTCATGCGCAACGTGCGGCGCTACCTGAAGGAGTTGGGCGTGCCGGAAGCGCAGACGCGCTACGAGTTCTTCGGGCCGGAGGCGATGGCGTAAAGCGCGCCGCTACGCAAAGAAGCGCTTCATCTCCAGCCCGCGGATGATCTGCGCGGTCGCCTCCGCCAGCGGAGGCAGCGGGCCGCTGGCGGGCGTGGCCAGGGTCAGGTTGTTCATGATGACCGGCTCGACGATGGACGAGAAGGCCAGGAAGTCCTGGCCCGCCATGTCGCTCAGCGCCGAGCGCGGGATGATGGTGAACATGCCTTCCTCGGCCATGGTCTCGAGGATGGTGTGCACCACGTCCACCTCGGCCACGACGTCCAGCGTCACGTTCAATTCGCGGCAGGTGCGGTCCACCAGCGCACGGATGGTGTTGGGCGCGCTGGGCAGCACCAGCGGATAGCGGCCCAGGTCGCGCGCGCGCACGCGCGGCGGGGGCACCGGTCGGCAGGCCTTGCCATAGGCCAGCACCAGATCCTCGCGGTAGATGGACTCGAACCGCAGCAGGGACGAGGACGGCGGATCGTACAGCAGCGCCAGGTCCACCCTGCCCTTGACCAGCCATTCGTTCATCTCGGAACTCAGGCCCTCGGCCAGCGTCAGCGCGGCGTCGGGGTGCAGGCGGCGGAACGACTGCACGATGTGTGGCGCCATGCGGCGCGCCACGCGATGCGGCATGCCCAGCCGCACCTTGTCCTGGGCGGCGGCGCGAAAGGCGCGCATGTCCTGGCGCGCGTGCTGGGCCATGGCATCGAGCGTCTTGGCGTGCTCCAGGAACCGCAGGCCGGCCTCGGTGGGTTCGACGCCCCGGCCGGTGCGCGCCAGCAGATGATGGCGCAGTTCGGCTTCGAGCAACTGGATCTGCCGGCTGAGCGAGGGCTGCGAGACGCCCAGCACCTCGCCCGCGCGGGAAAGGCTGCGCATTTCGCAGACGACGATGAAGTAGCGGATTTGCCGAAGGTCCATGGACGCAATGGTATACGTTTTTCCTATATCAGAAGTCAGGCTGGGCGCATTGCTCGGCTCCGAGGGCTTGCGCATGATGCGGGGCTGACGTTCACCGCTATCCCGCCATGCCCGACTGCGCTCCTCCCCTGGCCGAGATCACGCCTGCCGCCGAGTCCCTGCCGAAGCACGCCTGCGACACCCACTTCCACGTCTTCGGTCCCGCCGACGTCTTCCCCTACGCGGACGACCGCCCCTACACGCCGCCCGACGCGCCCTTCGAACGGCTGCGCGACCTGCATCGGCGGCTGGGATTCGAGCGTGGCGTCATCGTGCATCCGGGCTGCCACGGCTACGACCTGTCGGTCACGCTCGACGCGCTGGATCGCGGCGCGGGCCAATACCGGGCCGTGGCGCTGCTGGATCCGCAAGCCGACGAGGCGCGCATCGCCGAACTCGACCGGCGCGGGGTGCGCGGCGTGCGCTTCAATTTCGTGGCCCACCTGGCCAACGCCGGCTGGGACGAACTGGCGCAGGTCGTGCCGCGCATCGCGCCCTTCGGCTGGCATGTCTGCATCCATTCGGACCAGGCCTCGCTCGAAGGCCTGCTGCCCAGGCTGAGAACCTTGCCCGTTCCGTTCGTGATCGACCACATGGGCCGCGTGGCCGCCGCCGAAGGCACGCAGGGGGCGGCCTTCCGCGCCTTGCTCGCGCTGCGCGACCACCCTCGCGCCTGGGTGAAGATTTCCGGGCTGGACCGCACGTCCAGCAGCGGCAAGCGGCCGTTCCAGGACGCCGAGCCGCTGGTGTCGGCGCTGCTGGAAGCCATGCCCGAGCGCCTGCTGTGGGGCACGGACTGGCCCCATCCGAACGTGCGCGGCGACATGCCCGACGATGGCGAACTGCTGAACACCTTCCTGCGGCTGTGCCCCAATGCCGCCACGCGCCGACGCATCCTGGCGGACAACCCCCACGAGTTGTTCCGGTTCGCGCAATGACACGGCGCGTGTTCCACTTCGCCCAGGACACCAGGAGACCTGACCATGCCTAGACTGAATCCCCCCGACGTCGAACAGATGTCCGAACACCAGCGCCGCGTCTACGACGCCATCGCGTCGGGCCCGCGCGGCAAGGTGCGCGGCCCGCTGGCGATCTGGCTGCACCGCCCCGGCCTGGCCGAGCACGCCCAGGCCCTGGGCCAGTATTGCCGCTACGACTCCAGCCTGCCCCCGCGCCTGTCCGAACTGGCCATCCTGACCATGGCCGCGCTGTGGCGGGCCCCCTTCGAATGGTGGGCGCACCACCCCATCGCGCTGAAGGCGGGCCTGGACGCCGACGTGGCCGAGCAGATCCGCGCGGGAACCACGCCCGTGTTCACCCAGCGCGACGAATCGGTCGTCTACCGTTTCGTGCGCGAGCTGGTGGAAACGCGGCAGGTCCCGGACGCGCTCTACCAGGAAGCCGTCGAAGTGCTGGGCCAGGACGGTGTCGTGGACCTGGTCGGCATGGCCGGCTACTACACGCTGATCTCGATGACGCTGAGCGTCTTCGAGATTCCCACGCCCGACGGCAGCACCGTCGAGTTCGGGCGCTGATTCATTTCCAACCATCATCAGATACGAGAGACACACCATGACTGGCCGCCTGCAAGGCAAGATAGCGATCGTCACCGGCGCGGGCAGCGTCGGCCCCGGCTGGGGCAACGGCCGCGCCATCGCCTACCGTTTCGCGCAGGAAGGCGCGCGCGTGTTCGCGGTGGACCGCGACCCCGCCGCCATGGAGGAAACCGTGGCCCGCGTGCGCGAGATCGGCGGCGAGATCGCCATCTGGCGCTGCGACGTCACCTCGTCGGACGAGGTGCGCGACATGGTGCGCGCCTGCGTCGACACCTGGGGCGGCGTGGACATCCTGGTCAACAACGTGGGCGGCTCGCGCAAGGGCGGCCCCGTGGACCTGGACGAAGCGGCATGGGACGCGCAGATCGACTTCAACCTGAAAAGCGTCTACCTGGGTTGCCGCCACGTGCTGCCGCTGATGGTGGAACAAGGCGGCGGCGCCATCGTCAACATCGCATCGACTTCCGGCACGCGCTGGACCGGCTCGGCCCAGGTCGGCTACGCCAGCGCCAAGGCAGGCGTCATCCAGCTGTCGCGCGTCGTGGCGCTGGAGTATGCGAAGAAGAACATCCGCTGCAACACCGTCATTCCGGGCCAGATGCATACGCCGATGGTGGAGGTCCGGCTGGCCGGGCAACGCGCGGGAGGCGACGTGGAAAAACTGCTGGCGCAACGGCAGTCGCGCATCCCGCTGCCCTTCATGGGCGATGGCCTGGACACCGCCAACGCCGCGCTGTTCCTGGCTTCCAGCGAAGCCCGCTTCATCACCGCCACCGAGATCGTGGTCGACGGAGGCATGAGTGCGCGCTGCGACTGACGCCCCCGTGCGCTATCCCGATCCGGCCGTCATCGCGCTGGATCCGCGCTTCGAGAAACTGGTGCTGCCGCTGGCGGCCGTCGAACGCCTGGCCACGGGATGCCGCTGGGCCGAAGGGCCGGTGTGGTTCGGCGACGCCCGCTACCTGCTGTGGAGCGACGTGCCCAACGATCGCATCATGCGCTGGGACGAGATCACGGGCCAGACGCACGTGTGGCGGCCGGTGTCCGGCCACGCGAACGGCAACACGCGCGACCGCCAGGGACGGCTGGTCACCTGCGAGCACCAGGGGCGGCGCGTGACCCGCACCGAACACGACGGCCGCATCACCGTGCTGGCCGACCGCTACCAGGGCAAGCGGCTGAACTCGCCCAACGACGTCGTCGTGAAATCCGACGGCTCGATCTGGTTCACCGATCCGCCTTTCGGCATCGTCGGCTACTACCAGGGCGAAAAGGCCGAGCAGGAAATCCCCGCGGCCATCTATCGCATCGACCCGCACAGCGGCGCGGTCGATATGGTCTGCGACACGGTCAACGGACCGAACGGCCTGGCCTTCTCGCCGGATGAGAAACAGCTGTACGTGATCGAATCGCGTGCCCGGCCCCGCAACATCCTGGTGTTCGACGTCTCGGACGACGGCCGCCGGCTGGGGCCGCAACGCGTGCTGTTCGACGCCGCCGACGGCACGCCCGACGGCTTTCGCGTGGACGTGGAAGGCAACCTCTGGTGCGGCTGGGGCATGGGCACGCCCGAGCTCGACGGGGTCCGCGTCTACTCGCCGCGGGGGGAACTCCTGGGCCGCATCGCCCTGCCCGAGCGCTGCGCGAATCTCTGTTTTGGCGGCAAGCATCGCAACCGCCTGTTCATGGCTTCCAGCACGTCGATCTACTCGTTGTTCGTCAACACCCAGGGCGCCCTCGGCGGCTGAACGCCCGCGCCCGGACTTCAAAAACGATAAAGGAGAACACCATGTTCAATCCGATCCGTTTCCAAGCTCTCGCGCCGCTTGCCGCGGCGCTTCTCGGCCTGGCCGCCTTCGGCGCGCAGGCCCAGTCCGTCACCAGCATCGTCGTCGCCTTCCCGCCCGGGGGCCCCGCCGACTCGCTGGCGCGCGTCGTCGGCACCCAGCTCGAGAAAGAGCTCAAGCAGACCGTCGTCATCGAGAACAAGCCGGGCGGCAACGGCGCCATCGCCGCCAGCCAGGTGGCCCGCGCGCGGCCCGACGGCCAGACGCTGTTCCTGAGTTCGGTGGGCGCGATCTCGATCAACCCCGCCCTGTACCCCAAGCTGATCTACGATCCTGCCAAGGATTTCGCGCCGGTCTCCCTGCTGGTTTCCACGCCCGAAGTGCTGATCGTCGGCCCCAACCATCCCAGCAAGACCGCCAAGGATTTCGTCGCGCGCGCCAAGACGCAGAAGGGCGTCACGATGGCCTCCTCCGGCGTGGGCAGCATGCCGCACATGGCCATCGTGCAGTTGAAGCTCTCGACCAAGGCCAACATCCTGCACGTGCCCTACAAGGGCGCCGCGCCCGCCATTACCGACACCATAGGGGGACAGGTCGACGGCTTCATCGGCGACATCTCCGGCCTGATGTCGAACATCAAGGCGGGCAAGGCCAAGGCGCTCGCCATCGCCGCGCCCAAGCGCTCGCCCCTGCTTCCCGACGTCCCCACCTTCGACGAACTGGGCGTGCCCAACGTCTACGCCAACAACTGGTACGGCCTGTATGCGCCCAAGGGCACGCCGGCCGACAAGGTGGCCGAATTGAACGCCGCGGTCCGCAAGGTCCTGGCTTCGCCCGAGCTGAAGGCCTACGCCGAGTCGAGCGGCGTCGAACTGTCGCCCACCACGCCCAGGGAATTCGACGAACTGGGCAGCAAGGATGCCAAGAAGTGGGGTGACCTGATCCGCGCGGAAGGGATCAAGGCCGACGAGTAAGCCCGCCGCTTGCCGGCGGACCGGCGCCCACGTATCGTTGCTCCGCACCCGCACAAGGAGACGTGGGATGGAGATACGGACGACATGGCGCATGCTGGCCTGGGCCGGCTGCCTGGCCGCCGGCGCGGCCGCCGCCGAACCGCAGGCGATCGAAACGGAACTGGGCCCGGACGCGCGCGCCGTCCGGGTCGTCGGCCAGCCCGGGGAATCCCCCGCCGAACTGCGCGCCCGCCTCGACCGGCGCCTGGACGACCTGTGCCAGGGACGGGTCTATGCCGTGGCCTACCAGGAAGGGCAAACCGTCCGGCGGTGGCATGCGGCGGGCGGCTCGACCATGATGGCCACCCCCGAAGCCGTCGTTCCCTATGCCGATGCGCAGGCGGTGTGCGAACGGCAGCGGGACTGATGCCGGCGCGCGACATGGCGGGCCCGGGACGCACGCTGCAAACCCTGTATCCTGGACAGACGGCGGCGGGAAGGCTGCCGGCATTGCTGACGAGCTAGCCCATTCATGCCCAAGGACCGCTCCCTCCCTTTCGCGCCGCCCCGCCGCCAGGCCGCCGCGCCGCGCAACTCGCTGCTGTGGATCTTCGAGCCGCTGGAACGGGACGCGGGCTATTCCAGCAAGCGCATGTTCGGCTGCATCGCCGCCTACCTGGACGACCTGCTGTGCCTCGTGGTGGCGGACCGCGGCGATCCCTGGAGCGGCCTGCTGGTCTGCACGTCCAAGGACCGCCACGCCGCGCTGATCGACGAAGAGCCCGCGCTGCGTCCCCACGCGGTGCTGGGCAAGTGGCTGTACCTGCCGCAGGACCACGCGGAGTTCGAAACCGTCGCGGCCAGGCTGGCGGAACTCGCACGGGAACGCGACCCGCGCCTGGGCGTCGCGCCCCGGCCACGAGCCCGGCGAGCCAGGCTGGATGCCGCGGGCTGACCGCGGTGGCCGCGTGGACGGCCCTTAGCGTGCGGGGCGTTCCTGTGCGCCGACCTCGCTCCGCTCGCGCGGCAGGCAGACCAGCACCAGCAGCGAACACGCCCCGGCGCAGATGAAGGCAAGGCCGTAGCCCCCGCCGGCCGAGACGAATATCGCGAACAGCGTGGGCGCCACCATGTTGGTCAGGTTGACCAGGATGCTGGACCCCGCGGCGGTTTCCGAAATCATGTGCGGCGGCGAGCGGCGCGCCACTTCCGCGATCTGCACGCCGTTCCAGCTCGCGGCCGAGCATCCCGCGACGAAGGCCAGCACGATGGCCGCCCACAGCGGCCAGGCCGGACTGGTGAGCCCCAGCAGCACCGTGGTCACCGCCGACAGCACGGCCGCGATCGACAGCACCGCGGTGGCCGACCGCAGATAGTCGGACAACCAGCCCAGCGCGATACGGCCGACCACGCCCCCCGCCTGCATCACCGCGAACACCATGCCGGCCCGCCCCAGGGAATAACCCAGCCCATCGACCAGATAGACCACGGTGAACGTGAACCAGCAGCTCTGGGACACGGCGAACAGGCTGCCCACGACGGAGATCTTCAGCAGGCCGCGGTTGTGCATCAGCGATGCCAGGGGCACGCCCAGGGTACGCAGCGACCGCCACGTCGGCATCGGAAAGGCGCGCCCCGTCCGCTCGGGGACCTCGTCCAGCCCCGCGCTCAGCCGCCAGGTCAGCACAATGGGCAGCAACACGACCACCGCACAGGCCAACAGGGCGATGCGCCAGCCCGCCAGCGCCACCACGGCAGGCACGAGCAGCCCCGCCATCACGCCGCCCAGCGGCACGCCGGCCTGCTTGATCGAGAACATCAGGTTGCGCTTGCCCGGCGGGGAGAATCTTTGCAGGACCTCGCTGCCGGCCGGGTTGGCGGCGCCATTGCTCAGGCCCATGGCAAAGCACGCGGCCAGCGCCACGCCCAGGCTGGGATACAGCAGGAACGCCAGGCAAACCGCCCCCAGCGACAACGTCAGTTGCAGGGTGCGCATGCCGCCGACCTGCTTGAGCAGCGCGGAGCCCGCGAGCAGGATGGCCAGTCCGCCCATCGAGTTGCTGGCGGTCAGATAACCGATGGAACTGCCGCTCCAGCCGAACTCCGCGGACATGGCCGGCGCGATGATGGGAATGAGGCGGGTCAGGAACGACGAAATGGTCTGCAGAATGCAAATGGCCACTACTGGCATCAGCCAGGCCGGTGCGGTGCGTGTCATCGAGTCTCTTGCGTGGCGCTTGTCGGGGATGCCAAGGGGGAAATGCGGCGTCCCGCCCGGTGATCCGGGGTTTGCCCTTCATGATACCGCCAGGGATCCCGGCGGTCTGCCCGGATCGCGGCGGTTGCTCAATTGCGGCAAACAGTGCAACATGGCCCACCCGGGTCACGGGCTTTTTCGCCAGACCCATTTAGGAGCGAGCAGTTTGCCCAAGGAAGATTTGATCGAAATGCGTGGCGTGGTCAGCGAGGTCCTGCCTGACTCACGGTTCCGGGTCACGCTGGAAAACGGCTTCGAAATCACCGCGTATTCCGGCGGAAAGATGCGTAAATTCAACATCCGCGTACTCGCGGGCGACGACGTCACGCTCGAGATGTCCCCCTACGACATGACCAAGGGCCGCATCACGTTCCGCCATATCGCGGGCCGCCCTGCCAACCCCGGCCCCAATCCCCGGAAAAAATGACGGCCGCGGCCGTCCAAATGAAAACAGCTCCCTGGGGAGCTGTCGGCTTTCAGCCAGCCTGCTTGCGCAAGCTCAAAGCACCTTGATCTTGGTCGCCGCCGGGCCCTTGGCGCCCTGGCCGGCGATGAAGCTCACGCGCTGGTTCTCTTCCAGGGAGCGGTGGCCGCTGCCCTGGATTTCCGAAAAGTGCGCGAACAGATCCTTGCCGCCCGCGTCCGGCACGATGAAACCGAAGCCCTTCTCGGAGTTGAACCACTTGACGATGCCTGTTTGTTCCATGTCATTTCCTTGGTGATAAAAAAAACGGATTTCCCGTCAACTCACGACACTCAAGGAAGAAATTGGAACGACGAAGACCGCTATCGTGGACTTTGACTGAACTGGATTACGACTCTTGAAGGTCGTGGCTGGCGGACTATGGACCGGATAGCGCGAGATGTCAAATCGGCCTTGTCAGGACGCTGTCCTATCCGGGGAAATGACAAGGCACTGGTGCCGGTGAAAGGAATCGAACCCTCGACCTTCTCATTACAAGTGAGCTGCTCTACCAACTGAGCTACACCGGCAGAAGGCGGGATTGTAATGGAAATCGATGTCCGTCACGCCGGGGCGGCCGCCGCGACACGCGCCGGGTCGCTGGACCAGGCGCTCCACGAGCCCGCGTACAGCGCCGCCTTCACTCCCAGATCCTGCACGGCGGCGATCCAGTACGCGGCCGCCACGCCCGATCCGCAATAGGCCACCACCGGCCGCTCGTCGTCGTCGAACAGGCCGAGCTTGCGCGCCAGGGCCTCGCGCTGGGCGAAAGGCAGCAGGCGGCCGTTCGCATCCTGCCAGATGCCGGCGGGACTGCTGACCGCGCCCGGCAAGTGGGACGGCTGCCTGCCGTCGCCGGCATAGGCCGCCGCGGTACGTGCATCGAACAGGCGATATGCCGGGAGATCCGCGGCGATGACGTCCGTATCGATGGAAGGCAGTTCAGGCGCGGCAGCCGGCGCGGCAAGCGGCGCCGCGCCTGCGCCTCGGGCGGCCCATGCCCCCAGGCCGCCATCCAGGATGCGGACGCGAGGCAGGCCGGCCCAGGTCAGCACCCACCATGCGCGCGCGGCAGCCGAGCCATTGGCGGCGTCATAGACGACGATGTCGCCGTCCGGGTCCAGGCCGGCCTCGGCCGTCCAGCGACGGACCGCTTCGGGCGCGGGCAGCGGCAGGCGGCCGCGGGCGGGATCGCCAGGCTCGGCGTAGTGCGTCGGCAGCGCGGTCTCGATGGAACCCGGCACCGGCTCGGCCGGCGGCGGGCCCGCATCGGGGGCGACGTAGACCACGGCCACGTTTCCCGAGGCCAGGGCCGCCGCCAGGGTTTCAGCGGAGATGAAGGGGGAAAGCGTATCGGAAGCGGGAAGAACGGTGCTCATGGGGATTCCTTGTGAAGGATCAGCGTTTGGCTTGCAGAAGGTCCCGGCCGGCCGACGGCGGCATCGCGAGCGTCATGGCCGCACTGGCCAGGGCGACGGCGCCCAGGACGAGGTAGACCCAGGAATAGGCGGCATCGCCCGTGCCGGCCGCGGCCCCGCCCTGGAGCAGCAGCGCGGCCGCGGCCACGCCCATGGCCACGGTCAGGTTCTGGATGGCCAGGAAGAAGCTGGTGGCGGCGGCCAGCCGGGGCCGCGCCACGTCGGCATAGGCCAGCGTGCCGTAGGCGTTCATCTGCAACGAGCGCGCCCAGCCAAAGCCGAACAGCGTGGCCGCGTACACGACCATGGCCTCGCGCGGCGGCACCCATCCCGCCGCCGCCAGGCAGCCGGCCGCCAGCGCGCCATGCAGGAACAACCCCTTGCGATATCCGGTCCGGCGCAGGATCTTGCCGCTGAAGAACTTCATCGCGAAGCCTCCCACGGCCGGGACCAGCACGAACAGCCCCGCCTCGAGCGGGCTGTAGCCGTCGCGCTGCTGCAAGGTCACGGGCAGCAGGAAGGGCACGCCACCCACGGCGATGCGAAACACCGAACCGCCCGCCATCGCGTCACGAAAGCTGCGCAATGTCAGCAAATCCAAGGCCAGCACGGGTTCGGCCGTGCGCCGCGCATGCCGCACATAGGCCGCCACCAGCAGTGCGCCGGCCGCCAGCGCCGCCACGGCCGGCCCGGTCCGGACCCGGGCCTCGGCCAGCGCCATCAGTCCCCACATCAGGCAGGCGAAGCCGATGCCGCTCAGCAGCGTGCCGCGCAGGTCGAAAGCGCCCTGGCCCCGGCCTTCGGTGGCGGGCAGGAAGCGCCGGACCAGCCATAGCGCGCCCAGGCACAGCGGCACGTTGATCCAGAAGATCCAGCGCCATCCCACATAGGTCGTCAGGAGGCCGCCCAGGAACGGGCCGACCATCGGCGCGATCATGGCCAGCAGGATCACCAGCGCCATTGCCTCGACCAGTTCGTGCTTGGCGGCGGTGCGCAGGACGATCAGCCGGCCCACCGGCGCCATCAGGGCGCCCGCCATGCCCTGCACGAAGCGCAGCACGATCAGGACGAGGGCGTTGGGCGCGAAGCCGCAGGCGATGGAGCTGGCCAGGAACAGCCAGATCGCGCCGGCGAACACCCGCTTGTCGCCGTGACGTTCTGCCAGCCTGCCGCTCAGCGGAATCAGGATGGTCAGCCCCAGCAGGTAGGCGGTAATGGTGGCGCTGAGCGTGACCGTGTCCGAGTTCAGGTCCGCCGCCATCGCGGGCAGCGCCGAGGCCACGCTGGTCGCGTCGAGCTGTTCGACGAAGAAAATGGACGAGACGATCCATGCGGTGCGCCGGGTCTGCGGCGACAGGTGCTCGGGCGGTGCGGCCGCCGCGGTGGCTGCTGGAGGCATCAGGCCGCCCGGCGCACACCGGCCGTGCCGGCATCCGCTTCAATTTCCGCCTCGCCGGCGATCAGTGTCCGCAGCGCCTGCCGGACCACCTGCCGCTGGGCCGGCGTTTCCCATTGCGCGCGCGGGAACTCGCCCACCACCCGCCCGGGCCGGTCGAAGACCAGCACGCGGTCGGCCATGGACAACGCCTCGTCCAGCGAATGCGTGATCTGCAGGACGGTCTGGCCACGCGCCTTCGCGATGCGCTGGAAGTCGCCGCGCAACGCGGCGGCGGTCACCTCGTCCAGCGCGCCGAAGGCCTCGTCGGCGATCATGACCTCGGGCTGGGTGATCAGCGCGCGCGCCAGCGCCACCCGCTGGCGCATGCCGCCCGACAGTTGCTGGGGATAGGCCTGTTCGTGGCCGGCCAGGCCGACCTTGTGCAGCAGTTCGACGGCCTGCGCCTCGGTGCCGGACGAGCGGGCGCGCAGGATCTCCAGCGGCACCAGCACGTTGTCGAGCGCCGAGCGCCAAGGCAGCAGGCGATCGGTCTGGAAGACGCAGCCTATCCGGCCGCGCAGGCGGTTGAAGTCGCGCAGGGGATCGACGCCCAGCACTCGCACCCGGCCGGCCGAAGCTTCCGCCAGGCCCAGGATCAGGTTGACCGCCGTCGATTTGCCGCAGCCGGTGCGGCCGACGATGCAGACGTGTTCGCCGGCGGACACGGAAAAACTCAGGTCGGCGATGGCCGGCGCGCGGCCCTTGCCGAACCGCTTCTCGACCTGGGTGAATGCAATGGCGTCAGGCATGGCTGCGTACTCCGTCATGGCCGCGATACGACAGGAAGCGGCGTTCGAGGCCGCTCAGCACCTGATTGCTCAGGATGACGAAGGCCACCAGCACGGCCGTCCAGACGATGGTCTGGTCCATGCGGAACATCTCCTGCGACACGCGCAACTGGTGGCCGATGCCGGTGATGCCGCCCAGCAGCTCGGCCATGATGGTGACGCGGGTGGCATTGCCGATGTTGATTCGCCACACCGTCAGCAGCGACGGCAGGACCGCCGGCCACCACAGGATGCGCGCCCGCTGCCAAGGCGTGGGCCGCATGGATTGCACGAGGTCCACCCAGTCGCGCGGGATGCCGCGCAGGGCGTCGCGGGCCTGGTAGAAGAACGCGGGCAGCGCCGAGGTGACTACCACGAAGGCGATGCGCGCCTCGGCATCGCGGAACCAGAGGATGGCGAAGATGACCCAGCACAGGGACGGAATGCCCTGCTTGAGCTCGACCAGCGGCACCAGGAAGCGCTCGACGTGGACGTTGCCGGCCACGGCCGCGCCCAGCAGGGACGACACCAGGAACGATGCCAGCAGGTACGCCCAGATGCGTCCGTAGGTGATGGCGATGGCGGACCAGCCTTCGGGCGAGGCCAGCAGATCGCCGCCGGTGGCCGCTATCTGTGCCAGCGAGGGGAAGAACATGGGGGTCGAATGATGCGACGCCCATTCCCACGCCCCCAGCATCAAGGCAATGGCCAGCGCGCCTTCCCACGGCACGGCCGTCCAGGCGGCCGGCCGCGCGCCGCGCCTGCGTGCCGCTACGCGAGGGTCCGCCAGGCTACTCATTCCTTCCTTCCACGTCGAAGGCGGACACCAGCGAATCGAGTTCCGCGTCGGTCAGCGGGCGCGGCAACTGGCCCCCTTCGGGCAACAGCTTCTGGGTCAGCAGTGCCACGGTCTTGATGTGGCGGCGCAGGGGCTCGATGCGGGTCAGGTCGCGATAACGTTCCAGCACGCCTTGCAATGCGTCCACCTCGACCTGCGCGTCCTTGGACACCAGACGGGCGGCCTCGGCCGGTTTTTGCCGGATGAACGCCGCCGCTTCGCGGTTGGCCGCGTAGAACTTGCGGATCAGCGCCTGGTTGGGCGCCTGGGCGATCCATGGCGACGCCACGCCCAGCGTGATGGACGGCACGAAATCCGTGCCCGAGGCCTTCTGCCAGACGGCCTTGTCGAACACCGGCAGCGCATGCAACGCCCCCTTGCCCTGCGCGACCGCGGCGGCGCCCTCGGTGGGATTGACCAGCAGGGCGTCAATGCGCCCCAGTTGCAGCTCGGCCAGTCCCGCGGCGCCGCGCGCGCTCGAGGACTTGATCGTGACCTTGCCCAGGTCCACGCCCCGGGCCTGCAGGAACCACTTCGACAGCGCCCAGCTTCCCGTGATGGTGTCGGTCTGCACCACCTTGCCCTGGAGCTGCTTGATGTCCGTGATCGCGGGATCGCGAATGACGATGTCCGACTCGAAATTGAAGATGTTCCACAGCAACGTGAAATCGGCGCCCTGCTGCTTGAAGCGGCTGACCGCGGCGATCGCGGCGCAGAAGCAGACCGGATCCCGGCCCGTGGCGAAATCGGTATAGGCCACGTTGGAAGGCTTGGGCGTGACGGTCAGTTCGAACCCGTGCTTGCGGTCCAGCCCCAGCTTCTGGATCAGCACCGGTATCCATATGCTTTGCGAAGGCGGCGAGAACACCGTGACCGCCAGCCTGGGCAGCGGCTCGGCCGCCTGGGCGAAGGATACCGTGGCGTTCACCGCCAGCCCCACGGCCAGCGCGGTGCCGACCTTGCGGAACAGCTCTTTCAGGTTTTTCATGACTATCAGTCCAGCACCGCGCGATGCAGCACGCGGTCTTGTCCCGCGTAGTTGAAGATGCCCCGATGCTGGACGATACGGTTATCCCAGATCAGCGCCGCGCCGGTCTCCCAGCGGTACTCGGTGCAGACTTCGGGCGACTTGATGAACTCGAACACGATGCCCAGCAGATGGTCGCTGACCAGCCGAGGCACGCCCAGCACCCGCTGCGCATAGAGTTCGCAGGCGAAAAGCTGGCGCGCGCCGGTTTCCGGATGCACCCGCACCAGCGGCACCTCCAGCGGTGGCGTGTCGAGCCGCGCCTGGGCCAGCCGCTCCGGATCGCCGTAGGACATGGACACCAACCCCATCTGGTCGGCGTTGTGCAGGATGGTCAACGTGTCCAGATAGGCCGCGAAGCGTGGATCGAGCAGTTGGTAGGCCGCCGTGGCGTTCGAGAACAGCGTCCCGCCGCCGTGCCGGGGCGCCTGCACGGCGTACAGGGCCGTGAACTTCTGCGGACGCTCGCGATAGGCCTGGTCGATGTGCCAGATATAGTTGGTGCGCGTCTTCTTGCGCGCCGAATCGATGGCGTTGGCCTCGCCGCCCACGCGCGGCGCCTGTGGGTTGCCGGCGAACCGGGGCGAGCCGAACAAGGCGGCGAACGGCTCGAAGTCGCCGGCCGCGACCGATCCCGGCTCGAACGACAGGAAGCCGTACTCCAGCAGGGCGCGGTAAAGGAAGGCCTGGACTTCGTCCGGAGTCCGGATCTCGGGCTGGAAGCGGAACCCCTGGACGAGCCCCCCCACGATGGGGGAATACGGCTGGATGCGGATTTCGCCCAGGCGCGCCTCGTCGTAGCGATACAGCTCGGGGGCGAGGATGCGGGGCTGGTGCAGCTCGGTGTCCGCGGGCCGATGCAGCGGTTTGAGCAGTGCGTTCATCGTCATTCGTCTCGCGAAAGAGAGCCAGAATAACGACGGCCGCCGCGGCCGCTAACGAATGTTTCCGAGTTTCGTTATGCGTCGCGTGAAAGCGGGAGAGCGCGGGCGGGGCAGTTGCCCCGCCGGCTCGGAGAGGACTTACTTGATGACGGTCAGCTTAGGCCGGCCGCGATCGGGGCCGCCCGAGGGCGCGGGATCCGTATCGTCCGGCCCTTCGTCGGACGGGGCCGGAGGCGTCTCGCCCGCCGGTACGGCGGACAGTTGCGGACGGCTGCCCGACACGTTCTCCTGGGGCTCGGCGGCAGCGGCGTCGTCGACGACCGGACTGTCGGACGCGGCGCCCGTGCCCGCGGGCGGTCCCGCCTCGAAGGCCATGCCATGTCCGGTCTCGCGGGCGTAGATGGCCGTGACCGCATCCACCGGGACGGAAATCTGGCGCGCCACGCCGCCAAAGCGCGCCTGGAACTCGATGAACTCGTTGCCCAGTTGCAGCTTGTGGGTGGCCAGCCTGCCGACGTTCAGGACGATCTCGCCGTTCTTGACGTGCTCGCGGGGCACCACTACCCGCTCGTCGACGGTCACCGCCAGGTGCGGCGTGTAGCCGTTGTCGGTGCACCACTCGTGCAGCGCGCGGATCAGGTAAGGCTTGGTGGAGATTTCGCTCATGGTTGCATCCCTCGCGCGGCATGCCGCGGCTCGCGCACGGCCCGGACAGCAAGGGCCGCCGCGCGGGGCCGGCGGATGATCCGTGCGCTGCGCATCAGCGGCGCATGACCTTTTCGGACGGCGTCAGCGCCTCGATGTACGCCGGCCGCGAGAAGATGCGCTCGGCATACTTCTGCAGGGGGGCGGCGTTCTTCGGCAGCTCGATGCCATAGTGGTCCAGGCGCCAGAGCAGCGGCGCGATCGCCACGTCCAGCATCGAGAACTCTTCGCCAAGCATAAACTTGTTTTTCAGGAAGATCGGCGCGAGCTGCGAAAGCCGGTCGCGGATCTGCTGGCGCGCCTGTTCGAGCGCCTTCTCGTCGGCGCGGCTTTCCCGGGCTTCCAGCGTGCCGACGTGCACGAACAGTTCTTTCTCGAAGTTGAACAGGAACAGCCGCGCGCGGGCGCGCATCACCGGATCGGCGGGCATCAGCTGCGGATGCGGGAAGCGCTCGTCGATGTACTCGTTGATGATGTTCGACTCGTACAGCACCAGATCGCGCTCGACCAGGATGGGCACCTGGCCGTACGGGTTCATGACGGCGATGTCCTCGGGCTTGTTGTAGAGGTCGACGTCGCGGATTTCGAAATCCATGCCCTTTTCGAACAACACGAAACGGCAGCGTTGGGAAAACGGACACGTGGTTCCGGAGTAAAGCACCATCATGGCGGGGCCTCCGAGAGGGGATGTAAAAACGTTAAAGGGCCAGTCATCCAAAAGGATGCTGGCCCCGGACAGGTAGTTCGAGAACTACTTGACGTCCTTCCAGTACACGGCGTTCAGGCGCCAGGTGATGACCGTGAAGAAAGCCAGGAAAATCAGCACCCACACCCCCAGGCGCACGCGATGCTGCTGCACGGGCTCGGCCATCCACGACATGAACGCGACCAGATCGGCCACGTCGTTGTCGTACGCTTGCACCCGGGCCGCATCCTTGGCCGTGAAACGCGTTTCCATCGTTTCGTGGCCATGGTAGTCGGCAACCGGCTCATGCTTGACGGTGGCAGCGCCATTCACGTCGTAGGTCGTCGTGACACGCTCCCAGCCGTGCTCGCCTTCGCCCCGGTGCATGGCGACGGTGGTGAGTTCGCGCGGACCCTGGCGTTCCCACAGGACATGAGGCATGCCCACGTTGGGAAAGACCAGGTTGTTCCAGCCCGTGGGCCGGGTATCGTCGCGGTAGAACGTACGCAGGTAGGTGTAGAGGTAATCGGCGCCCGACGGTCCCGCGTTGACGGATTTCGCCCGGGCAATGACCGACAGGTCGGGAGGCGCGGCGCCGAACCATTCCTTCGCCTCTTTGGCGCTCATGGCAACGGTCATCATGTCGCCGACTTTGCCGTCCGTGAACAGGAGGTTGTCCTTGATCTGTTCGTCGGTCAGGCCGATGTCCTTGAGCCGATTGTACCGCATCGACGAGGCGGCATGACAGTTCAGGCAATAGTTGACGAACAGTTTGGCCCCGTTTTGCAGGGCCGGCAGGTCGTTCAGGCGCGAGGGCGCCTTCTCGAGGTGATACCCGCCTTCGGCTGCCTGCACCCCAGTGCAGGCAAGCATCAGAATCAGTAGACCGAGCAGCTTCTTCATCGTGATATCCGTTAGTCTGTCGGGCCGGCGCAACCGCCGCCGGCCCGGTGAACATCCTCAGTGGGCGGAGAAAGTGACACGTTCGGGCACAGGCTTGAACGTGCCGAGCCGGCTCCAGAACGGCATCAACAGGAAGAAGCCGAGGTAGAGGACCGTGCCGATCTGCGAGATGAGGTTGAAGACGTCGTTGGGCGGCTGCGTGCCCAGGTAGCCCAGCACCAGGAAGTTGACGATGAAGATGCCGTAGATCCACTTGTGCCAACCGGGACGGTAGCGGATGGACTTCACGGGCGAATGATCGAGCCAGGGCAGGAAGAACAGGATGACCACCGCGCCGCCCATCGTCAGCACGCCCCAGAACTTGGCGTCCCAGACGCGCAGCAGGACGGCGATGGCCAGCAGCACCACGACGATGGCGATCTTGGCGACGCCGCTGACGCGGCTCTTGAGCAGGAACCACACCGCCGCCGCGACCGCGGCGAACGCCAGCACCCAGGTGAAGTCGTCGGTGCAGGCACGCAGCATCGAGTAGAACGGCGTGAAGTACCAGACCGGCGCGATGTGCGGCGGGGTCTTGAGCGGATCGGCCGGGATGAAGTTGTTGTACTCGAGGAAGTAGCCGCCCATCTCCGGCGCGAAGAACACGATCGCGCTGAAGATCATCAGGAAGATCGCCACGCCGAACAGGTCGTGCACGGAGTAGTAGGGATGGAACGGGATGCCGTCGAGCGGAATGCCGTTGGCGTCCTTCTTGGCCTTGATCTCGACGCCGTCGGGGTTGTTGGAGCCGACTTCGTGCAGCGCGATGACGTGCGCCACGACCAGGCCCAGCAGCACCAGGGGTACGGCGATGACGTGGAACGAGAAGAAGCGGTTCAGGGTCGCGTCGGAGACGACGTAGTCGCCGCGGATCAGGATCGCCAGGTCAGGACCGACGAACGGGATGGCCGAGAACAGGTTCACGATCACCTGGGCGCCCCAGTAGGACATCTGGCCCCAGGGCAGCAGGTAGCCCATGAAGGCCTCGGCCATCAGGCACAGGAAGATCGCCACGCCGAAGATCCAGACCAGCTCGCGCGGCTTGCGGTACGAGCCGTAGAACAGCCCGCGCAGCATGTGCAGGTACACCACGACGAAGAACATCGAGGCGCCGGTGGAGTGCATGTACCGGACGAGCCAGCCCCACGGCACTTCCCGCATGATGTATTCGACCGACTGGAACGCGCGTTCGGCGTCGGGCTTGTAGTGCATGACCAGGAAAATCCCGGTCACGATCTGGATGACCAGCACCAGGAGCGCCAGCGAGCCGAAGAAATACCAGAAATTGAAGTTCTTCGGTGCGTAGTACTCGGACAGGTGCGCTTTCCAGGTCGAGGTGAGCGGAAAGCGGGCGTCGATCCAGCCCAGAAGGCCAGTGGTCTCGACATTCTTCTCGCCAGCCATGGCTGCTGCTCCTTTTGCTCGGCGGGTTCGGCGCTGCGCTGCTTGGTGCCGCAACGCCGACGTGTTTCTATGGCTACGTTTGACAGGAGGACGCGGTTATCGCCTCCCCCGCTGCGAATGACTGACGCTCAGGCCTTGTTGTTCTTGTCGACACCGACCACGATCTTGGTATCGGACACGAACTCGTAGGGAGGAATCGTCAGGTTGTCGGGCGACGGCTTGTTCTTGTACACCCGTCCGGCCATGTCGAAGGTCGACCCATGGCAGGGGCACAGGAAGCCGCCGTGCCAATCGGCCGGCAGGTTGGGCTGGGGCCCGGTGGCGAACCGGGCGGTGGGCGAGCACCCGAGGTGCGGGCAGATGCCGACGGCGACGAGGTACTCGGGCTTGATCGAGCGGTACTCGTTGCGCGCGTACTCGGGCGTGATTTCGTTCGGGTTGCGCTCGGAGTTGGGGTCGGCGAGCTGGGCGTCGACTTCCTTCAGCGTGGCAAGCTGCTCGGGCGTCCGGCGGATGATCCAGACCGGCTTGCCGCGCCACTCGACGGTGCGCATTTCACCGGGCTGCATGTCTCCAATTTCGACTTCCACCGGAGCACCCGCCGCCTTCGCCCGTTCGGACGGGGCGAACGTGCTGACGAAAGGAACGGCCACTCCTACGGCCGCGACTCCCCCGACAGCACAGGTGGTGCCGACCCAGAAACGGCGGTCGGCGTCTACCACTTTGTCCTGACTCATTGATTGACCCTCAAGATTACTTCTTCTCTTAGCACTTGAAAGCAGATTGGCGCTCTTGGCGGACCGGCGCCTTATAGTAACCTTCGAGTATAACGCAATGCCTACAGGGCCCGACAGACTTCGTAGCACATTCGCCATCGCACTGTTACGGCCGAGCTCACCGCCACGCAGAAAAATGAGAGATACTCTCGCGCAACAACAAACGGGAGGTGGTCCATGAGCATCATGAAGGAGTTCCGCGATTTCGCGATGCGCGGCAACGTCGTCGACCTCGCGGTCGGTGTGATCATCGGCGCGGCGTTCGGCAAGATCGTCGACTCCCTGGTCAAAGACATCGTCATGCCGATCGTCAACGTCATCCTGGGCGGCAACGTCGATTTCAGCAACAAGTTCATCGTACTCCGGGCGCCGGCCGACTACACCGGCCCGCAGACCTACGACGCCCTCAGCAAGGCCGGCGCCACCCTGCTCGGGTGGGGCAATTTCCTGACTATTCTGATCAACTTCGTGCTGCTGGCCTTCGTCATCTTCTGGATGGTCAAGGCCATGAACCGCGCCCAGGCCCGCTTCACCAAGGAAGCCCCGCCGCCGGCGCCCGCGCCGACCCCGGAAGACGTCGAACTGTTGCGCGAAATCCGCGACCTGCTGAAGAGGTAGGCCCCCCCCCTACGCCCTGCGGGCGCCCCCCAGGGGGCGATGCGGGTGGACCGGCGGAGCCGGATCCACCGCATCCTGGGTCTAGTACCCAATTCTTGGGTTGCGGCACCGATGCTATCGCTGGCTGCCAGCGATAGCATCGGTGATTCAGCCCAAGATCGTTTCCCTAGACCCAGGAAACCGCGGAGCTGGCTTTGCCAGTCCGCCAGTTTCGCCCCCTTTAGGGGGCCCGCGTCAGCGGGTAGGGGGTGGGCTTCCCCTCAGACCGGGTTGTCGATGTCGATGAAATCCACCCGGATGCCGAAGCGGTCGGCGATGGCGCGGCCCAGGGCCTGGACGCCGTAGCGTTCGGTGGCGTGGTGGCCGGCGGCCAGGAAGGCGGTGCCGGTTTCGCGGGCGAGGTGGACGGTGGGTTCGGAGATCTCGCCGGTGATGTAGGTCTGGGCGCCGGCGTCGATGGCGTCCTGGAGCATGCCCTGGGCCGCGCCGGTGCACCAGGCGATGCGGCCCGCGGGACGGGAGGGGTCGCCGATCAGCATGGGTTCGCGCTGCAGGCGCTGCGCGATGCGGGCCGCCAGGTCGCCCACCGTGGCCAGGCCGGGGGCCTGGCCCAGCCAGATCAGGCCGTCATGGCCGGCGGTCTGGGGCACGCCCTCCACGAAGTGGGGGGCCAGGCCCAGCACCTCGGCCAGTTGTGCGTTGTTGCCCCACCGGGGGTGGGCATCCAGGGGCAGGTGGTAGGCGAACAGGTTCAGGTCATGGCCCAGGACCAGCGACAGGCGGGTGCGGCGGGTGCCCCGCACGCGGGGGTCCTCGTTCTTCCAGAACCAGCCGTGGTGGACCAGCAGGCCGTCCGCCCCGGCGGCGATGGCATGCCGAATGGCGGCCTCGGATGCGGTGACGGCGGCGATAATATGCCGGACCACGGGCCGTCCCTCGACCTGCAATCCGTTCGGACAGTAGTCGCGGAAGCGGGCGACCTGCAGTTCGGCGGCCAGCCAGGACGCGAGTTCCTCGGCGCTGACGCCGCCCGCGCCCCCCGCTGGTGCATGGGTTTGCGCTGAGGCCCGCTCGCCTGCGATCATTGTCAATCTCCTAAGCTAGGGAAAAGTATTTTGCACATGCGCCGACTATGGCTGATCTTTGCCCAGACCACCACCGTCTGTCTGGCCATTTTATTCATCGTCGCCACCCTGCGCCCCGAATGGCTGCCACGCCGCGGGGGCCCGGGCAGCAATAACGCCATCGTCGTCCCGTTCTTCGAGGCCTCGCCCTCGCCGACCGGCGAAGGCGGCGCGACCGCGTCCTATGCGGCGGCCACCCACAAGGCGGCGCCGGCCGTGGTGAACATCTTCACCAGCAAGGACACGCCCCAGCAGCCTGCCTATCCGTTCTCCGACGATCCGGTATTCCGGCGTTTCTTCGGCGAACCCGACACCAACCCCGAACCGGTCTCCAGCCTGGGATCGGGCGTCATCGTCAGCCCGGAAGGCTACATCCTGACCAACAACCATGTGATCGAGGCGGCGGACGAGATCGAAGTGGCGCTGGCCGATGGCCGCAAGGGCAAGGCCACCCTGGTCGGGTCCGATCCCGAGACCGACCTGGCGGTACTGAAGCTGGCGCTGCCCAACCTGCCCTCGGTCACCTTCGGCCGGGCCGAGGATCTCCAGGTGGGCGACGTGGTGCTGGCCATCGGCAACCCGTTCGGCGTGGGCCAGACCACGACCATGGGCATCGTCTCGGCGCTGGGCCGCACCCACCTGGGCATCAACACCTTCGAGAACTTCATCCAGACCGACGCCGCCATCAACCCCGGCAATTCCGGGGGCGCGCTGATCGACGCCCAGGGCAACCTGGTCGGCATCAACACCGCCATCTATTCCCGCTCGGGCGGCTCGCTGGGCATAGGCTTCGCGATCCCGGTCAGCACGGCGCGCCAGGTGATGGAGCAACTGATCACGACCGGCACGGTCACGCGGGGCTACATCGGCGTCGAGCCGCAGGACCTGACGGCCGAGCTGGCCGACGCCTTCAAGCTGTCGCGCAAGGAAGGCGTCATCATCGCCGGCGTGGTGCGCGGCGGGCCGGCGGCCAAGGCCGGCATACGCACGGGCGACATCGTGGTATCGGTCGCGGGCAAGGCCATCCTGGACACCACCACGATGCTGAACGCCATCGCCCAGTTGCCGCCGGGCGAGAAGGTGTCCATCAAGATCGTCCGTGGCGGACAGGAAATGGAAGCCAGCGTGACCATCGGCACGCGGCCCAAGCCCAGGCGCGAGGCCCAGCAACCCTGACGCCGGCCCGGACCTACTTGCGGCCCAGGCCCAGGTAGCTCTCGACCACGCGCGGATCGTCCGCCAGCTCGCGGGCCGGGCCGGCCAGCACCACCTGGCCGGTCTCCAGCACATAGGCGTAGTCGGCCGTCTGCAAGGCCGCGCGCGCGTTCTGCTCGACCAGCAGGATGGCCACGCCGCGGCGCCGCAGTTCGGCGATGATGAGGAAGATTTCCTTGACGATGCGCGGCGCGAGCCCCAGCGATGGCTCGTCCAGCAGCAGCAGGCGGGGCTTGGCCATGAGGGCGCGCCCCAGGGCCAGCATCTGGCGCTCGCCGCCGGACAGGGTGGCAGCCAGCTGGCGGCGGCGTTCCTTGAGCCGGGGGAAGAGCCCGTAGACTTCCTCCATCGACGCGGCCTGGTCGCGATGGCCCGAGCGATAGCGCTGGAAAGCGCCCAGCAGCAGATTGTCCTCGACGCTCATCTCGCCGAACAGTTCGCGTTTCTCGGGCACGAGGTTCAGGCCGGCGGCGACCATCTGCTCGATGTCCACGCGGCGCTGTGGACGGCCCTCCAGGCTGATGGCACCACGCGCCGGCAGCAGTCCCATGATGGCCGACAGCAAGGTGGTCTTGCCCGCGCCGTTGGGGCCGATCACCGTCACGATGGTGCCCGCCGGCACCGCCAGGTCTATGCCATGCAGCGCCTCGACCTTGCCGTAGGACACCGACAGGCCCGAGACCTCGAGCAGCGGCGCGGCCATTGCCGCCGACCCCGTCATTCCACACCTCCCAGATACGCTTCCAGCACGCGCGGATCGCGCTGCACGTCCTCGGGCAAGCCCTCGGCGATCTTCTCTCCGAACTCCATCACCACCACGCGGTCGGCCAGGCCCATGACGAAATCCATGTCGTGCTCGACCAGCAGGATGGCCATGCCTTCGGCGCGCAGCGCCTTCAGGGTGTCGGACAGGGCCTGCTTCTCGAGGTAGCGCAGGCCGGCCGCCGGCTCGTCCAGCAACAGCAGGCAGGGATCGGCGCACAGCGCGCGGGCGATCTCCAGCATGCGCTGCTTGCCCAGCGGCAACGAACCGGCCGCCACGTGCAGGGCGTCGCCCAGCCCCACGCGCCGGGCCTGCCGCGCCGCCTCGGCCAACAGGCGCGCCTCCTCGCGGCGTTCCAGGTGCAGGCCGCCCAGCACCAGGCCCGACAGCAGGCCCGGACGCTCCCGCAAGTGGGCGCCCAGCGCGATGTTCTCGATCACGGTCATCTGCGGCAGCAGGCGCACGTGCTGGAACGTGCGGCCCATGCCCAGCGCGGCGATCTCGCGCGAGGGCCGGCCCGTCACGTCCCGCCCGCGGAAGACCACCTTCCCGGAGGTGGGGTCGTCCACGCCGGACAGCAGGTTGAACATGGTGCTCTTGCCCGCGCCGTTGGGGCCGATCAGGGCCAGCACCCCGCCGGCGGGGACGGTGAAGCTGATGTCGTTGTTGGCCACCAGCCCGCCGAAGCGCTTGGTCAGGCCCCGGGCCTCCAATACGACTTCGCCGTGCGCCGGCTGGGCACGCCGCGCCAGTGGCCGCGCTTGCTCGTCGACGGTGCGCCGGGACTCGGCCAGCGGCAGCCAGCGCCGGGCCAGGCGGACGATCACGGGCCAGAGCCCGTCCGGCGCGCGCTGCAAGGCGACCACGAGCAGGATGCCGAAGACGATGCTCTCGAAATTGCCCGAGGCGCCCAGGAGGCCGGGCAGCAGGTCCTGCAGCCATTGCTTGAGCATGGTGACCAGGCCGGCGCCGACCAGCGCGCCCCACACCTGCCCTGCTCCGCCGATGACGGCCATGAACAGGTATTCGATGCCGATATGCAGGCCGAAAGGCGTGGGATTCACGAAGCGCTGCATGTGCGCATACAGCCAGCCCGAGACGCATGCCAGCAGGGCCGCGATCATGAAGATCGCGATGCGCGAGCGGGCGGTGTTCACCCCCATCGACTCGGCCATCACCATGCCGCCCTTCAACGCCCGGATGGCCCGTCCCTCGCGCGAATCGAGCAGGTTGCTGACCAGCAGCATGGCCAGCAGCAGGATCGCCCAGATCAGCCAGAACAGGTGCCGGCCCTTGGACAGGTCCAGCCCGAGGATCGAAATGGGCGGCAGGCCGGACAGCCCGGTATGGCCCCCCAGAAAATCCAGCGTCCCGAACAGGAAGTACAGGCTCAGCCCCCAGGCGATGGTGCCCAGCGGCAGATAGTGCCCGGACAGGCGCAGCGCGATCGCGCCCAGCACCCACGCGGCCACCGCGGTGACCACCAGGCCGGCCAGCAACCCCAACCAGGGCGAACCGCCCAGCCACGCGAAGGCTGGCGGCAGCGTGGCGATGGATAGCCAGGCACTGGTGTAGGCGCCCAGGCCGACGAAGGCCGCCTGGCCGAAAGAAGTCACCCCGCCCACGCCGGTCAGCAGCACCAGCCCCAGCGCCACCAGCGCGTACAAGCCGATGTAGTTCAGCAACGTGACGGTGAACTCGGACATCCCGAACACGGCGGCGACGAGCAGGACGAGGCCGGCGCCGACGAACCAGATGGGGCGCAGCCGCATCATTCTTCCTCCACGTGACGCGAGGCGAGCGAGCGCCAGATCAGCACCGGGATGATCAGCGTGAACACGATGACTTCCTTGTAGGCGCTGGCCGCGAACGACGAAAAGGCCTCCAGCAGGCCCACCAGCACCGCGCCGGCGGCGGCCAGCGGATAGCTGGCGAGGCCGGCGATGATGGCGGCGACGAAGCCCTTCAGGCCGATCAGGAAGCCGGTGTCGTAGTAGATGGTCGTGATGGGCGCGATGAGGATGCCCGAGAACGCTCCGATCAAGGCGCACAGCGTGAAGCAGAGCTTGCCGGCCAGGCTGGTCGGAATGCCCATCAGGCGGGCGCCGACCCGGTTCACCGCCGTGGCGCGCAGGGCCTTGCCATACAGCGTCCGGCCGAACAGCACGGTCAGCGCCAGGATGAGGGCGATCGACGAACCGATCACCCACAGCGTCTGGGCCGAGACCGGAATGCCACCCAGCTCGATGCCGCCATCGGTGAACGGCGAAGTGCGCGCTCCTTCGGCGCCGAAGAACAGCAGCCCCAGCCCCACCATGGCCACGTGCACCGCCACCGAGACGATCAGCAGCACCAGGACGCTGCTCTCGGCCACCGGCTGGAAGGCCAGGCGCCAGACCATGGGGCCCATCGGCACCACCACCAGCAGCGCGAACAGGATCTGCACGGCCAGCGGCATTTGCTGGAAATCGACGAAACGCGCGGCGGCGAAGATCAATGCGGGATAGAGCAGGTTCCAGCCGGCGGCCCGCGGAACGGCACGCCAGTCCTGGCGCCGCCACGCGGTCCACAGCTCCACCAGCATGACGGCGCACCCGCCCATGGCCAGCAGCCAGACCGTTCCCGGCAACTGGCCGGCCTGCAAGCCCGCCAGGGTCAGGGCCCCCCAGGCGACGAACTCGCCCTGGGGAATGAAGATCACGCGCGTGACCGTGAAGGCCAGCACCAGCGCCATCCCCAGCAACGCATAGATGGCGCCGTTGACGACACCGTCCTGGATCAGGAAAAGGGCGATCTGTAAATCCATGTCAGCTCCGCCGGATCGCCCCAAGAGGGTGACGAATTCAATAAGTGCAAGGGTTGTTTTACGTCCAAAGCACAGCCAACCCAACTACACCGGCGCTAACTCGCCATCAGAAGAACAACTGGGAAAAACGCCGTCCTGGGCCTGCCTGGTGGTACCCCAGGATGCGGTGGATCCGGCTCTGCCGGTCCACCCGCATCGCCCCCTTGAGGGGGCGCGCGTCAGCGCGTAGGGGGAGGGATCAACCTCCAGCCACCGTTTTCGATCACGACCATGACGCGGGAACGGTTGTCCAGGCCGACGTGGTCCGTGGGGCTCATGTTGAATACCCCGTGCGCGCCCGCCACGTTCTTGACGTTCTCCAGCGCGTCGCGCAGGGCCGCGCGGAACTCCGGCGTGCCCGGCTGCGCCTTCTTCAGGGCGACGGGGACGGCCGCCTCGATCAGCTTGCCGGCATCCCAGGCGTGGGCGCCGAAGGTGGACACCGAGCCCTTGCCGTAGGTCGCCTCGTACTTCTGCACGTACTCGGTGGCCGAGGCCTTGACCGGATTGTCCGCCGGCAACTGGGCCGACACCAGCACCGGACCCGCGGGCAGGAAGGTGCCTTCGATGTCCTTGCCGCCCACGCGCAGGAAGTCGTTGTTGGCCACGCCGTGGGTCTGGTAGTACGTGCCGCGGTAGCCGCGCTCCTTCAGCGTCTTCTGGGGCAGCGCGGCAGGGGTGCCGGCACCGGCGATCAGCACGGCGTCGGGCTTGGCGGCGATCATCTTCAGCACCTGGCCGGTCACCGACGTATCGGTACGGTTATAGCGCTCGTTGGTCAGCACCTTGATGCCGGCGGCCTGGGCCGCCTTCGAGAATTCCTGGTACCAGCCCTCGCCGTAGGCGTCCGCGAAGCCGATGAAGGCCACCGACTTGATCTTCTGGCCCTGCATGTGCTCGACGATGGCCTTGGCCATCTCGGCATCGTTCTGGGGCGTCTTGAAGGCCCAGCGCTTCTTGACGTCCTGGGGTTCGACGATGACGGCCGAGGCGGCCATGGACACCACCGGGGTACCGGTTTCGGCGGCAACGTCGACCATTGCCAGCGAGTTCGGCGTGATGGTCGAACCGACCATCACGTCGACCTTGTCCTCGGTCACGAAACGGCGGGCGTTCTTGACCGCCGTCGTGGTGTCGCTGGCGTCGTCCAGCACGATGTAGTTGACCTTCTGGCCCGCGATGGTCTTGGGCATCAGGGCGAAGGTGTTCTTCTCGGGAATGCCGAGCGAGGCGGCCGGGCCCGTGGCCGAGACGTTGACGCCCACGGTGATGTCGGCCTGCGCGGCGGCGGCGAAAACGCCAAGGCCCACGGCCAGGGCCAGTTTGTTCAAGGAAAACATGAAGGTCCCCATTGTGCTTGTTCTGGAACCGAACCCCCGCCCCGGCCGCGCGGGCGGCACCGGGGCACGGCGGGTTCAGACTTTCTCGATGGCGGTCGAATCCGATTCCCGGCTCTTGACGAAGCGGGCCGCCACCAGGCCCAGTTCGTAGAGCACGCATAAAGGTACCGCCAACAAGAACTGGCTGACAACATCCGGCGGCGTGACGACGGCCGCCAGCACGAACGCGCCGACGACGACGTAGCCGCGCGCCGCGGACAGCTTGGCCACCGTGGTCACCCCGGTCTTGACCAGCAGCACCACCGCCACCGGCACCTCGAAGGTCAGGCCGAAGGCCAGGAACATCGTCATGACGAAGTTCAGGTAGGCCTCGATGTCAGGCGCCGGCGTGATCGACTGCGGCGCGAAGGTGGCGATGAAGTGGAAAACGGTCTTGAAGACCACGAAATAGCAGAAGGCCATGCCGGACAGGAACAGCACGGTGCTGGACACGATCAGCGGCAGGGCCAGCCTCTTCTCGTGCTGGTAGAGGCCCGGCGCGACGAAGGCCCAGGCCTGGTACAGCACGAAGGGCAGCGCGAGCACGAAGGACGCCAGCAGCGTGACCTTGACCGGCACCATGAAGGGCGTGATGACGCCGGTGGCGATCATGCGCGTGCCGGGCGGCAGGGTCGCCAGCATGGGCTGGGCCAGCACGTCGTAGATCGCCGAGGCGCCGGGATAAAGGAACAGCACGATGAAGACGGCCACGACCGCGATGATGGCCTTCAGCAAGCGGTCGCGCAGCTCCACCAGGTGGGAGATGAAGCTGTCTTCCTGCGATACGTCTTTGTCAGTCACGTTCTTTCACGTACCGTCGAAGCCTCGGCCGGCTGGCCGGCGGCGGGTTGATCGGCGGACGACGGCAACAGGTCCGGCGGAAACAGCGAGCCCTGCGCGAGGTCCTGCTCGGACGGCGCTTCCTGGGCGGCGGCCGGTTCGGCCCCCTCCGGCTGCGCGGACGAGGCCGCCGGAGCGGCGGGCCCGGCGGCCGGTCCCGTGAAGGGCGCCTCGACCGCCGGAGCAGCTTGGGCGGCCGGCGCGTCGAGCGCGGACGCCTCGGCGGGGGCGGCCGGCTCCTGTGTCCCCGTCGCCGCATCCTTCACGTCGCGGGCGGCCCCCTCGACGGTCTGCTGGACCTCGTTGAGCCCCTTGTGCAGTTCCTCGACGTTGGTCTTGACCGTGGTCTCGAGCGAACGGGCCGCGTCTTCCATTTCCTTGCGCAGGTTGCGCAATTCCTCGAGCTCCATCTCGCGGCGGATGTCGCTCTTGACGTCGTTGACGTAGCGCTGCGCCCGGCCCAGCAGGTGGCCGATGGTACGCGCCACCTTGGGCAGCCGCTCGGGCCCGATGACGATGAGCGCCACCACGCCTATGGTGAGAAGCTCGGTAAAGCTGACGTCGAACATTCAGCGCCTATGGGAACACCCCCTACGCCCTGACGGGCGCCCCCTCAAGGGGGCGGCACTGGCGGACCGGCAGAGCCGGATCCGCGGTGCCCTGGAGTGGGTCGGTTATCTTGGCGCGGGGCGCCTTCGTGTTGATGATGGATCTGGAGGGGAAACCCCTGTCAGGTCCGTTCTTTTTCTTTGGCTTCCACGTCGATGGTGTCGGCGGAGACGCGCTTGGGGTCGGCGGACGTGGTTTCCGGGTTGGAGGCCGCGGCGTCGCCGCCTTCCTTCATCCCTTCCTTGAATCCCTTCACGGCGCCGCCCAGGTCTTGCCCGAGGTTCTTCAGTTTCTTGGTGCCGAAGATCAGAACCACGATCACCAGGACAACCAGCCAGTGCCAAATGCTAAAGCTACCCATTACATGCTCCACGCCTTGCGGCGGAAAATCGTCCAGTCAATAGAGGCGGAAATCGCCCGGCTCAGTCGCGCTTCCAGGGGCGGGGACCGCCTATCACGTGGTAGTGCAGGTGCGGCACTTCCTGTCCACCGTCCGCGCCGTTGTTGGCCATCAGACGGAATCCCCCTTCCGGGCCGGGGCGGCAGCCCTGTTCGAGCGCCAGGCGGGGAATCAGAACCTGCATTCTACCCAACAGCGGCACGTCGCTCGCGGCCACGTCCTGCAGCGATGGAACGTGCCGCTTGGGAATGACCAGGAAGTGTACCGGCGCGATGGGATTGATGTCGTGGAAGGCGAAGATCTCGTCGTCTTCGTAGACCTTGCGCGAGGGGATTTCCCCACGCGCGATCTTGCAGAAAATACAGTTGTCGCTCATCTCATTGTTTCGGGGCATTGCCGGCTCGGGCGGCTTTTTCATCCAAACCCGACAGGCCTTCGCGCCGCGCGAGCTCGGCGACGACCTGTTCGGGACGCAAACCGTAATACTCCAGCATGACGAGGCAATGAAACCAGAGATCGGCTGTCTCGTAAATGATCTTTTCCGGCACGCCGTCCTTGGCCGCCATCACGGTCTCGGTGGCTTCCTCGCCGATCTTCTTGAGGATGCCGTCGGGCCCCTTGCTGAGCAGGCGGGCCACGTAGGAGGTCTCGGGCGAGCCGCCCCGGTCTGGCCGGCGGCTGGCGATGGTGTCGGCCAGTTGCACCAGGAAATCGTTCATTTGTAGATGCTCTCCGGGTCCTTCAGCACCGGGTCGGTCTCGACCCAGTGCGCGCCGCCCTCGGTTTCCAGGCGGCGGTAGAAGCAGCGCTCGCGGCCGGTATGGCAGGCGATCCCGCCCACCTGTTCGACCCGCAGCAGCACCACGTCGCCGTCGCAGTCGAGCCGGATCTCGCGCACGCGCTGGACGTGGCCCGATTCCTCGCCCTTGCGCCAGAGACGGTTGCGCGAGCGCGACCAGTAGGTGGCGTTGCCGGTGCGCAGCGTCTCGCGCAGCGATTCGCGGTTCAGGAAGGCGAACATGATGACCTTGTCGGTCGTGGCGTCCTGCGCGATGCCGGGCACCAGGCCGTTGTCGTCGTAGACGATGGCGTCCAGCCAGGCTTCCTGGTCGGTGGAGAGAGTCCGGGGTGCGGTATCCATCAGTCGTCCAGCCTCATGCGTATGCCGCGGTCGGCCATGAAGCGCTTGGCCTCCTGCACCGTGTGTTGCCCGTAGTGGAAGATGCTGGCGGCCAGCACCGCATCGGCATGGCCCTCGGTGATGCCGTCCGCCAGGTCCTTGAGCGAACCGACACCGCCGGAGGCGATGACGGGAATGGCCACGGCGTCGGACACCGCGCGCGTCAGCGCGAGGTCGAAGCCCGACCGGGTGCCGTCGCGGTCCATGCTGGTCAGCAGGATCTCGCCCGCGCCGTACTCGGCCATCTTGCGCGCCCATTGCACGGCATCCAGCCCGGTGGCGTTGCGCCCGCCATGCGTGAAGACCTCCCAGCGCGGCGCCTCGCCCTCGCCCGACACCCGCTTGGCGTCGATGGCGACCACGATGCACTGGGCGCCGTAGCGGCTGGAGGCCTCGCGCACCAGGTCGGGGTTGGTCACGGCCGAGGTATTGATGCCCACCTTGTCGGCGCCCGCGTTCAACAGCCGGCGCACATCCGCCACCTGCCGCACGCCGCCGCCCACGGTCAACGGAATGAACACCTGCGAGGCGACCTGTTCGATCACGGACAGGATGATGTCGCGCTGATCGCTCGACGCCGTGATGTCCAGGAACGTGATCTCGTCCGCGCCCTGGTCGTCATAGCGGCGCGCGATCTCCACCGGATCCCCGGCATCGACCAGATTCACGAAATTGATTCCCTTGACCACGCGACCAGCAGTCACGTCCAGACAAGGGATAATACGACGCGTCAACATCACAGAATTCCAAAAACACACGTTGCCGGGCGCAGAATCCCTCCGCCCAACCACTACGATACGCCCATTCCCAAGAACGCAGCCCACCTTGGGCACCGCGGATCAGCGCGGTTGTTCCTCCAGGATGCGGTGGATCCGGCTCCGCCGGTCCACCCGCATCGCCCCCTGGGGGGCGCCCGTCAGGGCGTAGGGGGGGTACCTAGTTCATCGGCACGAGCCTGCGCCGCCTGGAAATCCAGCGTGCCCTCGTAGATGCTGCGGCCCAGGATGGCGCCTTCCACGCCTTCGTCCTCGACGGCGCAGAGCTGCTCGATATCGGTCAGGTTGGCGATGCCGCCCGAGGCGATGACCGGGATGCGCACGTGCTGGGCCAGCTTGACCGTGGCCTCGACGTTGACGCCCGACAGCATGCCGTCGCGGCCGATGTCGGTGTAGATGATGGACGAGCAGCCGTAGTCCTCGAACTTCTTGGCAAGGTCGGTCACGTCGTGGCCGGTCAGCTTGCTCCAGCCGTCGGTGGCCACCTTGCCGTCCTTGGCATCCAGGCCGACGATGATCTGGCCGGGGAAGGCACTGCACGCGTCATGCAGGAACCCGGGGTTCTTGACCGCGGCGGTGCCGATGATCACGTAGGAAATGCCGTTGTCCAGGTAGCGCTCGATGGTGTCGAGGTCGCGGATGCCGCCGCCGATCTGCACCGGGATGTCATCGCCCACGGCGTCGAGGATGGCCTTGATGGAGGCCTCGTTCTTGGGTTTTCCGGCCACGGCGCCGTTCAGGTCCACCAGGTGGAGGCGGCGCGCGCCCTGCTCCAGCCAGTGGGCGGCCATGGCGGCGGGCTCTTCGGAAAACACGGTGGCATCGTCGAGATCGCCCTGGCGCAGGCGGACACAACGACCGTCTTTGAGATCAATCGCGGGAATGAGGAGCATGGCGAATCAGGATGTCGTTCGAATCAGTGGCGCTAACTGGGCTGCGGGACGGAAAAAGGGGGCCTTGTCGGCTAACGGGACTCACGGGTTCCACCGCACGAAATTCTGGTAGATACGCAGGCCCGCCCCTGCGCTTTTCTCAGGGTGAAACTGAGTTGCGAAGATGTTATCTCTGGCTACCGCGCAGGTAAAGGCGACCCCGTAATCGGATTGACCGGCAATTACCCCTAGATCGGCGGGGGCCACATAGTAGCTGTGCACGAAGTAGAAATAGGTGTCGTCGGCCACGCCGTCCCACAGGGGATGGGACAAGGTCTGCCGCACGCGGTTCCAGCCCATGTGGGGCACCTTCAGCCGTTCGGGCCCCTGGAAGGCCGGGCCGGCGAAGCGCACGACCTGCCCTTCGAAGATGCCCAGGCCGTCGGCCGGCCCTTCCTCGCTGCGCTGGAACAGCATCTGTTCGCCCACGCACACGCCCAACAGGGGCTTGCTGCGGGACGCCTCGACCACCGCCTCGCGCAGGCCGGTTTCCTCGAGGTAGCGCATGCAGTCGGGCATGGCGCCCTGCCCCGGGAACACGACCCGGTCGGCCGCGCGCACGCCAGCCGCATCGCTGCAGATGCGCACCTCGGCCTCGGGCGCGACGTGTTCCAGCGCCCGGGCGACCGAGCGCAGGTTGCCCATGCCGTAGTCGACGATGGCTATGCGCGTCATGTCAGCTCCGCCGGGCCGCCCCAAGGGGCTGACACGCCGCCCCGGGGGGCAGCGAACGTAGTGAGCGTGGGGGCTGTTCTCATCTAGAGGACTCCCTTGGTCGAGGGCACGGTGCCGCCGGCGCGCGGATCGACTTCCAGCGCCATGCGCAGCGCCCGGCCGAAGGCCTTGAACACCGTCTCGCACTGATGGTGGGCGTTGACGCCCCGCAGGTTGTCGATGTGCAGCGTCACCAGGGCGTGGTTGACGAAGCCCTGGAAGAACTCGCGCGTCAGGTCGACGTCGAACTGGCCGATCATCGCGCGCGTGAAGGGAACGTGGAACTCCAGGCCGGGGCGGCCCGAGAAATCCACCACCACGCGCGAGAGCGCCTCGTCCAGCGGCACGTAGGCATGGCCGTAGCGGCGGATGCCGGCCTTGTTGCCGACCGCCTTGGCCACGGCCTGGCCGAGCGTGATGCCGACGTCCTCGACCGTGTGGTGCGCGTCGATGTGCAGGTCGCCGTCGGCCACGACGTCGATGTCGATCAGGCCATGGCGCACGATCTGGTCGAGCATGTGGTCCAGGAACGGCACGCCGGTCTGCAGGTTCTGCTTGCCGGTGCCGTCGAGGTTGACGACCGCGCGGATGCGCGTTTCGTTGGTGTTGCGGGTGATCTCGGCGGTACGCATGATCGTTTCCGGATGGTCGGGTTGAATGGGCGGCGGCGTCACGAGGCGCTGCCGTCGTCCAGGCGGTATTCGGCGCTGCGCGCGTGCGCCTGCAGCCCTTCGCCATAGGCCAGGGTGGCGGCGACGCGCCCCAGGGTCCGCGCGCCGGCGCCCGAGACCTTGATCAGGCTGGATCGCTTCTGGAAATCGTACACGCCCAGCGGCGACGAGAACCGCGCGGTGCGCGAGGTCGGCAGCACGTGGTTGGGGCCGGCGCAGTAGTCGCCCAGCGACTCCGAGCTGTGGGTGCCCATGAAGATCGCGCCGGCGTGGCGGATCAGGTCAGCCCAGCACTCGGGCTCGGCGGTGGAGATTTCCAGGTGCTCGGGCGCGATGTCGTTGGCGATGGCGCAGGCTTCTTCCAGGTCGCGCACCAGGATCAGCGCGCCGCGGTTGGCCAGGCTGGTGCGGATGATGTCCGCGCGCGGCATCGTGGGCAGCAGCCGGGCGATGGCGGCCTCGACCTGCGCGATGTAGCCGGCGTCGGGGCACAGCAGGATGGCCTGGGCCAGTTCGTCGTGCTCGGCCTGCGAGAAGAGATCCATGGCGATCCAGTCGGCCGGCGTCCCGCCGTCGCAGATGACCAGGATCTCGCTGGGGCCGGCGATCATGTCTATGCCCACCGTGCCGTACACGCGCCGCTTGGCGGCGGCGACGTAGGCATTGCCGGGGCCCACGATCTTGTCGACCGGGACGATGGAAGGCGTGCCGTAGGCCAGCGCGCCGACCGCCTGGGCGCCGCCGATGGCGATCGCGCGGTCGACGCCGGCGATGGCGGCGGCGGCCAGCACCATGGGATTGCGCACGCCGTCGGGCGTGGGCGTGACCATGACGACCTCGCCCACGCCGGCCACCTTGGCCGGGATGGCGTTCATCAGCAGCGAGGACGGGTAGGCCGCCTTGCCGCCGGGCACGTACAGGCCCACGCGGTCGAGCGGGGTGACCTTCTGCCCCAGCACGGTGCCATCGGGCTCGGCGTAGGTCCAGGTCTCGGCCCGCTGGCGTTCGTGGTAGACCCGGATGCGGTCGGCGGCGGCCTCCAGGGCGGCGCGCTGCTCGCGCGGCAGCGCCTCCAGGGCCGCGATCCAGTCGGCGCGGGGAATGTCCAGTTCGCGGATGGACGCGGCCTGTACACGGTCGAAGCGGCGGGTGTATTCCAGCACCGCGCCATCGCCACGGGTGCGGACGTCCAGCAGGATGTCGGCCACGGCGCGTTCGATGGACGCGTCCTCGGACGCTTCGAAGGCCAGCAGCGCGTGCAGGCGGGCTCGGAAGTCGTCGCTACGGGTATCGAGTCGGTTGATGAGGGACATACGCTAGCTCTGCAAAATCGGTTTCCGGAAGGCAGCCCTGCCCCGCGCCGGCGGCGCGGGAGCGATGGACGACGCAGCCTCTGCATGGCGCGGCGGGCCGGCCGCGCGGCGAGCGCCCCGCGGATGCCGCCAGATCAGGCCGGCATGGCCAGGCTGGCGCGCGCGAAGGCGTCGATCAGAGGCTGCAACCGGTGTCGCCGGGTCTTCAGGGCCGCCTGGTTGACCACCAGGCGAGACGATATGTCCATGATATCTTCGACCGCGACCAGGTTGTTGGCCCGCAATGTCCCACCGGTGGATACCAGGTCGACGATCACGTCGGCCAGCCCCACCAGCGGCGCGAGCTCCATCGACCCGTACAGCTTGATCAGGTCGACGTGCACTCCTTTCGCGGCGAAATGCTCGCGCGCGGCCTGCACGTACTTGGTCGCCACGCGCAGGCGGGCGCCCTGGCGCACCGCGCTGGCGTAGTCGAAACCCTCGGGCACGGCCACGCACAGCCGGCACTTGCCGATGCGCAGGTCCACGGGCTGGTACAGGCCGCCCGGATGCTGGGCCGCATGTTCGATCAGCACGTCCTTGCCGGCCACCCCCAGGTCGGCGGCGCCGTACTGGACATAGGTGGGGACATCCGAGGCACGCACAATGATGATGCGCACGCCGGGGTCGCTGGTCGGCAGGATCAGCTTGCGGGACTTCTCCGGGTCCTCGGCCACCGTGATGCCGGCCTCGGCCAGCAGGGGCATGGTCTCGGTGAAGATGCGGCCCTTGGACAGCGCCAGGGTGATGGGCGTGTTCGGATCGGCCGGTGCGAAGGCGCTCATCGTGCCTGCCCCCCGGATCCGCTCACGCGGCGGATGTCGGCGCCCAGCTGCAACAGCTTGCGCTCCATCTGCTCGTAGCCGCGGTCCAGGTGATAGATGCGGTCTATCGTGGTCTGGCCGTCGGCGACCAGGCCCGCGATGACCAGGCTGGCCGAGGCCCGCAGGTCGGTCGCCATGACGGTGGCGCCCGACAGGCCGGCCACGCCCTTGACCACGGCGGTATGGCCGTCGATCTCGATGTCCGCTCCCAGCCGGCGCAACTCCTGCACGTGCATGTAGCGGTTCTCGAAGATGGTCTCGGTGATGACCGCGGTTCCTTCTGCGATGGCATTCAGGGCCATCAGCTGGGCCTGCATGTCGGTCGCGAAGCCGGGATATTCCAGGGTGCGGAAACCCACCGCGCGCGGCCGGCCACTCATGCCCGCCTGCACCCAGTCGGTACCGCACTCGATGGCCAGCCCGGCCTCGGCCAGCTTGTCCAGCGTGGCGCCCATGCTGGCCGGATCGGCGTTGCGCAGCACGATCTCGCCACCCGCCGCGCCCACCGCGCACAGGAAGGTGCCGGCTTCGATGCGGTCCGGCATGACCCGGTGGGTCGTGCCGTGCAACCGCGAGACGCCCTCGATGACGATGCGGTCCGTGCCGTGGCCGCTGATGCGGGCGCCCATCTTGATCAGCAGTTCCGCCAGGTCGACGATCTCGGGCTCGCGCGCGGCGTTCTCGAGCACCGTCAGCCCCTCGGCCAGCACGGCCGCCATCATCAGGTTTTCGGTGCCGGTCACCGTGATCATGTCGGTGCGGATGGTGGCGCCCTTCAGGCGCTTGGCCCTGGCCACGACGAAGCCGTGCTCGATGCTGATCTCGGCTCCCATCGCCGCCAGCCCCTTGATGTGCTGGTCGATGGGACGCTGGCCGATGGCGCAGCCGCCGGGCAGGCTGACCCGGGCCTCGCCGAAACGCGCGACCAGCGGCCCGAGCACCAGGATCGAGGCGCGCATGGTCTTGACCAGCTCGTACGGCGCTTCCAGCGATTCGACCCGGGTGGCATCCAGCGTGACGCGGTCGCCCGGCTGGCCGGCGCGCTCGGCCTTCACGCCCAGTTGGCGCAGCAGGCGCAGCGTGGTGCCGATGTCGTTGAGCTGGGGGACGTTCTCGAGCGTGACCGCATCGGCGGTCAGCAGCGACGCGCACAGGCAAGGCAGCGCGGCGTTCTTCGCCCCCGACACCTCGACCTCGCCACGCAGAGGGCGACCGCCGGTGATCTGCAGCTTATCCATTAATTGCCCGCCTTGAATTCCTGGGGAGTGAGGGTGCGCATCGACAAGGCATGGATTTCTTCCCGCATGCGTTCGCCCAGCGCGGCATAGACCAGTTGGTGCCGCGCGATGGGGCGCTTGCCCGCGAATTCGGCGCTGACGATGACCGCCTCGAAGTGCTGGCCATCGCCCTGCACGTCGACATGTTCACAGGGCAGTCCGTCGAGGATGTATTGCCGGACCTGCTCCGGAGTCGGAAGAGTCATGCTTTCAGTAACGCAGTTTGTAGCCGGTGGACAACAGGCGCAGCGCGAACCCGGCCACCACCAGGAACGTCCCCGCGACCACCGCCAGGCTGTGCCAGGGGGTGACGTCGGAGACCCCGAAAAACCCGTAGCGGAAGCCGTCTATGGTGTAGAAGATCGGATTCCAGTGCGACACCGCCTGCCAGAACGGCGGCAGCGAGTGCACGGAATAGAATACCCCGGACAGGAAGGTTGCCGGCATGATCAGGAAATTCTGGAAGGCCGCCATCTGGTCGAACTTCTCGGCCCAGATCCCGGCCACCAGCCCCAGCACGCCCATGATGCCGCTGCCCAGCACCGCGAACACCAGCATCCAAAGCGGTTCGGCGAAATGCGGCGCGGCGAAGAACAGCGACACCGCGTAGATTCCCAGCCCGACGAACAGGGCGCGCACGATGGCGGCCAGCACGTAGGCCCAGAACACTTCCCAGTGCGTCAGCGGCGGCAGCAGCATGAAGACCAGGTTGCCCGTGACGCGGCTTTGCATCAGCGACGACGAGGAGTTGGCGAACGCGTTCTGCAGCATGCTCATCATCATGAGCCCCGGGATCAGGAAGGCGGTGTACGGCACGGTGCCATACACCGTGACGCGGCCTTCCAGCACGTGGGCGAAGATCAGCAGGTACAGCACCGCCGTCATCACCGGCGCGCCCACGGTCTGGAATCCTACCTTCCAGAAGCGCAGCATTTCCTTGTAGAACAACGTCAGGAAGCCGGAGCCCGCGTTCAGGTTGGGCTGCAGGCCGACGAAGCCCGCCGGCTTGCCGGCCTCGGAACCCGTGGTGGAAACGCCGCTCTCGGGCGGCCGTGCGACGACGCTCATGCCGCCTTCTCCAGCGACGCCGAGGCGGAGTCCCCGTGCATGATGTTCAGGAAAGCATCCTCGAGATCGGCGGGCAGCACTTCGATGCCGTCGATGATCCCGCCGGCCGTGCGGACCTGCGCCAGCAGGGACTCCAGTTCCGTGCTGTTGTCCAGGCGCAGCACCGCGCGGTTGTCCTGGCGCTGCACCAGCTTCTCGTCCAGGGTGCGGCTCTTGCCCGCAGGCCACCCCGATGCGCCCATGTGCAGCACCAGGCGCGAACCGCCGACCTTGGCCAGCAGCGCCCGCGTGGTATCCAATGCCACGATGCGGCCGGCCTTGAGCATGGCGATGCGGCCGCACAGTTCCTCGGCCTCTTCCAGGTAATGGGTGGTGAGCAGGATGGTGTGGCCCATGCGGTTCAGGCGCGAGATGAACTGCCACAGCGTACGCCGCAGGTCCACGTCCACGCCGGCGGTGGGCTCGTCCAGCACGATCACGGGCGGCCGGTGCACCAGCGCCTGCGCCACCAGCACCCGCCGCTTCATGCCGCCCGACAGCGCGCGCATGTTGTCGTCGGCCTTGGAGGTCAGGCCCAGGTTTTCCAGGATCTCGTCGATCCAGTCGTCATTGTTGCGCAGCCCGAAATAGCCCGACTGGATGCGCAGCGTCTCGCGGACCGTGAAGAACGGGTCGAACACCAGCTCCTGCGGCACCACGCCCAGTGCCCGGCGGGAGGCGCGGAACTGGGACACGACGTCGTAGCCGCAGATGGATACCTGGCCCGTGGTCGCGCGCGACAAGCCCGCCAGGATCGCGATCAGCGAGGTCTTGCCCGCGCCGTTCGGCCCCAGCAGCCCGAAGAATTCGCCCTGGGCGATGTCCAGGCTGACATCGTTCAGCGCCTGGAACCCATCCACCGCCTGGCCAGCGCCCACGCGCCGCCACAGGCTGGTCTGCCTGGGGTACACCTTGGAAACATGCTCGATGCGAACGGCGGATGACATGGCTTGATCAGAAAACACTACCGCGCCGGGAGGGCCTCGCAGCCCCCTAAAAAGCGCAAATCCCGGCAAACGCCGGGCAATTCCCCATTATAGAGGATGGTCGGAAACAGCAAGAGCTGACTACCCGGCCTACCCCAGGGCACCGCGGATCCGGCTTTGCCGGTCCGCCAGTGCCGCCCCTGGGGGCACGCGTCAGCGCGTAGGGGGTCATTTGAATGCAGCGTTCCGCTCCGCCAGCGACTTGATCAGGCCGTCGACGCCGTTTTGGCCGATCTGCTGCGAGAACTGGTTGCGATAGTTCTCGATCAGCCATACGCCCAGCACGTTGACGTCGTAGATCTTCCAGCCCTGGCCCGCCTTCTCCATGCGGTAGTCCACGGGGATGGGATCGCCGGCCGGCTGCTTGATCACGGTCTTGACCACCACGTCGGTGGCGTCGGCCGGGTAGTGCGAGGGCCGCAGTTCCACCGCGGTCTGCTGCTTCACGGACGAGACCGCGCCGCTATAGGTGCGCACCAGGGTAGTGCGGAATTCCTTGACCAGCGCCTTCTGCTGCTCGGGCGTCGCCTGGCGCCAGTAGCGGCCGGCGGCCAGCCGGGTCGTCTTTTCGAAGTCGACGTACGGCAGGATCTTCTGGTCCACCAGCTGCAGCAGGCGCTGCGGATTGCCGGACTGCACCGACGGATCGGCCTTGATGGCGGCCAGCACTTCGCCCGTGACCTGCTGGATCAGCGCCTCGGGCGTACCGGCGCCCTGCGCCCGGGCCGCCTGCATGGCGCCCATGGCCAGGATGACGCCGGCGGCCAGCGCCAGCAGCCAGTTCAGGATCCGGGGCGCGGCCGCCGCGGGCATCGTCATGTTTTTTGAAATCATGGAAATCCTTACTTTTGCGGTGCACCCGACGCCGGAGCGGGCGCCGCGGCATCGTCATCGTCGTCGTAGTTGGGCAGAGAATAGTCCGGCAACGCCCCCTCCGCGCCACTGGCGCCGCGGATCAGGCTGGCGCGCCGCTGCAGGTAGGCATCGCGGGTGAAGGTGTAGGGATCCAGGGCGACCTGGTCGAGCAGGTTGCCCACTTCGAGCAGGTTGGCGCGCGCGTTCACGACACGCAGGCCGTAGACGCTGTTGCGCACGGGCACGTTGTCGATATTGCTGACGGCCACCGGATCGGCCAGGAAATCGACCGCCGTGCCGCCCGCGTCGCGGATGGTGCTGGGCCCCAGCAGCGGCAGCACCAGGTACGGGCCGGCGCCGACGCCCCAGACGCCCAGGGTCTGCCCGAAATCGGCCTTGTTGCGGGGCAGGCCGTTCTGCGTGGCGAGGTCGAAGCAGCCGAACACGCCCATCGTGGTGTTCAGCAGGACGCGGAAGGTGGTGTTGATGCCGTCCGGCGCACGGTTCTGCAGGAAGCTGTTGATGGCCGACATCACGTCGCCCACGTTGGCGAACATGTTGCGCACGCAGCTTCGCACCGGCAACGGCACCACGTTCACGTAGCCCTGCGCCACCGGCTTGAGCACGGCGCGATCGACCGTGTCGTTGAACTTGTACATGCTGCGGTTGAATCCCTCCAGGGGATCCCGCGGGTCGGCCGGCCGCCCTTCCGGGGCGGTGGCACAGCCCGCCAGCCCTGCCGCCAGCATCAATGCCAGGATTTTCTTATTCATCTTCATACACTCGTCGTCATTTCGCGGCGGGCTCTGCCGAGCCCGCGGAACCGCCTTCCGCCGGCTTGCCGGTACCACCCTCGGCAGCCTTGCTGTAGAGGAACTGGCTGATCAGGTTCTCCAGCACGACCGCGCTCTGGGTATAGCGGATCTTGTCGCCGGGGGCGAAATTCTTGTCGTCGCCGCCCGGTTCGATGCCGATGTACTGCTCGCCCAGCAGCCCCGAGGTCAGGATCTTGGCGGACGAATCGGTGGGAAACTGGTAGCGCGCGTCCAGGTCCAGCGTGACCACGCCCTGGAACATCTTGTCGTCGAACGCGATGCTGGACACCCGCCCCACGACCACGCCGGCGCTCTTGACCGCCGCGCGCGGCTTGAGCCCACCGATGTTGTCGAAATTGGCCGTCACCGCATAGGTCTTGCCCACCGACAGCACGCTCAGCAGGTTGCCTGCCTTCAAGGCCAGGAAGACCAGGGCGAGTGCGCCCACCAGCACGAATATTCCCACCCAGAGATCGACTTTTTCTCGCGACATCTCGTATTCCTCCGGTACCCCGCCCACGCGGCGGGTCCCTAAGCCAATTGCTTGCAACGGCCGCCCGGCGGGCGCCGCGCCTTGTTTAGTTGCCGAACATCCAGGCCGTCAGCAGGAAGTCCAGGCCCAGCACCGCCAGCGACCCGGCCACGACGGTACGCGTGGTCGCGCGCGACACGCCCTCGGGCGTGGCCTTGGCGTAATAGCCCTGGTAGAGCGCGATCAGCGTGACCGCCACCCCGAAGACGATGCTCTTGAGCACGCCGTTGCCCACGTCCTTCCAGACATCGACGCCATTCTGCATTTGCGACCAGAAGGCGCCGTCATCCACGCCGATGAGCAGCACGCCCACGCCCCAGCCGCCCAGGATACCGACCGCGGAAAACACCGCCGCCAGCAGCGGCATGGCGATGATGCCGCCCCAGAAGCGCGGCGCCAGCACCCGGCGCACGGGATCCACGGCCATGACCTCCATGGCCGACAGTTGCTCGCCCGCCTTCATCAGGCCGATTTCGGCGGTCAGCGAGGTGCCGGCTCGGCCGGCGAACAGCAGCGCGGTCACGACCGGGCCCAGCTCACGCACCAGGCTGAGCGCGACCAGCAGGCCCAGCGCCTGCTCGGAACCGTAGCGGTTCAGGGTGTAGTACCCCTGCAGCCCCAGCACGAAGCCGACGAACAGGCCGGATACGGCGATGATCACCAGCGAATAGTTGCCGATGAAGTGGATCTGCTGCACCACCAGCCGCGGACGGCGCAGCGCGGTGCCGCTCTTGAACAGCAGCTCGACGAAGAACCGGGCGAACGTGCCCAGGCCCACCAGCGACGCGCGCGTGCCGGCGCCCACCGAGATCAGGAAACGGGTCAGGGCCATCAGCGCACCCTCCGCTGGCGCTCGAGCCAGGCCTGGTAGGCAGGCGTTTCGGGATACTGGAAAGCCACCGGGCCGTCGGGCTCGCCGTGGAGGAACTGGTGCACGAACGGATCCTGCGACGCGGACAGTTCGGCCGGCGTACCGCCGGCGACGACGGTCCCGCGCCCCAGCAGGTAGACCTGGTCCGTGATGTGGAAGGACTCCTGCACATCGTGCGTGATCAGCACCGACGCGCAGCCCAGCCGGTCGGTCATGGTCCGGATCAACTGGGCGGTCACGCCCATGGAGATGGGGTCCAGGCCGGCGAACGGTTCGTCATACAGGATCAGCTCGGGTTCCAGCACCACGGCTCGCGCCAGCGCGACCCGGCGCGCCATGCCGCCCGAGATTTCCGAGGTCCGCAGGAAGGCGGCCGCCTTCAGGCCCACGGCGTCCAGCTTGGACAACACCCGTTCCAGGATTTCCTGTTCGGTCATGGAGGTGTGCTCGCGCAACGGGAACGCCACGTTCTCATAGACGTCCAGGTCCGTGAACAGCGCCCCCTGCTGGAACAGCACGCCCATGCGCTTGCGCAGATCGAACAGGCGGTCGCCCGACAACTGCCCGATATCCTCGCCCAGCACAAACGCCCTGCCCGCCTGGGGCGGCAACTGGCCCGTGGCCGCGCGCAGCAGCGTGGTCTTGCCCGACCCGGAGCCGCCCATGATGGCCACCACCTGCCCGCGACGGACCTGCATGTCGACGTCCCGCAGGATGACACGGTCGCCATAGCCCACCGACAGGCCGTCGAAGGCTAGCGCCACATCGGTGGGGGAATGCGTAGATCGTGCCGAATCAGGCATGTAGAGGCAAGAAGAGTTGAAAAGATGGGCGTTGCTTGCAAAAAACCGGTGGGTTCGAGGGGAATCCAGCGGGGGATTCTAACAGCAGCACGCCTGGGCACCGTGCTAACCCTTAGGCAGCAGCGGGTTTTGTCCCCCGGCGCATACGCCGCGATTTGCCGGCGGCGCATGCTCGTCCTGTCCATGGCGCGCCGAAGCCCGGCATGGCCCATGGAAGAGTGCAGATTATGAACCACGGCGCCCCGCGCCGGTTTACGTTTTTACAACAAACGCCCGGCTCGCCGGTGTATCCACATGAAAAACGCCCCGAGGTCCGGCCGGACGACTCGGGGCATGATGCCACCGCGCTTTTAAGCGCGGATTAATGTCAGCGAGGCAGCTCGGTCGCCCCCATCAGGAAGGTATCGACCGAGGCCGCGCACTGGCGCCCTTCGCGAATGGCCCAGACCACCAGCGACTGGCCGCGCCGCATGTCGCCGGCGGCGAAGACCTTGTCGACGTTGGTGCGGTAGTCGTCGGTGTTGGCCCGCGCATTGCCCCGGGCATCGCGCTCGACGCCGAAGGCTTCCAGCACCTGCTGCACGGGCGACACGAACCCCATGGCGAACAGCACCAGGTCGGCGGGCAACTCGAACTCGGAGCCCTCGACCTCGACCATCTTCATCTGGCCGTTGTCGCCGCGCACCCACTCGACGCGGCAGGCCACGAGCGAGGTCACCTTGCCGTTCTTGCCCTTGAAGGCCTTGGTCGACACCGCCCAGTCGCGGTCCACGCCCTCTTCGTGGGACGAGGAGGTGCGCAGCTTCAGCGGCCAGTACGGCCAGGTCAGTTCCTTGTTCTCGGATACCGGGGGCTGCGGCATGACCTCGAACTGGGTGACGGACGCCGCGCCATGGCGGTTGCTGGTGCCTACGCAGTCCGAGCCCGTGTCGCCGCCGCCGATCACGATGACGTGCTTGCCGGTGGCCATGATCTGGTCCTTGAGCTTGTCGCCCGCCACCACCTTGTTCTGCTGCCGCAGGAAATCCATCGCGAAATGCACGCCCTGCAGTTCGCGGCCCGGCACCGGCAGGTCGCGCGGGGTTTCCGCCCCGCCCGACACGACGATGGCGTCGAACTCGGCTTGCAGTTCCTGCGGCGTCTTCACGGTGGCGGAGATGCCCAGCGCCTTGGCGTCCTCGGGCCGCCCCACGAACGTCGAGGGACGGAACACGACGCCTTCCTGCTCCATCTGCGCCATGCGGCGGTCGATCTGCCACTTTTCCAGCTTGAAGTCGGGGATGCCGTAGCGCAGCAGCCCGCCGATGCGGTCGCTTTTCTCGAACACGGTCACGTCGTGGCCGGCGCGCGCCAGTTGCTGCGCGCAGGCCAGCCCCGCGGGGCCGGAGCCGACCACCGCGACTTTCTTGCCCGTCTTGGCCTTGGGCGAGGCCGGCACCACCCAGCCGTGCTCCCAGCCGTGGTCGATGATGGCGTGCTCGATCGACTTGATGCCGACGGCATCGCTGTTGATATTGAGGGTACACGCCGCCTCGCAGGGCGCCGGACAGATGCGCCCGGTGAACTCGGGAAAATTGTTGGTGGAATGCAGCACCGCCAGCGCCTGCTTCCAGTTCTGCCGGTACACCAGGTCATTCCAGTCGGGAATGATGTTGTTGACCGGACAGCCGTTCGTGCAGAACGGAATGCCGCAGTCCATGCACCGGGCACCCTGCTGCTTGGCCTGCTCGGTGTTCAGATGGAGGACGAATTCCTTCCAGTGCTTGACGCGCTGCTCAGGCGCTTCCGCGGCTTCCTGCAGACGCTGGTATTCCAGAAATCCGGTGACCTTACCCATGGCTCTTTCCTGACTATCCTGTTTGGAGCCGGCGCGTGCGCCGCGCCGGCTCCGATTCTTCATTACGGTTCACGCCGCCTCCCGGCGGCAGGGCGTGCCTAGGCGGCCAGCTTCTGCGGATTCCGGGCATCCCACATTTCGCCCAGCGCGCGCCGGTACTCCGTCGGCATGACCTTGACGAACCGGGTGCGGGCGGTCTCCCAGGCATCCATGATGTCGCGGGCGCGGAAGCTGCCGGTGTAGCGGAAATGGTTCTCGACCAGGCGGCGCAGGATGGCCTCGTCGGTATCCCGCTCGCCGCCCCGCACCATGCTGTGCCACAGGCGCTGCGAACCTTCCTTCTCCTGGACCGCCGCGGGAACGACTTCCTCGAGCTCGACCATGGCCATGTTGGCGCGCAGACGGAAGGCGCCGTCCGGGTCGTAGACGTAGGCCACGCCGCCCGACATGCCCGCGGCGAAGTTGCGGCCGGTCTCGCCCAGCACCACCACGGTGCCGCCGGTCATGTATTCGCAGCCGTGGTCGCCCACGCCTTCCACCACCGCCGCGGCGCCCGAGTTGCGCACCGCGAAGCGCTCGCCCGCCACGCCGTTGAAGTAGGCCTCGCCCGACAGCGCGCCGTACAGCACGGTATTGCCGACGATGATGTGCTCGGGCCCATGGCCGCGGAAATCATTGGGCGAGCGCACGATGATGCGGCCGCCGGACAGTCCCTTGCCGACGTAGTCGTTGCCGTCGCCCACCAGGTCCAGCGTCACGCCATGGGCCAGGAAGGCACCGAAGCTCTGGCCGGCGGTGCCGTTGCACTGGATGTGGATGGTGTCGTCGGGCAGGCCCTCGTAGCCGTACTTGCGCGCCACCATGCCGGACAGCATGGCGCCGATGGTGCGGTTCACGTTGCGCACCGTCGTGATGAACGAGACCTTCTCGCCACGCTCGATGGCGGGACGCGCACGCTCGATCAACTGGTGGTCCAGCGCCTTGGCCAGGCCGTGGTCCTGTTCATCCACGTGCAGGCGGGCCACGTCGGCCGCCACGCGCGGCTGGTGGAACACGCGGCTGAAGTCCAGGCCGCGCGCCTTCCAGTGTTCGATGCCGGCACGCATGTCGAGCAGGTCGGAACGGCCGATCAGGTCGTCGAACTTGCGTATGCCCAGCTGGGCCATGATTTCGCGCACTTCCTCGGCGATGAAGAAGAAGAAGTTGACGACGTGCTCGGGCTTGCCCTGGAACTTGGCGCGCAGGACGGGATCCTGCGTGGCCACGCCCACCGGGCAGGTATTCAGGTGGCACTTGCGCATCATGATGCAGCCTTCGACCACCAGCGGCGCGGTGGCGAACCCGAATTCGTCGGCGCCCAGCAACGCGCCGATCACGACGTCGCGGCCGGTCTTCATCTGGCCATCGGCCTGCACGCGGATACGGCCGCGCAGGTGGTTCAGCACCAGGGTCTGCTGCGTCTCGGCCAGGCCCAGTTCCCACGGCGTGCCGGCATGCTTGATCGACGACACGGGCGAAGCGCCGGTGCCGCCGTCGTGGCCGGCGATCACCACGTGGTCGGACTTGGCCTTGGCCACGCCCGCGGCCACCGTGCCGACACCGACCTCGGACACCAGCTTGACCGAGATGGATGCCTGGGGATTGGCGTTCTTCAGGTCATGGATGAGCTGGGCCAGGTCCTCGATGGAATAGATGTCGTGGTGCGGCGGAGGCGAGATCAGGCCCACTCCCGGCACCGAGAAGCGCAGCTTGGCGATGTATTCCGACACCTTGTGGCCGGGCAGCTGGCCGCCCTCGCCGGGCTTGGCGCCCTGCGCCATCTTGATCTGGATCTGGTCGGCGCTGGCCAGGTACTCGGCCGATACGCCGAAGCGTCCCGAGGCCACCTGCTTGATGCGCGAACGCAGCGAATCGCCGGCCTTCAGCGGCACGTCGGCCACCACGCGGTCGGCGCCCAGCACCGACGCCAGGGTGTCGCCGTCCTTGATGCCGGCCTTGCCGTGCTGCAGTTCGGCGCGATAGCGCAGTTCGTCCTCGCCGCCCTCGCCCGTATTGGACTTGCCGCCGATGCGGTTCATCGCGATCGCCAGCACCGAGTGGGCCTCGGTCGAGATCGACCCCAGCGACATCGCGCCGGTCGCGAAGCGCTTGACGATCTCCTTGGCCGGCTCGACCTCGGCCAGCGGAATGGCGTGGGCAGGGTCGAACTTGAACTCGAACAGGCCGCGCAGCGTCATGTGGCGCTTGCTCTGGTCGTTGATGATCTGCGCGTATTCCTTGTAGGTGCGGTAGTTGTCCGCACGGGTGGAATGTTGCAGCTTGGCGATGGCGTCCGGCGTCCACATGTGCTCTTCGCCGCGGATCCGGAAGGCGTATTCGCCACCCTCGTCCAGCGCGCCGTCCAGCAGCGGGTCATTGCCGAAGGCCGCCTTGTGCATGCGCAGGGATTCCTCGGCCACCTCGAAGATGCCGATGCCCTCGATGTTGCTGGCGGTGCCCGGGAAATACTGCTCGACCAGCGGACGGTTCAGGCCCACGGCCTCGAAGATCTGGGCGCCGGTGTACGACATGTAGGTCGAGATGCCCATCTTGGACATGACCTTCTGCAGGCCCTTGCCGATGGCCTTGACGTAGTTGTAGATGGCCTTGTCCACGGGCACCTTGGCGTCGTGCTCGTGCTCGTGGGCCAGCGCCTCCATCGCCAGGTAGGGGTGCACCGCCTCGGCGCCGTAGCCGCCCAGCAGCGCGAAATGATGCACCTCGCGCGCCGAGCCGGTTTCCACCACCAGGCCGGTGCTGGTGCGCAGGCCGGCGCGGATGAGATGCTGGTGCACGGCCGAGGTCGCCAGCAGCGCGGGAATGGGCACGCGGTTCGCGTCGACCAGCCGGTCGGACACGATCAGGATGTTGTAGCCGCTCTTGACGGCATCCACCGCCTGGGCGCACAGCGCCGCGACCCGGGCCTGGATGCCTTCCTTGCCCCAGGCGGCCGGATAGGTGATGTCCAGCTCGAAGCTCTTGAACTTGCCGTTCGTGACGCGCTCGATGTGGCGGATCTGCGCCATGTCGGCGAAGTCCAGCACCGGCTGCGCCACTTCCAGGCGCAGCGGCGGGTTCACGTTGTTGATGTCGAGCACGTTGGGCTTGGGCCCGATGAACGACACCAGCGACATCACCATGTTTTCGCGGATGGGGTCGATGGGCGGGTTGGTGACCTGCGCGAACAGCTGGCGGAAGTAGTTGTAGAGGCTCTTGTTCTTGTTGGACAGCACGGCCAGCGGCGCGTCGTTGCCCATCGAGCCCGTGGTTTCCTCGCCCAGCGCGGCCATGGGGCGCAGGATGAACTTGTAGTCCTCCTGCGTCCAGCCGAATGCCTGCTGCCGGTCGAGCATGGGCACGGACGAGCGGCCTTCCTCGATCTCTTCCCGGATCGGCTCGGGCAGCGTGTCGAGCTTGATGCGGATGCGCTCGATCCACTGGCGGTAGGGCTTGCTGTTGGCGAGCTGGTCCTTCAGTTCCTTGTCGTCGATGATGCGGCCCAGCTCCAGATCGATCAGGAACATCTTGCCCGGCTGCAGGCGCCACTTCTTGACGATCTTGCTTTGCGGGACCGGCAGCACGCCGGATTCCGACGCCATGATGACCAGGTCGTCGTCGGTGACGATGTAGCGCGCCGGACGCAGGCCGTTGCGGTCCAGCGTCGCGCCGATCTGGCGGCCGTCGGTGAAGGCGATGGCGGCCGGACCGTCCCAGGGTTCCATCATCGCGGCATGGTATTCATAGAAGGCACGGCGCGCCTCGTCCATCTCGGCATGCTGTTCCCAGGCCTCGGGAATCATCATCATCATGGCGTGCGAGATGGAATAGCCGGACATGACCAGCAGTTCGAGGCAGTTGTCGAACGTGGCGGTGTCGGACTGGCCTTCGTAGACGATGGGATAGAGCTTCTTCAGGTCCTCGCCCAGCACCGGCGACTGCATCACGCCTTCGCGGGCGCGCAGCCAGTTGAAGTTGCCCTTGACCGTGTTGATCTCGCCGTTGTGGGCGATCAGGCGATAGGGGTGGGCCAGCGGCCAGGCGGGGAAGGTGTTGGTGGAGAAACGCTGGTGCACCAGGGCCAGCGCCGTGACGGCGCGCGCGTCGGCCAGGTCGCGGTAGTAGCGGCCCACCTGGTCGGCCAGCAGCAGGCCCTTGTAGACCACGGTGCGGCTGGAGATGGACGGCACGAAGTATTCCTTGCCGTGCTTCAGGTGCATCTTCTGGATGGCGTGCGAGGCCATCTTGCGGATGACATACAGCTTGCGCTCGAGCGCGTCGGGCACCATGACGTCGCCGCCCCGGCCGATGAAGAGCTGCCGGATGACCGGTTCCATGCTCTTCACGTTGGGCGACATCGGCATGTCCTTGTCGATGGGCACGTCGCGCCAGCCCAGCACCACCTGGCCCTCGGCGCGCACGGCGCGCTCGAGCTCGGCCTCACAGGCCAGCCGCGACCCTATTTCCTGGGGCAGGAACACCATCGCCACCCCGTATTCCCCGGGAGCGGGCAGGACCACGCCCTGGGCGGCCATTTCCTCGCGGTACAGCGCATCGGGGATCTGGATCAGGATGCCGGCGCCATCGCCCATGAGGGGATCGGCGCCCACCGCGCCGCGGTGGTCGATGTTCTCGAGGATCTTCAGGCCCTGCTGGATGATGGAATGGCTTTTCTGGCCCTTGATGTGGGCCACGAAACCCACGCCACAGGCGTCGTGTTCGTTGGACGGGTCGTACAGGCCCTGGGCGTCCGGCTGGCGCGGCGCGGGCAGGCCGATGCGCGAAGCGTCGATGACGGCCGTCCGGGACAACGGGGCCGAGAGGTGATCCTGGCTGGATAGGGGCATGGTGCGCTCCGCTGGAGGACTCGCGTGCCGGGCACGAATCCGGGTACTGGACATCGGGAATTCCGAACCCGGCGCGCACAGGAGCAGCGCCAGGGGAAAACGACGATACTGCGGCGCACCAGGGGCTGCAAGAAAAATAAAAAGGGGAACGTCCCCAATTATTATCCAGGCTACAAATCGAGGAAATTAAATTGGGGTCGCACCATTACCGTGCGTTTTCATCCTCTGCTCGCGGCTGTTTCCGGGGCCTCCCCCGCTTGCTGGCCGCGGCGCGCCGGCTGCTGGTGCCCTCGAGCGACTGCACGAAGGCCGGCCCACCCAAGGCCCATTGGCCGTATAGCGCCTGTTCGATGCGCTGCGCCGCCGAGGGCGCCACGCCCTCGGCCATTCTGGCGCGGTAATTGGCCTGCCGGTCGAACGGCGTATTGCCGCAGGCCCAATAGTCGGCATGGTCGTGCAGCAGCCCCGCCGCCGCGGCCCCCACGTGCGCCGGGGCCGAGGACCAGCGCCACAGTTCCGCATCGCCGGCCAGCCCCTGGCGCAGCGGGACCGTCTCGAGCCAGATCAGGCAGGGCAGCACCCAGGCGCCCGGCTCGACCAGCGTGGAGCGGAACCGGCCGGCAAAGACCCTGCCTATATGTAATCGGGCGGCCAGGCGGCGTCCCAGGGACTGGATCACGGCCGAAATCCCGCCTGGGCCCGAGGGCGTGGCCATCAGCAACAGTTGATCGAAAGTAAGCGCCCACCCATGAACGGCCACGCCGTGCTGCCGGGCGTCGGCCTCCAGCCAGGCGGCCACCTGGTCCAGCATGGCGCCGCCGTCGCCCCCCGCCGACAGGGGAACCGTGAAACGGGCCTGGGCGAGATGGGGAAGATCCGGAGCGTACAGGCGGGGAAGGCGGGCCATGTTTATTGGGGACGCATCAATATAGAAGGTCGGAAAATGCAGGTTTCCGCGAACGATACGCCGATTTCATGGTCTATGCAGTATGAAACCCTGATCGCCCGCCCAAGCCCGGTCCCCATCGGCTCCCCTCCGGTGCCGTCCCGACCGGGTCCGCTCGCCGTGCTGCATTGCACAGCGATCGAATCGCTTTATCGCACCCATCAAAAACACCCATTAGCACTCTTTGTTCGAGAGTGCTAACCTTCAGACATGGAGGTAAGCCGTTTATGAAACGTTCGTCGAATCAGTCCAACGTCCTCGCACCCGCCACAAGCGGTCCGGGCGCGCTGGCCCTGGCCATCGCCAACCCGGGCGCCCTTGGCACGATCGAAGCCTATATCGGCGCCGTCAACCGCCTGCCGGTGCTGACGGCCGAGCAGGAACACGACCTGGCCCTGCGCTACCAGGAAAAGCAGGACCTCAACGCCGCCCGCGAACTGGTGCTGTCGCACCTGCGCCTGGTGGTGGCCATCGCCCGCCAATACCTGGGCTACGGATTGCCGCACGCCGACCTGATCCAGGAAGGCAACGTCGGCCTGATGAAGGCCGTCAAGCGCTTCGACCCCAACCGCGGCGTACGGCTGGTCTCCTTCGCCATCCATTGGGTCAAGGCCGAGATCCACGAGTACATCCTGAAGAACTGGCGCCTGGTCAAGGTGGCGACCACCAAGGCCCAGCGCAAGCTGTTCTTCAACCTGCGCAGCCTGAAACCGGACTCGCATGCGCTGACGCCGGAGCAGGTCGAGGAAATCGCCGCCAGCCTGAACGTGCGGCCGCAGGACGTGACCGAGATGGAAGTGCGCCTGTACGGGCAGGACATGGCCCTGGAAGGCCGTGGCACCGATGACGGCGAAAACGATTTCGCCCCTATCGCCTACCTGTCGGACGAAGGCCAGCACGAGCCCAGCGCCATCCTCGAGGAACGCCGCCGCGACGAACTGCACGGCAGCGGACTGCTGCAAGCGCTGGATAGCCTGGACGAGCGGTCGCGCCGCATCATCGAGGCGCGCTGGCTGAAAGACGAAGGTGGCGCCACCCTGCAGGAACTCGCGGACGAATTCGGTGTGTCCGCCGAGCGCATCCGGCAGATCGAGGCCCGCGCCATGACCAAGATGCGCGGAGCGCTGGCCGAGTACGCCTGACCCCGCAGGCAGCGGCCAGGGCGACACGAGCCCGAGGGCGGATTCCGGAGCACCGGATCCGCCCTTTTTATTTGGGCGCGACAGCCGTCACACGAAGTTACAGAAATGGCGGAAATTTACGTGGAAACACGGGTGGCGGGTGAACTTCCCCGCCTGGGCGTGGACTAACCATCAGGTGGGACACGCTTTGGGTGCAACGCCCTCGTGTCGGAATGTCGGGCTTCCCCCGCTCGACGTTTCTTCCGGCGCAGTCTGCCGGTACCAGCCGATACATCCGCCTCTGCTTTTCTCCTCCCTCCCCCCCACTTGAGGCGGATATTCCACGGGACACCTTCGGTGTCCCGTTTTTTTAGGGGGAGCCCACCCCCTACCCGCTTACGCGGGCCCCCTCAAGGGGGCGATGCGGGTGGACCGGCGGAGCCGGATCCACCGCATCCTGGGTCTAGTACCCGTTTCTTGGAGTGTGCGGCACCGGTGCTGTCGCTGGCTGCCAGCGGTAGCAGCCGTGCTTAAGTCCAAGATAGTTTCCCTAGACCCAGGAAACCGCGGATCTGGCTTTGCCAGTCCGCCGGTTTCGCCCCCTGGGGGGCGCGCGTCAGCGCGTAGGGGGGCTATAACAGCTGGCGAATGTCGCTGGCCAGGGCGTCGACGCCGGCATTGTGGCGGGCGAAGAGGCGCAGGTGGCCGTCGGGGTCGTAGATGTAGACGCCGGCGGTGTGGTCCATGGTGTAGGAACCGGGCTCCTTGCCGGGGACCTTGGCGTAGAACACCTTGAAGGACTTGGCCACGCGGGCGGTGGCATCGGCGTCGCCGCGCAGCCCGAGGAAGCTGGGGTCGAACTGGGTCACGTACGCACGCAGGATCTCGGGCGTGTCACGCTCGGGATCCACCGTCACGAAGGCGACCTGGACCTTGTCGCCGTCCTTGCCCAGGCTGCTCTTGACCTGCACGAACTCGGCCAGCGTGGTCGGACACACGTCGGGACACTGCACGAAGCCGAAGAACACCACCAGGACCTTGCCCTTGAAGTCCTGCAGCGTGCGCGGCTGTCCGTTGAAATCCGTCAGGGACAGATCCGTTCCCAGATCCGATCCGCTCACGTCGGTGCTGTTGAACGAAGGCTTCTTCTGGCAAGCCGCCAACATCGCCGCCGCCACGGCGGCAGCGCCGGCGCGCAGGACGAAACGGCGGGAAACAGCAAACTCGGCCATGACTAACCCTCAATGACGACAAACGGAGGGAGAATCCGCCCGGACACGGGCGGACGTCCCTCACAACCAGTGATCGACCAGCAGGGCCGCGAACAGCAGCGACAGATACAGGATCGAATAGCGAAACAGGCGCCGCGCCAGCTCGTCGCTGTAGCTGCGGTAGAGCTTCCAGGCATAGCCCACGAACACCAGCCCCAGGGCCACGGCGCTGGCCAGGTAGACCAGGCCGCTCATGCGGATCACGTAGGGCAGCAGCGTGGTGGCGAACAGCGCCACGGAATACAGCAGGATGTGCAGCCGCGTGAGCTTCTGGCCGTGCGTGACGGGCAGCATGGGCAGGCCGGCGTTCTCGTAGTCCTTGGTGCGGTACAGCGCCAGGGCCCAGAAATGCGGCGGCGTCCAGATGAAGATGATCAGTACCAGCAGCCACGCCTCGGCCGGGACGCTGTCGGCCACGGCGGCCCAGCCCAGCGCCGGCGGCATGGCGCCGGAAAGGCCGCCGATCACGATGTTCTGCGGCGTGCGGGGCTTCAGGATGACGGTATAGATGATGGCGTAGCCGACGAAGGTCGCGAAGGTCAGCCACATGGTCAGCGGATTGACCAGGGTGTAGAGCACGGTCATGCCCAGGCCGCCGACCACGCCCGACATGGCGATAATCTGCAGCGCGCCGATGTCGCCCCGCGCGGTGGGCCGGTGCGCGGTGCGGGCCATGCGCGCGTCGACCTGCTCCTCGATCAGGCAGTTGATGGCGAAGGCGGCCGCCGCCAGCAGCCAGATGCCTATCGTCGCCGCGATCACGGTCTGCCACGGCGGCACGGCGGGGGTGGCGAGGAACATGCCGATGACCGCGCAGAAAACGGCAAGCTGGCTGACGCGAGGCTTGGTCAGCACCCAATATTGCCGAAGACGCAGACTGACGGTAGACACAGTAATGCTTTCCATGAGGATTCCCGAACTTCAGTAGGCCCTCGCGCCGCCATCCGGCGCGTGGCGGGCCCGTCCCAGCCTGACCAGCAGCGTCACGCACAGGATGGTCAGGACGGCGGCCCCGCCGTTATGCAGCACGGCGATCACTATAGGCCATTGCAGGAAAATGCTGGTCAGCCCGGTCAGCAGTTGCACCACGAGCATGGCCAGCAGCGCCCGCGACGGCCCCTGCAGGCCGTCGTATCGGCGCAACCTGAGCGCCAATCCGCCCAGGTAGATCAGGACCACGAACGCGAAATTGCGATGCGTCCAGTGGATGGCGGTCAGCGCGCTTTGCGAGATGATCTCGCCCGATGGCAGCTCGCCCAGCCCGCGCACGATCGAATAGCCGCCGCCGAAGTCCATGTCCGGCAGCCACTGGCCGTGGCAGGTCGGGAAATCCATGCAGGCCAGCGCCGCGTAATTCGTGCTGACCCAGCCCCCCAGCGCCAGCTGCGTATACAGCAACACCAGGCCGACCGCCACGTATTTCCGCCAACGTCCGGCTTCCGGCACGATATCCGGCAGCACGGTCTGCCTGGCCGACAGCCAGGTCAGCAGCGCCAGCAGGCTGATCCCGCCCAGCAGGTGGGCGGTGACCACGGCCGGCATCAGTTGATGGGTGACGGTCCAGGCGCCGAAGGCCCCCTGCAGGCAGACCGCCGGCAGGATCACCGTGGCCAGCCAGGGGGACTGTGCCAGCGCCTTGCGGTGGCGCCAGGCCATGAACACGATGCCGATGATCAGCATGCCCAGCAGGGTGCCCGCGTAGCGGTGGATCATCTCTATCCAGGCCTTGGATAGTGTAACCGGTCCTTCGGGCATGGCCGTCGCGGCGGCGTGGATGTCATGCCGCGCCCCGATCGGGGACGCATTGCCGTAGCAACCCGGCCAGTCGGGGCAGCCCAGGCCGGAATCGGTCAGCCGCACGAAGGCGCCGAACATGATCAGGTCGAAGGTCAGGAACATCGTGAACGCCACCAGCCTGGCGTAGCGGGCGCGGATCCGGGTGGTGCCCTCTTCGAGGCGTTGCGTGTCCATGGTCCCGCCCTAGCCGATGCGCGACGCGTGCAGCAGCTTGCCGATGTCCTCGCGCAGGCGCAGGGGATCGGGATTCTCGGGGAAGCGCAGCATCAGGTTGTTGCGAGGGTCGACCAGCCAGATGTGCTGGCCGAGCGCCGCGGGCGTGGCGTCGACGCCGGGCGGCAGCGCGAGGAAGCGCCCCACCTGCTCGGCCCGGGCGCGGACCATGTGGGTGCCTTCGTAGGCGCGGATGACCACGGTCGGCACGGGCTCGTCGTCCAGGATCAGCCAGACGCGCTCGATGCGCCCCACGTTCTTGCCCGTGCTGGCATGCGTCTGGCGCATGATGTAGAGCTTCTTGGCGCACTCGTCGCCGCAGTCGCCGCCGTGGGCGGCCACCATGACCCACTTGCCGTTCAGGCTGCGCAGGTCGAACGGCGTGCCGTCCAGGTCCGTCAATTGCAGTTGCTCGGCCGGCGGAACCGGGCGCTGCGGCTCGACCAGGTCGCCGTAGTTGGTGCCGGCGCTGCCCGGACGCCATTCCAGGAAATAGACCAGCGCGGCCGCCACCACGGGCGCGGCGCAGATCGCCAGCACCGCGTACAGGGCGAACAGCGAGCGCCGTGGCCGGACGGCGGCGCCGCTAGCGTTTCGGGCGGAGGACTCGGACAAGGATGACTCCAAAGGCGATGGCGGCGATGGCCGCGAACGAAAACCACTGCAACGCATAACCGCGGTGCGTGTCTATATTGGTAGGCGGACCGGCCCAGTCGCGGACCAGCCCGTCCGGCGCTTCGCCGGTCTGCTCCAGCACGGCGGGCAGCAGGGCCACACCCGCGGCCTTGGCGTAGGTCTCCAGCTCCAGGTTCTGCACCCGGGGCGGCGCGCCGGGCCAGCCGGGCAGGCTCGATGCCAACTCGTCGCGCTTGCGCCCGCTCAACGCGGGCAGTTCGAACAGGCGCGGCACGCGCGGGACGAGTTCGCCCCGCACGGTGACCGGGCCGGTCGGCGTACGTACGGTGACCGGGGCGTCGGGCACGGGACGCGGCAGCCAGCCCCGCAGTACGGCCACCGCCTGCCGGCCCTCGTCGTCGAACGCCAGCGGCGTCACGACCCAGAAACCCGGCCGGCCGTCCGCCATGCGGTTGTCCAGCAGCACCGTCCGGTCGGCCAGCCAGTGGCCGGAGGCCTGGGCCGACCGCCAGGGGATCAGGTCCTGGGCGGTCCGCTCCGGCCCCAGGGCCAAGGGCGGCAAGCCGCGGCCCGCTTCCAGCGCGGCCAGGGTGGCGGCTTTTTCGTGAGCCCGCCCCAGTTGCCAGCGGCCCAGCGCGACCGTGACCGCCACGGTGGCGGCCAGCAGCACCAGGGCCAGCGGGACCGACCCACCGCCGGCATGCCTGCGGCCGGCCGGCGGGATCGGCGCCGGCATGCCGGCAGGATGGGGCGCCGAGCGTTTCATGCAGCGGAAGAAGCGCACGGCACCGCGCGGACTGCCATAATCGCGGGCTGGAGGAGAGATTCGATGCGCATCATAGTAGGCATAGCCTTCGTCGGCATTCTGTACAGCTTGGGTTCCGCCCTGGTCTACCTGATGAGGGACACCGGCAATAGCAAGCGTATGGTCTACGCGCTGACGGCCCGGATCGGCCTGTCGGTGCTGTTGTTCCTGTTCGTGCTGTTCGCCCATTGGATGGGCTGGATCCAGAGCACCGGCCTGCGTTGACCGGCCCGCGCCAGGCGGCGCGGCATCTGGACGGCCCCGGCGGCCCCGAAGGGCAGGCCCCTGTCCGGCTCACCGGAAGGCCCAGCCTGCTAGTGTGCCTGCCCCCACACACCCCGGGAAGCGGCCAACTGTCGCAGGCCGCTGAGAACATGTCCCCCTTCCGTCTCACGCCCCCCCGAACCAGGGCACAGCGGATCCGGCTCCGCCGGTCCGCCAGTGCCGCCCCCCTGGGGGGGCGCGCGTCAGCGCGTAGGGGGGGGGTTCCCTTCTAGAACCAGTAGACGAAGAGGTACAAGCCCAGCCACACGACGTCGACGAAGTGCCAGTACCAGGCGGCGCCTTCGAAGCCGAAATGGTGGGTAGCCGTGAAGTCGCCCCGGATCAGGCGGCGCAGCATCACCGCCAGCATGATGGCGCCCATGGTGACGTGGAAGCCGTGGAAGCCCGTCAGCATGTAGAACGTGGAGCCGAAGGCGCCCGAGGTGAGCTTGAGGTTCAGCTCGGTGTACGCATGGAAATACTCATAGGCCTGGAAGCCCATGAAGGTCGCGCCCAGCAGGATGGTGACGAACAGCCAGAAGGCGGCCTTCGCGCGGTTGCTGGCCAGCAGCGCGTGGTGCGAGATCGTCAGCGTCACGCCCGAGGTCAGCAGCAGGGCGGTGTTGATGGTGGGGATCCAGAAGGGCCCCATCGCGGTGAAGGGCTCGATGGTCCCGGCCGGGCCGGTATTGGGCCAGGCGCCGGCGAAATCCGGCCACAGCACCATGCGGTTGTCGAGGTCCGACAGCCAGGGCGTGGTGAACGCGCGGGCGTAGAACAGCGCGCCGAAGAAGGCGGCGAAGAACATGACCTCGGAGAAGATGAACCAGCTCATGCTCCAGCGGTACGAAACGTCGACACGCTTGCTGTAGAGCCCGCCGGTGGACTCGGCGATGGCATCGCCGAACCAGCGGTAGAGCACGAAGAGGAAGCCGAGCACGCCGGCCAGCACGAACCATGGGCCGACGCTCACGCTGTTGACCCACAGGGCCATGCCCAGCAGGAAGAACAGCAGTGCCAGGCTGGCCGTGGCGGGATGCATGGATGGAGCCGGCACGAAATAGTACGGCGCCTCCTTGCCCGAAACCGAGTGACTTGCACTCATCTCAACTCTCCTTCGCGAATTCCACAAAACCGCACATGATTCGGAGACGGCCTTCCCGGCCATCCTTGTTCTTCTAGCCGACGACCGTCCTGACGATCAGCAGCAGCACTACCACAAACACCACCGCCATCACGACACCGGCGATGATGACGTAGATCGGATTGAGCTTGGCGGCATCGTTGCGGTAGTCCGCCCCGCGCCGCAAACCCGTGAAGGACCACAGCACCGCGCCCAGGGTCTGGAAGAAATTGAGCTTGCGGCCGGCGGCCGATTTCAGGTCGTCGCTCAACTCTTGCCTCCGGACCCGGCGGCGGGCCGCACGTCGGCCGACCGTCCGCCGACCTCGAAGAACGTATACGACAGCGTGATCGTATGCACATCCTTCGGCAGCTTGGGATCCACCACGAACACCACCGGGAACTGGCGCGTCTCGCGCGCTTTCAGGTCCTGCTGGGAAAAACAGAAGCACTCCAGCTTCTTGAAATACTGGCCGGCCACCATGGGCGCATAGCTGGGGATGGCCTGCCCCGCCATTTCGCGGTCCTGCTGGTTGGCGATCTCGTAGACGATGGTCGCCAGCTCGCCCGGATTGACGTCCATGGACGACTGCACCGGCCGGAACCGCCATGGACCGTGGATGTTCGCATCGAACACGATCTTGACGGTACGGCTGGTGTCGACCTGCGTATTGCGCGCGAAGGCGGCGGCATCGTCGTCGACCTTGGTCAGCACGTTGATGCCCGTCACCTCGCAAATGGCGCGGTACATGGGAACCAGCGCATAGCCGAAGCCGAACATCATCGCGATGATGACGGCCAGCTTGCCCAGCATCCGACGGTTGTCGGACGCGGGCTTGGCGGGTTGCCTGGGGTCGGGATGCGTCATGCGGGCACCTGCGACACGTATCGGGTCAGCCGAGGAAGACCTTGCGCAGGATCACCGCGAGGAAAAACGCGGCGACCAGAACTGCGAGTGCAAGGCCCGTGCGCCGGTTGCGGCGGCGCTGCTCGGACGTGACCATCTACTTGACCTGAGGCGGCGTTTCGAACGAATGGTACGGCGCCGGCGAAGGAAGGGTCCACTCCAGGCCGCCGTCCTCGGCGCCCCAGGGGTTGGCGGGAGCGGGCTCGCCATGGCCCCGGTAGGCCTTCAGCACGACGTACAGGAACAGCAGTTGCGACAGGCCGAACCAGAAGGCGCCGATGGTGGCGATCTGGTGGAAGTCGGTGAACTGGGCGGCGTAGTCCGCATAGCGGCGGGGCATGCCGGCCAGGCCCAGGAAGTGCATCGGGAAGAAGGTGACGTTGAACGAGATCAGCGACGACCAGAAGTGGATCTTGCCCAGCTTCTCGTCATACATCACGCCCGTCCACTTCGGCAGCCAGTAGTAGGTGCCGCCGAACAGCGCGAACAGCGAACCGGCCACCAGCACGTAGTGGAAGTGCGCCACCACGTAGTAGGTGTCCTGCACCTGGATGTCGATGGGCGCGACGGCCAGGATCAGGCCGGTGAAGCCGCCCATCGTGAACACGAAGATGAAGCCGATCGCGAACAGCATCGGCGTCTCGAAGGTCATCGAGCCGCGCCACATGGTGGCCAGCCAGTTGAAGATCTTCACGCCGGTGGGCACCGCGATCAGCATGGTCGCGTACATGAAGAACAGCTGGCCGGTGACGGGCATGCCGGTCGTGAACATGTGGTGGGCCCACACGATGAACGACAGGATGGCGATCGAGGCCGTGGCGTAGACCATGGAGGCATAGCCGAACAGGCGCTTGCGGGCGAAAACCGGGACGATGGCCGACACGATGCCGAACGCCGGCAAGATCATGATGTAGACCTCGGGGTGCCCGAAGAACCAGAAGATGTGCTGGTACATGACCGGATCGCCGCCGCCGGCCGCGTTGAAGAACGAGGTGCCGAAATGGCGGTCGGTCAGCACCATGGTGATGGCGCCGGCCAGCACGGGCATCACGGCGATCAGCAGGTAGGCGGTGATGAGCCAGGTCCAGCAGAACAGCGGCATCTTCATCAGCGTCATGCCGGGCGCGCGCATGTTCAGGATGGTCACGATGATGTTGATCGCGCCCATGATGGACGAGGCGCCCATGATGTGCACGGCGAAGATCGCGAAGTCCATGCCGGGGCCCATCTGGACCGACAGCGGCGCGTACAGCGTCCAGCCCGCGGCGGTGGCGCCGCCCGGCACGAAGAACGAGACCGTCAGCAGGATGGCGGCGACGGGCAGCAGCCAGAAGCTGAAGTTGTTCATCCGCGCGAAGGCCATGTCCGAGGCGCCGATCTGCAGCGGGATCATCCAGTTCGCGAAGCCCACGAAGGCCGGCATGATCGCGCCGAACACCATGATCAGGCCGTGCATGGTGGTGAACTGGTTGAACAGCTCGGGCTGGAAGAACTGGATGCCCGGCTCGAACAGCTCGGTGCGCAGCAGCAGCGCCAGCAGTCCGCCTTCCATCAGCATCGTGAAGGAAAAGATCAGGTACATCGTACCGATATCTTTGTGGTTCGTGGCGAACAGCCAGCGCCGCCAGCCAGTCGGATGGCCGTGGGCGTGGTCGTCATGATCGTGCCCGTGGGCGTGATCGATCGCGGTGCTGCTCATGATGGCTCCTTGCTGCTCCGTACTGCTGTCTTCGCTATCGTGACGAAGGCGCTCAATATGTGAAAACTGAACCGGTACTGCAGGCCGCCCCCGCGGGGCGGCCGCTCGTCCTTAGCGGGCCGACTTCACATCGGCGGGCTGCACGACGGGATCCTGGCCCTTGCCCGCGTTGCTCCAGGCATTGCGGGTATAGGTGATGGCGGCGGCGATCTCGACGTCGGACAGGTGCGCGAACGAGGCCATGGCGGTGCCGGGACGGCCCTTCAGCACGGTTTCGATCTGCTTGTCCTTGGGGCCCAGTACGGTCGGGTCGGCATCCAGCGCGGGGAAGGTGCCCGGCACGCCCTTGCCGTTGGCCTGGTGACAGGCCACGCAATTGGACGCGAACACCTTTTCGCCGCGGGTCTTCAGTTCGTCGGCCGTCCAGGTCTTGTTGGGATCGTCGGCTTGCGCGGCCAGCTTGGCCTTCTGCTCCTCGACCCACTTACTATAGTCCTCCTGGGAGACGACCTTCACGACGATGGGCATGAAGGCGTGGTCCTTGCCGCACAGTTCCGCGCACTGGCCGCGGAATTCGCCGGTTTTCTCGGCGCGGAACCAGGTGTCGCGCACGAATCCGGGGATCGCGTCCTGCTTGACGCCGAAGGCCGGCACCATCCACGCGTGGATGACGTCGTTGGCGGTGGTGATGACGCGGACCTTCTTGTTGACCGGCACGACCAGGGGATTGTCGACCTCGATCAGGTAGTTGTCGCCCTTGGGCTCGGTACCGTTGCGCTGCTCCATCGGGGTGGACAGGTTGGACAGGAAGGAGATGCCCTCGCCTTCGCCGTTCAGGTAGTCGTAGCCCCATTTCCACTGGTAGCCGGTGGCCTTCACCGTCAGGTCGGCATTGGACGTGTCCTTCATCGCGACCACGGTCTTGGTGGCCGGCAGGGCCATGCCGATCACGATCAGGAACGGAATCACGGTCCAGGCGACTTCGACGCCTATGCTCTCGTGGAACGACGCGGGCTTGGCGCCGCGCGACTTCCGGTGCGCCCAGATGGAATAGAACATCACCGCGAACACCGCGATGAAGATGACCAAACAGATGGCCAGCATCATCCAGTGCAGCCACTCGATCTGCGCCGCGATGCTGGTGACGGGCTCGTGCAGATTGAGCTGATTGACTTTCGGGCCGCCCACGCTGTCGTTGACGGCAAATGCTGCGTTGCCGGCCAGCATGCTGACCATCAACGCCCCCAACGACCCACCCAACCACTTCTTCATGTCCGACCTCGAAGAACAGCGTTTAGTGTTATTCAGGCAGCCGACACCGTGCGCAGCTTGCGCGGGCCCCCACCGCCACAAAACTCCTTACCATGCGCCTTGGAAAATAATTATGTTGCTAGCGCATAGAATCGCAGGATTATACGGGGTGCCAGACAGGACCAGCAACCCGACCCGCTTCCGAGCAGGCTCAACGCACTCCGCCACGCCGTATGGACGAGACCGGAACGTGCGTCTCGCCTGGCGCCGAACGGTACGACGCGGCCCGCCACGCATGGCCGTAGGCGACCTCGGCCGTCAGGCGGATCAGGCCGTCCGGCCCTCGTCCCGCCTCGATGGCCTCGACCAGCCGGGCGCGCCATGCGCGCGTGGCCAGCCCCCGCTTGCGGCCCCGCGCGGGATTGCCGCCCAGGCGCCGCACGTCGTCGAGCAGGCTGTCGGCATGCCGGTAGGTGAAGGTGAGCACCTCCTGGTCCATCACCGGATCCGCGAAACCGTTCTCGATCAGCAGGTCGCCGAAGTCGTGCATGTCGACGAACTCTGGCGTGGCCGTGGCAAGGCCCGCCCGCGCCACGGCCTCGCGCAGCTCGCGGAACGTCGCCGGCCCCAGGCAGCTGAACATCGCCAGCCCGCCCACGCGCAGCAGGCGGCGCCATTCGGCCAGCACCGCGTGCGGCTCGGGATGCCAGTGCAGCGCCATGTTGGACCAGACCAGGTCCAGCGACTCGGGCGGCAGGCCCGTTCCGGCCATGTCGGCCTGGACGAACGCCGGCAGTTGCGGCGCGCCGCGGCCGGCCAGCTTCAGCGCGGAATGGCGCAGCCGGGCCCCCACCAACGAGGGCAGGTGCAGCCGGCGCGCATGGGCCAGCACCGCGGCGCTGAGATCCACGCCGGTATAGGCGGCCCCGGGATAGCGCGCCTGCAGGCGCTCCAGCGCCGCGCCGGCGCCGCAGCCCGCATCCAGCATGGCCTTGGGCGCCAGCCGGATGTATTCCAGGCGCTCGAACATGCGGGCGCCTATCTCGCCGTACAGGAACTGCGCCGCCTCCAGGTCGCCCCGGCGCCCGAACTGCAGCGCGACGTGCTCGCGCGCCAGCGGCAGCGACGGCAGGCGGTCTGGATGGGAGCTTTCTGTCATTGCAACACGCACGAAAATCCAAGGAATCCCTAAACTGCGGCGCAAAAGCGCCCGGGCGCACGGGCCGCGCCCAGCCTCCATGATGCCACCGACAGGTTTTTCATGCCCGGACCCTTCCCCATGCCGCGCTGGCGGCACCTGGCGGCGCGCCTGCGGGCGCTCGTGCCGTCCGACTGCCCGCTGTGCGCCGGCCGCAGCCGGGGCGGCATGCTGTGCGCCGCCTGCGAAGACGCCGTCTGCTGGACCGCCCGCACCTCGCCGGGGCTGGGCCTGCCGTGGCGCTGCGCCCGGTGCGCGCTGCCCCTGCCGGAGCACGACACCGCCTGCCCCGACTGCGCGGGCCAGGTTCCGGCGTTCACCCGCACCATCATCGCCTTCGACTATGCGCCGCCGGCCGACGCCCTGGTGCTGCAACTGAAGAACGGCCGCCGCTATGGCCGGGCCGACCTGCTGGGCAACCTCCTGGCCGAAGCGGTGCGCCACCAGGCTCGACCCCTGGAGCCCGGGACCGTATTGGTTCCCATTCCGTCGTCCTACGCCTCGCTGCGGCGGCGCGGCTTCAACCCCGCCGCCGAGATCGCCCGCGCCCTGGGCCGCGACCTGGCGCTGCCGGTGCGGCACGACCTGCTGCGCCGCAGCCGCGAACAGGCCAAGCAGAGCGGCCTGGGGCGCCTGGGCAGGCGCGAGGCGGTGCGGGGACTGTATGCTTGCGCTCCCCGGGCCGGCGGGCTGCGCATCGGCCTGGTGGACGACGTCATGACCACGGGCAGCACCCTGCATGCAGCGGCGGCCGCGCTGCGGATGGCCGGGGCCGCCTCGGTGGTCGCATTGGCCGTCGCGCGCACCCCAGGGCAATTCCCAGCCGGTTCGCGCGCAAGGCCACGGGCAGAATGTCGGGACTGAGGCAACAAACGATTTCGATCGATTTCAAACCCGGGCTTCTTGTCAACACATTGCGGCGCAACTGGAATACCTTAGAGGGCGCCGCGATCCGGGGCATTTTCCTCGCGGCGCGAATCAGGCAAGCCTTTTCTGGAACTCCATGGCCGATATTCCCCCTCAGCCCGAACGGGCTCCGTCTTCTTCCACGTCGAACGGCAAGAAAAAACTGCGCTGGCTCTGGCTGGCGGTCGTGGTCGCCCTGGCCGGCGGCGGATACTGGTGGTGGCATGCGCGCCAGCAGGCGGCGCCCGACGCGGGCAAGCCGGGGGCCGGCGCACCGCGCGGACCCGGCGGCCCGGGCGGCCCCGGCGGCTTCCAGGCGGCCACGCCGGTCCGGGTCTCGCCCGCCCGAGCCGAGGACATGAAGGTCTATCTGAAGGCGCTGGGCACGGTTACCGCATACAACACGGCCACCGTGCGCAGCAAGGTCGACGGCGAGCTGCAGAAGATCCTTTTCCAGGAAGGCCAGCTCGTCAAGGCCGGCGACCTGCTGGTGCAGATCGACCCGCGCCCCTACCAGGTGGCGCTGGCCCAGGCCCAGGGCACGCTGGAACAGAACCGCGCGCAGCTCGACAACGCGCGGCGCGACCTCGAACGCTACCAGACCCTGTACGCGCAGGATTCGATCGCGCGCCAGCAGGTGGATACCCAGGTGGCCCTGGTGCGCCAGTACGAAGGCACGCTCAAGACCAACCAGGCCGCGGTGGACAACGCCAAGCTGCAGCTGGACTACACCCGCGTGGTGGCCCCGATCTCCGGCCGCCTGGGCCTGCGCCAGGTCGACCTGGGCAACCTCGTGCGCAGCAGCGACACCAACGGCCTGGTCATCATCACCCAGACCCAGCCCATTTCCCTGCTGTTCACCATCGCCGAGGCCGACCTGCCCGACGTGCTGGCCCAGTTGCGCGCGGGCAAGACGCTGGCCGTCCAGGCCTACGACCGGGCCGACGTGCGCCACATCGCCGACGGCGTGCTGACCACGGTGGACAACCAGATCGACACGACCACCGGTACGGTCAAGCTCAAGGCCCGCTTCGAGAACAAGGACGAAAGCCTGTTCCCGAACCAGTTCGTCAACGCCCGGCTGCACGTGCGCACGCTGGCCGGCGCCACGGTCATTCCCGCGGGGGCGGTGCAGCGGGGCACGCCGGGCACCTTCGTCTACGTCGTCAACGACGACAACACCGTGTCGCTGCGCGTGATCAAGCTCGGCCCGAGCGATGGCGAGCGCGTGTCGGTGCAGGAGGGGCTCAAGCCCGGTGACCGCATCGTGGTCGAGGGCGTGGACCGCTTGCGCGACGGCGCCCAGGTCCAGGTCGTGACAGGCAGCGAGGCCGTTCCCGAGGCCGCCGGCTCGCAGTTGCAGCGCGGCGCCGGCCAGGGCGCGCGCCGCCGAGGCAACGGACGCGCCGCGCCATGAATCCGTCGCGGCTGTTCATCCTGCGCCCCATCGCCACGTCGCTGGCGATGGTGGCGATCCTGCTGTCGGGCCTGATCGCCTACAAGATGCTGCCGGTCTCGGCCCTGCCCGAGGTCGACTACCCCACCATCCAGGTGGTCACGCAATATCCCGGCGCCAGCCCCGACGTCATGACCTCGCTGGTAACGGCTCCGCTGGAGCGCCAGTTCGGCCAGATGCCGGGCCTGAACCAGATGTCGTCCATCAGTTCGGGCGGCGCCTCGGTCATCACCCTGAAGTTCAACCTCGACCTGCCGCTGGACGTGGCCGAGCAAGAGGTCCAGGCCGCCATCAACGCCGGTTCGAACCTGCTGCCCAACGACCTGCCCGCGCCGCCCATCTACAACAAGGTCAATCCCGCCGACACGCCGGTCCTGACGCTGGCGATCAGCTCGCCCACGCTGCCGCTCTACCAGGTGCGCGACCTGGTGGACACGCGCATGGCGCAGAAGATTTCGCAGGTATCGGGCGTGGGCCTGGTCAGCATCGCCGGCGGCCAACGCCCGGCCGTGCGCATCCGCGCGAATCCGCGCGCCCTGGCCTCGGTGGGGCTGAACCTCGGCAATATCCGCACCGCCATCACCGGCGCCAACGTCAACCAGCCCAAGGGCAACTTCGACGGTCCCACGCGCGCCACCACGCTCGACGCCAACGACCAGTTGAAGACCATCGAGCAGTACCGCGACCTGATCATCGCCTACGCCAACAACGCGCCGGTGCGGCTGTCGGACGTGGCCGAGATCGAGCGCGACGCCGAGAACACCCGCCAGGCCGCCTGGGCCGGCGGCCAGCCCGCCATCCTGCTGAACGTGCAGCGCCAACCCGGGGCCAACGTGATCCAGGTGGTGGACAACATCCGCAAGCTGCTGCCCGACCTGCAGGCGGCCCTGCCCAGCACGCTGGACGTGGCCGTGCTGTCGGACCGCACCGAATCCATCCGCTCGTCCGTGAAGGACGTGCAGTTCGAGCTGATGCTGGCGGTCGCGCTGGTGGTCATGGTCACCTTCGTGTTCCTGCGCAACCTCACGGCCACCATCATCCCGAGCGTGGTCGTGCCGTTGTCGCTGATCGGCACCTTCGGCGTCATGTACCTGGCCGGCTTCAGCATCAACAACCTCACGCTGATGGCGCTGACCATCGCCACCGGCTTCGTGGTGGACGACGCCATCGTCATGATCGAGAACATCGCCCGCTATCTGGAGCAGGGCGAGACGCCGGTGCAGGCGGCCCTGAAGGGCGCGGCGCAGATCGGCTTCACGCTGATCTCGCTCACGTTCTCGCTGATCGCCGTGCTGATCCCGCTGCTGTTCATGGGCGACGTGATCGGCCGGCTGTTCCGCGAGTTCGCCATCACGCTGGCGGTCTCCATCCTGATCTCGCTGGTGGTCTCGCTCAGCCTGACTCCCATGATGTGCTCGAAGTACCTGCGGCACATACCCGACGAGGAACAGGGCCGGTTCTACCGCAAGAGCGGCGAATGGTTCGACCGCATCATCGCCGGCTACGACCGCATGCTGCGCTGGGTGCTGTCGCACCAGCCGCTGACGCTGCTGGTCGCGCTGGGCACGCTGCTGCTGACGGTGCTGCTGTACGCCGTCATCCCCAAGGGCTTCTTTCCCCAGCAGGACACGGGCGTCATCCAGGCCATCAGCGAAAGCTCGCCGTCGGTATCCTTCGCCGCCATGGCGCGGCGCCAGCAGGCCGCGGCCGACATCATCCTGCGCGACCCCGACGTGGCCAGCCTGTCGTCCTTCATCGGCGTGGACGGCACCAACGCCACGCTCAACACCGGCCGCCTGCAGATCAACCTGAAGCCCCATGCCGAACGCAGCGCTTCGGCGGCGCAGGTGATCGCCCGCCTGCAGCCGCAACTGGACAAGCTCGAGGACCTGCGGCTGTACATGCAACCGGTGCAGGACCTGACCATCGAGGACAGCGTCAGCCGCACCCAGTACCAGTTCACGCTGCAGGACCCCGACCTGGACACCCTGGGCACCTGGACCCGCAAGCTGGTCGACCGGCTCAGGCAGTTGCCGCAGCTGGCCGACGTCACCCACGACCTGCAGGACCGCGGCCTGCAGACCTACGTCGAGATCGACCGCAATGCCGCCTCGCGGCTGGGCGTGACCGCGGCCGACATCAACAACGCGCTGTACGACGCGCTGGGCCAGCGGCTGATATCGACCATCTTCACCCAGGCCAACCAGTACCGCGTGGTGCTGGAAGCGGCGCCGCAGTTCCGCCAGGACCCGTCGTCGCTGTCACAGATCTACGTGGCGACCGCCGACGGCAAGCAGGTGCCGCTGACCAACATCGTGCAGGTATCCGAACGGACGACGGCGCTGTCGATCAGCCACCTGGGCCAGTTCCCCTCGGCCACGGTCTCGTTCAACCTGGCCCATGGCGCCTCGCTCAGCGGCGCGGTGGACGCCATCCTGCAGGCCGAGCACGAGATCGGCATGCCGCTCGGCATCCAGACCAGCTTCCAGGGCGCGGCCCAGGCCTTCCAGGCCTCGCTGAACAGCACGCTGCTGCTGATCCTGGCGGCCATCGCCACGATGTACATCGTGCTGGGCGTGCTGTACGAAAGCTACATCCACCCCATCACCATCCTGTCCACCCTGCCTTCGGCCGGGGTGGGCGCGCTGCTGGCGCTGATGATCGCGGGCAGCGATCTCGACATGATCGGCATCATCGGGATCATCCTGTTGATCGGCATCGTGAAGAAGAATGCCATCATGATGATCGATTTCGCGCTCGAGGCCGAGCGCAAGCAGGGCATGGCGCCGCGCGACGCCATCCACCAGGCCGCGCTGCTGCGCTTCCGGCCCATCCTGATGACGACCTGCGCCGCGCTGTTCGGCGCCGTGCCGCTGATGCTCAGTACCGGTAGCGGCGCCGAGCTGCGCCAGCCGCTGGGCATCGTGATGGTGGGCGGCCTGCTGTTCAGCCAGTTGCTGACGCTGTTCACGACGCCGGTCATCTACCTGATGTTCGACCGCCTGGGCCACGCGATGAACCGCAGGCGCGAACGGCGCACGGCCTCGCTGGGCCAGCCGGGCGGCACGCCATGAACATCTCCGCGCCGTTCATCATGCGGCCGGTGGCCACGGTGCTGCTGGCCATCGCCGTGGTGCTGGCCGGCGCCCTGGCCTTCGTCAAGCTGCCGGTCGCGCCCTTGCCGCAAGTGGACTTCCCCACGATATCGGTGCGCGCCAGCCTGCCCGGCGCCAGCCCCGAGACCATGGCCTCCAGCGTCGCCACGCCCCTGGAGCGCGCGCTGGGCAGCATCGCCGGGATCAGCGAGATGACCTCGCGCAGCACCCAGGGCTCGGCCAGCATCACGCTGCAATTCGACCTGAGCCGCGACATCGACGGCGCTGCGCGCGACGTGCAGGGCGCCATCAACGCGGCGCGCACCATGCTGCCCAGCGCGCTGCGCAGCAATCCGACCTACACCAAGCGCAACCCTGCCTCGGCGCCCATCATGGTGCTGGCGCTGACCTCGCCCACGCTGGACCAGGGCCAGCTCTACGACGTGGGCTCGACCATCCTGGCGCAGCGCATCGCGCAGATCAAGGGTGTCAGCGACGTCCAGGTGGGCGGCAGTTCGCTTCCCGCGGTGCGGGTGGAACTGAACCCCACCGCGCTCAACCAGTACGGCATCGCGCTGGACGAAGTGCGCACCGCGCTGAACAACGCCAACGCGCGCGGCCCGAAAGGCGTGCTCGAGAACGACGAGACGAGCTGGCAGGTCGCCACCAACGACCAGTTGCGCAAGGCGCGCGAGTATCGCGGGCTGATCGTGGCCTACCGCAACGGCTCGCCCGTGATGCTGAGCGACGTGGCGCGCGTCGAGGATTCGGTGGAAGACCTCTTCAACATGGGCTTCCTGAACAACAGCCCGGCCATCCTGCTGGTGGTGGGGCGCCAGGCCGACGCCAACATCATCGAGACGGTGGACCGCATCCGCGAAGCGCTGCCGCAGATGCGGGCGCTGCTGCCGGGCGACGTGGCGCTGACCGTGGCGCAGGACCGCACGCCCAGCATCCGCGCCTCGCTGGCCGAGGCCGAGCACACGCTCATCATCGCCGTCATCCTGGTCATCCTGGTGGTGCTGCTGTTCCTGCGCAACGTCCGCGCCGCCATCATCCCCAGCGTGGCGGTGCCGGTCTCGCTCATCGCCACCTTCGCCGTGATGTACCTGTGCGGCTACTCGCTCAACACCATGTCGCTGATGGCACTGATCGTCGCCACCGGCTTCGTGGTGGACGACGCCATCGTCGTGCTGGAGAACATCTCGCGGCACCTGGAGGCCGGCATGTCGCCGCTGCGGGCGGCCCTCGTGGGCTCGCGCGAGGTCGGCTTCACGGTGCTGTCGATGAGCCTGTCGCTGATCGCGGTATTCATCCCCATCCTGCTGATGGGCGACATCGTCGGCCGGCTGTTCCGCGAATTCTCGGTCACGCTGTCCGCCGCCATCCTGATGTCGCTGATCGTGTCCGTCACCCTGACGCCCATGATGTGCGCCCGCATGCTGCGCCCGGTGCGCGAGCAGCGGCCCCCGGGGCGGATCTCCCGCCTGATGGAAGCCGGCTTCGCCGGCATGACGCGGGGCTACGGCCGGGCGCTGCACTGGGTGCTGCGCCATTCGCTGCTGACCCTGATCGTGCTGGGCGTGGTGATCGGGCTCAACGTCTACCTGTACGTGAAGGTGCCCAAGGGCTTCTTCCCCCAGCAGGACACGGGCCAGCTCATGGGCTTCATCCGCGCCGACCAGGGCACGTCCTTCCAGGCCATGCGTCCCAAGCTGGAATACTTCCGCAAGGTGGTGCTGGCCGATCCGGCGGTCGAGAGCATGGTCGGCTACAGCGGCGGACGCGGCGGCAGCAACACCAGCTTCATGATGATCCAGCTCAAGCCGCTGGCCGAGCGCAAGGTATCGGTGGACGAGGTGATGAACCGGCTTCGGGGCAGGCTGGGCAACGTGCCCGGCGCGCGCATGTTCCTGATGCCCAACCAGGACATACGCATCGGGGCCCGCATGTCCAACTCCAGCTATCAGTATTCGCTGAAGGCCTCGGAGCTGTCGGCGCTGCGCACCTGGATGCCGCGCGTGACGCGCGCGCTGGCCGCGCTGCCCGAGCTGGCCGACGTCGACGTGGACGTCGAGGACAAGGGCCGGCAGATCTCGCTGGAGATCGACCGCGAGACCGCGACGCGGCTGGGGGTGAACATGTCGATGATCGCCGCGGTGCTGAACAACTCGTTCAGCCAGCGGCAGGTCTCGGTCATCTACAACCCGCTCAACCAGTACCGGGTGGTCATGGAGGTGGACCAGCGCTTCGCGCAGAACGCGGACGCGCTGCAGCAGGTCACCGTCGTCACCTCGACCGGCGCGCGGGTGCCGCTGTCGGCCTTCGCGAAGTGGCGCACCACGAACGCGCCGCTGAGCGTCTCGCACGAGAGCCAGTTCGCCGCCGACACCGTCTCCTTCAACCTGGCCCCGGGCGTATCGCTGGAACAGGCCACGCGCGCGGTCAACGAGGCAGTCGCCCGCATCAGTCTGCCCACCACCGAGATCCAGGCGGGCTTCGCCGGCAGCGCCAAGGCGCTGCAATCGTCGCTGAGCGCCCAGCCCTGGCTGATCCTGGCCGCGCTGGTCACCATGTACCTGGTGCTGGGCATGCTGTACGAAAGCTACATCCATCCGCTGACCATCCTGTCCACCCTGCCCTCGGCCGGGCTGGGGGCCCTGCTGGCGCTGATGATGCTGGGCCGGGAGTTCTCGCTGATCGCCCTGATCGGGGTGTTCCTGCTGATCGGCATCGTCAAGAAGAACGCCATCATGATGGTGGACTTCGCGCTGGATGCGGAGCGGCGGCGCGGGCTGAGTTCGCGCGAGGCCATCCACGAAGCCTGCCTGATGCGCTTTCGTCCCATCCTGATGACCACCATGGCGGCCATCCTGGGCGCCGTACCGCTGGTGATCAGCACGGGCGCCGGCGCCGAGCTGCGCCAGCCGCTGGGCATCACCATCGTCGGCGGGCTGGTCGTCAGCCAGTTGCTGACGCTGTTCACCACCCCGGTGGTCTACCTGTATCTCGACCGCCTGCACTGGCGGGCGCAACGGCGCTGGGGCCGGCCGCGATCGGCGGGCCTTGCGCTACCCGGAGACAATCTATGACCAAGACGTGGCCCGCCGTGGCGGGCACGCCCCGCCCTTCGCCGCTTTCCGATGACCGCCCGCCGCGGACCGGCGGCGCGCGCCTGGCCGTCTGCGCCGCGCTGGCCGCCCTGCTGGCCGGATGCGCCATGGGGCCCGATTACGTGCGGCCGACCGTGAACAGCGGCGTCCAGTTCAAGGAAGCCGCCGGCTGGAAGGCCGCCGAGCCTCGCGACGACGTCCGCCGCGGCCCGTGGTGGGAGGTCTTCGGCGACCCCGAGCTGTCGCGCCTGATGGCGCAGGTCGAGACCGCCAACCAGACCATCGCCCAGGCCGAGGCGCAGTACCGGCAGGCGCTGGCCACCGTGCAGGCCACGCGCGCCGGGCAGTTCCCCACGCTGAGCGGCAGCGCCTCGGCCACGCGCAGCGGTACCGGCACCAGCAGCAGCACCACCACCAACAGCAGCGGCGTCGTCATCAGCCAGGGCGGCTCGCAAAGCATCCGCAACCAATACAGCATGAGCGCCACGGCCAGCTGGGAAGCCGACCTGTGGGGCCGCATCCGCCGCAGCATCGAGGCCGACACCGCCAGCGCCCAGGCCAGCGCGGCCAACCTGGCCAATGCCCACCTGAGCGCACAGGCCGAACTGGCGCGCAATTACTTCCAGTTGCGCATCATGGACGAGCAACAGCGCCTGCTGGAAACCACCATCAAGGTCTATGAACGCTCGCTGCGCCTGAACGAGAACCGCTATGCGGTGGGCGTCTCGGCCAAGGCCGAGATCGCCCAGGCGCGCACCCAGCTGGAATCGACGCGGGCCCAGGCCGTGGACCTGCGCTGGCAGCGCGCCCAGCTCGAGCACGCCATCGCCATCCTGGCCGGCCAGCCGCCGTCCGAGTTCAGCCTGGCGCCCACGGAATTCCGGGCCATGCTGCCCGCCATCCCGGTGGGCCTGCCCTCGGAGCTGCTGGAACGCCGGCCCGACATCGCCGCGGCCGAACGCCAGGTCCAGGCGGCCAATGCCCGCATCGGCGTCGCCAAGGCGGCCTACTTCCCGTCGTTGACGCTGTCGGCCTCGCTGGGTTATCGCAGTTCGCAGTTCTCGGACTGGCTGACCGCGCCGGCGCGCTTCTGGTCTCTTGGCCCTTCGCTGGCCGCGCCGCTGTTCGACGCCGGCCTGCGCCGCGCGCAGACCCGCCAGGCCGAAGCCACTTACGACCAGCAGGTGGCCGCCTACCGGCAGACTGTGCTGTCCGCGCTGGGTGAGGTGGAGAACTATCTGTCGCAACTGCGCGTGATGGAGGAAGAGCAGGCCGTGCAACAGCGTGCCCTGGATGCGGCGCGCGAATCGCTGCGGCTCACCACCAACCAGTTCGAGTCCGGCCTGATCGACTACCTGAGCGTGGTCACGGTGCAGACCTCGGCGCTCAGCAACGAACGCACCGCGCTGTCATTGCTGGGCAATCGCCTGACCGCCAGCGTGAACCTGATCGCAGCGCTGGGCGGCGGCTGGCACGCCGACGCCCTGGCTTCGAAGCAGGACGGCGCCAAGGCCGATACGGCCACGCAATGACGGACGGCCACACCATCGGGCGCTGCGGCCCCGCCGACGTCGCCGATTGGGCCACCCTGCGCGACGCCCTCTGGCCCGGCGAAGGCACGATGGCCAAGACCGAGCAGGTGCGCGGCATCCTGGACGGCCCACCCGACGCCGAGGCGGCCTGGATCGCGCGCGACGCCGCCGGCCGGGCTATCGGCCTGGCCGAGGCGTCGCTGCGGCGGGACTACGTGAACGGCTGCGAGACCTCGCCCGTGGGTTTCCTGGAAGGCATTTACGTGGACCCGGCCGCGCGACGCCAGGGTGTCGCGCGGCGCCTGTGCGCGGCGGCCGAGGCCTGGGCGCGGTCGCTGGGCTGCACCGAGTTCGCCTCGGACGCGGCCGCCGACGCCGTTGGCTCGCAGCACATGCACCGGGCCCTGGGCTTCGAGGAAACCGAGAGGGTCGTGTACTTCCGCAAGGCCTTGGCCGAACGCGGCTAGACGCCGCCCGCCCGTCAGACGTCCACGACGGGAACAAAGCCGCCGAATATCATGCGCTTGCCGTCGAAAGGCATGGTTTCGCCCATGCTCTTCATGCGTGGGTCGGACATCATCTTCTGGTTGGCGGCATCCCGTACTTCCTTGGACGGATACTCGAACCAGCTGAAGACGACCACTTCGTCTTCCTTGGCCTGCACGGCCCGGCGGAAATCGGTCAGCTTGCCGTCGGGCACGTCGTCGCCCCAGCACTCGACCATGCGCGTGACGCCGAATTCCTTGAACAGCGGCGCCGCGTCGGCGGCGTGCTTGATGTACTGCTCCTTGTTGGCGGCCGGCACGGCCACGAGGAAACCCTCCACGTATTTCATCGCCATCGTCGATCTCCTTTGCGGGTGTGGCGGTCCGCCCCGCGGCGAACCGGTCTTCGTTGGCGATCATGCCTCGCCAATTTGACATTTATGTTGATATCAACATAATAGCCTCATCATGTCAAAGAAAATTCCGTTCGACACCACGCAGGAAGTGCGCGACACCTGCCTGTGCCTGCACGTGCAGCGCGCGGCGCGGGCGCTGGCCAAGCGCTTCGACGATGCCCTGCGGCCGGCGGGCCTGACCAATGGGCAATTCTCGCTGCTGATGTCGCTGAACCGGCCCGAGCCTCCCCCCATGGCGCCCGTGGCCCAATTGCTGGCCATGGACAGGACGACACTGACCGCCGCCCTGAAGCCGCTGGAGCGCGAGGGACTGGTGCGGGTGGACGTGGACCCCGGCGACCGCCGCAGCCGCCTGCTGGTCCTGACCGAAAAGGGACATGCGGCCCTGGCGCGGGCACTGCCCATCTGGCGCGCCACCCATGCTGGAATCGACGCCGACCTGGGCGAGCACCCGGCCGCCGCGCTGCGGGCGGGCCTGGCGGCGCTGTCCTGATACGGGACAAGGCGCGCAACCGCCTTTTGCGTAACATAGCGCGCATCCCTTTCTCTTTCCCATCCCATGCCCAGCAAGCGCGACACCGCCACGCCCCTTTCGTCCCCTGCCGATACCGCGCCCGCCAGGGCCGCCTCCCGCCGCAGCAAGGTGCAGTCGGCCGGCACCGGCATGGCGGTGCTCAAGACCCTGGCCGCCATGGGGGGCGCCGCGCCGCTGACCGCGCTGGCGGGCCGGCTGGGGGAAAGCCCGGCCAAGGTCCACCGCTACCTGGCCAGCCTGGTCGAGGCCGGGTTCGTCATCCAGGACCCGGCCACCTCGCGTTACGTGCTGGGCCCCGAATCGCTGGCCATCGGGCTGGCCGCCATGCGGCAGTCGGACGCCCTGACGCTGGCCGCCGCCGAACTGGCGCGGCTGGGCGAATCGCACAACCTGTCCTGCTTCGTCTCGGTGCTGGGCAACGCCGGCCCGACCATCGTCCGCTGGAGCGAGCCGGTCCAGCCGGTGGCGGTGAATGTGCGTGTCGGCTCGGTCATGCCGGTGCTGTGGTCGGCCACCGGGCGGGCCTTCGGCGCCTTTGCGCGGTCGGCGGTGCTCGACGCGCTGGTCGCGGGCGAACTGGCCGGCGCCACGCCCGAGCACCGCCGCCAGGTTCCCGACCGCGAGGCCGCCGACCGCCTGTTCGCCGCCGTCCGCGCCATGGGCTGCGCCCCCGTGCGCGACGTGATGCTGAACGGCATCAGCGCGGTGGCGGCCCCCGTGTTCAACGCCGACGGTGCCGTCACCGTGGTCATCACGGCGCTGGGCCCGACCGGCGCCTTCGATCCGGAACCGGGCGGGGAGGTCGCCCGGTGGGTCCGCGAAGCGGCCGACGCCGTCAGCAAGCGGCTGGGCTACGGTATCTAGGTGTAATCGGCAGTTCTCTTTTTACGCATTGCGTACAATAATTACGCAAATTGATCCCCTTCCCGGGATCCGGCAACAGGAGACATGCCATGGCCGCACCCTCGACCCGGGCCGCAGGCTGCCCGATCCACCATGATGCCGCGCCCGCCGGCGTCGGCCCCACCGGCTGCCCCGTCAGCGCGCGCGCGGCCGAGTTCGACCCCTTCGAGGACGGCTACCAGCAGGATCCGCCCGAGTACGTACGCTGGGCGCGCGAGCAGGAACCCATTTTCTACAGTCCCCGGCTGGGCTACTGGGTGGTCACGCGCTACGAGGCCATCAAGGCCATCTTCCGCGACAACATCACCTTCAGCCCCTCGATCGCGCTGGAGAAGATCACCCCCACCGGCCCCGAGGCCAACGCGGTGCTCGAACAGTACGGCTATGCGATGAACCGCACGCTGGTCAACGAGGACGAACCGGCGCACATGCCGCGCCGGCGCATCCTGATGGAGCCCTTCACGCCCGAGCACCTGAAGCACCACGAGCCCATGGTGCGGCGGCTGGCGCGCGAGTACGTGGACCGTTTCATCGACGACGGCCGCGCCGACCTGGTCGACCAGATGCTGTGGGAAGTGCCGCTGACCGTGGCGCTGCATTTCCTGGGCGTGCCCGAGGAAGACATGGACACGCTGCGGCGGTATTCCATCGCGCACACGGTCAACACCTGGGGCCGGCCCAGGCCCGAGGAGCAGGTGGCGGTGGCCCACGCCGTCGGCAACTTCTGGCAATACGCCGGCAAGGTGCTGGAAAAGATGCGCCAGGCGCCGGACCAGCCCGGCTGGATGCGCTACGGCATCCGCAAGCAGAAAGAGCACCCCGACGTGGTGACCGACTCCTATCTGCATTCGATGATGATGGCCGGCATCGTCGCCGCCCACGAAACCACCGCCAACGCCACGGCCAACGCGATCAAGCTGCTGCTGCAGCACCCCGACGCCTGGCGCGAGATCTGCGAGGATCCCGGCCTGATCCCCAGCGCGGTCGAGGAATGCCTGCGCCACAATGGCTCGGTCGCGGCCTGGCGCCGCCTGGTCACCCGCGACACGCGCATCGAGGGCATGGACGTCCCGGCCGGCTCGAAGCTGCTGATCGTGACCTCGTCGGCCAACCACGACGAGCGCCACTTCGCCGACGCCGACTTCTTCGACATCCGCCGCGAGAACGCCAGCGACCACCTGACCTTCGGCTACGGCTCGCATCAGTGCATGGGCAAGAACCTCGCGCGCATGGAGATGCAGATATTCCTGCAGGAACTCACGCGCCGGCTGCCCCACATGCGGCTGGCCGACCAGCGCTTCACCTATGTGCCCAACACCTCGTTCCGGGGGCCGGAGCACCTGTGGGTGGAGTGGGATCCGGCACAGAACCCCGAGCGGCGGAATGCCGCGCTGCTGCGGGTCCAGGCGCCGGTGCGCATAGGCGAGCCCTCGCGCCACGCGATCGCGCGCAGCGTGGTGGTGGAAAGCGCCACGCCCGTGGCCGACGGTGTCCTCAAGCTGCGCCTGGTCTCGCCCGACGGCCGCGCGCTGCCGCGCTGGACGCCCGGTTCGCACATCGACGTCGAATGCGGCGAACCCGGACGCTCGCGCCAGTACTCGCTGTGCGGAGACCCCGCCGACGCGGCGGCGCTGGAGATCGCCGTGCTGCACGAACCCGGGGGACGCGGCGGATCGTCCTGGATACACGGCAATGTGCGCGTGGGCGACAAGCTGCGCATACGCGGCCCGCGCAACCACTTCCGCATGGACGAGACGGCCCGCAAGCTGGTCCTGGTCGCCGGCGGCATCGGCATCACGCCCATCGCCGCCATGGCCCGGCGCGCCCGCGAACTGGGCATGGACTACGAACTGCACTACAGCGGCCGCAGTCGCGCCGGCATGGCCTTCCTGGACGAACTGGCCGCCCTGCATGGCGAGCGCCTGCACGTGTACGTCTCGGAAGAAGGCCGGCGCAACGACCTGGCCGCGCTGTTGGGCCAGCCCCGGGAAGGCTGGAAGATCTGCGCCTGCGGCCCCAAGCGCATGCTCCAAGCCCTGGAAGCGCACTGCGCGGCCTGGCCCGACGACGCGCTGCGCATCGAGCATTTCGAGTCCAACCTCGCCCAGCTCGACCCGGCCAGGGAGCACGCCTTCGAGGTCGAGCTGAAGGACTCGGGCATCACCGTGACGGTCCCGGTCGACCGCACCGTGCTGGCTTCGCTGCGCGCGGCCAACATCGACGTGCCCAGCGACTGCGAGGAAGGCCTGTGCGGATCGTGCGAGGTGCGCGTGCTGGCCGGCCAGGTCGACCATCGCGACATGGTGCTGACCAAGGCCGAACGCGACGCGAACGACAGGATGATGACCTGCTGTTCGCGGGCGCGTGGCGGCAAGCTGGTGCTGGAGCTGTAGCGCGCCTGGGGGAGCCGGATGCGGTACCATCGGCGCAACCCAGTCCCGCTCCACTGCGCACCGTGTTCCACGTCGTCCTCGTCCACCCGGAAATCCCTCCCAACACCGGCAACGCCATCCGCCTGGCCGCCAATACCGGCGTGCAGCTGCACCTGGTGCGCCCGCTGGGCTTCGAGCTCGAGGACGCCAAGCTGCGGCGCGCGGGGCTGGACTATCACGAATGGGCCCAGGTCCAGGTGCACGACGACTTCGCCGCCGCCATCGCCGCCACCGGCGCGGCGGCGGACCGCGTGTTCGCCTTCACGACGCGCGGCTCCCGGCTGTTCGGCACGGTCCGTTTCCAGCCCGGCGACGCCTTCGTGTTCGGCAGCGAGACGGCGGGACTGCCCGCCGCCATTCGCGACGGCTTTCCGGAGGCCCAGCGGCTGCGCCTGCCGATGCGACCGGGCCAACGCAGCCTGAACCTGTCCAACTCCGTCGCGGTGGCGGTGTTCGAGGCCTGGCGGCAGTCGGGCTACGAAGGCGGCCTGTAAGATACGGATACGAAAAGGAGGAACGCGATGCCCATTCTGACCACCCACGTCGGCAGTCTTCCCCGCGGCGACGAACTGGCGCAATTGCTGCTTGCGCGCGACCATGGCCAGGAAGTCGATCTCGACCAGTTCGAGCGGACCGTGCAAGCGGCCATCGACGGCGCGGTGCAGAAACAGGTCCAGGCCGGCGTCGACATCATGAGCGACGGCGAACTCGGCAAGGTCGGTTATGCCACCTACATCACCGAACGGCTGGAAGGCTTCGGCGGCCACATCGACCGGCAGCCCGCCAAGGACCTGGCCGACTTTCCCGAACTGCGCAAGAAACTTGCCGCCATCATGGGCTCCCAGGAGTTCGTGCGCGCCGCCTGCGTCGGTCCGGTGAAGCTGCGCACCATGGAGCCCTGCCACGCCGACATCCGCCGCTTCAAGTCCGCCGTCGAGCGCCACGGCCAGGGCCGCCGGGCCTTCATGAACGCGGCCTCGCCGGGGCTGGTGACCGCGTTCCAGCCCAACAAGCACTATCCGACGCACGAGGCCTACCTGGCGGACCTGGTCGAGGCCATGCGCCCCGAATACGAGGCCATCGTGGCGGCGGGCTTCGACCTGCAACTGGACTGCCCGGACCTGGCCATGGCCGCCCACACCGGCTACCAGAACCTGAGCGAGGCCGAGTTCATCAAGCGGGCATGGCAGAACGTCGAGGCCCTGAACGCCGCCACTAGCAACATCCCGCCCGAGAAGCTGCGCATGCACATCTGCTGGGGCAACTACGAAGGCCCCCACCACTGCGACATCGCGCTGGAAAAGGTCATCGACCTGATCCTGGCGGCCCGGCCGGCCACCATCCTGTTCGAAGCCGCCAACCCGCGCCATGAACACGAATGGGAAATCTGGCGCGCGGCCCGGCCCGAGAACAAGATCCTGGCCCCCGGGCTGATCGACAGCTGCTCGAACTACGTCGAGCATCCGGAACTGATCCGCCAGCGGCTGGAGCGCTACGTCTCGTTCATGGGCGAAGACCGGGTGGTGGCCAGTACCGATTGCGGCTTCGGCACCTTCGCGAACTACGGCAAGATCGATCCGGCCGTGACCTGGATGAAGCTGTCGGCGCTGCGCGACGGCGCCGACCGGGCCAGCGCCGCCCGATAGGCGGACACGGAAGGAGCGGCCCGGGCAGGCGGGCCGCCTACCACTGCACCGACACGTACTTGGTCTCCATGTATTCCTGCATACCCTCCCAGCTGCCCTCCCGGCCCAGCCCGCTCTGCTTGACCCCGCCGAACGGCGCCGCCGGATCCGACACCAGCCCCCGGTTCAGCGCCACCATGCCGAACTCCAGCCGCTCCGCCAGCTTCAAGCCCTTGGCCAGGTCGCGCGTGTAGAGGTACGCGGCCAGGCCGTATTCCGTGCCGTTGGCCAGTTCCACCATCTCGTCCTCGGACGCCACGCGCACGATGGGCGCGACGGGGCCGAAGATCTCCTCGCTCAGCACGCGGCTGTCGGCGGGAACGTCGCCCAGGACGGTGGGCGGATAGAAGTAGCCCGGACCGGGCAGCCTTTCCCCACCGCACAATACTTTTGCTCCACGCGACACGGCGTCCTGGACCAATTCCTCCACCTTGTCGCGGGTCGCGGCGTCGATCAGGCTGCCAACCTGGTTGGCCTCGTCCAGGCCATGGCCGATCTTCTGTTCGCGCATGCGCTGCGCGAAGGCCCGGACGAAGGCGTCGTAGACCCCCGCTCCGACATAGAAGCGGTTGGCCGCCGTGCAGGCCTCGCCCATGTTGCGCATCTTGGCGATCATCGCACCGTCGACCGCGGCCTCCACATCGGCGTCGTCCAGCACCAGGAAAGGGGCGTTGCCGCCCAGTTCCATCGGCGTCTTCAGGACCTGGTCGGCGGCTGCCTTCAGCAGGATGCGTCCCACCTCGGTCGAACCGGTGAAGGACACCAGCCGCACGCGCGGGTCGTGCAGCCAGAGGTCCACCAACGGGCCCGAGCGCGACGTCGGCACGATGTTGACCACGCCGTCCGGCACGCCCGCCTCGGCCAGGATGCCGGCCAGCGCCAGCATGCTGAGCGGCGTCAGCGAGGCCGGCTTGACCAGCACCGTGCAGCCGGCCGCCAGCGCGGGAGCGATCTTGCGCGCCCCCATGGCCGAGGGAAAGTTCCATGGCGTGACCAGCGCGACGACGCCTATGGGCTGATGCTGGACCAGGATCCGGTAACCGCCGGCCGGCGCCTGGCTGACCGATCCCAGGTTGCGGCAGGCCTCTTCCGAATACCAGCGGAAGAACTCGGCGGCATAGCGGATCTCGGCCCGGCTGTCGGCCAGCGGCTTGCCGTTCTCCAGCGTGATGATGCGCGCCAGTTCCTCCAGCCGTTCCAGCATCAGCAGGTGGACCTTGCGCAGCACTTCGGCCCGGGTGCGCGGCGGTGTGTCGCGCCACGCGGGCAAGGCCGCCGCGGCGGCGTCGACGGCCGCGCGCGCGTCGTCCAGGCCGGCGTCGGCCACCTGGGCGACCGACTCGCCCGTGGCCGGGTCCGACACCGTGAACGAACGTGGCTGGGAAGGCCGCGCCCAGTTGCCGTCTATGTAGAGACCGGTGGGCAGATTGGCGATGGATAGCATAGGGATCTCGCGCATGGCGTCAGGCGGCGGTATCCATGGGATGACGGCCGACGAAGAAATCGCCGTTGGGCGAGTCGGTGGGCGTCAGGCCCGATTTGACCAGCGCCTGCCGCAGGCTGTTCATCGTGTTCTCGTTGATGCGCATGGTCGGCTGGCGCACCGGGCCGCCGTTGAAGCCATTGAGCCAACCCTCGAACTTCCACAGCATGCGGTTCAGGAACTGGGTCTGCGAGGAATACGAATTGGCCGCGGCCCGCGCCTTGCGCGCCGGCGTCAGCTGCCAGTAGAGCTTCGTGGCCTCGTCGTATTTCTTCTCCTGGATCAGGTTGAAGATGCGCGGGATCATGCCGCCGTAGTACTCGGTGTCGCTGGTGCCGATGAACTGGATGGGCACGAGCTGGGCCAGCGCCAGTGCGTACTGTTCGAGCGGCATGGTCACGACCACGTCCTTGCTGAACAGGCGATAGGCCTCGACCCAGCCCATGATGCTGGGCATGCCGCCCTCGGCCTTCAGCGCGGCGATGTTCGGGCAGTCGTCCAGCAGGCGCCGGATCAGCGGCGCCTCGAGGTCGGACGGGTGGACGCGCTCGAAGCCCCAGTGGGGCACCTGGAACAGCATCACGCCCAGGTCCGTCGCGTCGCAGAAGGCCTTGGTGTAGTCGTAGATGTCCTGCGAGGTGCGGGCGTAGAAGTTGGCCGGATAGGACAGCAGGATCAGCTCGGCGCCGTTGCGCTCGGCAATCTTCGCCGCCTCGATGTTCTCTTCCAGCGTGTTGAAGCTGGCATGGTGGATGAGTTTGAGCCGGCCGCGCGATTCGTCGTTCGCCCACGCGAAGAACTGCTCGTACTCGGGCAGCGTGATGGCCACTTCCGAGACCATCAGCGTGCCGGAGAAGCCCAGCTCGATCTCATGGCGGATGTCGTGGCGGATGCCCTGCTCGTTCAGGCCCTTGAGGTCGGCGGTGAACGAAGGGATCACGACGTTGGCGACGCCGCGCAGGTGTTCGTGTGCCCAGTCGCGGGCTTCGTGTCGTTGGTAGGAGGCCATGTTCCAGTTCCTGTGCGAAGAAATCTATTGTTTGTAGGTGAAGGCGATGGGCAGCTCGACGGCCAGCCCCGCGCGGGTGGCCAGGTCGAAGACGAGCTCGGCCGCGACGATGTCCTGCAAGGCCGAGCCCACCGACTTGAACATCGGCAGCCGGGCGCCGGCCGCGATCTCGCCGCGCACCAGCTGGTTGAGCGAGCGCAGCCTGGGGGCGAAATCGATGCCGCGGGCCCGCGCCTCCAGCATGTCCCCGGACTCGGCACTGACCTCGTCGGGCATGTCGCAGACGATGAGGTCGCAGCGCTCGACCACCGAGGCGTCGATCTCGCGCTGCTGCGGCAGCGTGGAGCCGACCGATACCAGCACCATGCCGTCGCGCAGCGCGTCGGCATGCAGGATGGGCGTCTCGTCGCGCGACCGCGCGGCCGCGATGCCGATGTCGGCGCCTTCCATTGCCGCCGCCGCGGTAGCCGCCGGCCGGCACGGCACGCCCAGCGCCGCTTCGAAATCACGCGCGAACTGCTCGCGGTTGGCCGGCGTGGGACTGTAGATCCGCAAGCCCTCGACCTGCCGCAGCGAGGCGATGGCCTGGACGTGGGCGCGCGCCTCGGCGCCGCTGCCCAGCACGCCCAGCCGCACCGGCCGCCGGGGCGCCAGGCAGTCGACCGCCAGCGCCGAGGTGGCCGCGGTGCGATAGGCGGTGATTTTGTTGGCGTCGAGCAGCGCGCGGATCTCGCCCGTGTCCTGGTCCGCCAGCGAAATCAGGTAGTTCATGCCGCGGTTGCGGCCGCGGCCGAACACCTTGGCGCCCATGAAGCGCTTGCCGGGCGGCACGCTGGCCAGGGCGCGCAGCGACGCGCCGTCGCCCCGGGCGAAGGTGCGGGGCGGACTGATGTGCTCGTCGTGGCGCTGGGCATAGGCCTCGCGCAGCGCGGCCACCAACGCGTCCCAGGTCAGCACCCGCTCGACCGCGTCGGTGCCGATGAAGACCGGCGCCGTGCCGCTCATTTGGCCACCTCCCGCGTCTCGGTCGCGGCGATGCGGTGCGTGATGGCCGCGATCGATTTCACGTAGGAGGCCCAGAACGCCGCGAACTGGGTTCCGGCGGAATACTTGACCTCGCCGCCCGCGCTGGACACGATCTTCTTGAACTCGGGATCGCCGGCCGCGGCCTCCACCGCCTGCCGGATCCTGCGCTCCACCGTCTGCGGCGTGCCGGAGGGAATGAAGATGGCCGTGCCCGCGACCGAGTCGAAGTCCACGCCGCCATCCTTCATCCGGGGCAGGCCGGCCGGATCGGTCCATGGTTCGTCGCCGGCGGTGGCCAGGTACTTCAGCCGCCCGGCCTTGACCTGGGTCAGCGACAGCGAGCGCGACAGCAGCGCGAAATCGACCTCGCCGGCCACCAGCGCGGTCACCAGCGGGCCTCCCCCCTGGTAGGGAATGTGCCGGACCTTGATGTGCGCCGTGTCCGCGAATGCGGCGGTGCGCACGTGCACCTCGCCGAAGAAGCCGGTCGACCCGTAGGTCAGGGCGTCGGGCCTGGCCTTGGCCGCCGCGATCAAGTCAGGAAAGGTCTTGTAGGGGCTGGCCTCGGGCACCACCATGGCCACCGGCTCGGCGCTCAGCATCGCGATGGGCGTGAGCTGCTCCAGCGTGAACGGCGGCTTCTGCTTGTTGACCACCGCCTGCTCGGGCAGGCTGGCCACGCTCAGCAGCGAACACAGGATCGTATAGCCGTCGGCCGGCGCATTGGCGACCTGGCTCACGCCTATGGCGCCGCCCGCCCCCGGGCGATTGACGACCACCACGGTCTGCTTGAGCGCGCGCTGAAGCGCGGGCTGCAGCGCGCGAGCCATGTTGTCCGCCGTGCCGCCCGGGGGAAAGGGAACGATCAGGTTGACCGGCCGGTCGGGATACTCCGCCCGCGCGCCGGGCGCGGCGACCAGCGACAGGGCGGCGAATGCCGCGGCCCACAGCGTGGTTTTCATGATGGTCTGTCTCCATGTGAAAGTGGTCTGGCGGCGCTCTGGCGGCGCCTTGCAGGCGGCCCGGCTGCCGGGCCCGCCATCCTGGCTGGATGGCCGGATCTGCCTTTCATCCGACCAATTGGTTTTATTTGGTTTTCAATGGTATTGATTTGTCGAACTATAAAGCCATTCTTCCCGCGACATTCCTGGTGTTTTCACCTAGATTCAATACCGTTCAGCGCCTTACAATGAAACCAATTTGAACCAATATAGGACCAGACATGCTCCCGTCCCCCAGCCTCCAGGTCCGCGCCGATCCTGTCCAGGCGCTGCGCGCGGAATTGCTAGACGGCCTGCGTACGGGAAAATGGGCGCCCGGCAGCCGCCTGCCGACCGAGCGCAGCCTGTGCGCGGATTTCGGCGTCAGCCGGTCCGCCTTGCGCCGGGTGCTGCAAGAGCTGCGGGACCAGGGCCTGATCGTGCAGAAGGTGGGAAGCGGAACCTATGTCTCGGACACGCCGTCCGGCGCCGCACCGGGCATCGTGGCGGCTGCGGGCAAGCTGCTGGCGATTCCGTCGGCCAGCCCGGCCGAGATCATGGAAGCACGGCTGTTGCTGGAACCCATGATCGTCGAGCTCATCGTCAGCAACGCCACCCTGGCCGACTTCGAACGGCTCGAGTCCTGCTGCGCGCGGTCCGAGGCCGCCGACACGCTGGAGGAGTTCGAGCATTGGGACAACGCGCTGCACGAGCAGCTGGCACTGGCCACCCACAACGCGCTGTTCGTCGGCATGTTCAGGCTGCTGGCGGAGGTGCGGAACAGCGGGGAATGGGGCTTCCTGAAAAAGAAGATCGTGACGCCCGAACGGCGCAGGGAATACGAGGCGGAACACCGCCGCATCGTGCAAGCCTTGAAGCATCGCGATGCGGACACCGCGCGGCGGGAAATCTTCGAACACATCGTGCACGCGCGGACCAATCTGCTGGGCCGGATCTGACTTCCCCGGCCCGGGCGGCAAGCCAGGACCGGGGGGCGTTCAGGCACGCGCCGGGCGCCGTACCGACCTGAGCGTCCCGCTCGTGCCGCCGCCGCAGAAGAAGCGGTCGGCGCCATCGGACTCCAGGCCCGACACGCCAGTGCCCGGCGGCATCTCCAGCTTCGCCAGGACTTCACCGCTGCGCGCATCGATGCGCCTCAGGTCGCTGGCGTCGCCTTCCCAGGTGCCGTGCCAAAGCTCGCCGTCGACCCAGGTCACACCGGTGACGAAGCGCTCGGACGCGATGGAGCGGAGGATCTTCCCGGTCTCGGGATCGATCTGGTGGATCTTGCGCGCGCGGTAGTGGCCCACCCACAAGGATCCTTCCGCCCATGCCAGCCCCGAGTCCTCGCCGCCGGCCGGCGACGGGATGGTGGCCAGCACCCGCCCCGTTTCCGGCTCGATCCTGCGGATGTGGCCGTCGGCGATCTGGTAGAGGTGCCGGCCGTCGAACGCGGTGCCGGCATTCGCCGGGATCTCGATGGAGCGCTGGACCTCGCCGCTGGTCGGGTCCATGGCGCTGAGCCGGTCGCCGGTGGCGAACCAGACGTTCTTGCCGTCGTAGGTCACGCCGTGCACGCCTTCGGCACCGGGAAAAGGGCCGTACTCGCGGAGAATGTGGGCTGTCGATGTCTTCATGGCTTTTGCTCGCTGGTAGGGTCAAGGAACGGGATGTCCATGGAGGCATCCTAGCCCTCCGGCAACGCGGCCGGGAGTAACAAGGTTGTCGCGAACCCGGGCACCGGCGGCATCAGCCAGCGGCGAGCCCGCCCCCGGCCGGTGGCCTGCACCCTGCCCGCTCCGGCCAGTTCGTCCAGGGCCCGCTGCACGGTACGCTGGCTGGCGCCCAGCGCCAGCGACAGCGCCGAACTCGACCACGATTCGCCGTCCGCCAGCAGGGCCAGCACCGCCGCGTGGGGCCCCTCCACGGGCCGGGCCAGCACGGCGACATCGCGCGCCCGGCGTGGCGCCAGCGCGAAGCCGCGCCGCGTCGCACCGACGTCCGCCAGTCCCGCCAGCGCCTTGCGCAGGCGGCCTATCTCCACACGCAGTCGCGCACGATGCGTCTCGTCGGGATGCCGCGTGCGGAAGGCGCGCTCGATCAGCGTCTCGCGGGCCACGTCGGCGGGCCACGCGTCGCCCAGCATGCGCGCGAGCGTGAACAAGACCGGGCGCCGCGCCAGCGGCACCACCAGCCTCCCCTCGCGCACCGCATGGCGGCAGGCATCGACCACGAGCGCATCCGAGGCCAACATCGCTTCCACCTCCGCCAGCGCGACTAGGCGCTCCTGCCCTTGCCATCTCAGCCGGGCCGCGGGCATGTCCAGGACGGCGGCGGCCTGCCTGACTTCGGCTTGCAGGGCGGGAATACCGGCGCGGTTCGCGGCCTGTTCCGCCCGTGCCAGCGCCGCCCGGGCGTCGGCGGTGCGCAGGCGCCGCATTGCAATCCCCGCCGCCAGCAGTTCATGGATGGCCGCCGCGGCAACCGTCAGCGGACCGGCATCGACCCCGGCCAGCAGCCGTTCAGCCTCCGCCAGGCGGCCGATCAACAGGCAACGCCGGATTTCCAGGTGGCGCACGTGCGCGACATTGGTCAGATCGCCATGCGCCTCGAGCGTGGCGCGCGCGGCCGCCAGCGCCTTGTCCGGCCAGGCCAGCTCACGCGACGCAAGCGCGATCTCGGCCTCGGCCACGACGCAGCGCGCGCGGGCCAGGGCCTGCCCGGGTCCGAACGCGCCAGCCGCCCGCCGCACCAGCATCCTGGCGCGGACGAATTCGCCAAGCTGGGCCATCGCGATGCCGCGCAGCGCCAGTGCCGGCGGATCGTCGCGCAGCGCCACGCGGTTCAAGGCCCCGAAGGGATCACCGGCGGCCAGCGCCCGGGCGGCCTCGGCTATCAGCGCATCCATCCGAATCCCGCCACATTTGTCACTCCCGCCGTCCGGCGGCCCGATCCTAATCTAGCACACGCCTCCCGCATGCCGATCGCGCCGATCGGGTCCGACCCGCGGGAAATCCAAGGAGAAACGATGATGCGACATACGACAGGCACACGGGAAGAATGGCTGGCCGCGCGGCTCGATCTGCTGGAGGCCGAGAAGGCCTTGACGCGCCAATCGGACGCACTGGCCCGGCAGCGGCAGGCGCTGCCCTGGGTGGCGATCGGCAAGAACTACCGCTTCGACACGGAGCAAGGCAGCGCATCGCTGGCCGACCTCTTCCAGGGACGATCGCAACTGCTCGTCTATCACTTCATGTTCGGTCCCGACTATCAGGCGGGATGCCCGTCCTGCTCGTCGATCGCCGACAGCTTCGACGGCTTCGCCGTCCACCTGGCCAACCACGACGTCACGCTGATGGCGGTCTCGCGCGCGCCGCTGGCCAGGCTGCTGGCGTACAGGCAGCGCATGGGCTGGCGCTTTCCCTGGGCCTCGTCCCAGGACGCCGACTTCAACTTCGACTTCAGCGTCTCGCACACCGAGGCCCAACAGTTCGAACAAGGCATCGCCTACAACTACCGGCGCGAACCCGCCTGCGGCTGCCACCCGGCCCCGGCTGACACCGGCCAGCGCGTCGATGGCCGCCTGGCCGCGATGTGCGGCACCGACACGAACACCTACCTGCGCGAACGCCCAGGCATGAGCGCCTTCGCGATCCAGGACGGCACCGTCTACCACACCTATTCCACCTACGCGCGCGGGCTGGACGGACTCTGGGGCATGTACCAGTGGCTGGACCGCGCGCCGCTGGGGCGCAACGAGCAGGGAGTCTGGTGGCGCCGGCGCGATGAATACGGCAGGCGCTGAGATGCGGGCGGCGTGGCGGCATGCCGGCAGGCGCTTCGTGGGCGGCACGGCGCTGGCGCTGGCCGCGACCGGCGCGTTCATGCTGGCACGAGCGGTGCATCTGGCCTGAAGCGCCAGATGGAAAATAGCCCCCGCGCTTGCCGCTGTGCGGCGGCGCTGTCCCCCAGGGGACGTTCTCATCTTGGAAAAAAGGCGCTCCGGAGAGCGCCTTGGCTTGAAGAGGACGGGCCCCGTTCAATCGAGCGTCAGGTTCAAGCGCTTGATCACCGCGCCCAGCGTCTGCTGTTCCTTCTTGATCAGCGCGGTCAGTTCGGCCGGGGTGGACGGCGCGGCGGTGAAGTACTGGGCGGTCAGCTGCTTCTGCACTTCCTCGCTCTTGATGATCTGCACCAGCTCCTTGTTCAGCCGGTCGATGATGGGCTGCGGCGTACCCGCGGGCATCAGGATGGCCTGCCAGGAGATGACCTCGAAATCGGGCACGCCCTGCTCCCCCATGGTCGGCAGGTCGGGCAGCGCCGGGCTGCGCTTGGTGCTGGTCACGGCCAGGGCCTTGAGCTTGCCGTCGCGCACCTGCGGCATGGCGATGGCGGGCACCATGAAGCCGGCCTGCACCTGGCCACCCAGCATGGCGGTCACGACCTGCGGGAAGCCGGCGTACGGCACGTGCAGGATGTCCAGGTTTTCCTTGCCCTTGAGCAATTCCATCGCCAGGTGGGCGGAGCTGCCCGCGCCGACGGTGCCGTAGTTAAGCTTGCCGGGCTCCTTCTTCACCAGCGAGGTGAAGGCGCCGACCGAGTCGACGTTCAGCGAAGGCGGCACGACCAGCACGTTGGGGCTGGTGGCGACCAGCGTGACGGGCGCGAGGTCCTTCAGCGGGTCGTAGTTGAGTTTGGTGTAGAGCGCGGGGGCGGTGGCCAGCGGTCCGTTGATGGTGAACAGCATGGTGTAGCCGTCCGGCGCGGCATGGGCCACCGTGCCGGTACCGATGTTGCCGCCGGCGCCGGGCTTGTTGTCGATCACGATCGCCTGCCCGAGCTGCTTGGCCAGCGGCTGCGAGATCACGCGCGCGATGATGTCGGGCGACGAGCCGGCGGGGAACGGCACGACCAGCTTGATGGGCCGGCTGGGCCAGTCGTGCTGGGCGAAGGCGGGGGTGGCGGCCATGAGGCCGGCGGCCACGGCCGCGCCGAGCAGGCGGCGGCGCAGGGCCGGCGCGGAGGAGGCGGAAGAATGCATGGATATCTCCGTTATTGGATGTTGGACTGGCGGGCGGGACTGCTTCACACCGCGTCGCTGTTCTTGACCCATCGGTCCACATGTACCGGCTGCGCGCTGGCCAGGCGGTCCAGCAGGCGGTCGATATCGGTGTCGACGATCAGCGCCTCGAGATGCACGGCGCGCACGAACCCCTGTTCATGGGCATGGCGCGCGAAGGCAAGCAAGGCATCGTAATAGCCGTTGGCGTTGAGCAACCCCACCGGCTTGGAGTGGTAGCCGATCTGTTGCCAGGTCAGCACCTCGAAAAGTTCGTCCAGCGTGCCAAAACCGCCGGGCAGCGCGACGAAGGCATCCGAGAGCTCGACCATGCGGGCCTTGCGGGCGTGCATGGTGGGCACGACGTACATGTCGGTCAGGCCCTTGTGCCCGACTTCCTTTTCCCACAGCCGCTCGGGGATGACCCCGGTCACCTGCCCGCCCGCCTCGAGCGCGGCATTGGCCACGTGCCCCATCAACCCGACACTGCCGCCGCCGTACACCAGCCGCATCTCCCGCGCCGCCACCGCGCGCCCGAAGTCGCGCGCCACCTCGGCGAAGAAAGGATCGTTCCCGGCACTGGCGCCGCAATACACACAAACCGCATCCATCTGAAATTCCCTTAAGAACCCCTACCGCCCCCGGCCCCAGGCACCTCCGACCCAGGATGCCGCGGATCCGGCTCCGCCGGTCCGCCAGCATCGCCCCCCTGGGGGGGCGCGCGCAAGCGCGTAGGGGGGGCTTCCACCTTCGGATCACGAGCCAGCAGGCGAGACACCGCCTGCGCCGGCGGCACGCGGTCGAACAGCACCGAGCAGACGGCCTCGGTAATCGGCATCTCGATCCCGCAGCGGCGAGCCAGGTCGCGCACGGCCGGCGCGCAGCGCACGCCCTCGGCCACCTGGGTCATGTCGCCCAGGATCTCGTCCAGCGACCGGCCGCGGCCGATTTCCAGGCCAACGTGGCGGTTGCGGGACAGGTCCCCGGTGGCGGTCAGGATCAGGTCGCCCAGTCCGGTCAGGCCGGAGAAGGTGTCGGCCTGCGCGCCCAGGGCCACGCCCAGGCGCGTCATCTCGGCCAGGCCTCGGGTGATGAGGGCGGCACGGGCGTTGGCGCCCATGCCCAGGCCGTCGCCGATGCCGCAGGCGATGGCCATGATGTTCTTGACGGCGCCCCCGACCTCGACGCCGACGATGTCCTCGCTGCCGTAGACGCGGATCGCGCCGCCGTGCAGCGCATCGGTCACGCGGTCGCGCAGTTCCGCGCTGGCGCTGGCGATGGTCAGCGCCACCGGCAGCCCGCGGGCCACCTCGCGGGCGAAGGACGGGCCGGACAGCACGCCGGTGGAAATACCGGCCGCGCCGGCGAACGCCGCCTCCGCGATGGCGTGCGGCAGCCGGCCGGTGCCCGCGTCCAGGCCCTTGCAGGTCCAGGCCACGGCGAGGTCGCTGATGCCGTGGCGGGCCACGCCTGCCGCCACGTCGCGGCAGGCCTGCTCCATGCCGGCGACCGGCACGCCCAGGATCAGCAGCGGGCGCGGGGCACCGCGCAGGTGGCCGAACAGGTCGTCCAGTTCGCTCGTGCAGCGCAGATCCGGCGGCAGCGCGACCCCGGGCAGGTAATCGGCGTTCTCGTGGGTATCGGCGATGCGGCGCGCCAGTTCGGGACGGCGCGCCCACAGCATGGTGGCATGGCCGCGGGCGCAGGCGGCGGCAAGCGCCGTGCCCCAACTGCCCGCCCCCAGGACGGCGACGCGCAGGCCCGGCGCCATGTCCGCCATGATGCCGCGGCCGCTCAGTGCTTGGTGCCCGGCGGCAGGATCAGGCCGGCATCGTTGCCGGCCTGGGCGACTTGCTGCTCGGCGGCGGCCTGGGCCACGCGCTGCTCGTAGATGGCCTGGAAGTTCACCTCGGCCAGGTGCAGCGGCGCCATCGACGCGCGGGTGATGGCGTCGGCGATGTTGCTGCGCAGGTAGGGGTAGATGATGCCGGGGCAGGCGATGCCCAGGATGGGGTCGAGCTGCTCCAGCGGAATGTTGGCCAGTTCGAAGATGCCGGCCTGCTTGCCTTCGACCAGGTACAGGACCTTGTCGCCGACCTTGGTGGTCACGGTGGCGGTCACGGTCACTTCGAAGACGGTCTCGGCCAGCGCCTGGGCGCCGACGTCGATGGTGACCTCGACTCCGGGCTGCTCGGTTTCCAGGAAGATCTGGGGCGCGTTGGGCAACTCCAGCGACAGGTCTTTCAGGTAGACGCGCTGGATGTTGAACACGGGGGCTTGCTGCTCTTGATTGTCGGACATGGGGAGAAAGTCTGGAAACGGAAAGCCTGCTGGCTGAACCCGGCCCCCGGTACGCGCGGAGCCGAAACGTATGCACCAAAAGAACACGCCGGGGACGCGCCCCGGCTACAACGAAATCACTGGTCCTGCGTCGCCTGGCCGGCAAGCAGGGGTTGCAGCCCGCCCGCGCGGTCGAGCGCGGCGAGTTCGTCGAAACCGCCCACGTGCGTATCGCCGATGTAGATCTGCGGCACGGTGCGCCGGCCGGTGCGCTCGATCATCTCGGCCCGGCGCTCGGGCTCGGCATCGATGCGCACCTTCTCGATCTCCTGCACGCCGCGCTGCTTGAGCAGCATCTCGGCGCGCATGCAAAAGGGGCAATACCCCGTCGAATACATCAGGACTTTCTGCATGGCGCTATCCCTTCGCAATGGGCATGCCCGCCTGCACCCAGCCGGACAGTCCTCCCGACAGGCTGCTGACCTCGGCAAAACCCTGGGCCTTGAACTGGGCCACCGCCTTGGCCGCGTCGCGGCCGTTGCTGCCCACCAGGATGAGCGGCTTGTTCTTGGGCAGGCCGGCCGCCTTCTGTGCCAGGTCGGCCAGCGGCACGCTGCGCGACTGGGCGATGTGCCCGGCCGCGAAATCGGCCGCCGGGCGCACGTCGACGAACACCGCCTGGCGCTGGTTGACCGCGGCCGTGGCTTCGGCCGCGCTCATGGCTCCCCCGGCCTGGCCGCCCCGCAGCGATTGCCACAGCAGCATGCCGCCCGACACGAGGGCCAATGCGATCAGGAGAATGTTGTCGAGGATGAATTTCACGAGCGGACCCTGGAAACCTGGTGGGAGGAACACACGCCCCGCCGGCCGGACAGCCTGGCGTTACGCGCGCTTACGAATTCGCAAAACGGCGGGAAAACCACAAGATCCGCCGGATTTTTGCCGTTGCGGCGGCCCGATTCCGGCCCCGCGGCAAAGACAATGCCGCAGGATTATAAAATGTCGGGATAGGCAGCCGCTTTTTCAACGGGCTGCTGCCGTCAGTCCCCGCCGTTTTCGGGCGGGCAGCCGAATTGTATTCAACCTTTACGCGCAGCGCCCCTGCGCTCCCGGGACATGGTCAAACTCGTACTGATGCGTCATGGCGAAAGCCAATGGAACCTTGAAAACCGCTTCACCGGCTGGACCGACGTCGACCTGACGGACAAGGGCCGCGAAGAAGCCCGCAAGGCGGGCGAACTGCTCAAGCAGGAAGGGTACGACTTCGACCTCGCCTACACCTCGGTCCTGCGCCGCGCGATCCGCACCCTGTGGATCGCCCTGGACGCCATGGACCACATGTACCTGCCGATCGAGCACAGCTGGCGCCTGAACGAGCGCCACTACGGCGCCCTGCAAGGCCTGAACAAGGCGGAGACCGCCGCCCAGTACGGCGAGGAACAGGTGCTGGTCTGGCGCCGCGCCTACGCCATCGCCCCGAACCCCCTGTCCGCGGACGACAAGCGCCACCCGCGCTTCGATCCGCGCTACGCCGGCCTCCCGGCCGACGAACTGCCCGCCACCGAATGCCTGAAGGACACCGTGGCCCGGGTCGTTCCCTACTGGAACGAGACCATCGCCCCGTCGCTGAAGGCCGGCAAGCGGGTGCTGATCGCCGCCCACGGCAACAGCCTGCGCGCGCTCATCAAGCACCTGGACGGCATCTCGGACGACGACATCGTCGGCCTGAACATCCCCACGGCCCAGCCGCTGGTGTACGAGCTGGACGACGACCTCAAGCCGATCCGCCACTACTACCTGGGCAACGCGGACGAAATCGCCGCCGCCATGGCCGCCGTGGCCGCGCAAGGAAAGGCCAAGGCCAAGTGAAGCGGCTCGCGGCGATACTTCTGATCGCCTTGCCCGCGGCGGCGGGCTGGCCGCTTGCCGCGGCCGCCGCCGACGCGGGCAAGGCGCCCTCCGACCCGGCGGCCGTGGCGCGCGAGCGCGAAGCCCTGCGCAAGCGCCTGGAAGCGCTCAAGAAGGACATCGCCGAGGGCGAGGAAGAACACGCCGACGCGGCCGACGCCCTGAAGGAGTCGGAGCAGACCATCTCCAAGGTCAACCGCCGGCTGGTCGAGCTGGGCAACGCCCAGCGCCGGGCCAATGCCGAGCTGGAGCGCCAGAAGCAGGCCATTGCCGAAAAGGAAAAGAACCTGGCCCAGCGCCAGGCCCACCTGGCCGACCTGCTGCGCCGCCAGTACGCGGTGGGTGGCCTCACGCCCTGGGGCGCGTTGCTGTCGGGCGACGACCCGCAGCGGCTGAACCGCAATCTCGCCTACCTGGGCTACATCGCCCAGGCCCGCGCCAACACCGTGACCGAGCTGCAGGGCGAGCTGGAGGAACTGGCGCAGTTGCGGGCCCAGGCCGACACCAAGCGCAGCGAGCTGGAACAACTGGCGTCCGAGGAGAACAACCAGCGCCAGGAACTGCTCAAGCAGTCCGAGCAGCGCCGCAAGGTCCTGGCCGACATCTCGTCCAAGCTGAACAGCCAGCGCCGCCAGGCCGCCAGCCTGGCGCGCGACGAGCAGCGCCTGTCGCGCGTGATCGAGGACCTGACCCGCATGCTGGCCAGGCGCGCCGAGGAAGCCCGCCGCAAGGCCGAGCAGGCGCGCAAGGCGGAACTCGCCCGCCGGGCGGAGGAAGCGGCCAGGCGGGCCGCCGCGCAGCGCGCCGCCGAACAGGCCGCGCGCGAGGCCGGCAAGCCTCCCCCGCCACCGCCCCCCGAGCCCCCGCCCGAGCGCGCGGTGGCGCGCAACGACACCCTGCCCGACGCCTCGCTGGCGGGCCAGTTCGAGAAGCTGCGCGGCCGCCTGCGCCTGCCCGTGCGGGGCGACATCGTGGGCCGCTTCGGCGCCGCCCGCGGCGAAGGCGGCACCTGGAAGGGCGTCTTCATCCGCGCCAGCGAAGGCACCGAGGTACGGGCGGTCGCCGCCGGCAAGGTGGTCTTCGCGGACTGGCTGCGAGGCTTCGGCAATCTCCTGATCATCGACCACGGCAGCCAGTACCTGTCGATTTACGGCAACAACCAGTCGGTGCTTCGCCACGTCGGCGACGACGTCAAGGGCGGCGACGTCGTGGCCAGCGTGGGCGCCACCGGAGGGCAGGCGGAATCGGGCCTATACTTTGAACTGCGGCATCAAGGCGCGCCGTTCGACCCGCTGCGGTGGGCCTCGTTGCGCTGACCCCCCTACCCGGATATCCTGATCGCACGCGCGCTTGCGCGCCTTCCCCAGCACATTCAACCTATCGACGAGAACCCGCGAGGCCCTGGGATGTCAAAGCTTGACGTCCCGAACCGGGGCCCGGAGGAATACATGGGCAGCAAGAGTAAAGTTCGCAGTATCGGCCTGGTCAGCCTGGGCGTGGTCGCCGGTGTCCTGGTCAGCCTGGGCATCACCGCCGTGGCGCAGCGGGAAACCCGTGGCCCCTTGCCGCTGGAAGAACTCCGGCAGTTCTCGAATGTCTTCGCCACCATCAAGAACAACTACGTCGAGCCGGTCGAAGACAAGAAGCTGATCGACGGCGCCATCGCCGGCATGCTGTCCGATCTCGACCCGCATTCGGCCTACCTGGACGCCGACGCCTACCGCGAAATGCAGACCGCCACGCAAGGCGAATTCGGCGGCCTGGGCATCGAGGTCGGCACCGAGGACGGCTTCGTCAAGGTCATCTCCCCCATCGAGGACACCCCCGCCGCGCGCGCGGGCGTCAAGGCCGGCGACCTCATCGTCAAGATCGACGACAAGTCCACCAAGGGGCTGCTGCTGAACGATGCGGTCAAGCTGATGCGCGGCAAGCCCAAGACCTCGATCACGCTGACGCTGGTGCGCAAGAACGAGGTCCAGCCCATCGTCGTCAAGATCGAACGCGACATCATCAAGGTCCAGAGCGTGCGCAGCAAGATGCTGGACGGCAATACCGCCTACGTGCGGATCGCCCAGTTCCAGGAGCAGACCGGCGCCGACCTGGCCACGCACCTCGAACGCCTGGGCAAGAGCGGCGCGCCCAAGGCGCTGGTGCTGGACCTGCGCAACGACCCGGGCGGCCTGCTGCACAGCGCGATCGCGGTCTCGGCCGCCTTCCTGCCGCAGAACACGCTGGTGGTCTCCACCGACGGCCGCACCGCCGACGCCAAGCGCAAGTACCAGACCAATCCGGCCGACTACCTGCGCAGCAGCGACGACTACATCAAGCGCCTGCCGGCCTGGACCAAGACCGTGCCCATGGTGGTGCTGGTGAACGCCGGCTCGGCCTCGGCCTCGGAAATCGTGGCCGGCGCGCTGCAGGACCAGAAGCGCGCCCGGGTGCTGGGTGCCCAGACCTTCGGTAAGGGCTCGGTACAGGTCATCCTGCCGATCTCGCGCGACTCGGCCATCAAGCTGACCACCTCGCGCTACTACACGCCCAACGGACGGTCCATCCAGGCCAAGGGCATCGTGCCCGACTACCCGGTCACCGACACGCCCGAGGGCGACCTGTACGAGCGGCCGCGCGAAGCCGACCTGGCCAAGCACCTGCTGAACGACAAGGATCCAAACGGCGAGATCAAGTCGGCCGCCCAGGATCCGGCCAAGGCCGCCGAGCGCAAGACCATCAAGCCGATCGAGTTCGGCAGCGCCGACGACTTCCAGCTCGCGCAGGCGCTGAACCTGCTGGCCGGCAAGCCGGTGCAGCTGGCCAAGGCCGAAGACGTGGCCAAGGCCGCCGCCGAACTGGCCGAGCGGAACAAGACTCCCGCCGAAAAGGCCAAGGACGCCACGAAGGACGAGAAGCCCGCCGCGCCCGTCCCCGCGCCGCCCGAGCAACCCGTTCCCGCGCCGGCCAAGTGAACGACGAGCAGCTACTGCGCTATTCGCGGCATGTGCTGCTGGACGAAATCGGCATCGAAGGGCAGCAGCGCCTCCTGGAGGCGCGTGCCCTGATCGTCGGGGCGGGCGGACTCGGCTCGCCCGCCGCCTTCTACCTGGCTTCGGCAGGCGTGGGCAACCTGGTACTGGCCGACGACGACACCGTCGACCTGACCAACCTGCAACGCCAGATCCTGCACACCACCGACCGCGTGGGCCGCTACAAGGCCGAATCCGGCAAGCAGACCCTGGCCGCTATCAACCCCGAGGTCGCCGTCCAGGCCCTGACCCAGCGGCTGATGGACGAGGCGCTGGACGCCCAGGTGGCCGCCGCCGACATCGTGCTGGACTGCACCGACAACTTCGCCACCCGCCACGCCATCAACCGCGCCTGTGTCCGGCACCGCAAGCCGCTGGTCTCGGGCGCGGCCATCCGGTTCGACGGCCAGGTCGGCGTGTTCGACCTGCGGCGCGGCGATGCGCCGTGCTATCACTGCCTGTTCCCCGACGGCGAGGACGTCGACGAAGTCAATTGCGCCACCATGGGCGTATTCGCGCCGCTGGTGGGCATCGTCGGTTCGACCGAGGCGGCCGAGGCGATCAAGCTGCTGGCGGGCATCGGCACCAGCCTGTCGGGGCGCCTGCTGATGCTGGACGCGCTGGCGATGAAATGGCACGAAGTGCGGGTGGGCCGGGACGCGGGCTGCCCGGTGTGCGGCGGGCGTCCCGCGCATCCACCCGCCTCCTGAACGGTATCGGCGCCCGCCCTGGGAGGTCCCCATGAAGATCAAGCACATCGCGCTGGTCGTCCCCGATCTCGAGGCAGCCGCCACCTTCTACGAAACCGCGTTCGACATGAAGCGCGTCGGGCGCGACGACCTGGAAATGGGCTCGGGCATCTACCTGTCGGACGGCAGCACCAACCTGGCCCTGCTGCAGTACAAAGAAGGCCATCCGCTGGCGCCGTCCAGCGGTTTTGCGGGCGTGCACCACTTCGGCTTCCAGGTCGACGACCTGGCCGAGGCCGAGCGCCGGATCGAGGCGGCCGGCGGCAAGTTCTTCTTCTCGCTGGGCAACGATCCGGAAAAGAAGAACTTCGAGAAGAAGTTCAAGGACCCCTTCGGCGTGGTGTTCGACATCTCGAAAAGCGGCTGGGAAGGCACCGGCCGCGACTGACTGGCCACCGGACGGCGGCGGTCAGGCCAGCATGATCTGGATCTGCACGTCCAGGAATTCCGACGGCGACTTCTTCCAGCCGCTCTTGGCGTAGCGCTGCCAGCGTCCCAGGATGAAATGCAGGATCAGGCTGGCGCGGGCATGGATGTCGTCGGTGGGAGGCAGCTCGTTCAAGGCCAGCGCGTTGCGCAGGCACTGCCGCAGCGAGGCCTCGATGCGGTCCAGGAACTGGTTCATGCGTTCCTGCAGGCGTTCGTCCTCGGACACCAGCGCATCGCCGATCAGCACCCGCGTCATGCCCTTGTTGCGCTCGGCGAAGGTCAGCAGCATCAGGATGGCCTTGCGCGCCTGCGCGAGGCCGCTGGTCTCGGATTCGGAAATCACGTTGAACAGGCCGAACACCGAGCTTTCGATGAACTCGATCAAGCCCTCGAACATCTGCGCCTTGCTGGCGAAATGCCGGTACAGCGCGGCTTCGGAAACCTGGAGACGCGCGGCCAGCGCCGCGGTGGTGATGCGTTCGCCCTTGGGATGCTCGAGCATTTCGGCCAGCATCTGGAGGATCTGGGTCTTGCGCTCGCTCGTCTTGCTAGAGGCCATGTCGCGGTGGGTTTCCGTGCAAAGGAGGAAAAATCGCCCGCTTCGCAGGGCCGCCCCAGACGGAAACGGCTAACTACGGCGCAGGGCGCGACGCTGTAACAACAAGTGACTGACGGAGTTTACTTGAAGGTCGATGAAAAGCGGGCGTCCTCGATGCGTCTTGGCGAACGGCGTGCCCGGATGGCGGACGTAGACGGTGCGCATGCCGGCCTTGCGAGCGCCGCGCAGGTTGGCGGACGTGTCTTCGACCAGCACTGAATTGTTAGCGCTTACTCCCTCCATGGCCATGACGTGGCGCATCAAAGCCGGCGAAGGCTTGACCCGGAATTCACCATGGAAGCGCATGTCCTCGACCGCCCACAGGCTGTCGAAGCAGTGCAGGATGCCGAGATGGCGCAGGATGGTGCGGGCGTAATTGTGTGGCGCGTTCGTCAACAGGATCTTGCGTCCGGGCAGCCGTGACAACCGGTTACGCAAATCCTTGTCCGCGCGCACCAGCGGGCGGATGTCGAAGCTGTGGCTGCGGTGCAGGAACTCCGCCGGCGACACGCCGTGGTGCCGGACCATGCCGATCAGCGTCGCGCCGTAGCGCTGCCAGTAGCGCTTGCGCAGCACGTGGGCCTCTTCCTCGGACACGTTCAACGTCTCCATGACCGCCTGGGTCATGGACAGGTCGATGTGCGAGAAGATGGCGTGCGAGGCATCGTGCAGCGTGTTGTCCAGGTCGAAGAACCAGACCGGCTCCCCCTTCCCCGCGCCCGCCGGCCGCCGCGTCACCCGCACGCGGCTCAACGGCCGCCGCACCTGCCGCCGCGGCGCCGACGCCACCGAAGGTACCCCAGTAACCGCCGCGGCAACTTCACTTACGTAGAGGTCCCCCCCTACGCGCTGCGCGCGCCCCCCAGGGGGCGATGCGGGCGGACCGGCGAACATGGCCCCCATCAGTGGCTTTTGATCATGGTTCCCACGCCTTGCGCGGTCAGGATTTCCAGCAGCAGACAGTGTTCGACGCGGCCGTCGACGATGTGCACGGAATTCACGCCGCTCTTGGCGGCTTCCAGGGCCGACGAGATCTTGGGCAGCATGCCGCCCGAGATGGTGCCGTCGGCGAACAGCTCGTCTATCTTGCTGGCGGTCAGGCCGGTCAAGAGGTTGCCGTTCTTGTCCAGCACGCCCGGAGTGTTGGTCATCATGATCAGCTTCTCGGCGTGCAGCACCTCGGCGATCTTGCCCGCCACCAGGTCGGCGTTGATGTTGTAGGCCATGCCGTCCTCGCCGAAGCCGATGGGCGAGATGACAGGGATGAACTGGTCGTCCTGCAGCGCCTTCACCACCGACGGGTCGACGGACGCGATCTCGCCCACGAAGCCCAGGTCCAGCTGCGCGCCGGGGTTGTTCTTGTCCGGCATCAGCATCTTGCGGGCGCGGATCAGGCCGCCGTCCTTGCCGGTCAGGCCCACGGCCTTGCCGCCGAATTCGTTGATCATCATCACGATGTCCTGCTGGACCTGGCCGCCCAGCACCCACTCCACCACTTCCATGGTCTCGGCGTCGGTCACGCGCATGCCTTGCACGAAGCTGCCCTGCTTGCCGACGCGCTTGAGCGCGTCGTCGATCTGCGGGCCCCCGCCATGCACGACGATGGGGTTCAGGCCCACCAGCTTGAGCAGCACCACGTCATGCGCGAAGCTGCGTTGCAGGCGTTCTTCCGTCATGGCGTTGCCGCCGTACTTGACCACGATGGTCTTGCCGTGGAAACGGCGGATGTACGGCAGGGCTTCGGCCAGCACGCCGGCCTTGATCCGGGGCGTGAGCGTAGCCAGCGGTCCGTGTTCGGGAGACGAGGAATCTGCTTGATGGGTGTCGGTCATGGCGGCGCGCCTGAGGGAAGGAATGGACAAACAGGCTCAATTGTAGCCACTGCGCCAGCCGGATTCCGTCCACAGGATATCCCGCCGTTATCCCCCGCTTGTCCCGGCCTTTTCCCCAGGCTTGTCCGCAGGGCTGTCCACGGCTTCCCCACAGGGTTCCACACAGCTTCTCCACATGAACGCCCCCGGTTTTCCACTGCATTTCCCCAGGAAACCCACAGCTTGCCCACAGCCTTTCCACAAGGTTGCCCACATGTTGTCCACATAGGTTTCCAACGGTCTTCCACAGCCTTGCCCCCAGGGTTGTCCACAAAAGGCGCGAAGCTTGAAATACCGCGGATTGGCCGTATTTACCTTGACATGATGGGAAGGTCTAGAATCGTCCCATTCCAGGTCAGGAGATCACCATGCAGGCGTTGAACATCGGACAGGCTTCGGAGGCATCGGGCGTCTCGGCCAAGATGATCCGGCATTACGAATCCATAGGATTGATACCGCCCGCCCACCGCACCGAATCCGGCTACCGGCTCTACGGCGAAAGCGATGTCCATACGCTGCAGTTCATTCGCAATGCGCGCGACCTGGGCTTTTCGATCCCGCAGATCGGGACGCTGCTGGAACTCTGGAATGACCGCGGCCGACCCAGCGCCGAGGTCAAGCGCCTGGCCTGCGCCCACATCGATGAACTGGACGAGAAGATCCGGGGTCTACAGGCCATGAAGGCCACGCTGGAGCAGCTTGCTTCCCACTGCCATGGGGACCACCGTCCGGACTGCCCCATCCTGAGCGGGCTGGCGACCCCGGGCATGGGCACGCGCGGCCTGGCCGAGCATACCTGCAACGGATGAAACCAATCCCCATGCCCGGGTAGCCCGCCGGTCGACCCTGTTAGCATTTCGGGTATCGGCGGCTTGCCCGCCGCGTCTATCGCAAGAAGGAGAATGCAGTGAAACGTCTACTCGCCCTGATCGCCACGGTCGCCGCGCTCGCGCTGACCGCGGGCGCCGCGCTTGCGCAGGCGCTCAATGCCGAAGGCGAGGTGCGCCGCATCGACGCGGCGAACGGCAAGGTCACCCTCAAGCACGGCCCGATCTCCAACCTTCAGTTGCCGGCCATGACGCTGGTCTTCAAGGTGGCCGACCCCTCGATGCTGAGCCAGATCAAGGCCGGCGACAACGTGCGGTTCGCCGCCGAAAAAATCAACGGCCAATACACGATCACGGCCATCCAGCCGAAATAAGGCTTACAGCACGTAGCGCGCCAGGTCCTGGTGCGCCGCGGCTTCTTCCAGCTGCCGGTTGACGTAGTCGGTATCGATGCGCACCACTTCCCCGCTCTTGCGGGTCGCGTCGAACGACAGTTCCTCCAGCAGTTTTTCCATCACCGTGTACAGCCGGCGCGCGCCGATGTTCTCGGTCTTCTCGTTCACCGCGAAGGCCAGTTCGGCCAGGCGTTCGATGCCATCGTCGGTGAATTCCAGCCTGACGCCCTCGGTTTCGAGCAGCGCGGTGTACTGCTTGACCAGCGACGCATCGGTCTCGGACAGGATGCGCACGAAATCCTTGGCCGACAGCGAATCGAGCTCGACCCGGATCGGGAAGCGCCCCTGCAGCTCGGGGATCAGGTCGGACGGCCGCGACAGGTGGAAGGCTCCCGACGCAATGAACAGGATGTGGTCCGTGCGGACCATGCCGTACTTGGTGTTGACGGTCGTACCCTCGACCAGCGGCAGCAGGTCGCGCTGCACGCCCTGGCGCGAGACGTCCGACCCGCTGGTCTCCTGGCGGGTGGCGATCTTGTCGACCTCGTCCAGGAACACGATGCCGTTCTGTTCCACGCTGGCCAACGCCTTGGTGCGCAGCTCTTCCTCGTTCACGCGGCGGCCGGCCTCCTCGTCCACCAGCAGCTTGAAGGCTTCCTTGATGCGCAGCTTGCGCGCCTTCTTCTTGCCCTGGGCCAGGCCGGCGAACATGCCGCGGATCTGCTCGGTCATTTCCTCCATGCCCGGCGGCGACATGATCTCCATCTGCGGCACCGGCTGGGCCACTTCGATCTCGATCTCCTTGTCGTCGAGCTGGCCTTCGCGCAGACGCTTGCGGAAGGTCTGGCGCGCGGCATTGTCGTCGCGCTGCGGGTTGCCCATCGCGTCGCGCGCGGGTGGCACCAGCACGTCCAGGATGCGGTCTTCGGCGGCGTCCTCTGCCTGCGTGCGCACGCGGCGCATTTCCGCTTCGCGCACCTGCTTGACGGCCACCTCGGCCAGGTCGCGGATGATGGTGTCGACGTCGCGGCCCACGTAGCCCACCTCGGTGAACTTGGTGGCCTCGACCTTCACGAAGGGCGCATCGGCCAGCTTGGCCAGGCGGCGGGCGATCTCGGTCTTGCCCACGCCCGTCGGGCCTATCATCAGGATGTTCTTGGGATGGATCTCGTGGCGCAGCGGCTCGGCCACCTGCTGGCGACGCCAGCGGTTGCGCAGCGCAATGGCCACGGAACGCTTGGCGCGGTCCTGGCCGACGATGTATTTATCCAGTTCGGAGACGATCTCACCGGGGGTCATCATGTTCATTCCAGTACCTCGACGGTGTGATGCTGGTTGGTGTAAATGCAAAGATCGCCCGCGATCGCCAGCGACTTCCTGACGATGTCCTCGGGTGCCATGTCGGTATTCTGCAGCAGTGCCAGGCCGGCCGATTGCGCATAGGCGCCGCCCGAACCGATGGCCGCCAGGCCGTGCTCGGGCTCCAGCACGTCGCCGTTGCCGGTCAGCACCAGCGTCGATTCCCGGTCGGCCACGATCAGCATGGCTTCGAGCCGGCGCAGCACGCGGTCGGTGCGCCAGTCACGCGTCAGGTCTACCGCCGCGCGCAGCAGGTGGCCCTGGTGTTTTTCCAGCTTGCCTTCGAAACGCTCGATCAGCGTGAAGGCGTCGGCCGTGGCGCCGGCGAAACCCGCCAGCACCGAATCCTTGTACAGGCGCCGCACCTTGCGGGCGCTGCCCTTCATGACGATGTTTCCCAGGGTGACCTGCCCGTCGCCGCCCAGGGCAACGCGGTTGCCGCGGCGCACGCTGATGATGGTCGTGCCGTGGAATTGTTCCATTTGCTCTTCCTGATGGGCCCGAGGCCCCGCGCTGGCGCGCCGGGCCGGCGAGCGAAAACGACTTCTGGATAGTGGGGGCGACGGGGCCCGATTCAAGAGGTGGGTCTCCCGCCCTGAGCCTTATTCCCCGGAAACCGCAAACCCGCGCAGCCACGGATCGAGATGGGCAATATCGAACGTTCCTGCCTCGAACATCTGCATCGTCTCCTTGTGGATACGCGCCGGTCGCCGTTGCAGGCGCCAGCCATTGATGCGCAGGAACACGTCGGCCGCGGCGAAAGCGATGCGCTTGTTGCTGTCCACGAACGGATGATTGATCGCCATGCTTTCCATCAGGGCCGCGGCTTCGGCCACGATATCCTCGTAATAGCCGGTTTGCGGCCGAAACAGTGCCGCTTCGATTGCACCCGGATCACGTACGCCCGGCGCGCCACCGTAGCGCTGCATCAATAGCGCATGCATGCCCAGCACGTCCGCCACGGTCAGATAATCGTGCGACACGGTCTACTTGGCCAGTTCGCGATACAGACTGTCGAATTCGTCCACACTCGACGCGAACGCAGCCATGACGTGGCGGCGGGGACGTTCTTTTTGCTGCCTGTCGATGTAATCGCGCAATGCGTCATCCAGCACTGCCTGGAATTGGCGTCCCTGGGTTTCCGCGATCTGGCGCAAGGCGGCGAGCACTTCAGGGGCGGCTTGAGAGGAGAATTTCTCCCGAACGGTTGTGGTCATGGCCGTTCCATCATGATTCATCTTGATACTTCATGATAAAGCAAGTTTTCGCGAAAAAAACGGCGCCAGAGGCGCCGTTCATACGGATCGCGCGGACGATCGCGTCAGTCGCCGTACAGCTTCTGCCGCAATTCGCGGCGTTGCTGCGCCTCCAGCGACAGCGTGGCCGTGGGCCGCGCCAGCAACCGGGCGACGCCGATGGGCTCGCCGGTTTCCTCGCACCAGCCGTACTCGCCCGACTCGATGCGGCCCAGCGCCTGCTGGACCTTCTTCAGCAGCTTGCGCTCGCGGTCGCGCGTGCGCAGTTCCAGCGCATGCTCTTCCTCGATCGTGGCGCGATCGGCCGGATCCGGCACGAAAGGCGTCTCGCGCAGGTGCTCGGTGGTTTCACCGGCGTTCTGCAGCAGTTCGCGCTCGATTTCCTGGAGCCGGCTCTTGAAAAAGGCAAGCTGCGCTTCGTTCATATAGTCGGCCTCGGGCATGGCCAACAACTCTTTTTCAGAGAGCACGGCCTCGGCCGGCTTGGTCATCACGTTTTCCAACGCGTCCTCCTGAGTGACTTTTAAGGTTTTGCTCGACGCTTTCGTTGCCATGAAAATGCTCCGCGCGAATCAATAAGGCTTTCCAATTCCCACACAGCACCGCATATTCCAATCGCTCCCGGCGAGCCGGGTATCCCACCATGGGCGCCGCGGATCCGGCTCCGCCGGTCCGCCAGCGCCGCCCCCTGGGGGCGCGCGTCAGCGCGTAGGGGGGCGACCTACACCAGGCATTGCTCCAGGCCGTGCATGAAGACGTCGCGAGGCAGGTTGCGACCAATGAAGACCAGCTTGCTGCCGCGCTTCTCGCCCGGCGCCCAGGCCCGGCCGGCATCGGCGCCCATCAGCATGTGCACGCCCTGGAACAGCATCCGGCGGTTCACGCCACTCATGTACAGAATACCCTTGTACCTCAATAAATCGGTTCCGTACACCTGCACCACGCCTCCCAGGAATTCCTCCAGGCGCATGGGATCGAACGGCTTGTCCGACTTGAAGACGAAGGCGCCGATGGCGTCGTCGTGATGGTGGTGGTGATGGCCGTGCGCATGATGGTGGCTGGGATCGTCGCAGCCGTCTACCGCGCAGTGCTCGCCGTGCTCGTGGCCGTGGCCATGATCGTGGTCGTGTCCATGGTCATGATCGTGGTCGTGCGTCGCGGCATCGGGATGCTCGTCGGCCAGGAACTCCGGATCGATGTCCAGGATGGCGTTCAGGTTGAAGCCATTGATGTCCAGGATTTCCTTCAGGTCGACTTCGCCGAAATTGACCGGCGTGATCGTGGCGCGCGGGTTGATGTGGACCAGGCGCGAACGCAGGGCCTGGTAGTCGGCGTCCTCGACCAGGTCCACCTTGGAAACCAGCAGGCGGTCGGCGAACCCAACCTGGTTGAGCGCCTCGGGCTGCTCGTCCAGCGTCTGCATGCCGTGCTTGGCGTCCACCACGGTGATGACGGCATCCAGCCTGAAGTAGCTGGCCACCTCGTCTTCCATGAAGAAGGTCTGGCACACCGGGCCGGGGTTGGCCATGCCGGTGGTCTCGATGATGACCCGCTCGAAGTCCAGCGCGCCCGCGCGCCGCTTGTCCTTGAGGTCGATCAGGATGCGCACCAGATCGCCGCGCACCGTGCAGCACACGCAGCCGTTGTTCATCTCGATGATCTGTTCGTCGCGGTCCTGGATCAGGAGATCGTTGTCCACGCCTTCCGGCCCGAACTCGTTCTCGATCACGGCGATCCGGCGGCCATGATGCTCGTTCAAAATCCGGTTGAGCAGCGTCGTCTTGCCCGCGCCCAGGAACCCCGTCAGGACAGTTACCGGAATCTGCTTCGGTGTTTTGTCCACAGCCTTCATCTATACAGCTCCTTGCACATGCGTCCGGGGACGCGTCAATGCGTTTTGCGTTCGTCGCCGGCTTCGCGGCCGGCCTGGACGCAGGCGGGACAGCGCCCGCGAACGACCATTTCCACATCGCGCCCTTCGAAACCGTCGGGCAGGCGATCGAGATTCTGCTGGATACCCACCGGTGCATCGATACAGAACATGCGTCGGCAGACATCGCATTGGAAGTGCCCATGCGGCTCGCCGTGGTGGTGGTGGTGCGCATGGGGCGCTCCCGCTTCGTCGCCGGGCCGGGCGACGCTGAAACGCCAGACGCGGTCTTCCCCGGCGATGCGGTGCGCGAGGCCGGACTGCACCAGCCATTCCAGCACGCGGTACACGGTGACCCGGTCGACCGACACCGACGACCCGATGCGGTCGAACAACTCCTGGTGCGACAGCGCGCTTGCCGCCTCCATCAGGGTTGCCAAGACATGCACCCGTGTCGCGGTGACTCGTGCGCCTTGGGCACGTATCGCCTCGCGGGCCAGATCCTCCACGCGTCGCTCCTTCCGTTCGGCCCGCCAAGCGGGGCCGGATTACAGCACAAGCCGCTTTGCCTGGGCAAACCCGGACTAACCCCCGGTAGGCCCCCGCGGCGCAATTGCTTTCCGCTGGAGGCGACCCCAGACAAAAAGCACCGGACGGTGTACCACGAATCGCCACCGGCAAACGCGACATGTGGGGTCGTTTTGGGGGAATTCAAGCCTTTCGGCCGATTTTGGTAACCGTTTGCGACGGCAGCGGGCACATACGCCCTGAAACGGGCCATCCGGGCAGGCACCTGGCCCGCTCCGGCCGCGCCGCTAGACCCGCTGCAGCAGCAGCCCTTTCAGGTACTCGCCTTCGGGGTGGGTCATGCGCATGGGATGGTCGATGCCGGCCGCCAGCCGTTCCAGCAGCACGAAGTCCTGCCGCGCATCCACCGCGGCGCCAGCCACGATTTTCTGGAACAGGTCCACGCTGATGGCGCCGGAACACGAGAAGGTCAGCAGGTAGCCGCCCGGCTTGACCAGCTTCATGCCCTTCAGGTTGACGTCCTTGTAGGCGCGCGCCGCCTTGTCCACGTGGTGCACCGAGGGGGCGAACTTGGGCGGGTCCAGCACCACGATATCGAACAACTGTCCCTCGGCGGCCAGCGCCTTCTGCGCCTCGGCCACCTTGGACACCCGGCACTCGAAGGCCGCTTCCGGCAGGCCGTTGCGGACCGCGTTGCGCGCGGCCATCGCCAGCGCGTCGGCCGACGAATCGACCGACACGGCGCGCGCCGCCCCGGCGCGCATCGCCGCCAGCGAAAAACCGCCCGTGTACGAGAAGCAGTTCAACACCGTGGCGCCGGGCCCGACCAGCGCGGCCAGCTCCGCCACCCGGCGCCGGCTCTCGCGCTGGTCCAGGTAGAAGCCGGTCTTGTGGCCATGGACCACGTCCACGCCGTAGCGCACGCCATCCTCGACGATCTCGACCTCGGCGGGCGGCTCCGCCCCCCGGAGCACGCCCGTGCGGGGTGCCAGGCCTTCGCGTTCCCGCGCCGCGGCGTCGGAGCGTTCGTACACGTCGGCGCAGCCGGTCGCGGCCACCAGCGCATCGACCAGGGCCTCGCGCCAGCGCTCGACCCCGGCAGCCAGGAACTGGACCACCAGTTGGCCGGCATAGCGATCGGCCACGAAACCCGGCAGGGCGTCGGCCTCGCCGAACACCAGCCGGACCGCGTCGGTGCGGCCGGCCAGCGCCGCGCGGCGAGCCACGGCGTCGGCCACCCGGGCGGCCATCCACCCGGCATCCACCGGCTCATCCTCGCGGAAGGTCCAGCAGCGCACGCGTATCTGCGAATCGGGACTGTAGGCGCCCCAGGCCAGGAAATTGCCGCGGCTGTCGACCACGCGCACGGTATCGCCGGCCAGCGGCCGGCCGACGGCCTGCGCCACGGCCGTGGCATAGACCCAGGGATGGCGCCGCAGCAGGGACTTTTCCTTGCCGGGCTTGAGAACGACGTCGTTCATCGGGACTTCTTCAAAGCGGAGGGATGGGGCCGGATGGCAGGCCGCCATGGTACCGCCGCCGGGCGCCAGGCCCAAATTGCTCCCCGCGCACGCCTGGCAGGGCCTGGAACGGATCCGCCCTATTCCTTCTTCCCGGGTTCCTTGCGACCCGCCCGCGGATGCGCCTTGTCGTACACCTTGGCCAGGTGCTGGAAATCCAGCCGGGTATAGATCTGGGTGGTCGAGATGCTGGCGTGGCCCAGCATCTCCTGCACCGCGCGCAGGTCCTCGGCCGATTGCAGCACGTGGCTGGCGAAACTGTGGCGCAGCACGTGCGGATGCACGTGGGTGGGCACGCCCGCGGCCTGGCCGCGCCTGGCCAGTTGCGCCTGGACGACGCGGGCCGAGATGCGGCGGCCGCGCAGTCCGACGAACAGCGCGTGGGCATCGCCGCCCGCGGCCAGAACGGGACGCGCGCCCAGCCAGGCGCGCAGGGCCTCGCAGGCCTGGGTGCCGACCGGCACGATGCGGCGTTTGCTGCCCTTGCCCAGCACGCTGACCTCGGCCTCGGCCAGGTCCAGCCAGCTGGATGATTCGTAGCCGGGTTCGCGCGCGTAGGCCAGGTCCAGGCCCACCAGTTCGGACAGGCGCAGGCCGCTGGAATAGAACAGTTCGAACATGGCGGTGTCGCGCAATTCGATGGCATGTCGCTGCTCGGCGCTCTGGCCGGTGACTTCCGCCGCGACGGGCGGGGTGTGATCGAGCAGGGCCTGCGTCTGGTCCACCGACAAGGCCTTGGGCAGGCCGCGCGGCGCCTTGGGGCCGCGTACGCCCGCGGCCGGATTGCCGGGCATGCCCACGCGCGGCGCCCACCATTGGTAGAAGCCGCGCCAGCTGGCCAGCAGGCGGGCCAGGCTGCGCGGGCTCATGCCCTGCGCGTGCAGTTGTCCCAGGTAGCGACGCACGTGCCCCTGCGACACGCGCTCGAGCGGCACGTCATCGGCCAGTTCGACCAGGTGGACGAGGTCCCGCCGGTAGGCGGCCAGGGTATGGGGGGAATAGCGGCGGCCCGAACCCAGGTGTTCGAGCCATTCCAGCATGGGCCGGGCCAGCGCCGGCCCCGTGGCCTCGGAACCGGGACGGGGATCGTCGGCCACGGTATGGGTCAGGCGCGCGGCGCCTCGGTCAGGAGGCGCGAGAGCGACGCGCTGGCCAGTTCACCGATGCGCGTCAGGAAGGTCGTGCCCATCGAGGGCGTGAAGCGCTCGGCGTCGGGCGATGCCAGCACCAGCAGGCCGAAGGCTTCGGGCGCGATGCCCACGCGCAGCGGGATCAGGGCCAGCGAACGCACTTCGCGATCGAGCCAGGCCGCGGCCTCGAAGCCCGAGTTGGGGCCGCAGTACGGCGACATCAGTCCATTGGCGAAGGTTCGCGCATCGGCCGAGACTTCTCCGCGCCAGGGGGCCTCGGCATCGCCCGGGGCGGTCTCGGCCCAGATGCGCAGCGCCACGTCGGGCACGCTGAAGATCTCGCCCAGGCCGCCGGCAACGGCGGCGGGCAGCGCCTGCGGATCGCGCTCCTTGAGCAGGCCCCGGCTCCACAGCAGGAGCCGGTCGGAGATGTGTTCGTTCTCGGAAGCGGCACGCACCAGTTCCGACACCCGCAGCTCCATGCCGCGCACGCGCTCGCGCAGCGCCAGCACCTGGCGCTCGGCCAGCGAGACGGCCTTGCCCTCGTGGGGATGGGGCACCTTCATGGTGGAGAACAGCTCGGCGTGCCGTTCGAAGAAATCGGTGTTGTCCTTGAGGTATTGCGCGACTTCGTTGGCGTCCATGTACGTTCCGGAATTCATTGTTGATATAAGGCAAGGGCGCGCGAAGCGCGTGGGGGGTGGATTCCCCTCCCCCCTCTACCCCAGGAGGCGGTCGACGTCGACGGTGCCTTCGAACACGGTCACGGCCGGGCCGGTCATCAGCAGTTGCTCGCCGTCCCAGGCGATGGTCAGCACGCCGCCCCGCGTCTGCACGCGCACCGGCGACTCCAGCAGCCCCCGGCGGATGCCCGCGGCCACCGCCGCGCAGGCGCCCGTGCCGCAGGCCAGCGTCTCGCCCGCGCCGCGCTCGTAGACGCGCAGCCGGATGTCGTGGCGACCGACGACCTGCATGAAACCGGCATTGACCCGGCGGGGAAAGCGCGGATGGCTCTCGACCCGCGGACCGACGGACGCCACCGGCGCGGCGTCGACGTCGTCGACCACCTGCACCGCGTGCGGATTGGAAATGCCGACGGCCGACACCCAGACGATGCGTTCGGCCTCGCCCGGCGCCGACACGTCCAGCGGCCAGACGTCGTCCGCGCCTTCGCGCCGCGGCGTCAGGCCCGCCGGATCGAACGGCACGGCGGCCGGATCGAAACTGGTGCGGCCCATGTCGACGCTGACCTCGCCATCGTCCTGTTCGTTCAGCACGATGATGCCGGTGCAGATCTCGGCGCGCACGGGATTGCGGTCGGTCAGCCCCTGCTCGTGCACGAAGCGCACGAAGCAGCGGGCGCCGTTGCCGCAGTGTTCGACCTCGCCGCCGTCGGCGTTGAAAATGCGATAGCGGAAGTCGGCATCGGAACGAGTGGGCCGCTCGACCAGCAGGATCTGGTCGGCGCCGATCCCGAACTGCCGATGGGCGAGCTTGCGCGCCCGCTCGGGGGTGAGCCGGATATCTTGGCGCACGCCGTCCAGGACGACGAAATCATTGCCCGCGCCATGCATTTTGGTGAAGTGCCAGGTCATGCCGGAATTATAGTCCGCGCCCAGGCACCACGCGCCGCCGGGGGCGGAGCTTGGTATTCTGGCGACTGGCCGGTCTACTGGAACTCGCAATGGCTCGTATCGTCCCCGACGGTTGGCGGGAAATCAACGCCACCGGCGCCGCCCGCCGGGAAATCGAAACCCTGGCCACGCTCGAACGCGGCCTGCCCGATTCCTACACCGTCTACCATGCCGTCCACTGGACCAACGTGGAGCACGGTTTCTCGGTCTATGGCGACATCGACTTCGCCATCGTCAACGCCGCCGGCGACCTGCTGCTGATCGAGCAGGTCAGCGGGTTCCTGGAGGAAACGCCCGAGGGGCTCTGCAAGAAATACCCCAGCCACAGCACCAACGTGCCGATACAGATCGCCCGCCAACTGGCGGTGCTGCGCGGCCGGCTGGCCCGGCGCCCCCACCTGGACGCCATCCGCGTCGAATACCTGCTGTACTGCCCGGACTACTCGGTGCGCCACCCGGAAACCGCCGGACTGTCGTCCGAACGCATCGTCGATGCCGCCGAACGCGACCGCCTGTGCGCGGTCATCCAGCTCGCGCTGCCGCAGGCGCCCGCCACCCAGGCCGCGCCGGCCGTGCGCCGCTTCCTGGACGACATCATCCAGCTCGAACCCGACGCCAACGCCCTGGTGGGGCAGGCGCGGGCGCTGGTCACCCGCATTTCGGGCGGCCTGGCGCACTGGGCGCGGCGGCTGGAGTTCGAGCCGTTCCGGCTCAGGGTGATCGGCACCGCCGGTTCGGGCAAGACCCAGCTCGCCCACGCGGAATTCCGCGCCGCCATCGACGCCGGCCGCCGGCCGCTGTACGTGTGCTTCAACCGGCCGCTGGCCGACCACTTCAACGGCATCGCGCCCGACGGCGGCCTGGCCTGCACCTTCCACACCCTGTGCGACAAGGTGCTGCACGCCGCCGGGCAGCCGGTGGACTTCTCGGGCCCCGACGCCTTCACCACCCTGGTCGCACGCGCCGCGCGCGAAGCCGTGCCCGACCACCTGCGCTTCGACACCATCATCATCGACGAAGGCCAGGACTTCTCCGACGAATGGCGCGACCAGATCCTGCGCCATGCGCGCGAGCACGCACGCATGGTCTGGCTGGAAGACCCGATGCAGAACCTCTACGGCAAGCCCGCCGTGCACCTGCCGGACTGGGTCACGCTGCGCGCGCAAAGCAACTACCGCAGCCCGCGCAGCATCGTGAAGCTGCTGGACCGGCTGTTGCCCGACGACCAGCACATCGAGCCGCGCGGCCCCATCGCCGCCGGCGGCCTGGGCGTGCTGGTCTACGACAACGAGGCGGAGCTGCTGGCGCACACCAAGAAGGCCATCTCGCAATGCCTGGCCGCCGGTTTCAAGCGCGCCGACATCGCGGTGGTCAGCTTCCGCGGCCGCGAAAGCTCGGCCGTGCTGGGCCAGACCCAGCTCGGCCCGCATGCCATGCGCACCTTCACCGGCCGCTACGACCTGTTCGGCAAGCCTGAGTTCTCGGAAGGCGAAGTGCTGATGGAGTCGGTCTACCGCTTCAAGGGCCAGGCCGCCCCCGCCGTCGTCTTCACCGAGGTCGACTTCGACCACCTGGACGAGCGGACGGCGCGCAAGATCTTCGTGGGCGCCACGCGCGCGATGCTGCGGCTGGAACTGGTGGTGTCGCGGCACGCGATGGAGCACGGGCTGGCCGCGATACTGGAAAGCGCGGCCTGAGGCTGAATCGACGTTCATGTTCTTTACCCGGTCTTGTCCGATGCGCAGGGGCCGGGCAGGCGGTGGAGCGCAGCGAAGCCGGTCCCGCTGCGCGGGACTGCCCGGCCCCTGCGCATCGGACAAGACCTGCACCGCTCGTCACGTAGCCCCATGAACTTCAGCACGGTCGTCTTATTAAATGGAGAAAGACCCATCGCCGCGTCTCGATCTGCGATCGTCACCGTGGTAGTCCTTGGTCGGTGGGGCGGGGCGGCCCGCTCGGGGGGCGCATTCGGAGCCGCCGGTGAGGGTGGGCTTGGCGGGGAAGCAAGGGCGCAGCTGTTTGAGGGCGGCAGTAGGCACAGTCCGGGGGACTGTGCCCGC